>Ga0210403_10001770_pt1 | contig 19995 bp, 26 predicted proteins | sample IncBWC19MmetaG_FD_150863 | JGI IMG/M metagenome (GOLD analysis project Ga0210403, IMG submission 150863) | Forest soil microbial communities from Barre Woods Harvard Forest LTER site, Petersham, Massachusetts, United States - Inc-BW-C-19-M | ecosystem: Environmental > Terrestrial > Soil >... | reverse complement strand
CCAGCCATAGCCATCCCAGAAACGCTGACGCTGCCAGTAGCAGGGGCCGTAGGGCCCGCCGGCATAGCCCGGGCCGCCATAATAGCCGTAGCCTGGCCCGTAATAACCGGGTCCGTAATACGGGCTCGAGGCGATCGCGCCACCGATGATGGCGCCGCCGAGCAGTCCCGCTGCAATACCCGGACCCCAACCCCAGCCGCCGCGCCAGGCGTAAGCGGGCGAAGCCATCGACACGGCGAGCGCTGCAATGGCCACAAGCGCCAACAATGATTTCTTCATGAGTGTCCCCTTGTTACGAAGCCAACTCAGGCTCAACAGAAAAAGCCCTCTGTCCGGCGGAAAGTTCCATATTGGCCTTGAACGATCAATGAACGGTGCCGCCACATTGCGCGACGAATTGTGGCGGCGCGGCCGCGCACAAACCTGTGAGGAAAGCGTGAGCGCTCCCTGGATCCCTCTTCTGTTTGCGATCGGTGTCGTCTCGGTCATCTGGTACCGGCTGCAGAACCGCCGTCCCGGGCGGCGCTGGTCCTCCGACACCGGCGGCGGTGACGTCAGCTACTCCGCCGATAGCGGCAGCTCGGGCTGGAGCTTTGGCGACTGGTTCAGTTCGTCCTCTTCGCCCGACAGTTCCGGCAATTCCGCCGATACCACCGGCAGCTGGGATAGTGGCGGCGACAGTGGCGGTGGCGGGGACAGTGGTGGCGGGGGCGATAGCGGGGGAGGCGGTAACGGCGATTAGCGCCCCGTTCGCGTGCGCAAAAAGCCGTGCTTTTCTTGATGCGCCGCAATGACGGCTGCTTAGATAAGTTCCGGATTCCCGGGAATTTGCGGGGCCAATTTGGAATCACTTCAAAACGCGGTTTTTCCCTTTGCATCCCGCCGCCGCAATTAATATCGATTAGCCAGCGTCACGGAAGGTTTCCTGCCCTAATGATTGTCTGTTCCTGCAATGTGTTGAGCGATCACGACGTCCGCCACGCCGTGAATTCCGCAGACGACCTTCCGCGTAACGCCAAGCAAATCTACGGCTGCCTCGGCTGCAGTGCCGAATGCGGTCGTTGCGCGCGCACCATCAAGGGCATCATCGACGAGGCGCTTGGCGCCTGCGCGCTGGCCTGCCAGGCCGGCTGCCCGCACAGCTATGCGGCGGCCGATAACCAGGTCGAAACCCAGTTCGCCCTTGCGGCTTCCTGAAATTCCCTTTTTGGATTTGCGGCCTTTCGCCCCTGCCGCATTGCCGCAGGGGCTTGCTCGATCCTTTAATCTTTCTTAGAAGCGTTCTAAATTGGATTTAGGGCCGGAGTCGGTCCCAACCATTGGAGTGCACCATGCAGGGCGACCCGAAAGTTATCGATTATCTCAACAAGGGTCTGCGTCACGAGCTCACCGCGATCAACCAGTACTGGCTGCATTACCGGCTCCTCGACAATTGGGGCCTCCTGGAAATGGCCAAGACCTGGCGCAAGGAATCGATCGAGGAGATGCACCACGCCGATCGCTTCACCGATCGCATCCTGTTCCTCGACGGCTTTCCCAACATGCAGGTGCTCGATCCCTTGCGGATCGGCCAGAACGTCAAGGAGATCATCGAGTGCGATCTCGCCGCCGAGCACAGCGCCCGCAACCTCTACCAGGAGGCGGCGACCTATTGCCACGGCGCGAAGGACTACGTCTCGCGCGATCTGTTCGAGAGCCTGATGAAGGACGAGGAAGGCCATATCGACTTCCTCGAAACGCAACTCGATCTCATCAAGCGCGTCGGGCTGGAGCTCTACACCCAGAAGCACATCGGCGGGCTGGAGAAGGAAGAGGACTGAGTCTCGCGTGATGTTGGCACGCCCGGGAGTTTAATTCGGTGTCGTCCTTGCGAAAGCAGGGACCCATAACCACAGGCGTTTGTTGATACGCCGAGCTGTGGCTCCAACTTCGCTAACAACAGACATCGGTGGTTATGGGTCCCGGATCGCGCGCGCTACGCTCGCTTGTCCGGGACGACAGCAAGGCGAATTAGCGCCTTACAGCTGCGTCTTGTAGCGCGCTTCGATCACGGCCTGCGGCTCGGGCTCGCCTAGCGAGGTCTGGTCGTGGATCACTTCGGCAATGCTAGGGAAGCTGTCGCGTTTCACCTGCGCGGCGGACCACAGCTTTGAGCGCATCAGCGCCTTGCCGCAGTGGAAATAAGCTTCGCTCACCTCGATGCGCAGCACCGCGCGCGGCAGCTTGCCGAACTCCTCCATCGCAGCCAGCAGCTTCGGATCGGCGCTGAGCGTGCCCCTGCCGCCGACGCGCAGCGTCTCGTCGATGCCGGGCACGAAGAAGATCAGCTGCAGCAGGCCCGATCCCTCGACGATATTCTTCAAACTGTCGATGCGGTTGTTGCCCGAGCGGTCCGGCATCAGGAGCTGGTTCGGTCCTTCGACATGGACGAAGCCGGGATTGCCGCCCCGCGGCGAGGCATCGACGCTCCCGTCGGAGCCGGAGGTGGCGAGCACGCAGAACGGCGACATTTCGATGAATTTTTTCGCATGCGCATCGATCGAGGGCCGAGCCTTGGCGATCACGCGCGGCGTCGGCGCGGGATAGATCGTGGCGAGGTCGCTTGCGGCAATGTCGGTCACGGCGGATCTCCGGATGGTTTCAAGCAGACTATCATCCACGACCTTGGGCGTCATCCCGCACTGGAGCAATTCCAGCTCTCCGTCATCGCACAAATCCTAAACCGCGTCCGCCGGCACGAAGCAGCTGATGATGATGCTGCCGCGGTGATGCACGTACCACACCACGGCTTGCCCGACTGGATTGCCGGCGTCGCGGACGATGGCGCGCTCGGGCACGAGCATCCACTGGCCCTCGATCGGCACCCAATAGGCGCCGTTGCGCACATCATATTCGGTGCGGTGGCCGTCGGAGATGTCGCAGCAGGGCACGCCGTTCGGCGCCAGCACATTCCTGAACCATGCGCGGATGTCGGCCGGCACGTCGTCATATTGTCCGTTGTCGAAAGCGAGCGCCGCACTGGTCAGCCCCGCCATGCACGCCAGCAACAAAACTTGCGCGAGCCTTCGCATGCGATCCTCCTCCTCCTCGTCGCCATCGTCGTCGCACGCTCGTTGGTCGGCGCGGCGCTTCGAACGATGTGATCGCAATTAAGCCCGAGCGGATGCGTCGATGCACGCTCAAAGTTTGAGCGTTGATGCGCTGCGAAAATCAACCTTTGGTGTTCGCGCCGCTGCTCGGCGGCGCTCACATCGTCTTCTGCGGCGCGCTCTGCAGCAGCTCCTTGAGCCGCTGGACATAGAACTTCGCGTTGCCGGTGGTGAGATGGCCCCGGGTCTCGGTGCTCGCCGGGATCAGATAGATCTTGCCGTTCTTGATGCGCCCGACCGCGGCGGCGGTGACGCCGGTCTCCGGCGGATTGCGCTCGTCATCCGCGGCATTGATCACCAGCAGCGTGGCCTCGATATTCTCCATGCCGGCGGACGGATCGTAATCGTGCGAGGCGTCCCATTGGTAGATGTAGTCGTTGGCATCGGCCGTGACCGGCAGTGTCAGCTGCTCGTCGACCATCTTGTCGGCCTGCGCCGATGTCGGCGCCAGCGTCTGGTAGCCGAGCGTGCCGCCGGCGCTGGCGAGCCGGTAGGCGGCGATCGCATATTTCATCATCCGCGGCTGGCTGGTGTAATTGCCGCCGTTGTAGTCGGGATCGTTGCGGATGGTCTCGATCATGGCCCGCCGCAGGATCCAGTTGCGCGCCGCCATCGCGGTCGGCTGCGAGGCCATCGGTACGGCGGCGTCCATCATCTGCGGGTAGCGCACGGCCCAGACCCAGGTGTGCATGCCGCCCATGGAATTGCCGATCACCAGCCGCAGATGCTTGATGCCGAGCCCTTCGGTGACGAGGCGATGCTGTGCGTCGACCATGTCATTGTAGTCGTAATGCGGAAACGCGGTCCTCATCCCGTCCGAAGGTTTCAGCGACTTGCCGTGGCCGATGCCGTCGGGGATGATGATGTAATATTTGGCCGCATCGAGCGGCTGGCCAGGGCCGAACAATTCGCCGGCAAAGGTCGGCGTCAGCATGCTCGCGGCCGAGCCGCCGGAGCCATGCAGCACCAGCACCGGCTGGCCGGTCGGTTCACCCACCGTGGTGTAGTGCAGTTTCAGTTCCGGCATGATCTCGCCGGTGTGGAACTTGAAATCCTTCGCGACCCAGTCGCCTTCCTTCGGCGCGGGATAGTCAGCCGCCATTGCACCAACCGATACCAGAGTGAAGGCGGCAACGAGCGCCGCGCAAAGACCCCTCATGTTTCTCTCCCCGCCTTACGGTCTGCGCCGTCTCGACGCAAGCCTAACACGCTGGCGGAAACAGGGGAGGGGTATGCGCGGCGCTGGCGCTTATCCTTATTGATGACCGTCCCGCAGCACATTGAGGGCATACCAGCCCCAATAGACGCGATGGCGTTTGATCAGGCCGTTCTCGATCTCCATGATTTCCACGAGGTCCATCTGCTCGCCATCCGGCGAGGAGCGCGGATATTCCCAGGTCAGCACGCGGCCGTCGGTGAAGAAGCCCTGCTTGAACCGCTTGCGCTGCGGCGGGTTGGTCTCGAACACGCGGGCGATGAATTTGCGTAAGGCGCTCTTTCCCTGCACCGCGCCCTCGCGCGTTCTTAGCAGATGCTGGACCAGCGGGCTCTCGATCGAGGCGTCCTCGGCATAGAGCGCGAGCGAAGCCTCGAGGTCCCGCTTGCCGAGCGCCTCATCCCAGAGCCTGTAGATGCGTTCGATGTCCTGCCGCGGTGTGTTGCTGGTCATGGCTATTCTCCTCAACTTCGTTGCAGGCCCAGTTTCCCAGATGCGCAGGGCACGATGTTTCATCGAATTCTGAAATGACGCGGGCGCGGAACCCGCTATGATCGGGGCCGGAGCACAAGAATGAGGCCATCGGTACAATCCGGCTTTTCCCGTGTCGCGGAGGCGCTGGGCGATCCCGCGCGTGAGGCGATCGTCAGCGCGCTCGCCGACGGCAAGGCGATGCCGGCGGGCGAACTCGCCTCCGTCGCCGGCATCTCGCCGCAGAGTGCGAGCGCGCATTTGCAGAAGCTGGTGGATGCCAAAGTGCTGTCGGTCTGGGCGCAGGGCCGGTTCCGCTACTACCGGATCAGCGACGATGATGTCGCAGCCCTGATCGAGAATCTGGTCAACCTCGCGGCGAAGGCCGAAGTGCAGGGTCGCAGGCGCGCGACGGTGGCCGAAGAGCTGCGCCGGTCGCGCTCGTGCTATTGCCATCTCGCCGGACAGCTCGGCGTGTTGCTGTCGGAGACGCTCATCCGCCGCAAATTCGTGGCGGTCGGCGGCCGGGAAGGGCAGGTCACCGACAAGGGATTGGAGTGGTGCCGCGCCGAGCGGATCGATTTCGTGCCATCACGCTCGCCGCATTTTCGCCTCTGCAACGACTGGACCGAGCGCGTGCCGCACCTCTCGGGCGCGTTTCCCGGCGCGATTCTCAAGCGCCTGACGGAGACACGCGGCGTCGAGCCTGGAAAGATTCCGCGCGCGCTCCGGCTCACGCGCAAGGGCCGCGCCTTCTTCGAGCGGCTCGGGGTCGAGGTGCCGTTTTAGTTTTTCTGCGTCGACAAACCCTCATGGTGAGGAGGCGCGAATGCGCCGTCTCCGGACGATGCTTCGCATCGCCGGGAGAACCATGAGGCCGGGCTGGTGGCCTCATCCTTCGAGACGCGCGCACGCGCGCTCCTCAGGATAAGGGGAGTGAGCCGCTTGCGAGCAGGATTAGGGCGCGTCCTCGACGTCGGTTTCCGGGCGGTCACTCCCGGACGCCGTCTCGGTGAGCCATTTGCCCTCTGCGTCCTCGTACTGGATCACCTCGGTGCGACCCGGCGTGCGCTGCTCGGCCGCGGCGCGCCGGGCTGCCGTAAGCGCGGTGGCGTGGCTCGGGAAGCTCTCGGAAAAGACGCCGTTGACGGTGTAGGCCCAGCCGCCATCGTGCTGGACGATCTTGTAGGTGACATGGATCATCGGGAACCCGACCTCGACGGATGGTGGAGAGGGTACCCCCCGGGCGCCACTCTAGGACAAAACAGCCTCGCGATGTAGGATTTTGACTTGATCGGTCGTCCTTGGAAGAGGAGGGCGTTGGCGCGCCGAAAGGAGAGAGTTAAATGTGCCGCAACATCAAGACGCTGTTCAATTTCGATCCGCCCGCGACCGAAGAAGAGATCCGAGCCTCGGCGCTGCAATTCGTGCGAAAACTGTCCGGATTCAGCCGGCCGTCGCAGGCCAACGAGGCCGCATTCAACCGCGCGGTCACGGAAGTCTCGGAAGTGGCGCGGCGGCTGCTGACCACGCTGCATACCCATGCGCCGGCGCGCGATCGCGAAATTGAGGCGGAAAAGGCGCGCGAGCGCTCGCGGCAGCGCTTCGGGTAACATTTCACGAAGTGTGATCCAGTTCACGGATTATCGGTATCGCGTTGTTCATGGTGGCGTGGGGGCCATGCCACTGGAGCTTCGCCATGAAGGGAAATCAAACCGCTTCGCTCAAATGGAGCGCACTCGGTTTTGGGGTGCTGTGGAGTGGCTGGATGCTGTGGTGGAACGGATCGCTCGAACTTGCCAACATCGTCATCCTCGCGATCTGCGGCGGCGTGGTCGGCACGTGCTGGTTTGTAGCGATGCGTTTCATCTTCCAGGGCACAGGCCTGTTGCCGCGCGATGGCCGCGCAACTGCAGCCGCGGCGCCGCGTGCGAAACTCTATCCCTGTATGGTCTGGACGGTGCTGATGTCGCTGAGCGGCATTGCGACCGCCTGCCTGCTCGATCTCGTCGGCCCGCTCATGCCCTCGGGCGACGGGAACTGGCTGATCTCGTCGCTGTTCGTGGTGACGGTCTGGTCCGCGCTGATGTGGTCGCTGCGGCCGGTGATGAAACGCCATCTGCCGGCGTGACGGGGACCGCCGCCATGATCGCTTTTCTGGGATTGCTCGACTGGGTGTTCAGGCTCGTGCTGACGGCGGTCGTCGTCATCTGGCTGCGCTTCGCCATCGAGCCCTATCTGCCGGTGGGCGAATGGCACGCCATGCTCACCGGTCTCTTCCTCTGCGTGCTGTGGCCGCTTTCGGTGTGGTCGCTGCGGTCGGTGCGGCTGATCGAGGCGTCGGACCTCTATACGCTCTGGTGGTGGTAAAGCCGCTCAATCCTCTTCCTCGTACTTGTCCCTTTCGCGGTCCTTGTGCTTGTTCTTGTGCCTCTTCTTTTTCTTCCTGTGATCGTCATCGTCCTCGTCTTCCGACGCCTCGTCGTGCACGGCGGATTCGAACGCGGCCTGCTCGGCGGCAACGCGCTCGGCCGCCTCCTGTGCTTCGCGCTCGCGCAGCTTCTTGTAATCTTCATAGGCATCGAAGATCAGGTGCAGCCACGGCATCACCTGCTCGATCGAGGGCAACTGGCCAGGCGGATCGGGCTCGCCGCGCGGACCTTGCGGGCCCTGAGGTCCGGGTTTGACCGCTTCAATTGCGTCGACGCCGTCGGTGCCTTTGATCAACATCAATCATTGCTCGCGCCGGCTGTGTCATGAATGAGCCCGGATGAAGCATGAGGTGCCGGTGATGAGAGCAGGCTGGAAGGTGTTTCTGGTGAGCATCGTTGCTCTTGCACTGGCCTTTGGCCTGGCGAGAGTGCTCGTACCGGACGTCGTGCCGGTCGGATATAGCGAGGAGGCGCAGGCGTCCTGGGCGGTGCTGACCGCCTTCGCGCTGCGGTCGATCGAGTTGACGTCCGCATGGGTGGCGGTGATCTCCTTACCCTGATGGCCGCGACGTCGGCGATCGCGCGACTGCGCCGAGCTAAACGTCCCACGCAACCGGCAGGTTGAGCAATCCGCGAAACGCCCAGCCGCCGATTCTGACCGGCTCTGAAGGATCAAGCTGCAAGTTCTTCAGCCGCGCGAACAGCGAGGGCAGCGCCACGTCGGCCACCATCGCGCGCGAGGCGAAGGCGCCGGCGCAATAATGCGGCCCGGCGCCGAAGGCGATGCTCTTCGAAGTGTCGCGGGTGATGTCGAAACGATCGGGGTCGGCGAAGCACGCTTCGTCGCGGTTGGCGGAGCCGAACATCAGGAACACGCGGTCCTCCGGCTCGAAATCGACGCCGCCGTAAGTACATTTCTTCGCCACCCGCCGCGGCGACATTCCGATCGGCGCGATCCAGCGCGCATATTCCTCGAACACGTCGATCCATTTCGCCTTCCCCTCGCGCATCAGCGCGATCTGGTCCGGATGCGTCAGCAGCGCCCACACCGAGCCGGAGATCGCATCGCGCGGCTCGTTCTGCCCGCCCGATATCGCAAGCTTGACGTTGGCGCGGATGCTCTGCATCGGCTGGTTTGCGGCGAGCAACACGCTGAGGATCGAGCCGTTGGGATGTTTCGACACCACCGGGATCATGTCGTCGATCGCGGCATCGATGCCGGCGGTTGCCGCATTGCAGCGCGCTTCCACTTCCTTGTTGCCGGTGTAGTTGGCGATGCCATCGATCATCGCCTGCGACCACGCGTCCATGTCCTGGTAGCGCATGTTGATGAGCCCGGTGATGTCTTTCAGGCATTCCGCCGACAGCGGCAGCGCGAAGGCTTTGGTGAGATCGGCGCGTCCCGCCGGCGCAAGCCCGTCGAGGATGCGGTCAGCGTGCGCCTGGAACTTCTTCAGCCAGGTCGCCTTCACCGCGCGTGGTGACACCGACGGAAACATCTGGGCGCGCTCCGACATGTGCGCCTCGCCGTCCTTGCGCATCATGTTGTGGCCCATCAGCATGTTCATCAGCCCGCCCGGCTGGTGCGAGGAAAACAATTCGATGCGCTTTTCCTGGCTGAAGATGTCGTCGCGGCGGGTGAACACGGTCGAGCCGAGCTGCGGCACGAAGGCGATCGGCGCCTCCTTGCGCATCCGCGCCAGATCGGGATAGGGATCGGCCCAGAACGCGCCGACATCGATGTTGTAGTGCGGGGCGTTGGACATGGCTGACTTTCCCCGGCCTCAGATCGACCGATAGCCGCCATCCGCCATCACGATCGATCCGGTGACATAGGCCGCGAGGTCCGAGGCGAGGAACACTGCGGGGCCGACGATGTCTTCCGGCTTGCCGGCGCGGCCGAGCGGGGTGTGGTCGAGGAAAATCTTCACCAGCTCCGGATTGTTGGCGCGCACCTGCGCGTTCAGCGGCGTTTCGATCAGTCCGGGGCCGATCGCGTTCACGCGCACGCCGTGCTTGCCGAGCTCGGCGGCGAGCGCCTTGGTGAAGCCGAGCACGCCATGCTTGGAGGTGGTGTAGGCCGGCGAATTCGGCGTGCGCACATGCACGAAAGACTGGATCGAGCCGATATTGACAATGCGGCCCCTGGAGGCCTTCAGCGGCTCGAGGAAGGCCTGGGTGACGTTGAACACGCCGTTGAGGTTGATCGCCATGATGTCCTGCCAGTCCTTCAGCACGGCATCGGGATCGGCGGTGAAGGCGTTGCGGCGGTTGATGCCGGCGTTGTTGCAGAGGATCGAGACCTGCCCGACCTTGGCGGCGATCTCCTTGGCGACCGCAAAACATTCCTCGCGTTTCGTGACATCGAGCCTGAAGCTGTCCGCCTTGCCGCCGGTATCGCGGATTTCCTTGGCGGCTTCCGCGGCGACCTGCTCGTTGACATCGAGCAGCACCGCGTGCGCGTCCTCGCGCGCGAAGCCTGCCGCGATCGCCCGGCCGATGCCGGAGGCGGCGCCGGTGACGACGGCGATGTGGCTTGAAAGAAGGGGCATGGCGTTTCCTCGTTTCTGATTTTGTTGATTGCACTCGATTGTAGCGCGTAGGGTGGGCAAAGCGAAGCGTGCCCACCATCTGGCAATCATGCAAGATCGTGGTGGGCACGGCGCGATGTGCCTTTGCCCACCTACTGGCTGACCGCCGCGTGGATAGCGCAGCAATGCCGCACCAGATTCTCGTGGGCGACCACGAACTGCTTCAGCGGCGTGTCGATGTCGTAGAAATAGATGTTGGCGATGAAGCCGTAGATGCCGGCGTCGATGGCGGTCGGCTTGTCGCCATGGACAAAGCCCTGCGGGCGGATCAGGCTTGCGAGTGCGGCGAGATCGGCGAGCCCGCGCGACATCGCCGCATCCGGCTCGTAGCGGCCGATGCCCTGGTAGTAGTAGCGCTGGGCGTTGAACTCCTTGGCCTTCATCAGCCCTTCATCGGTGAGATTCGGGTGCTCGCGCCTGAGCGCATCGCGGAACAGGTGCCAGTAGCGCTCGTCCTTCCAGCGCGAATAGGACATCACCCAATAGAGGTCGTCGAGCATGCGCGTGACCAGCAGGCTGGTGGTGCGCTGCGCCGGCGTGAGCGCGGCGTCGAGCTTCACGCGGTATTTTTCGGTGACATAGGCCAAAATGCTTTCGCTGTCGCCGACGGTATCGCTGCCGTCGACGATATAGGGCAGTTGCGCCCGCGGCGCCTTCGACGCATCGAAGATGTGCTCATGGCGAAACGGCACGCCGGCAAGCCTGAGGAAGGCGAACACCTTCAGCCCGTAGCCATTGTTGTCGGCGACGCCGAACAGCGGCGGATAGGAGTACAGCGTGAGCATGGCGGCCTGTCGAGTTCGAGAGGTGGGCACGGCGCTTTCGGCGCCTTTGCCTACCCCACATTTTCTTCGCGACTGTCAGAACGAGCAGGCGCCGGTCGCGAGCATATTGCCCTTGATCGTCAAGACGTCGAGGAAGGTTGGCATGGTCGCGCTGACGACCACATAATTACCCGACCACGGCTGGGTCGGAATGCCTTCGTCCCAGATCTGGCAGAAGCCGGTGTCCGACCAGCGGATCAGGTGAAACGGGTCGGCCTTCGCCGGCGTGGAAGCGGTAAGCGCGGTGACGGCAAGCATGGCGGCGAACGAGAGCAGACAAGCGCGGCGCATGAAAATGGCTCCTTGGAATGACGAATGGTGACGCCCTCCGTCGCGCAATCGGCGGAGGCGAGGGGCGCGGCATGCACGCCCCGGACATGGATTGAGTATGGGAACGAGGAGGACAGGTTCAACGCGCGACCGGCGAGGTCAACGTCCCGCCAGCGACGCCACGCCCTCGATCTCGATCAGCATCTTCGGATCGGGCAGCGCCACCACCACGCAGGTGGTGCGGGCGGGATAGGGCGCCGGTCCGAACGCTTCCGCATAGAGCCGGTTCATGGTCGCGACATCGGCGGCGCGGGTCAGCAGCACGTTGACCTTGACCAGATCGCGGAAGGAGCCGCCGGCCTCATCCAGCACGCGCCTGATGTTGGTGACGACGTTGCCGAACTGCGCCTCGAAGCCGTCCGGCAAGGCGCCCTTTTCGTCGAAGCCGGGAATGCCGGAGATGTAGAGCAGGTCGCCTGTGCGGGCGGCGAAGGAGAGCGGCGGGGCTTTGACGCCGGGAGGCGGAGGAAAATGTTTTGTCGGCATGGGTCTTCCGGGGGCGCGAGGGATCAAGACGTGAGCAGAGCGGCGGGTCGGGAGATCGGCATATGGGCGAATACCTTACCTATTTCAACGGAAGATTGCATGGCCGGTGACCCTGGATTATTCTTTTGGGCATTGTGATCCCGGCCATATGCCGCGGAATTTATCCTGATGTCTATGGAGTGGCGAAATTCCTGCAAGTGTTTGTGTGGAGTATCGATATGCCCAACATATCATCTGTTGCGACGATTGATCTGCCAAACGTCACCACCGCGCACGCGCCTGATGAAACGATCTCGATCTTCATCAGTTATCCGACCGAAAATCAGAAAATCGCCCAGGCCATCGAACGTGCGCTTCTCGAATTCGTTCATGGCAAGTTCGACGTGTTCCTGGACAGCTCGAGAATCGAGGACGGCAGCGAGCTGACCCAGGCCATCGAACGGGCGCTGGAGCGCGCGGACTACTTCATCGGCATCGGCCCGGAGGCCAATCGCACCAACTTCTCCTGGTGCGGATTCGAGCTCGGCTATTTCCTCGCCACCAACAAGGGAAAGGCCCGCAACGTTCTGGCCATCTACAACAACGAGATTCCCAACCAGTTTCGCGCCTTCAAGAACGTCCAGGTGGTGTCGCTCGATGATGCGCATCGTTCCGAGCTTGGCCCCAAGATCTACAAGGTCGAGGACTGCGAGCTCTATTCCTTCTTCCGCCGGCTGAGCGAGGAGCTGGAACGGCGCATCCCGTCGTCGATGCCCGCCAAGTACTTCCAGGACGCCCTGCGGTGGGCCGAGAGGAGCGCCAGGGACGTCACCGACAGCTATTTCAACACGCTGCAGGAATGGGTCAAATCCACCTGGTTTCCGCAGAAGCGGATCGAGGTCAGGACGGGAAGCGCCGCCTTCTGGGAGAAGGAGCTGCCGATGATTCCCGACCAGGCCACGGTGATCCTGGAGGCCACGACCTGCGGCGTGCTCGACTACGGCGTTCCCAAGGAACTGTCGAATGTCACCATGACCTGGAAGGAATTTGAGGCGGTCGTTCGCAGGAAGACGGGCGGGCTGAATTTCACCAGCATGATCGCGGACGTGATCATCTCGGCGCTGCCCTACAGCGCAGAGGCGCTCAACGATCACTTCTTCCTGGCGCCCGACGAGAAGAGCTACCGGATCCTGCTGGTCATGCACCGGCTCTACGGCAACGGCAACCGCGAGTTCGTCATCAACCTGGTCGAGACGCTGCGGCCGATCTCCGGCGAAGGGGACAAGGAAACCTCCATCATCACCGCGGCCATCATGCTCGCGTCGAAATACCGTTTTCTCTTTCTCGAGCAGGATTCGAGATATGGGCTGAACCGTATCGCCCAGCTGACGAGGGGAAACGGCACCATCGCGGTGCGTCAAATGCTCAAGGACATGGATCGCGTTCACAACGAGGGCTCCAGGGAGGGGTTGGGAGACGAGTCTGCGCTGATCAGGCTGTTCGGGCCGGCGGAGGAGTTCGAGGTGCGCGCGCTGTTCCAGGACTTCTGGCCGCCGCTGCTGGCCATGAAGGAGGCGGCGGGGGCGTTCCTGGAAGCGCCCGGCGACGCCGCACGCGAAGTCTTTGCCCAGAAGCACAAGGCCTTTGTCGAGAGAACCCAGGAGATCAACCAGCGCTTCATTTCGCTTTGTCTCACCAGATACCAGACCATTATCGATGCCCAGCCCAGCAGGGACCGCAAGGCGGCAGGGGTGGAGGGACACTGAATCGGCTGCCTGCCGTTGCAGCCGGCGCGCACAAGGCGGAGGCATCCGCCGTTGCGTGGCACGCATAAGGGGAATACAGCTCTCTAGACGGCTTCGCGCCGGGGTCGCGAACCGTTTTGCCCGTTCGCGCCATCGGCTAGATTAGGCCCGCGATTCGAGCGGCGCCCTGCCATGCCTGCCGCAAAACCCCGAGGGAGTTGCCCCATGAGATTGTCATCCGCCGCTGGCGCCGCGCTGCTCGCGCTGGCGCTGTTTGCTGGCTCGCCCGCCGCCCGGGCCGACGAGGGGCTCGTGACGCTCATCATCTTCAAGGCGGGCTGGTTCGTCGGCGGTTCTGCCGGCAGCGGCGTCCTGACCTTCCACGACCAGACTTACGCGCTCTCGGCCGGCGGGCTGGATGGTGGCCTGGTCTTCGGCGGCTCCCAGACCACGCTGCAGGGCCGGGTCAGGAACATCCGCCAGGCTTCCGATATCGCCGGCGTCTATGCCGCGGCGGGCGCGGGCGTTACGTTCGGCGCCGGCGTGCGCGGCATCCTGCTGACCAACCCGAACGGCGCGATCCTGGAATTGAGCGGCAAGCAGCTCGGGCTGATGGCGAATGTGGACCTCAGCGGGCTTGCGATTACCTTGAAGCAGTGACGCGTCCCGCACGATCCGAACCGCCCAAAATTCTGGGAGTTGATCCATGAAGAAGGCTTCCGTCGTCCGCGCCGCGCTCGTCGCGCTTGTGGCTTTCGCCGGCCTGTCGTCGGCGCGCGCCGACGAAGGCACCGTGTCGCTCGTGATCTACAAGGGCGGCTGGATCATCGGCGGCTCCGGCGGCTCTGGCGTGCTGCATTTCCGCGGCCGCTCCTATGGGCTCTCGACCGGCGGCATCGACTACGGCCTGGTGTTCGGCGGCTCCAAGACCATCCTGCGCGGCCGCGTCAGCAATATCTACAGCCCCTCCGACGTTGCCGGCGTCTACGGCGCCGCCGGCGCCGGCCTCGCCGTCGGCCACGGCGCGCGTGCCATCGTGCTCACCAACCAGAAGGGCGCGGTGCTGGAGCTCTCCGGCTATCAGACCGGGCTGATGGCGAACGCGGATCTGAGCGGGCTTGCGATCACGTTGAGGTAGGTGGTGCAGGGTGGGCAAAGGCGCGTCGGCGCCGTGCCCACCGTCGAGCGTTGACCACAATGGTGGGCACGCTTCCGCCTTCGCTCGTTGAGCTACGGCGGACGTGGTCGCTTTGCCCACCCTGCGATTCCTGAAGGCAACTTAGAGCGTGCAGCGGCGCTGGCCTCGCATCTGGATCTGGATAGCCGACGCCTCGGCGAAGGTCGGGACCGGCCTGCTCACGACCTTGTAATGGGACGGCCATTCCAGCGGCTTGTACTGCAGGTCCGTGTTCCAGATTTGGCAGATGCCGGTGTTGTCCCAGCGGATCACATAATAGCCGGCGGCCGGCGCTGGCGCAGCGACGGCAGAGGCCGAGATTGCGATGCCGATGGCGGCAGCGAGGGCAGTAAGACGGCGCATGATGGTGAATCTCCTCTCGGAAAAATGTTGGACCAGCCTTCGCGGTACCACATTGCGGAGCCGGTGTCGTTCGCGAACGCGCGTGCGATTGTTGCGGTGGAAAAATGACGGTTTCAAGCCGAAGGCTTACGCCCGCGGCTGGCCCGCCCTTGCCACCCGGCTGTTCTCCCGCGGCCGGCTCGGCGATGTCCTCGATTCACATTTCAAACAGCGATGAAGATGCAAGCCGGCATCCTCGCGGCACGACGTGCCCGAGCTTTGAGTCATTCTTCACCCTCTCATGAAGCAGAGGGCGCAGGGAAAGCCGGGTGCCGATTGCACCCATGGGCCCCGTGCAACAAAAAAAGCACGGGGGTAGGACCACAGGTGAACCGGAGCAACGCCGGCTTTCCCTGCGCAGTGGTTTACGGCTTACTCCGCGCTCTCCCCGGTGACCGGGCTCTTTTGCCACCGTCACCCCTGAGAAGCTCGCTTCCCAGAAGCTTGACGCCAGCGTCGGGGCGTCAGGACCACACGACTTCGCCGTCCGCGATGTCAGGCGTTCGTCGCTCGCCGTCATCGCGTCCACCGCAACGTTCGTGACGTGCGCAACGCCCCTCTTATCGGGTGAGACGGGGCAAGCTGATATCTCTGATTTGCCCGACGCCTTAAGCGGAATATTTTTGCGTGAAGGGATGGACAGACTTTTGGTGATTTGCCCGTCGGGTTACTTTGTCGCAGCGGTGGCAACCGGATTTGACTTGCGGGCGAAGCGAAGCAGTTCGCAGCAGTTGCGCGCATGAGCGAGGCGAGAAGAGGGACCCACGAATCCCGGATGCCGCTTCGCTTATCCGGCCTACGCTTGCTTACTTCCAGCCAGTTTTAAAGCCCAACGCCTTGGTCATCGCGAACGTATCGTAGCACTTAATGCCCAATGTGGCACAAACGTCTGGAATTCGTCGATTTTGCCGTTGCTTGGTCGGTTTTGAAGCCTCGGTGGTAACGACGCAACGGTTCGCAGGATCGGCGAGTGCATAGGCGATCAAGAAAGGGTCGCGGCCCAATTGAAGAATTTCGTCTTCAGTTAGATCAGGCGCATAGCCTTCAGAGATTACCCGAGCGACCAATCCTTGATCGACCTTCTCGTCTAGCAACACGGCCTTCTTATTGTTCCCTTCCGTAACCCAAGCATATAGTAGGTCACGCTCCTCATCGGTACTTCCGTCTTTGACTTCTTCAAAATTTTCCAGAGGAATTTTAAGATTGCCGGCTTCCCCTTGATGGGCAAGCCAACTCCAGAATTCCGGAACAGATTCGATCCCGTAGTAGAGAGTATGAGCTGTGATTAGAACGTTGGCATCCAAGAGATAGAGCATGTCGCTAAGCCGCGCGATCGCTCAGCAGCGGGGCAACGCTTCGTGGCTTCACTCCCAGTATTCGTCCCGCCTTGGTAGGCGTAAGCGTCCCTTCGTTAATTCCTCTTGACACAAATTCTAGCAGTGCATGACCAAGGCGATGTCGCCTTACGACATAGTAGCTGGGACCCGACTCCCCAGCCTTCTCTTTTCGCGTTTCCCGCATTCGTCTCCATTGAGAGATGAAATAGCTGGAAAGGGATTGCCAAGTGGTATTCGTAATGAAGTTTTCTCGCAGGAGACGATAGGCCACCATGCTGCTGCTGAGATGGCGCGGTCTAGCAAACTCGGTGATTGAGCGTGCCGCTTCCTCAAAGTCCGTCTCCAAGTCGACTCCGACCAGTCCGAGCTCGCTTGTCGGGAGGAGGAAATGACTAGCTACGTCGTTGCAAAATTTCTCTGTCTTCTGATCTGAAAATTTGCCGCTTATGCCGGATGCGCCGACCCAAACGTGCGCCAATTCGTGCACCAGAGTAAACGACCACGCTGAGTGCGCATCTTGGTCGTTTATTACCACAAATGGAGCAATCGGGTCCGCCAGCGCAAACCCGCGAAATGCTTCGGCGTCTACTGCGGTATGATGGCTTCCAAGATTGCCTATTAGAAGAACGAAAACTCCAATAGCTTCAGCGCGTGAGCGGAGCAAAGCGAAGGCTTGGTCGGCGTTACTTTGCGCTCGAAATTCCGAGAGAGTTAGGCGAAGAGTCTTTTGGATGCTCGTAGCGACTGCTTCAACGCTATCAGTTATCTTCATCGAAGAGACAAATGGTAAGGGCAGCGCTTCATCGTCGTCCAGTAAGATATCTCGGACGGCAGACTGTCGAGCTTTGACGTCTCTTACAATCGCATCAACGATTCCATCGGACGAGCTGTCGCGATCCAGAACAGCCCGAAAATCTTCAAGCCGCTCGCCGCGCGAGGGGACTTTGGCCATGTAGAACGCGACTAGCGGTCTTCGAAACTGTTGAGACATTTTCACCAACAGCGCACGACTGGGCTGTAGTTCGCCAGCTTCAAGCGCAGCTAGTCGTTCAAGCGCCGAGAGTTTGCGGGTCGGTTTGAGGCCCAGTTTTTTGACGGCGACCTCCGGCGAGAAGCCGGCAGATTCTCGCGCCCAAGCTAAAATCTCATGGTTGACGACTGGCATGGCGAGCGTCGGAAGGAGTTGTGCTTTCGCGGTTCAATTTTGTCGAAATAACGTAAGTATACCAAGATTGTATATAGATAGCTAATCTGAGCAATCACTAATTTAGATTAGGTCGGTTCTGCAACCAGCCGGGGCAGGTTCTGCCCCGTCCTCTAGTTACTAGCTCACAACACCCGATTGCTTTCCTTCACCTTCTCCGCGTCGAGATACGCGCTCCCGCCTATTTCCTTGAACTTGGCGCTCTTCTACGCCATGCCTTGTCGTTGAGCGTCGCCGCGCTATCCCGCACATCCTGCGTGATCTTCATCGAGCAGACCCCGTGCCCGCATGAGCAAAGCGATATGCGGGATCATGCACCCGGATGTCGCTTTGCTCATCCGGGCTAAGCTTGCTTGTCCCCAAGGTTGGCCTCGGCAAGTGGACCGCCGGCGCCAGCATTCATCGGTCAGGAAGACTTGAGAGCAGAGCCTCGAGCACTTGGCGTGCCCAGCCTCGAAGCGTAACCCGCCATTGTCGCCCAACAAGCAAGCGCCAGCGCGTGCCCGCCATCGCTAAGGAAAAGCGAAGGCAAAAGCGATTGCACTCGCCTCGATCCCGAATACGATTGCCGCGGACTGATCCGACCGGGAGCCTTGCGATGCCCCTCAACACCGACAAAATCGACGATACTGCGCTGGCGCTGCTCTATCTCACCCTGCACGACGGTTACAGGGCATGGAAAGGCTTTGATTGGGACGTGCTTGGCCGCCTGCACGACAAGGGGATGATCCACGACCCTGTCGGCAAAGTGAAATCAGTCGTTTTCACGCAGGAAGGGCTGGATCGGGCGAAGCAATTGTTCGAGACGATGTTTGAGACGTAAGGCCGCTGGCGCGTTGCACCCTCGGCCCGCCTGACGCTGCCGCCACAGAGCTGCCAACGACGTTGTTTATGAGGGCGTCGCCCGATCGCGCCGGGTATTTTGTGCCCGGCCCCGGATGCGAGGTGTTCGCCGATGGCCCGCAGAGCAACCCTCAACCCACGCCGCCTGACCAAGCGCCAGGTGAAGGAGCTGATTTCATCCGGCGCCCGGCTGCGCCCCGATCTCTCGGTGGCGCTGGAGCCAACATCGCTGCAACCGCGCGTGTACGAGCTCGAGGGCGAGCGTTATTTGCTGGTGTTTGGCGAAACCATCACGGGGCTTGCAGGAAAGGGCGACATCTATGGGGCCGACGTCTTTCACCGGTTCGTGCGTTGGGTGGCGAAGGCGGATGAAGACGCCAGGCATGGGCGCCAAAGCTCCGTCGGGCATTGGACGTACTACTCGGCGCACAAACATCGTGTGACGGAAAATATCGACGCGCTGGTTGGGCAACTCCGTTCGACGATGTCAAGGCCAACAGAGGAGCTCGACTTCTCGTATCAAAGCCTTGATGCCGTGTCCGCGTATGTCGAAGAGATCGGGATCGAGCAGGCCGAGCGGGAAATCTACGATCACCTCGTGGCCTATGTCGGCGAAGTGCTGAGGCTGCGCATCCACGGGCATTGGGCCGTCAACGACCGCGATTGGCAGCCCTATCCATATCTGGTGGGAGCGATGCACGATCCCGTCATGCCGATCAACGTGGTTCAGCAAGAGCTCTCGGGCCTCGTGCCGGTCAACCTGAGGCTAGCCGCGGCGAACGAGGTGCGCCGCAAGCGCAAGCCGCCAGGAGAGGTCGCCGCTGCGGCGACCGGCGTTCGCCCGGCCCCGCCAAAGGGCGTGCTGGCGAGCCTTCCGGCGGATGCTTACGAGGTGACAAAACGATGGGCGGACGGCCGGCCGTGGTTTGTCATTTTCAAGACGGACGTCGAGGTTGCCGGCATCCCATGCCGGGTCGGCGAGGCGTGGTTCGACCGCAAGGGCGATCTCATCGGCGCGATGCTGGCCCGTGAATGGCTTTTTGGCACGCGGCGGTTCGGCGCCGGCTCTTTCTTCCGTTTCTACAGCGGACGCGAGGATGGACGCCTCAATGATGTGAAACTGGGCGCGGATCAGGAGGTCGATGGCCTGCCTTGCCTTGGCGGAACGGTGGTGTGGTTTCACCCCAATCAGCGCGTCAGCTCTCTCCATCTGGCAAGCGATCGCGATGTCGATGGTATTCCCTGCGCCAGCGGCGATAATTTGATTCTGGCGTTGAACTTCCATCAGAACGGGCGCCTTGCGTCTGCCGTGCTGGCGCGAGAGCACGTCGTCGCCGGCCAACGCTACGAACGGGGGACGCTGCTGCGTTTCGATCGGGATGGCTGGCTGATTCATGCCCAGCCGTAAGCCGAGAGGCCGGCGCATCCCGGCTTAGTGATCGACGCGCTCTGATGTCGTCGCAATGTGGTGAGAATTCGCGCCTCCGCGATTCGCGAACGGAAATTGATCTGCCCAAGACGCAACATTGAATGACGCACCGTTGCTGCTGCTCGATCGTGTATTCCCTAAAGCATGTTGAGATTAGGTTGAGTTGAAGCCGCGCGCTCGGTCTGCCCCCTCTCCCCGCTCTTCGCGGGGAGAGGGTTGGGGTGAGGGGCTGTTTCCGCAAATTCGGTGAGAGACGGTTCGTGGAGAGTCCCCCTCACCCGCATCGCATCTTCGATGCGATGCGACCTCTCCCCGCAAGCGGGGCGAGGTGAAGTGAACCCCGCGCTTCACTGATTCAACCAAAACTCATCTTGCTCTAG
>Ga0210403_10001769_pt1 | contig 19999 bp, 20 predicted proteins | sample IncBWC19MmetaG_FD_150863 | JGI IMG/M metagenome (GOLD analysis project Ga0210403, IMG submission 150863) | Forest soil microbial communities from Barre Woods Harvard Forest LTER site, Petersham, Massachusetts, United States - Inc-BW-C-19-M | ecosystem: Environmental > Terrestrial > Soil >... | reverse complement strand
GCTGCTGCCGGGGGTGTAGGTGACGGTGGACCCGAATCCGGCCATGACGTCGGTGGTGCTGATCGTCCCGGTGGGGTTGCCCGGGGTGAAACTCAGCGGCGCCGCGACGAGCTGGGCGGTGAGTTTGCCGGTGATGGCGAGGGCGCCGCTGATGATCGCCGCGGCGGTGCCGTTGTGGCCGAGGGACCAGTCCTGGGTGGTTGGGCCGGGACCGAGGTGCAGGACACCGTCGGACGTCCATTTGACGCGGTCACTGCTGTCGCCGGTGACTTTCATCCCGAACGCGCGTTCACCCGAGTTGGCGCTGATGATCAGGAACGGGTCAGCGGCGGGTGCCGCCGCGGGCGACAGGGTGAGGGACGCGGCGTGGAGAACCGCCAGATAGGGGGTGAGGGTGATCACGGGGCTCGTGGTGGGGCCGGTGGCGGTGACGACGGTGGTGCCCCATGAGATGCCGCCACCAGAGTTGTCGGTGACGGCGGTGACGTAGCCCTGGATGTAGGCGGAGTCGACGGTCATCTGGGAGCCGCCGTCGGCGAGGAGCCCGATCTGCGGTCCGGGGACGCTGGTGACGCCCCCGGATGTGGTGGATACGAGGCCGGTGCCGGTCAGCAGCGCGCACCCGGTGAAGTAGTGGTTGGTGGTGTCCAGCCCGGTGTAGCTGAGTGTCGCGAACCCGGTGCTGGTCGCGACACTCAGGTCACCGGAGGTGGCCTGCCCGGTGACGGCGGTGACGGCGAGTGACCCGGCGGCGGGGAACGACCATGAGGCGATGGTGGTGATGTCCTGGCCGGTGCTCGGCGACGCCGCGGTAGCGGTGGTGTCGTTGACGCCAGGCCAGATGGTGAGGCCAGCGATGGTGATCACACCACCGTAGTTAGCGTTGTAGAACCCGGCGTAGCCACCGCCGCCAGCGGAGCCGTTCGCCCCGTCGCGTTTGAAATGGCAGCCGACGAACAGCAGCGGCACCGCGTGGGTGAAGCTGACGACGCTGTTGATGGTGCCGCCGGCCTGGAAACCATGCTGGGTGGACTGGTCGGTGCGGCACCCGACGAACATGGTGCCACCGGATGACGCGGCGTTGTTGGAGCACACGTAACCCCAGCCGAGGGTGCCGGAATGCTCGCTGCGGCAGCTTTCGAAGAGGCTGTTGCCGCAGGTGTTGATGAACCAGCCGATGGCGCCTGAGTTCGTTGACAGGCACCCCGACCATGTCGAGTCAGCCGAGCGGAGGCTGAATCCGATCCCGCCGCAGTAGCGGGAGAACACGCGGAAACAGGTCCAGGAGTCCGGCTGCGCGCCGCTGGCGACGTTGTGCTGCACCCCGTCGCCGGGCATCTGGCTGAACAGGACGTCGGTCATCCGCACCCGGCTGACCGATCCGTACGACGCCATACCGCACACCCCCGACGGCGCGACAGAGCCGTCGACCATGATGTGGGCGATTTTCTGTTCCTCCGACGCGGTGGAGTAGCCGCCCTGGCTTTCGGACAGCAACGCGAAAACCGCGTTCACCACACTGCTGACTGGTGCCGCCGAGCTCGTGAATCCGGCTTGCGGCTGGATGACGGCACCATAGTTAGCTTCGCTGACGGCGGTGGTCCGCACCGGCCCGGTCACCGCCGAATACGGTACGACAACCAGCGGCGCGGTGATCTTGTACAGGCCGGGCTGCAGCTCGGCGCCACCGAGGTTGATCAGCGACTGGATGCTGGTGGTGTCGTCGGTGCCGTTCGCCATGTACCCGGTCAGTGTGCCGCCGGCGGTGACCGACGCGAGAAGCGCCTGGACGGTGGACACGTTCGCGGCGTCGGACGCGCCGAACGACCCGGCGGCGCCGGCGAGGAGCTGCCCGAGCAGCGACCCGTAGGCGTAGAAGCCGTTCAGGTCCGACGTCATCCCGGGGCTGGTGAACACGACTTTCGTCGCCGCTGGTATCGCTGGTGAAGCTCCGGCCATCAGAGCACCCCGCCTTTCATGATGCGTGTCACGCGATCTGGACGGCTTCGAGGAACGACCCGGGGATCACCGACGTGCCGGTCGCCTGGGGGGAGTTCTGCGCCCACCGGAACACCAGGTAGGCGGGCGCCGCCCCGGTGGCGAGCTCACCGAGGATCCGCGCGCCCAGCCGGGTGCCGGTGCCCTGGGTCTGGCAGTTGACGACGTCGGACAGGCCGTTGGTGTAGGACCCGACCTCAGCGGTGGCGAGGTTGAGCCGGCCCGCGTTGTAGATGAACACCGACGACGCGCCACCCCGCCACGTGAACTGCAGGTCGCCCTCAGCGCCAGAGCCGGGGGCACCGCCGTTGTACACGATGTTGCCGGTGATCTTGTACTGGGCGTTGGGCTGCAGGCACAGCAACTGCAAGTCGGGGTCATCAGCGATCGTCACCGATGAGGTGATCGTCGTCGTCCCCGGCTTGTACACCGCCACCGGGTCGACCCGCTGCCGGTAGTCAGCGCAGTTCCCGTTGGTGACTGACACCTGCCCGGCGGCGATCGACACCGTTCCCAGGGTGATCGCTGAGGCTGGTTCGGCGGGCAGCCCGCCGCCGATGTCGGGGACGAGGACGGGGATGAAGTCGTAGGTGGACCAGGCGCCGTTCTCCGACTTGTTCCGCAGCTGCAAAACCACCCGGTGGGTGCGGGTGCCCGTCGCCGGCGCCGACGGGGTGGCGAGGTTGTACACGGCGTCGGACCACACCCAGTAGGCGCCGCCGCTGGTGATGTCGTCGTCGGTGATCCACGCCATCCCGGGCGCGACGTCGACGGAGAAGTTGGAGCCGCCGGCGTGGCCGCCGATGTGGAACGCCGCGGGCCCCCACACCCCCTCGGGGGTGCTGGCCAGCTGAGGCGCTGGGAGCAGCGACAGGAGCATGTTGCGGAACTCCTGCTCACTGCTGTAGATCGTCGGGTCACCCGTCTGCGGGGTGATCGCGATCGGCTGGTGCAGGGTCATGCCGGGCTCCTGTTCACGCCATCCACCGTGGCCGGTAGGACAGTTCAGCGACCGCCCCAGGCGCGGCCGCGTCGGGGTAGTACCGCAGCTGGTTGGGGCCGGGCTGCATCATCCACCAGTCTGACGTGGCGAAATTCAGGGAACCCAGCACCGATGAGGCCGTGTCGCCGTTCAGCAGCGCCGTGTGCGCCTGGGAGTCCAGCGCGACGAACTCCCCCGCGGCCAGGACCAGGTCGTCGGTGAACTCCAGCGTCAGCCCCGCGGAGTCGTTAGCGAACTTGGGTCCCGTCGCGGGCCCGTACAGGCTCGCGGTCCAGGGGGCGGCCATGTTGCCGCCGGCGACGACGACGGGGGAACCGCTGATCGACGCCGCCGTCCACGCCAAACCGGACGCCACCCACGCCAAACCCGCGGTGACCCAGTTCAGGCCCCCGGACGCGGGTATGTAGGCGGGGACCGCCGCCGAGTCCTGCGCGGCGCCTTCCCAGCATGAGTTGGGCGCCATGAACGAATACGCCACGTCCGTCGTCAGCGGATTGTCAACGATCTTCGTTTTGGAGTCGAACCTCACCACCAGCTGCCGGTCCTGCGGCCACGCGTCGTTGGAGCAGATCAGGTAAGGGCGCAGCTGCGGCGCGCACAGCGCCCCCATCAGGTCCTCGAACGCCTCCGGCGCCATCGCCCCCGGCACCGCCGCCAAACGCAGCGACAGGGTCACCGCCGCCGCGGACAGCCACAGGGTCGAGTCGACCTGCCCGGCGCCGCCGACACGTTCCTCAGCGACCGCCCTGGCCTGCGGCGCGACCTGCAGCGACAGAACCGTCACCCCCGCCAGGCCCTGAATATCCTGCGACAGGCCCGAGACGGGGTCCATGAGAGACACGGCGGTGAACGCCATCTAGGACCCCAATCCGGAGGAGACGACCGCGAAACTCAGCTTCTGCGCCAGCAGAGCCGCGTCGGTGGGGGTCGCGAACGTGGCGTTCTCAATGTTGATCAGCGCCCCGTTCCGCGCCCCGCCGCCAGGCGCGGCGCTGATCAGCTCGGGCCCGTTCTCCGCGAACGTGTACATGGTGTTCGTCCACGCCCCGAACCCTGTCACCGGTTCCCGCAGCAAACCACCATGGGCGAAGCCGTGGCGTTTGCCGCGCGGCACCCCGAACCACCGGACGGCTTCCTGCCCCAGGACCTTCCCGAGGTCGCGGAACAGGCGTTCCAGGCCGGACCGCTGCTTGCGGAGCCCGTCGAGGAACCCTTTGCCGGTGTCGTACTTCCCCGTGGTGATCGCGGAGCCGGCGCCGCGCCCGATCTGGCGTTCCGTCTCGGTGATCGCCCATTCGGTGGACCGCAGCGACTTCATCAGCCCCGACCCGCCGGACAGGATCTCCTGCGCGAACGGGATCCCCCCGTCGGGGCCGAGCGCGATGATCTGCTGGAGCAGCACCTTCGGCACACGCGCCTTCACCAAGCGGCCGAGCAGCGAACTGAACTGGCGGAGACTGGACAGTTTCTGCTTCAGCTGAGCCTCGAGCATCCCGCCGCCCGACAGTTGCCTGACACCGCCGCCGGTGTTCCCTGAGAACCCGCCGCCGACGGTCAGCCCCGACACGTCCGCGTAGGAACTCAAACCCGAGGTGACACTCGACGCGTAAGACTTCGCCGCGCTGATCTTCGCGTTGACCTGTTTCAGGGACTGCGCGGCTTCCACCACCGCCTCCGACTGGCGCCGCACCAGCCGGTCCCGCCACTCCCGCTGCGCCCCCGTGTAGTCACGGGCGATCAGGCGCAGGAACCGTGTCCCATCAGCCTGCGCCTGCGCCGCGTCTTTCGCCGCGCGGAGCAACCCCAGGAACGTCTCCACCAGGCTGACCGTCCCCGACGCGTACCCGCGGCCGCCCATCCCCGCCGCCATCTTCGACGTCTCATGGTCGAGGACATGCTCACCGCCGTGGAACCGGACGAGTTCGGGGCCTTTCTCACCAACCCAACCCCAGCCCCGTTTCGCGCCGCGGGTGCCGCCGCTGTACCACCCGTACGAACTCTCGTGACCCATCGCGCCGATCGGGTCGCCGTAACGCTGCGCGATATAGCCCGCACCCCAGCTGATCTGCGGTCCCGCGTGGGAGCCGCCGCCCTGCTGCGCCGCGAACGGCATCTTGGTGGGGGGAAGCGCCTGGGGGAGGCCGTATGCCCCCGAGGAGGGGTTGCGCGCGTACCGCGACCATCCCGACTCGCGGGTCCACAGAGCGTCCCACGCGGCCCATTCGGGCCCGGTGCCCCACTGAGGGTACATCCGCTGGGCGAGGGCCTGGTTGGCGGCCGCGTCACCCCCGACCGCCCCTGACCCGATCGCTGACATCGCCGCGGCTTTCACGGCCGCTGAGACGGCGGCTTTGAGGGCGTTCTCGGCGGTGTCGAGGGTCTGGTTGTAGTGGCTCACCTCAGCCTGCCCCGACGCGACCGCCTGATTCCCCGTCTCCACGAATCCCCCCGTCGCGAAGCCGGGGACACCGTGGGCTTTCATCAGCGGCGCGACCAGGTGTGTCAGGTGTTTCGGGACAACCGTCTCACCGCCTTCGAGCAGCGCGGGCCACTTGTCGCCGCCGCCGTAACCAGGTACCCGCCACCCCGCGGCGCCCTGGTGGTGCAGCGCCGCTGATGGCCCGGTGGGGCCGCCGCCGTAGACGTTGTCCCGGTGGATCGCCCAGCCGCCCTCAGCGTTGAGGACCATCTTGACGGCGACTTTCGTGGGGATCCCCAGGATCTTCGTGATCATCGCGGCGATCTTCGGAACCGAGTCCTTCGCGGCCTGCCCGGCGTTGACGAGGTCGGTTATGAGCCGCTGCCGCGCGGTGTGCGCCGCGTCGGACTGAGCGCCCTGCGTCGCGACGGCCTTCCCGTACGCCGCCACCGCCGAAGCGACGCCGCTGTATTTCAGGATGGCGTTGTTCAGGTCACCGAGGAGCTGCGTGGCGATCTGCTGCCCCTGCCCGTTCATCGCCGACGACAGCAGGGCGACTTGCTGCGTCGCCTGATCAGAGACGTTCTTAACGGTTTTCAGCGCGTCACCGGTTTTGCCCAGCCACGTGGTGAGGGACTTCATGTTCGCGGGCCCGTTGTAGCCGGCTTCTTGCGCGAGGGCGGTCAGCTGATCAAGGGCTTCCTGGGAGCCGGAGGCGTATTTCAGCAGCGGCGCGATGCTCGCTTTCACGCCCTTGGTGAACAGGTCGTTGGACACCCCGGCGGTGCGCCACGTGTCGAACATCGCTGAGGTGGCGGTGACCTGCTGCGCGAACGCGGCGTTCAGCTGCAGCGACGCCTTGTTGAGGCCGTCCATGGTGGCGTGGGCGAGTTTCCCCGCCCCCGACAGGCCCGCGAGGTGGGTGGTGAACGACGCTCCGCCACCGCCGGCTTTGACGAAGTTCTGCCCCAATGTCTGGATGCCCTGCGCGAATGTGTCGAACCCGGTCTGCGGCGCGGTGACCTGCCCGATCCAGGTGTCCAGCGCCGAGTTCAGGGACTGCATGTTGGTGTAGGCGTCGGTGCTCTGGCGGTTGAGGATCTGCAGGTCGTTGCCCAGTGTGCCGCCGGTGGCGCCCATGGCCTTGTACGCGATGTAGGTCGAGTGAACCTGCGCCTGGATGACAGCCCACTCGGCGGTGCTGCTGTTGAGCATCTGCGACGTGGTGATGCCGGCCTGGTTGAGGAGGGTTTCCGCGTTGGCGGTGCCCTTGTACGTGTCGCCGAGCCGGGAGACGCGGGACTGGACGAGTCCGTAACTGGCGGCGAGGGCGCTGTTCTGCTGCTGCGCCTGTGACGGCGCGTCGAACCCGAAGACATGCTCGGCGCCTGAGACGACACCAAACAGGGGGTTGAGGTTCTGCACCCCGGGCGCCGGCACCGGCGGCGGGGTGAGCCACGACTTCAGCCCCGCCGCGGTCGTCAGGTTCGACAGCATCCCGCCGGACAGGCCACCGGCGATGCTGTTGACCGTCAGAGACAGGTTCACCATGTCGCCGTTGACCGTTTTCACCGCGGCGGCGTACTCCCCCAGGCCGGCGATCTGCGCCTGGCTGATGGTGGGCAGCAGCTTGCCCAGGGGCGCGTTCTGGATGAGCTGCTGCTCCGCTGAGTAGAACCCCCCCACCCGGTCCGTCAGTTTCCCCAGCGCGTACCCGAGGGCGCCGACGGCGACAGCGGCGCCGGCGACCCACAGGAACGGCACCCCCCCAGCGGGGATCATGCTCATGACGGTGTTCCAGAACCCCACCGACCGGGCGGCCATCACGAACTGGGTCCCCATGTAGAGGGCTTTGCCGCCGAGACCCGCCATCGATGTCCCGAAGGCGAGGAGTTTCGGCCCCAGCCACGCGACCGCGGACACGGCGAGACCGATGTAGAGGAACGCGCCGTGGAACGCCAGGCCCCAGTGCAGCACGGGAACGGTCGCGTCAGCGACGACCGCCGCGACCCTCGTCAAACCGTCGAACAGGTTCAGCAGCACCCCGGCGTAACCGGGAACCGCCTGGATGAACGCGCCGATGACGCGGCCCAGGTTGCCGAGGGTGTCGCCGATTTCCCCCACGAACTGGGGGCCGTCGTGGAGCATCTTCGTGAAGGTGCCACCGGACTGGGTGGCGACGGTGAACCGGGCGGCCAGCTGGTCCAGGACGGTGCCGGTGGCGTGGGCGAGGGTGGAGAACACCCCCGTCTTCTGGCTCATGATCGTCAGGGCGTCGCCGAAAATCTGGTACACCTGCGGCTTCACCGCGTCCTGCAGCTTCTGGAACGGCCCCACCGCCCCCGTGACGGCGCCGTTCATGAACGCGATCCGGCCACCCGTCGCCTGGGTGACGACGTTCATGTTCTGCAGCTGTTTCGTCAGGTCCGCGACCACGGGCGCGGCGCCGACACCGAACGCCGCCACGGCGATCGACGCCGGGACGATCACGGCGAGGAACTCCGCGACCGCGTCGATCGCGACATGCCAGGCGGCGACCCCGCCGAGCAGCGTGCTGGGGCCGCCGAGGAGACCGCCGAACAGGGGCACGCGGGTGTTGTTGAAGAACAGGCCCAGCACACCCCAGAACCCGCGGAACCGCATCCCAGCGCCACCCGCGGCCGCGCCGGCGGCGTTGGTGGCGGCTGTCACCCGCGCCAGCGACGACACCAGCGCCGCCGACCCGACACCGCCGACGTTCACCGGCACCGTGATGGGGTTCGCGGCGAAAAACGCCCGCATCGCCACCACGACCCGCATCATCGACGCGTTCGACACCGAGAACTGCAGCGGGATCGTGATGGGGTTCGACCGGAACGCCGCCCGCGCCGCGACGATAGCGCGCATCACCGCCGCGGTGGACGAGCTGAACTGCACCGGCACCGTGATCGGGTTCGCCGCGAACACCGCCCGCGCTGCCGTGACAGCCCGCATCACCGCCGCGGCCGACGTATCCACGGCCAGCTTCACCGTCACCGGCGTGGCCTTCGCCATCGCCCGGACTTTCGCGACAGCCGCCGCGAACTGGGCGGCGAGTTTGGAGTCGTCGATGAGGACTGGGATCTCAACACCCTTGGCGCCGAGCGCCGCCGCGGTGGCCGCTGACTTAGCGAGATCGTTAAGCGCGTCCGACGCCTTGTCCGCCGCCGCCGACGTCGCGGCGAGAGACTCGTCCATCTTCGCCGCCGTCTCATCAACGGCCTTCAGCGTGACATCAAGCTTCGCCGCGGAATCAGCGACATCATTGAAAACCCTTGACGCCCGGCTAAATTAATGGCGTTAATCACAAAATTGATGGTCGCCATTTGCTGATCACCCCCGATCCGGGGGATGCGAGCGGCAGTGCGTGGCCCGCCCGGTTACGGTGCTGGAACACCGCCGGGGCCGTCGCATGCCTTTGATCCTAGAGCGCCACCCTGGTCACACCACTGTTCCCACGTCACACACGCCGCGTGGCCTACAGGCCACCCAGCAGCCGCTCCGGGTCAGCGCCACGCCGGTTCTTCCGGCTCGTCCGTTCGTCCTCAACCTGGTAGTACGCCCGCCACCGGGTCAGCTCACGGCTGTCACATTCGGCGAGGAGCCGTTCGACGGTGCATCCGAGGTCGAAGGCGAGGCGGTAGGTGAACCACCGCCATCCCCTTCCCCCATCTCCGCCTGGGCCTCCTCATCGTCCTCATCCCGCAAACCCGACAGCCGCCGCGCCACCCCCGCGATGACCTCCAGAGCGGCGCCGGACTTCTCCCCAAGCGCGTTCGCGTCGGTGTCCTTGAACACGCGGGTGCCATCGGCGTTGACGACGCAGCGGACCACCAGCTTCGCCGTCAGATTCGCCAGGTTCGGGACGAGTTTCTTGCCCCGCTGCTCAGCCATCGACGCTTCATAGTCGTTGCGTTCCCGCCCCGACAGGCCCCGCACCGTCACCGAGCCGCCCCACTGCGGCACGAACACGGTCTCGGTCTCGACATCCTCGGCGGCGAGGATCGCGTCGCGCCCCAGCAGGACCGGCGGTTCCGTCATCGCGTGTCTCCTTCGATGATCATCAGGTGGCCGTAGCGGTACCTCGCGGCGAACTCACGGGCCTTCGACCGGTACGCGGCCGCCTCCGGCTCCGTCGCCCCAGGATCAGCGGCTTTCGCGGCCAGACGGCGGATCTTCACCGCCCTGAGTATGTCATCACGAGTCAGCGTGGCCACACACGCCACGTTAGCCGCTCAGCGATGACGCCAGGACTGAAGATTGACGATCTTGCAGATCGCCGACCGGCTGGTCTCGAACTCCGCCGCCAGCCGACTCTGCTGCACGCCACGAGAGTGACGCGCCCTGATCTCATCCACCTGATCCCAGGTCAACGTGGCCTTATAGTGTCGAGCCCCGTTATTGTCCGTCCCGTCCCGGCGTCTATCCTCGCCCACGTTCTTGGATTGCGTCCCGTATTCAAGATTCTCGGGCCAGCGGTTGTCATGTCTTCCACCCTCGCCATGAAGCGAGACCAGTCCCCTTGGCCTCGGGCCAGCGAAGGCGCGGAGCACCAGCCGGTGAACGCACTGGCGGTTCCGCACACCATCGCGCCAGAGCGACACACGCAGATACCCGTGGTCGTCTTCGTACGGTGTGACCTCTCCGCCCAGTCCGCGCATGCCCACGTGGGTGCGGCGCGGGATGCTGCGAACATTGCCCAGGTCGCTTACCTCGTAAAGGCCCTCATAGCTATGGACGGGCAGCCAGCGCTCTACCCGCTGAGACGGTCGGCGATCTGCCGCTCGGCCCGGCTCATCGCCAGCCTCGACGCGGGTCCGTACCACGCCACCGCCTCGTAAAAATACGGCCAGCTCGGCTGCGTCACCCATGTTTCCATTCTACCGAACAGTGGATGCCGCCACACCTTGGTCCCGTTGAGCATCAGGGGCAGTGACTTCTCGCCGTCGGGCATCCGCGCTGAGTTGACTTCCACGCCGACGGAGACGACGGGGCCGTCGATGGTCGCCCAGGTCTGCACGCAGCGGGCGATGCGGAGCCGCAGCCCGGTGTGCTTGGGGCCGCGGGCGGGGGTGTTGAGGATCGCGGCGCGGACATAAGGGGCCAGGGGCCGCGCTGATGTCGCGAGCTCGGCGCGGGTGATCTGGGTGACCCCGCCATCGGCCATCGCGCGGAACTGGGCGGCGACAGCCCGCAGCGTGGCCATATCAGTGGCTCAGGGGATGACGAGGCCGGTGCTGGGGAGCTTCGTGACGGCGAAGTCGATGGTGCATTTGCCGGGGTCGTCGACGGTGGTGTCCATCGCCTGGGTGATGACCGTCACCGGGAAAACGTCCATCCGCAGACCCGACACGTCCCCTTCCCACAGCAGCACGATGAACCCCGCCGTGCCCCTGGTCAGCAGCGACCGCACGTCCACGCTGTTCGCGGAGATGTAGAAGTCGATCGAGTTGTTCGCCGCGGTCTGCCGCCCCGGCACCTGGCTGGTGAACGGCGACCCCATGTCGGGAGTGTCGACCGTCGCGCCAGCGAGGGAGAACCCGGTCATGGTGTCGATCTCAGCGGAAAGGTCAGTGCCCGCGTCAAGCTCCGCCCGGGTCGGCGCCGACGGCGCGCCGATCGACGGGCAGAAATACACCTTCCGCGTGCCAGGGGGAAAGTACCTTATTGTCGGGCTTAGTGGGGTCGCTACCACGACTCACCCCTCCATCTTGCGCCATTCCACAGCACTTGTCCCGCACTGTTACCAGGCGTCATTCTCGGCGTCTTGCTGCAGGTCATGGTCGAGGCGGCACACCGGTCCGCGTCCCTTGCTGGTGTTGCACGGCCCGCACAAAACCTGGTAGCCAGCACTCCATTGCGGTCAGGCCCCGGGGAACGCTGTACAAGCAGCGTCCGGGGCCGATTCATGTCTTCTCCTGGTTGGTGACGGCGCCCTTGGCCACCCTGCGGGGCGCCAGTGTTTCCTCACCGGCTCCAGCAGCCGGTTCGGCGCTGGGTGTCACCGGATGGTCTTTGACCCACTCGGCCCGCGCCACCCACCCTGACCGGCTCAGATGAGCGAGCTGGTCGTCGCTCATGTCCAGGGCGACGTCCAGGTCCGGGTGGTAGGCGAGAACCATGTCAGGGGATCCGGATCATCGCGACGGTGACCTGGCCCACGACCGAATACTGCACGCCGGTCGCGGCGGTCCCGTACACCGACGGCGGCAGCGGGATGATCGAGATCCCCGGCACCGCCCCCGAGATCGCCGGCACCGTCACGACGCGGGAGCCGATGGCCAGGTTGTCGTACAGGGGGTTGATCGGCAGCGTCACGGTGACGGCGGTGCCGCCGTTGTTGACGACCATCAGCCCCCAGCCCTGCCCGGTGGGAGCCAGGTCACCCGCCGTGCCGCCCGGCGCGGTCAGTGTGACGGCCGCGCCGGCGTGCGGTGGCGCCTGGATCGTGTAGGTGGTCATGTCAGGAAGCCCCTCACTGCTCGGCTACCTCGCAGATTACAGCCAGCCACAGCGGTTAACACTGGCAGGCGCGCGAAACACCCGCATCAGATGTCACAGGAGGATGGCTACTGCTGGCTGGTCGCGACACATTCGACGGTGAAAGTGACGATCGCCAGCACCCCACGCCGGTCCTGCACCTGATGCAGCTGCCCATGCGCCGACATGGTGGACTTCATCACCACCCCGCCGAGGGTGTGGTTCGGCGGGGTGATCGCCGCGCCCGCCAGTCCCATCAGCTGATACGCGCGGGCCCGCGCGACCGGTGGACCGCCCTGCGTCGACCCCGCCGCGCCAGTGCCCCCCGTGCGGGACATCGCTGAGCAGTCGATGGTCATCGTCTCCAGCAGCGACGGCCCCAGGCCCTGCTGAACCGTCTCCACCACCACGTCCGGCTGGGCGAGCTGCTCACTGAGCTCACGCGACGGCGAGCGGCTCGACGTGGGGAAGCCGCCCCAGCCGACGACCACCACGTCCTCAAGGGATTCCGTCGAAACCTGCGGTCCGTCCCACGCCAGGACGTCCACACCAGTCATGGCCGTCTTGAACGCCGCCACCAGCGCCGTGATCGCCAGCGGGACTCTCGGGCTCCAGGGAACGAGCATCCGTTCAGGCCACCACTGGCCTGGGCGGTCCGAGAATCTCGGTCACCTTGCGGGGGAAACTCGAATAGTGCTTGAAGTCGCCCAATTCCTCCGGGCCAATGACTCCGCCGACTCCGCCGACTCCGCGCCGCATTTCCCACACGTGCTGGAAAAGGGCTCTTGCGCCCATGACGTAGTGATAGGGAATGACCTGGTAGCCGGCCTGGTATAGCCAGCACGTCACGCCGGTGATCGGCGGTCCCACGGAGACGCGGACGAGGCCGGTGTCGTTCTGCAGGTCGAGGTTGGCGGTGTTCCACACGATGGTCCCGTCCACGGACCTGACTGAGATGAGCCGCATCACGGGGACATGCCACAGTCTCACGTGGTGGAACGTGGGCCACCGGTCCCACAGGCCGGTGCCGTAGACGTGTTCCTCGGTGAACGTGGTGGGGACGATCGTCTCGTGGAGGTAGTTGCCGATCATCGCGGTGACGCCGGCCATCATCTCGCGGAGCTCGTCGTCGTCGTCGGTGTAGTCGGGTGCCATGCCGAGGGCCCGTTTGATCGACGCCAGGGAAATGATCGACGGTGGGCTGGCTTCGGCGACGTCGAACACGTCGGTGTAGGCGGTGATGGGGCCGGTGGTGGCCCATTGGACGGCGTGGCGGCCCGCCTGGGTGGTCTGGTAGGCGCACTGGTACTGGCCGGTCACCGCGGGTGGGTTCGCGACCGCGGGGCTGGCGGTGGTGCCGTCGGGGAGGGTGATGGTCAGGGTGATGGTGGACGCGTTGGTGGGGGCGCCGGTCTGGTCGGCGACGTTGATGGCGAGCGGCACGTCGCTGCCGAGGTCGATCATCGTGTTAGCCTCCTGTCGCGGCCGCCACGGCCATTATCCCCGCCGTGGCGTGTGGGGCGCCGGTGGCCGCGCCCGGGCTGGCCGCGGGGGTGAGCATCGTCCCGGCGCTGACCCGCCCCGGGGTGGGCCGCACGATCACCAGGGGCGTCGCGGTGAGCGTCCCGAGGCCGGTTAGGGCCGCGGCGCCTTCGGTGAGTTCTTCACCCGCGCTGGTGAGCGTCCCAGCGCCGGTGAGCGTGGAGGTGGCGAGCTGCGTGGAGGTGGGGCTAAGGCTGGCACCGCCGGTGAGGCTGGTGCCGGAGCCCACGGCGGCGCCGCTGGTGACCTCACCGGCGCCGGTGAGGTGCGCCGGTGGTATCAGGGCGGCTGGGGCGCTTAGCGTCCCAGCGCCCGTAAGCGTGGCTGGGGCTGCTTCAGTGACCGTGGTGGTGAGCGCTCCAGCGCCGGTGAGGTGCGCGGGTGCGTCTTCGGTCACCGCCGGCGCGGTGACGGTGCCAGCGCCGGTCATGGTGGCGGACTCGCCAGCGTCGGCGGTGAGGCTGCTGGCGCCGGTCAGGGTGGCGCCCGCGGTCGTTTCCCCCGGCGCGGTGAGTGTCCCAGCGCCGGTGAGCGCCGCCGCGGGTTCAGTGACGTCGGGTGCCGTGAGCGTGCCAGCGCCGGTGAGTGTGGCGGGTGACGCGGTGGTGCTCGCCGGCGACGTGAGGCTGCCGGACCCTGTGAGGCCCGCGCCGGAGCCCGTGCCCGGCGCGCCCGTGAGGGTCCCAGCGCCTGTGAGGGCGGTAGCGGTGCCCGCGTCCTGGGCGCCGGGCGCGGTAATGGTCCCGGAGCCTGTGAGTGTGGCGCCGGCGTCTTCCTGGAAGGCGCCCGTGAGCGTCCCGGAGCCGGCCAGGGCCGTGGACGTGCCGGCGTCCTGGGTGATACCCGAGTCGGACAGGCTCCCCGCGCCTGTCAGGGTGGTTGACGTGCCGGCGTCCTGCGTGGCTGGCGCCGTCAGTGTCCCAGCGCCTGTCAGCGACGCGGGGGCGTCTTCCTGAGCCGCGGTGCTGAGTGTGCCCGCGCCGGTCAGGGTGGTTGAGGTTCCCGCGTCATGGACGGCGCCCGCGTCGGTCAGGGAGCCGGCGCCGGTCAGGGTGGCGCCTGGCACGGGCCCGATGTAGCCGGCGGTGGAAATCGCGGGGGAGCCGAGCCAGTAGGGGCCGATGCCGGAGGTGCCGGTGTCGGGGCCGTAGCTGTAGTTCTGGATAGTTCCGGTCAGCGTGGCCTGCGACGCGGCGCTTGTCTTCGTCTCGTCCGGCGTGGCCTCGTCCATCGCCGTGGTGAACAGCTTGAACTCCGTCTGTCCCACGGTGGCGCTCATCAGCGCCATACCTTCGGCCCGGAACCACTGGTTCGTGGGGACGGTGGTGGTTGACGTCTGGATGACTGACCCGGCGTCGTTCTGCGACTGGACCTTCCCCGCCGTCGTGATTACGAAGCGGGCGAGGCCCGTGCCGCCCGTGTTGGACACGGTGAAGAACCGCAGCGTTCCCCCAGGCAGCGCCGTCAGGTACAGGTAACACCTGAACCACACCTGCGCCGGGGTCCCGAGGGAGGTGCTCCACGACAAGCCCACGCCAGCGGCGGTGGCGGTGGCCATCTTGCACGACAACGGCCCATGGTCGACGTGGGTGTTGTCGAAGACACACGTGCCACCAGAGCCGATGGTGACGGTGTCCCAGAAGTTCCCCGAGTTCCCGCCGCTGTTCCCGCCAGACCCGGCGGTGATGGTGGTGCCGTTCGTCCCGGCCTGGAAGGTGTTGAGGAGAAACGTCGCCACAGGCGTGCTCCCCTCAGCCCGCCGGGCGTCAGGCGGCGGCTGGCGGGCTCACAGATCCGTGTGGCCGACGTTACGCGACCCGCAGTCCAGGCACACCGCCGCCACACCAGTCCCATGCTGCCCCGACCGCAACTGCAGATTCCCCTCCGCGTTGTCCGCCTTGTCACCGTTCTTGTGATGCACCGTCTCGCTGCGCTTCAGCGGCCGCCCGAGCTTCCGCGCCATCACCAGGCGGTGCTCCAGCACGTAGCCGTTGCTTGAGGGGGTGATCAGATGAGCGTCAGCAGGGTCGCGTTTCACACGGACGTACCCCTCGCCAGTGATGCTGCGTCCACCGTTCCAAGATGGATGATCGCGTCCTTTCCTAACTGGCCCCCGCGTCACCACGCCCGCCTCACGCAGCACGTTGGACAGAGCGCCCTGGCTGCAGCCAAGCGATGTGGCTATCTGCTTTTGACTCTCACCTCCGGCGTATCTCCGCACGGCCTCACGCCTTCGCTCGTCAGTCCAGAACCTGGAAACCCCAGGTGGCCGCAGTTCCACGCCCCGGCGCACCAGGTAGCTGCGGACGGTCACATGGTTTCCTATGCCAAAACGCGCGGCCAGCTGGGGCAGGGTGAGGCCATCGGCGTAACCCGCTACGAGCTGATCCACGGTGTCCTCGCCGAGCAGGGGGGTCTTTCCCTGGTGACGGCGCGGGACGTCGGCCTCATCAAGAGCGGCGATTATGTAGCGGGCGCTCACGTGCAGCCGTTCAGCGAGACGTCGGATGGACTCGCCCGCCTTGTACGCGGCGACTACTTCCGCCTTCTGGTCTGGGCTGCCGGTCCAGTTGTGAGTGCCGCCCGCCCGCATCGTGACATCCTGGCGTTTCAGGGCCCGGGCGACGGGACTGGTGGATACGCCGAGAAGCGCGGCGATCTGAGTGAGGGTCAGGCCTGTCCGGTAGAGGGCCGCGATGCGCTGGTCATGTTCCTTCGTAAAGTGTCTAGTCACATGTTACATTCTACCAGACACACAGTAACTATGAGTCCGCGGCTGTCACTGCGTTCGCCGAGGCCTGGAACGTGTTGCCGTTGGCGATCGCGATGGGCTGGCCGTTCCAGTTCCCGAACCACGACCGGGTCTGGGCGTTGTCGGTGATGTCGAGCGACACGATCGACCAGCCACCGCCCGCTGAGCACGCCCACGACGTGTTCGCCGCCGGCAGCGTCACCGAACTCCCCGCCGACGACGCCGACGACGCGCCCAGGAGGGTTCCGTTGGTGGTGTAGCCGGAGCCGTTGGCGATCTGGGTGCCTGACGCTGACGCCGTCGACGCGGTGGAGTTGAGCCGGATGTACATCGCCCCGGCGGTGCTCATCGCCGTCCACGTGGTGGGTTTCCCGCCGGTCGCGGTCGGGAGGGTGGCGTTGAGGATGTTGGAGACCATCGTAGCGTCTTTGGCAGCCACGTTATCTTCCCCCCGCTGGAGGCTCATGTGACAGTGAACGTTGACGGCTGCTCTGTGTGCGGGGCGCCAGCGCGTGCCCGGGGATTCTGCCAGACGCACTACCACCGGTGGTACATCCATGGCGACCCGCTGACCACCAAGCGGATCCTGGGCAATGACCGAGCCCGCTTTGAATCAAAAGTAGATCGGACAGGTGGGCTCGCCGCCTGCCATCCGTGGCTGGGCGCCCGCCAAACCGGCGGGTGGGGGTATTTCTGGCTCGGCGACCGGATGAGGTCCGCGCATACGGTCGCCTGGCAGTTCGCCCACGGCCCTGTCCCGGCAGGCCAGGAGCTGGATCATGAGTGCCACAACCGAGCGATGAATGCAGGTGCTTGCTTCCCGGGTGTCTGTCCCCACCGGCTTTGCTGTAACGACCTCCATCTGGCACCCAAGACCCGCCAGCAGCACATGGCTGACACTCACCCATGGCCGCACGCCAGGGGTGAGCAGCATGGCCTGGCGAAACTCACCTGGGCCCAGATACCGGAGATCCACGCGCTCCTGCGGGACGGCGAGTTGTCCCTCTCGGCCATCGGACGCCAGTTCGGCGTTGGACACGGGGCCATCAGCGCGATCAGGGACGGCCGTACCTGGCGCCTTGATTTGGGACCGCTGATCACCGATCAGCCTCCACTGGGCGCAGCACCGTGTACCCCGGCACCAGGCTGATCGTCACCGGGCGGCACACCGCGCAGCCTTCGACACCCTTCGCGTGGTGCCCGCCGGGGCAGCCATCGCCGTGCGCGGGGCACGCGGTGTGCTGGCCGGCGGCGTGCGCGTCCGGGTCACAGCTGATGCCCGTGCCGGGGCCGCCTTTCCCGGGGCCCGAGCGGAACGTGGGGCACGCCAGCGGATCCGGATGCGGGCATGGCTGGCCGGTGTGGTCCACGGCGCAGGCGTTCGCGGCCTGGTCGTGGCTGTGCGGTTTCTGGCAGCATCCCGAATCGGGTGGGCAGGTGACCTGCGCGCCGAGGTCCAGCATTGGGCAGTCGGCGACATGTGCGGGAACGTTGGCCATCTCGGGTGGGCACGCGCAGCCGGTGATGGTTTCCGCGCCGCAGCCGTCGCAGCGGACGATGAACATGGGGTCAGGTCCTCGTGACGGGGCCGCGGGTGCGTGCGCCGCCCTGGTCGGCGCGGACCGGGGACCGCGGCGCGCTGGGGTCAGCCTTCGCGGCCGCCGCCTTGGCTTCAGCCGCGGCCTTGTCCTCGGCTTCCTTCTCCCCGCGCGGATCCGCCTTCGTGTCCACGGTGGGGGGCAGGTCGTAGTGGACACGCAGCGGCTCGAAACACTCCGAATGCGCCAGCGCGATCGGGTGCCCGGCGCGGACGACGGTCTGCCCGGCGTTGATGAACACCGGCTGCCCCTCGTAGTCGAACGTCGCGGACTCCTTCGCCATCAGCAGGCCCGGTTCGCGTCCCTCCATCACGGTGTCCCTTCATCGGTGGGCGCGTGCGCCTTGATCCACCCATGCTGACGCCAGAAATGGCCGCCGGGTGTGTAGTGCGGGTGGCGGATCGTCTCGGTGCGGCACCCGGCGAGGGTGAGGATCTCCAGGCAGACGCCGTGGCCGCCGGGGGAGTGGAACTCAATCAGCCAGTCCGTCCGCCGGGCACCCAGCACCCGGGTGGCGCCACGCAGGACCTGCTCCTCGTGCCCCTCAGTGTCGACCTTGACGAACCCCGGCATCCCGAACTGGCCCGCGAGCCAGTCCATCGTCTTCGCGGTGAACGAGTCCCGCGTGATCGATGGGTCGTCCCAGTCACCGGGATCCCATTCCATGCCCTTCAGCCCAGGCGTTACGAGCTGCCCCGTCTCAGCGGGCCGTCCCGGGAGGCAGGCGAGCTCCACCTTGCCGTCATGATCGGACACCGCGAACCGGCGGCACGTCACCCGCGGTTCTTTCGTGTAGCGGCGGACGAGCTCCGCGTAGGAATCACCGCTCGGTTCCAGCGACACGACCTTGGAGCAGAACCTCAGCAGATCAGGGACCGACTGGCCGCAGTTCGCGCCGACGTCGAACCCGACACTGACGGGCTTGAACCCAGCCCACAGAGCATCACGTACCTCAGCGGGATCGGTGTGCTCAAGAACCTTCACGACCACGAGCGTACTCGCTGAACAGGCGCATCACCCGCAACGCGCGCCGCTACTCCGCGAGACGGTACTCCACGTCAGCGCGGCTCTCCCTGAACGACGCGGCCTGGCTGAACGAGAAACTCCACTCGTTCGAAGCCCACCCCTCCAGCGCCCCGATATTCTGTGTGCGTGAGGCGTCGGGAACCACGCACTTAGTGCCGGTCCTGGGAAGGATCTTCGTCTCGATGCACCAATCCCAGCCGCTCGTGGTGGGGCCGCCGGAATCGACGTTCCAGTCCCAAGCGGGTTCGAGCATCATCTCCCACCGGTCTGGCCAGGTGCCCCACGTCCACGCGTTGAAGTACGGCAGGAGACGCACCGCGGCCTGGTCGGCGTCAGCGTCCTGAGCGGGTTTGTGCTCATCCCACCCCTGACCGCCCCTGGAATGGGCGCAGACGGCGAGGACGTCACGGCTGGTCTCGAACTCACCAGCCGCCCACAGCATGTAGGTGAGGGCGTCGCTGGACACGACGACGTCTTCCTCGCTGAACACCGCGAACCGGACTGCCGGGTCGGTGAACACCCGCGTGGCGGCCTCCCCGATAGCGCGGTGCATCCCCCGCGCGGCGACAGCCGCGGGAGAGTCGGGGATGACGTCGAGGGCGGGGATTTTCGCCGTCATCGACCGGATCAGGGCCAGCTGCTCGTCACGTTTCGGGGACTCACCAAGGGCGATGGAGAAACGCCCGACCTGCTCGATGCCGTCAGCGGCCGCCCATGACGCGAGGACGCGTTCGAGGTAGTAGGGGCGCCGGCACGCGGTCACGACCACGGCGATGTCGCTGAACTCCATCAGATGTTCTCCTCGAACGCCAGAGCGGCCGCGTACTCAGCGGCGCGGGTGGGCTGGCGTGGTGTCGTCCCGTAGGTGCGGGACACGATTATCCACCCTGCCCGGAGTCCCCGCGGCCTCATGGGTTCCATTCAGCCTGGGCGCCAGGATCAGGCGGGCACCGGCTCACGGGGCCTAAACCAAGTTGCTGGGCAACGGCGCTCGAACACCCAGCGGGGCCACGACTCGTCCACGTCGACGGGCTTGACCGCGAGGCCGCCGCCGTTCTCCCCGGTGCGGTAGCGGGTGCCGTCAGCGATCAGCTTGCCCTCGGGGGAGTTCAGGAGTTCGGTGTGGCAGGTGGCGGTGTCGAGGTTCTGTTTCTGCGCTTCGG
>Ga0210403_10001768_pt1 | contig 20000 bp, 9 predicted proteins | sample IncBWC19MmetaG_FD_150863 | JGI IMG/M metagenome (GOLD analysis project Ga0210403, IMG submission 150863) | Forest soil microbial communities from Barre Woods Harvard Forest LTER site, Petersham, Massachusetts, United States - Inc-BW-C-19-M | ecosystem: Environmental > Terrestrial > Soil >... | reverse complement strand
CGGACCAGATGATCTCGCCCGTCTCAAGATCCCAATCCCAATAGCCGACATGGGCGACACTTTGAGCTTCTTCAAGTCTTGCTTTGCTTTCTTGAAGGCTCCGGGACAGTGCCTCGCGCTCGTCCTCGGCGCGTTTGCGTTCAGTAATATCGGTAACTACGCCCATGTACTCGAGATTGCCAGAGCTATCTCTTCCGGCATGCGCAACGGCGTGGACGTACTTGATGACACCATCGGGCAGTAAAATTCGATGCTCGAGGTCCAAGTCCATCCCGTTCTGCGCGGCACGATCCGACAACTGTCGGACACGGTCCACATCGTCGGGGTGAACTCTGTCGAAAACCAGATCGAGCGTAGGATTCGTTTCACGTGTAGTGCCCAGAATTCTGTAGGTTTCGTCCGACCAAACGAGCTCACCACTGCGGACCTTCCAGCCGAAAGTTCCCGCATGACTTAACCGCTGAGCCTCCGCCAAGTACTGCCATCGGCGGCGCAACTCTGCCTGGTCTCGTTTCAAATCCTCGTTGGCTCTTTCGAGTTCGTTGGTTCGCTGATCCACCTGAACTTGCGTGGTGCTACGAGCTTGTGCAACAAGTTTTCGGTTTCGACGCCAGCTGCTTAGCAGGCCAACTGACAAGCCTAGAATCACAAGAAAAATCAGATAAGAGACCATTATGAACGAAGCTCCGAATTGCCAGAATCTTACCTTACCTTTTGCAGTCGTGGTCCTCTCAAGATTAAATCGGATCAGTGCTCGATCCACTCATTCAAACTGAGAGCTGGTTTTCTTCTCGGCAAGACTTTCGGTGCGTTAACCGATCTCTTATCGATGTCGATATGAACTAGTTCGATGAAATAAATAAGGAGGCTACCATAGCAGTCGCAGAGAATTCCTGAGGCTCTTGATTCCGCGTAACTTACGGAAACGTCGGCTCTTACAGGTTTCAGACCTGTACCGAGGGCTCGAATCCTTTCCGCTCCGCCACGCAGTCTGAGTTGGGCATAACTTCAGGGTGGCCCGTCATCCTGAAACGATTGGGAGAAAGGGAGAAAGGCCGTGTCGGAAGCCTGTGTTTTTGCGCCGCCCTCGTTTTGGAATCGAGTCTTGGGTAGTGTCTTAACGGAGATAAGACACTACCGAGTCTTGCGACTGCATTGACTTTCTTGCAGGGTCGAGGATACTGTCTTCGTCCAGAACCGGGGTCGCTACCCCAACCGGAGCCACATCTGTCCGAAATTTCTCCCAATCAGGTCACTGCGCTGTTGGCAAAATGGAAGCACGGTGATCAGGAATCAATGCAAGCCCTACTGCCCTTGGTGTACGGCGAGTTGCGTCACTTGGCTCAGCATCATCTCCGCGGGGAAAGGGCGGACCATACCTTGCAGAGTACCGCACTAGTCCATGAGGCTTATCTGCGCCTGGTAAAGCCCGGCTCTTTGCAACTGGAGAGCCGCAGGCATTTCTTTGCTCTGGCCTCGCGGATCATGCGGGAGATTCTGGTAGATCATGCCCGCAATCGTTATGCCGCAAAGCGAGACTGGGGGGGCCGGTTAACTCTGGATGAGGCTGCCGAGTTGTCGAAATCAAAGGGCGTGGATCTGCTAGCCCTGGATGACGCTATGAATGAGTTATCCAGGATGAGCCCCCGCCAATGCCGCATCGTGGAATTGAGGTTTTTTGGCGGTTTGTCCATTGAAGAGACAGCAGAATTCTTGGAAGTCTCGTCGGCTACCGTCGAAAGAGAGTGGGCCGTAGCACGTGCCTGGTTATATCGCGAGATCAGCAGGACAGAACGCCGTGAAACCTGAGCGATGGCAACAAGTATCGGAAGCTCTGGACAAGGTTCTGCACTCTTCAACCACGCAGCGCTTGGATTATCTCGCAGAGATCGCCCAGCGCGATCCCGAATTGCACCGCGAACTTAAGTCCCTCCTCGCCTCTCACGAGGAAGCTGGGGCAGAATTCCTGAACACTCCGGCACTACAAACTACGCTCGGCCAAGACAAAGCGGAGTGGCAAGAATCGTTGATAGGCCGGCGTTTAGGCGCATATCAGATAATCAAGCAAATAGGCGTAGGTGGTATGGGTGTGGTTTACCGTGCCTTCCGCGCCGACGACCAGTACCGTAAGCAGGTCGCTCTCAAGGTGCTCCGCGGTGGGCAGGATTCAGCTTTCGTGATCAGCCGCTTCAAGAATGAGCGGCAGATCTTGGCCAGTCTCGATCATCCCAACATAGCCCGCCTGCTCGATGGGGGCAGTACAGAAGATGGTTCTCCGTACTTCGTCATGGAGTTGATTGAAGGCGAATCCATTCACCAGTACTGTGACCATCACAAGCAAGGCATCGGCGATCGCTTGCGCCTTTTTCTGGAAGTCTGCTCTGCCGTTCAATTCGCACACCAACGCCTGATCATTCACCGCGATCTCAAGCCCGGCAACATCCTGGTCACGGCAGAGGGAACCCCGAAGCTGCTGGATTTTGGCATCGCCAAGATCCTTGATCCCGAGGCAGCCACCGAAACTTCCGAACCTACGCTCACCCAGTTTCGAGCGCTGACTCCGGGCTACGCCAGTCCAGAGCAGATCAAAGGTGAAACGATCACCACCGCCAGCGATGTTTACTCGCTGGGCGTGGTTTTGTACGAACTGTTAAGCGGACATCACCCGTATGTTGTTGCCGGGAACACGCCCGAGCGAGTCGTCCTGGCTGTTTGCGAAATAGAACCAAAAAAGCCGAGCAGTGTTGTGCGGATGCGGGCAAGTTCTTCCCAGGGTCAGACTCCGGAAGCAGTCACCCCCAGCTCAGCACAAGCCGCTGAGAATGCTGAAAAACTTAGGAAGGGGCTGAGGGGAGATTTGGACAACATCATCCTCATGGCTCTCCGGAAGGAACCACAGCGGCGGTACAGTTCGGTTGAGCAATTTGCGCAAGACATCCGGCGCCATTTGGAAAATCTTCCCGTCATCGCCCGCAAAGACACCGCTCGCTATCGGGCATCGAAGTTCATGAAGCGCCACAAGGCCGGTGTGGCAGCGACGGCTGGAGTCGTCCTCGTCGTGCTGACAGCGCTGGCCGTGACGTTGCACGAGGCACGCATCGCGCAACGGCGCTTCAACGACGTTCGCCGCCTTGCGAACTCCATGATTTTTGAGGTTCATGATTCAATCGCAAAAGTGCCGGGAACCACCGCCGCCCGGAAACTGATCGCGCAGCGCTCCCTGGAGTATCTGGATAGACTGTCCCAGGACGCCGGACGTGACCGATCGCTGCAAGGTGAGTTGGCCACGGCTTATGTCAAAGTCGGCGATGTGCAAGGGCAATCGTACTATGCCAACCTGGGCGACTCGGCGGGCGCCCTGGTGAGTTACCGCAAGGCGCTGAAGATCCGCGAAACCCTGGCCACGGACGATCCCAGCAATCTGGCCAACCGCCTCGACCTCGCGCGATGCTACAACAAAGTCGGCGAGATGCTCGCAAAAATGGGCGACCAGTCCAACGCATCGGCTAACTATCAAAAGGCACTCTCACTCGTGGAGTCGCTGGTGGCACAGGATTCGAGCAGCTTAGACAACGGCAATGAACTGGTGCTGACCCTGACCAGATTCGGTTATCTGCTGGAAGACAGGGGGGACCGGGCCGAGGCCTTGGCCCGTCACCGAGCCGCAGTTGCCGCTGGCCAAGAGTTACTCGCGGCTCATCCAGCAGACCCGGTGGCATGTCACGATCTGGCAACCGCCTACAACAACGTTGGCGACTTGCTGGCCAAGAGCGGAAATGCGCGTGATGGACTGGAGATTTATCGCAAAGGCCTGTCTGTTTGTACGTGGGTATCCTCTGACGATCCAAATAGCACGCAGGCCAACTCTCGTGGCTGGGTAGACGATTACCTCAGGATGGGCGAGATGTTGACTCAGCTGGGCAACAAGAAAGAAGCGTTCGAGAATCTTCGGAAGGCGATGAGCATAGCCCAGCGGCTCTCTGCTGCCGATCCCCAGAACGCACAAGCTCGAAGCGACCTCTCGGCTTGCTACCAGAGTATCGGGGATTCGCAGTCGACATTTGGCGAGCCTACTAAGGCGATGGAAAACTATCGCCGAGCCATCGTCATTCGTGAGGAGTTATCTGCTGAAGACATCCACAATGCCGAGGCACAGGTGGACCTCGCCTCTTCCTATGACAGGCTAGCCCAGACATACATCATGATGGCCTCGAGCCCCAAAGCACCGACCACAGATCGCGAGGAACAATGGCTTGCAGCCCGGTCGTATCTGCAGAAAAGCTTGAAGCTCTGGAACAGCATGCGTCAGAGCGGGACTTTGCCGGGCAACGATACCTCCCAACCAGATGAGATCGGCAGAAAGATGGCCCGATGCGACACTGAAATCGAGAAGCTAAGGAGCAGATCACCTCATTCTTAGAAACCTGCTTTCCTACGAGAGACATGGCCCTAACCTAGGGCAAGTCTTGAGGCAGCCTTGGGGGAAGGCGCATGCCGATTGCCTGCTCCGGGGATGCGCCAAACAGTTCCGGATGCAAATATCGTCCCTGCTCCTGCGGCGCCTTTTCCTCTTCCACCTGAATGCGGTGCGCGTCGGCGTAAGCGTCGTGGCGGATGCCGGTGACTTGCCAGGAAACCTTCACTCCGGGCTTGTCGGTCCTGATCGTGAAGCGATTGCGGAGGATCTCTCTGGCCACAATCGCCTGCGCAAACTGCCCGATGACCGTGAGTTGGTACCGAAAATCTCGATTGAGCGCCTCGAAATAGTCGGGCAAAACCACGGTGGCAAGGCCGCGCTGGTTCGTAACAACGTTGCCGTTGTAGACGTTCATCATGTCGGGCGATTCGACGAAGGAGTGATAGAGATACTTGTTCGCGGGATCGAGCGGGTGATCGATCTTGAAAGAGCCGCCGCCCTTGCTGAGATTTCCTTTAATGCTAACGTTCCCCGAGGTATCGATGGTCAACGCCGCAGGACTGGGAAAGCTGGGGGAGCCGGTATCGTTGGTGATGAACACCATTGGACCTGAGCTGGCAAGATAGCCCGAACCCGTTCCGGCTCCCACGCGCAAACGGAAGCCTCCCCCCGTGTTCTGCAGCAGCAGAGACGCAACGTCAATACTTCCGCCGCTGGTGATCTCCGCTACGTCCGTCCCAACACCGGGCTGGGGGACGTGATCGATGTGGAAAAGGGTCTGAGGCGCAGTCGTACCGATGCCGACGTTGGTGTCGGCGGTGGCAGTGTTAACGCCGTTAATGCTGCCCAGCACCAGCGAATTGCTTTGATCGACCTCGGCGAGAGCGCCGACGGCAGTGGCGTTGCTGAGGGTAGTCTCGTTGGGACCGCCAAGCACAGAAAAATAACCCACAAAAGTATTATTCGAGCCAGTAGTTTTTTGCAGGTCAGGGGTATAGCCGGCGGCCAATCCCAGAGCTGTATTGTCAGATCCTGTAGTGTTAAGTTCGAGTGCGAAGCTGCCGATTCCGGTGTTGTTACTGCCGGTAGTGGTCGCGGCAAGGGCCTCAAATCCACTGCCTACGTTGGCGCCGCCGGTAGTATTGCTGTTGAGAGCGCCTTCACCACTGGCGGTATTGTCATTGCCGGTCGTGTTAGAAAACAGGGTATTGACCCCAACGGCGGTGTTTTGAAAACCTGAAGTGTTGTTTTGTAGAGCGACTTCGCCGACGGCGGTGTTGAGGGACCCGCTGGTCGTCGAATTACCGGCAAAGCCCAGGAACGCGTTTCCGTTCGCGTAAGAGCCGAAGGCAAAGAGATTGCTTCCGATCTGGAAGGAGCTTCCGGTCACTACTCCGGTCGCACTCAGGTTTCCGCTCACCGTCTGATTGCCGGTGAAGGTGTTCGCGGCGTTGAGTTGCGGTACCTTAGTCGTGTCTAGGTTCAACGTTTGCACGCCGCCTGTCCCGCCGCCGGTAAGATCGGTTCCGGCCAGGACCCCAGTGACCACCTTGGTGGTATCCAAGTTCAGAGTCACGTTGCCGCTGGCGCCGCCGCCAGTAAGATCCGTGCCCGCGGTAACTCCGCTGATCGTGCCCGTTCCAGGGAAAGTCTGTCCGGGAGCGAATGTGATCAGTCCGGTGAAGTTCCCCGTCCCGTGCACATCCAGAGTAGACGCCGGCGCGGTTGTGCCAATGCCAACGTTGGTGCTGGCCGTTGCGCCGTTCACCCCGTTAATGCTGCCCAGCACCAGGGAGTTATTGGTTGTTACCTCCGCGTTGGAACCGATAGCGGTCGCATTTGTGAGATTGAGTTGCGTACCCGGACTGGAGTTGTATCCCACGAACGTGTTGTTGGAACCAGTAGTTTGGCCGTTCGTGGTGTCACCTGCATTGGCGCCGATCGCCGTATTGTTCGAGCCTGTGGTATTGCTGAGGAGCGCGGCGCTGCCGCTCGCCGTGTTGAAGTTACCGGTGGTCGTGTCGTTCAGCGCTGCAGAGCCGACTGCGCTGTTCTTGCTGCCCGTGCTCATCTGGGTCATCGCCCCGGATCCGAAGGCGCTGTTGTCGCTTCCCGTTGTGTCGCTGAAGAGTGCCGAGTTGCCAGCGGCTGTGTTACCCAACCCTTGGGTAATCGAAGACAGCGCTAAGTCGCCGATGGCCGCGTTACCGCTGCCCGCGGTGATTAAATTGCCAGCGCCTCCGACAAAGGTATTGAACGCTGTCGGGGCGCAGCAGGCATGGAGAAAGGGAGTGCCTCCGAGATTCAAGACGCCTACCGTCGCACTGGCGGTTGACGGGAGGTCCAGGTCCCCACTGCTCAGGGAAACATTCCCACTGCTTACGGTCTGAGTCCCAGCAAATGTGTTTGCCGCCAGCGTGGCGTAAGAGCCCGCCGGTTGAAAGGCGCTAGCCGAGAACCCACCGAGCAAGCTGGCATTCAGATTCGGCACCAGCGTTGTCGAGGTCACTTGCAGTGGAGCCGTGCCTTGGGCCGCGCTTGAGACCAATTGCGTCGCGCTCACGTTTCCGTTCACGGTTTGATTGCCGCTGAAACTGTTTCCCCCGGCCAGTAACGGAACTTTGGTGGTATCCAGATTCAGAGTCACGCTGCCGCTCGAGCCGCCTCCAGTCAGATCCGTACCTGCCGAAACGCCCGTGATCGTGCCGTTGCCTGTGCCGGGGAACGTCTGCCCGGAAGCAAACGTGAAGATGCCAGTGTTGCTGATCTTCAACCCTGTCTCGGCAGGCTTGCTCGTGCCCGAGCCGAATAGTAGATTCAACGTCCCCGAGGGGCTCGTGGTGTTGTTCCCAGAAGGCTCCGCCTGCCACTGAAAGGTTTCATTCTGCGCCTTGGCGGTGCTGCTGTTGAATGCCGACGCCGCCAAGTCTAGAGGCTGCGAGTTCGTACCCGCAGTTGCCGTTGCGGTGCCCGTGGCCGGCAAACTGAGCAAGCCGCGAATCGTGCCCGCACCCCTCACATCGAGAGTGGAAGCCGGTGTACTAGTGTTGATTCCCACTTTGGCCGTGCCGCCGGTGCCTGACTGGAACAGCACCGAGTTGCCGATGGTCGACGTTCCCGTCCAAAGCGGCAGGAAGTTCACCGTACCGGAACCGGTGACGGTCGCCGGAGGAGCGATCCCTGGGCTGCTGGAGTTTGCCGCGGTGGAAGTTGCTGCCATGGAAGACGCTGCCGTTGTCGGGGGCGTGGCCAGCACGAAGGCCGAGGGCGGAAGTCCCCCCACGGTTTCCGCATCCCCGGCCTTCAGTGCATAGGGCACGCTCAGCAGCAACACTCGTGGCTGCTCGCTCTGGCCTTGCGCTTGCACTCCCAGCCAGCGAGCCTCACCCGACACAAACAGATCGAAGGGCAATCCCTGGCTGGTAGTGGAACCGAGCATCACCGAGTAATGCCCAGACCTGTTCGGCTGCACGTTCTGGGTCTCCATCCAGAGCGGTGCTCCCCCTTGCGAATCCTTGTAGAGACAGAACGTAACCCCAACCACACCGGTTAGGGGCTTGCCGTTCAGGTCGGTTAGAACACCGTTGAACTGCACCAGCGGCGGCACGATCTCGGTGCTTGCAGATTGCTGCCCAAGCATGGGCAAGCCGTGGCAAATCAGCAGCAAGCTGGCCCACGCCCAGACAAGAGTGCGGACAAGGACGACGAATCGCATATCAACCCCCAACGCAACCTGGTGAAACGGCGAGACCAAAATTGAGTTGCTTCCTGTACTCCCGTTTCGGCCGTCTACTCAACAAGGCGTAAAACCAAAACGATTTCCCTCACGATTGGTGAAAAAATTCGTCGAGGAGCGAATGGCGGTCAGATCAAGCCCGCCTAAGACCCTTACGCGGTAGCCAGGAGGGTGGACCGCGGAACTAGTCAGCGGCGATCACCGACAACTTGAAAGTAGTCCAGATGTGGATATGCGGATCGGTCCCGATCAGTCGGCTTGTGGTCAGCGATGGGTCGCTCACTTCTAGGGCGTTCGTGGGTAAGGGGCGAATGGTCCGTAGACCGGAAGCCATCCAGAAACGGGCTTATGGGAAGCGCCAAACCCGATTTCCAACGAGCTGACAAAGTGAACCCATTAATGCCGAATCCTCAGCTCGTGATCGCTTTGCATTCGCCTCAAGGCCCCTATCAGAACCGGACTACGCATGTGCCTTCCGGAGAAAAGCCAGGATCGTACCGCATCGATGCCGAGCAGTCCGTTCTCTGCTGTCCGGTTTGCCTGGGAATAATCGCGAAACACGGGCATTATTCGCGTAGTTCGGCGCAAAGCGAGTGGAATTTCTCTGCAACTCAGACTGCGTGGCGGAGAGGCAGGGATTCGAACCCTGGGTACAGGTGTTAGCCCGTACAACGGTTTAGCAAACCGCCGCATTCGGCCACTCTGCCACCTCTCCGGCGTGCCGGGCTTCATTTTACCACGACGGCGGGAAGGCCCTCGCCGGCCTTAGTCGCATTCCCCCGGCTCGCCTTTGCCTTACCTCACCAATCGAGCGTTGTGGCTTGCTCGGAACGGAGGGGTCGTGATCAACGAGTCTGGCCTGACGGCACTCCGAAGGTGTACGATTCACCTGTCTTTCTAGAGTCGACCGAACACAGGCCTTATCGTTAGCTAGTGCTATCAGGCAACCGGGAAGCCGATGCGCATCTTTCCCGCGGCGTGGCGCAGATTCCAGAGGCACCTCGTCCTCCGCATTGGGTTCCCCTGATCAAGGAGGAGCCATGCTATTCGGTCAGGAAATATCCATCGTGCCAGCCCAATCCATCAAGATTCTTTTTCGCATTTTCCTCTTTCTACTCTTGTGTGTGGTCCCCGGGAACTCGCAAAAGCCTCAACCCGCGAACCCAGCCATGCCGAAGTATGATTTTCAAACCGAGACGAAAACCAAAGGGATCGTGGACGAAATCAATGTGCTCGCCATGGGCACCAGGAAGGACTTCACCGAGCTGATCATCAAGAGCGGCGATGACAAGCTCCACATCTACGTCTGCCCCAAACCCTTCCAGGAGGAAATGGGCATCAGTTTCACCAAGGGAGACGAAATCGCCATCACCGGCTCCAAGGTCAAGCAGGAAACGTCCGACGTAATTCTTGTCCGCCAACTGGTGAAGGGTACGGACACGCTGATGTTCCGGGACGACAAAGGCAATCCCGTGTGGGACCCGCGAACCGGAAAGTGACTGCGCGGCGATCCCCGCCGAAACCAAATCTGTTCGCGTTTCGTAACAGAATTAACTTTCTGGCGCAGCCCACGCCAATTAATGAAAAACTCCTTAGCAACTGAGGGGGAAGAGTGGATCCGAAAAACTGCCCGCGCTGCGGCGGTACCGGATACATTGCCCGACCGGTGGACATCAGCGGTAAGTCCGACGGAGTGGCATTCATCCGTTTGAAGTGTCCGGCCTGCGCAGGAAGTGGACGGAAATCTTCGATGCCCCCATCGACCGCGGGCTGACCGCACGGCCTGTGGTGCTTGCGAAAACGGACGAGCCCGGGGCGTCATGCTCCCGCCGTAAATGACAATCCGGGCCGGACGTTTCTCCGAACCATCCCTCAAAAGATCAGCTTCACAAGTAAAGGTTCACGCGATTCCGGCCGCCTGTCTGCGGACCCTGCGCTTGGGAGCGGAAGCGCTCTCCACCCGGTTGCGCCCTGCGGCTTTCGCGCGATAAAGGGCCTTGTCGGCTGCGCGGACCACCTCTACTGCCGATGGATTTTCTCCCTTCGAGGTTGCGACTCCAATGCTCGCGGTAACCGAGAGCTGGTTCGAAGCCGGCGATGGCGCCACGCGAGCTAGCTGACGAATGGCACGCCCGGTTTGCACACGGCCGCGCCCGCGTTGGTTGCGGCGATCGGGTCCGCGCGCCTCCTGCCGGCGTTCGGGTCCGCGCAGGCGCAGCGTGCTGCCTTCGATATCGGCGCGCAGCTTTTCCAGATGATCCAGAACGTCGTTCGTCGTCTTGCCGGGAAACAGGATGGCAAATTCCTCTCCGCCGCAGCGGTAGGCTTGTCCTCCGCCGGTCACTCGCGCCAGGCGGGACGCGATCATGCGCAACACCTGATCTCCGGTGTCATGACCGTAGGTGTCGTTGCAGCGCTTGAAGTGGTCAATGTCGACCATCGCAATCGAATACGGCGCGGCCAGTCGAAGCAGCGCATCGTGGAAAGCGCGGCGGGAAGGCAGCGTGGTCAACTCGTCGTGATAGGCCAGCAGATAAGAAGTTTCGACGACCGCGCCCGCCAGGATGAACGCGGCAGCGGCGAAGTAAGCCGTGGGAATCCGTCCCACTCCTCCAAAAATAAGTGCGAGCAGTGAAGCGGCCAGAGCCCAGAGAAGCCCGCTCTCCGCGGGCTTGTGGAACAGCAGGAAGCGTGTGAGCAAGATCAATGCGGCGGCGGCGAAAGCCAGCATCGTGGCGAATGGCAGGGACAATGTCGCCGACGTGAGCGCGTGATGCGCAGCCCGCTGCGCCACGGCCGACGGCTCAGGACGGCAGAGCACGGCCACGATGACGGATTCAACGAATAGTAATAAGGATGGAGGCGCAACGCTGGAGAATGTGAATCCCTTCTCTTGCTGAAACGAGAGCAGAACAAAGTTGAGTGGCAAAAGCACGCCGGCCGCGGCCAGAGCGATGTTGCCCGGTCCCGTGGCTGCGACGTGTGCCGCCGTTGAGGAGGATGCGAAGGAAGAAGAGAAGTATCCGATTGCTTGTTGAGCGAGAAGCAGCGACAGCAAGGCGAAGAAGATGCGGCTGGAATGAAATCGCCAGGCCAGCAGCAGTCCCGCGGTCAGCAATCCGTAAAAGGCGTAGGCGATGAGCAGGGGAGTCGGCGTGACCAGCCCGGTGTGCAGCAGTAGTGCGACGGCCGCCAGGCAAATCCCGGGTGTGAGCAGCGACTTCATCGGAGTTTAGTCCCGGTGTGAATGGAAGACCTCAATGGGAAACGTCCTCAGGCGCAGAGTGTTCTGCGGACTATCGTCCTCCCATTATCTCTGGAGGTGCGGAGGAGAGTAATTGACCGATTGGGTTCGGCGGAGCACTTGCCATTCTGACGCGCGAGCGAAGCGAGACAGGAGGAATCTGCTCTCCGCGGGCGCCCAGTCTTTGTCCCAGAGCCTTTTGGAGAGACGAGGCCCGCCCTGAGCAAAATCGAAGGAGCGAAGATTTTCATCTTCATCCAAATCTTGTCAATAGGCAAAAACCGCCCAATCGAGCCTAAGTCCCTCACAACAATGGAAATATAATTCTGGGAAATGTGGCGGGTTTACCCTATTCAAATTGATATACTATATATAAAAGGTAAAAAAGAAAATAAGGCGCGGCCACTGGGCTGCGCCTTTTCTTTTGGGCGAAATGAGGCGTGCGGAATATGGCTAAGTGCAAGGGATTCAGGAACTTCAAAGAGCGCGGCGAGTGGGGGAATTGCTGTTTATGGCGTGGGCCCTGCGCAAAGGCTTCAGGGTGTCGAAACCGTGGGGAGATTCCTCCGCCTACGACGTAGGCGTGGAACATGGCCGGCGGTTTCTCAGGGTGCAGGTGAAATCGACGAGTTACAGGCTCGCCAACGGCTATCTCTGCGGATTCAGGCCCAACCAGAGAAGAAAACGATACGCGCGACGCAAGGTCGACTTCTTCGCCGCCTACATCGTCCCGGAAGGCGTCTGGTACATCATCCCCGCCTCCGTCGTCCTGAAAACCAAAAGCTCCGACCTCATGCTATGCCCGGTGCAACCGATGCGAAGGGACTGCTACAAGTACGAGGGTTACCGCGAAGCCTGGAAACTGCTGCGTAGCGGCAAGAGGCGCGCGTGGTTCACTGCTTTCCATCCCGTTTTGAACCCTCGCCCCGTTTCTGTAAACCCACACCTTCGTGCGCATCGGTTTCCGTTTCAACTGAGCTTTCTCTAACTAGAATCGCACTGTGATTAAGGCCCACTTATGAGGATTCTGATTGCGGAAGATGACACCGCTCTGGCCGGGTTTGTGCGCCAGGGACTTCAAGGGGAGCACTATGCGGTCGACGTGGTGGAAGATGGTGAGCAGGCCCGCGCCATGGGCAGCGAGTTTGATTATGACCTGGTCATCCTCGATCTGAATCTGCCGAAGCTCGATGGGGTGAGCGTCCTGCGGCACCTGCGGCTGAAAAGGCCAAGCCTGCCGGTCCTGGTGCTGACGCAGAGGAGCCGCGTGGAAGACCGCGTACAGTGCCTCGACACCGGCGCCGACGATTATCTGCCGAAGCCGTTTTCCTTCAGCGAACTCTCCGCCCGCATCCGCGCCCTGCTGCGCCGCAGTCACTTGCCCTCCGAGTCAGTACTGGTGGTCGAAGACCTAAAGCTGGACCGGGTGGAACACCGCGCGGAGCGCGCCGGCCGCCGGATCGAGCTAACGTCAAAAGAATTCTCCCTCCTCGAATACCTCATGCGCAACGCAGGCCGACAAGTGTCACGGGCAATGATTATCGAACACGTCTGGAACCTCACTTTCGACACTACGACCAACGTGGTGGATGTTTATATCAATTATTTGCGGAGGAAGGTGGATGATGGGCATCCTCGGAAACTGATTCATACGGTGCGGGGGGTGGGGTATGAGTTGAGCGGGGACGCGGGGGTGATGGCTTGAATGCGAGGATGAGTCCTGGTGTACGGGAAGAGCATTCTGCAAAGAGCGCGGCTGCTCTCGTGACTAGCGGAGAGCGCAGTCCACTGGAGCAGTTACTGCATGGGCTGAATCAGCCGCTGACTGGGTTGCAGTGCTCGATGGAAGTGGCACTGGCGAGTCCGCGGACTCCTGAGCAATACGTGCACGGCTTGCGCGAGGGATTAGAACTGACGGAGCGGATGCGGGCTCTGGTGGAAGCGATCCGGGAAGTGGCGGAGGTTGAGGGAGAGACAAACACAAATAAAGAGCCGGAGACGATTGAGTTGGCGGCCCTTCTGCGGGAAGTGGTTGACGAGTTGAACCCAGTGGCCGAGGTGAAGGGCGTTCGCATCACGCTCGATGGCTCCGCGGAGTTTTACGCATGGGTAAGGGCTGGGCGGCGAAGGTTGTCAAGCCTAGCCTTCCGGATGCTGGAGTCGGTGCTGAGTGCTGCCGACCGGGGGAGCGCAATGCAGATTGAGATGAGCGGTGTGGCAGAGGTTGCCGCAGACGTTACTGGGGCCTGGGTCCGCATTCGCTGGCACTCGGGGAAGCAACAGGGAGAATTCTCGCGGCCTGGACTGGGGTTGTTAGTTGCGCAAGCCGGGTGGGAAAGCGTAGGAGCGAAGTGGGAACGGGAGCGGGCAGAGAACCTGGAGACGGTGATGGTCTGGCTGCGCGGCGTTCCGGCCAGCCGGAATTCTTAATCCTCATTTTCTTTTCTCGTTTCTTTTTCTCGTTTCTTATCGAACTTGGTTTCTTGTTGGGAATTTTCATCGAAACTTTTTTGTTCCTTATTAGGAGACTCGAAATGGGCACCATGACAGCTTTTCCGATGATCGTCAGGCCGTCCGGCGGGGCGCTGATTGCCAGTCCGAACGGCGCTTTGCGTGAGCAGGTTCTGCAAAGCCTGAACGGCCGCTGGCGACCGGTGCAGCACGCTCTAGGTGGGGCCGAGGCTCTGGTGAAACTGGAAAAAGGAGACTGGCAGGTGTTGTTTCTCGACCGCCGCATGCCGGACCTGAACAGCGAAGAAGTGATGGCAATCGTACAGCGGAGGTTTCCTGAAGTTCAGGTGGTATTGCTGGACGCAGACGAGGGGTTTCCAGCAGACGATGGAGAAGAGAGGTGGAATCTGCGAGCGCCCGAGCCAGCCGAAGGAGAAGATGCGCGAAATCCTGCAGTGGCCGGGGAGAATCAGTACGCGCCCTTACCCGGCATGATTGGGCGGAGCGAAGCGATGCAGCGGGTTTATCGTCTGGCGCAGCTGGTCGCCCCGCGCTCGACGACGGTGCTGGTGGTGGGGCCGACGGGGAGCGGGAAGGAACTGGTGGCGAGGGCGCTGCACGAATTGAGTCCGCGGGCGGCGCGGCCGTTTGTGGCGGTAAACTGCGCCGCGATTCCGGAGGCGTTGCTCGAGTCGGAGCTGTTTGGCCATGCCCGCGGGGCTTTTACCGGAGCGGTGCAGGCGCAGGTGGGGCGTATTCCGGCAGCGCACGGGGGAACGCTTTTTCTCGACGAGGTGAGCGAACTGCCGTTCGGCATGCAGGCCAAGCTGTTGCGGTTTCTGGAACAAAAGGAAGTGCAGCGGCTGGGTACGGCGGAACCGACCCGGGTGGACGTGCGAGTGATTGCCGCGAGCAATGTAGATTTGGCGGGGCGCGCGGGCAGGGGAGAGTTTCGCGAGGACCTCTTCTACCGTCTGGCGGCTTTTCCTTTGGAACTTCCTCCGCTCCACGACCGCCGGGTCGACATCATTCCGCTGGCAGAGCACTTTCTAGCCTGCATGGCAGCCGCCATGAGCGGGCCGTGTCCGCGTCTCAGCGGGGAGGCGGTTTCGATCCTCGAAGCCCATCCGTGGAAGGGCAATGTACGCGAATTGCAGCACGTGATGGAGCGGGCTTCGATTCTGGTGGAGAGTGGGGACACGGTTTTGAGCGAGCACCTTTACTTCCCTTTCCAGCAAGCTATCTCGACAGGCTCGGCCCGGTCCCTTTCGTGCGCCGGGCGTGCGAGTTAAGAAGCAGCCTTCGTCGTGGACCGCATGAGTAACGGCAGGCTCCGACAGGAGATTTAAGCAGACCAAAGCCTCCGCCCGCGGGTACACTTTTCGGCCAAATCGAGTAAGATGCTAAGGCCCCACCGTGGGGTTCGCCATGGAGACACCCTCTTCCCCTAGAAAACTGGCAGGCCGCTACGAGGTCCGGCAGATCCTCGGCCAGGGCGGGATGGGCCTTGTTTACCGGGCTTATGACACTGTGGTACGTCGCGAAGTCGCGGTGAAGACAATACTCGACATCCCCGATCCGGCTTCGCTTCAGTTGTTCTACAAAGAATGCGATGTGCTCGCCTCGATGAGCCATCCCAACATCGTTGAGATCTTCGACATTGGAGAGTTCGAGGAAGAGGGCAAGAAGAAGCCCTACTTCGTGATGCCGCTGCTGCCCGGGACCACGCTGGATCACTTCATCCGCAAAGCCAGCCATCGTTTGACCGTGGAGCGCATTGTCGACATCATGTCGCAGGCCTGCCGCGGCTTGCAGGCGGCGCATGAGCGTGGATTGATCCACCGGGATTTGAAGCCGAGCAACATCTTCGTGATGGAAGATGACTCGGTGAAGATTATTGATTTCGGCGTCGCTCACATGGCCGACGCCCACACCACACGGGCGCAGAAGGGGACGCTGCTGTATATGTCTCCCGAGCAGATCGAGTTGAAGGCGCTGTCGCCGGCCTCCGATATTTTTTCGCTTAGCGTGGTTTGCTATGAAGCCATGACCGGCCGTAACCCGTTTCAACGCGCCCGGGCGGATGAGGTGGTGGAAGCGATTCTCCATCAGATCCCGCCCTTGGCGGCGGAACTGAATTCCACCGTGAGCCAGCCGGTCAGCCGCGTGTTGCACAAAGCGATGGCGAAACAGTCCTGGCATCGTTTCGCGAGCGCACGCGATTTTGGCGACACGCTCAACAAGGCGCTGCGCAACGAGCCCATTGAGTTTTTCGATCCCGAACGCACTCGTCCGCGATTGCAGCGCGCTACCAAGGCCCTGGAAGAAGGCGATTTTCAGTTTGCCGGAGAGATTTTGGGCGAACTTGAAGCCGAAGGGCACATGGACACATCGATTGGCTCGCTTCGGCGACAGCTCGACGGCGCGGTCCGGCGAAAGACACTTTCTCAGTTGCTCGATGCCGCGAGGGCGCGGTTCGAAGAGGAAGAAGATCCGCTGGCGCTGCAGAAGTTGCAGGAAGCGCTGCAGATTGAGCCGGACAACGCCACCGCGCTGACGCTGAAGAGCCGCATTGAAAACCGGCGCAGCGAACGGCAGATCGACAGCTGGTATCGCCTGGCGCGGCAGCACATTGACAATCACGCTTACGGGCACGCCCGCGAAGCTTTGCAGAATGTTTTGCAACTCCGGCCCAAGGAAGCGCGAGCGCTTCAGTTGCTGGCGGAGGTTGACCGGCAGGAACAGGAATACAAGAGGTTGCGGCAGGAGAAAGAGCAGCTGCATCGTGCGGCCATGGACGCATGGCACAAGGGCGACGTAAGCAACGCGCTGGCAAAGTTAGGAGTAGTGCTCGATCTCGACCGGCGCGCCCCGGATTCCATTAATCGCGAGAGTGGCGCGAACTACCAGAGTTTTTACAACGAAGTGCGCTCCGAACATGACGCGATGAATACCGCGTACGCCGAGGCGCGGAGAAATCTTGCCGAGCACAATTTCCGCAAGGCCGTGGATGCGTGTCAGACCTACCTGGCCAAGTATCCCAGCAATGCGATCTTCCAGGCGCTGAGGTACGACATTGAAGAGCAGCAACGCCAGGAACTTTCGTCTTTCATTGCCTCCGTCGATCGCCAGGTAGAAGCTGAGCCGGATCTGGACAAGCGCGTGAACATTCTGCGCGAGGCGCTCGATCAGCATCCCGGAGAATCGCATTTCGAACGTGCGTTGCGGCTAGTGCAGGACAAGCGCGACCTGGTCAACTCGATTGTCGCCCGCGCGCACCTGCACGAGGAGCAGGGGGCATACGGCGATGCGCTGAACGATTGGGAAATCCTGCGGACCATCTACAGCCAGTATCCGGGACTAACGTTCGAGGTCGAGCGCCTGCAGAAGCGGCGTGACCAGCAGACCCGGATCGAATCGAAGACTCGGTTGGTGGAGCAGGTTGACACTTGTTTGCAGTCCAGCGACTACGCACGCGCTATTGATCTGTTGCAAGGCGCAGCTGCCGAGTTCCCCAACGATGCAGAATTAACGGAACTCGAGAAGCTTGCGCAGGGTGGCGTCAAGCGAAGCACCGAGGCCCATCGACTTATGACCGAAGGCCAGGAATTGTGCGCGCAGCAGAAGCCGGTCGAGGGGATTAAGTTATTACGCGAAGCCTATGAGCTGGATGAAAACAATTCTCTGGCGCTCGCGGTTCTGGCCAACAGCCTGGTGGAACAGGCGCACTCGATTGTAGACAGCGACTGGCGGGAGGCGGAGAAGCTGGCCCGGGAAGCTCTGGACTTGAATCCGGGGCATCCCATGGCGAAGACGATACGTACCCTGATCCTCGACCAGAAGCGGGAGACCTTCGTCGAAGAGTGTGTTTCGCACGCGCGCAAGCTGCAAACCGGCGCAGACCTGGCCGGCGCTTTGTCGCGTATTGAAGAGGGATTGTCGGTTTATCCGCGTGAGTCCCGGTTGATTCAGATTCAGGAGACGGTGCAGAGGGACCTGCAGACACAGCGCCGTCAAGCCCGCCGCCGGGATCTGGAAGAGTTGCGGCGCATCGAGGGCGAGGTCGATGCTTCTGTGGATGCTGCTGAGAAGCAGACTTCGGTAGATTGGTTGCGAGCCTTGGCGGAAAAGTATTCGACTGACGGAGAAATCTTAAGCATCGCTAACGGCATTCTGCATCGTCTTGGATTGCTGGAAGTTGACCGGAAAATTACGACTGGGTCGCCCGAGAGTGAAAGCGCGACCCTTACTTACAGCACTCCGCCAATTGGCCCGCCTGAGTCGTCGCTGACCCGGACCAGCAATGTCTCCGATCCTCCGCCGAAAATTGCACCATCTTCGTCTTCGGCTGCGCCCGCGCCGAAAGCCAAGGCTCCGGCTCCAGTTCTCAAGCAACCCGCAACGTCACCGCAGCGTTACACCACCATTGTCCTCGGCGCGACCGCCGCGATGGTCCTAGTCGGAGCGATTTTTCTTTTCACACGAAGACATAATCCGCCGACGGACACTCAGGTTCCCCAGCCGGCGCCCGTGGTCGCAACCCTCGCAAAGCCGCCATCAGAGCCGGCTCTGCCCACGGTGAGACTCTCGTCCGACACTGGCGCAGGGAAAGTCACTTTCGACGATCAGCCTCCCGCCGAATTTCAGGATGGGCAATGGTCTCTCGACAAGGTTGTCACCGGTGCACACACTTTGAAATTCGAGGGCCCGCGCGGCGAAGCTTCGTTCACGCTCTCCACTAATGCCGGAGCCGCGCCCGTCGTCAAAGGTGCGATCGCCGCCAAAGGCGTGCTCGCGATAATTGTCAGCGGCATGTCTGACCACATGCGCGTCTATTCCAGTGACGCCGCGGCCAAGATCAGCCTTGACGGCCAGGCTACACTCGACGTGCCTCAGGACGGTCTCGACCTTCCCTCTATTTCGGCAGGCGGTCACGAGCTGGCCGTGACCCGTGGCGGCGATCAGTACAAACTCGACGTTGAAGCAGGGGCTGCTCCCACGCTGAACGCGTTCCTGGAGTCCGGCCAGAACCTTGGCACGCTCGTTGTGGTGACTGGTCAAGACAAAGCGAAAGTCTTTCTCAACGGAAAGGTTCAGCCGCAACCGACCCAGAGCGGGCAGTTGCGCATTCCGAATCTCGAACTGAAAGATTATGTCGTACGAGTATCCAAGAACGGATTCCAGGATCTTCCTGAACAAAAAATCAGGATTCGCAAGGGTGAGCAGGCCAAGGTAATTTTCAATCTGCAGCCCCTTCCACACCTGGCTTCGCTGACCATTCAAGGCGGAACTCCGGGAGCCACGGTTCTGATTGACCAGACCCAGGCTGGAACCGTCCAGGCCGACGGGACGCTCACCGTTGCGACTGTCAATCCTGGGGACCACACTATTGAACTGCGCAAAGATCGGTTCAAGCCGCGGCAGATCAAGAAGCACTTCGTGGTTGGGCAGGGGGTTTCGCTCGCGGCTGCAGATGCGGCATTGGAGGCTGGTCCGGGCGAGTTGAAGATTACGTTCACGCCCGCCGATGCCCAGTTAACCCTGACCAAAGCGGGCGAGACTCCCATCAAGGTGAGTAGCGGCGTCACGATTAGCCTGCCCGGCGGTTCTTACGTTCTCACGGCGAAAACGGCGGACAACTTCACTCGCTCTTCGACAATCGAGGTCACCGGCGGTCAATCCCGGAGTTGGGATTTATCGCTCGCGCCCAGCGGCATGTCCAAGTGGGACGATCCCGCAGGCTGGAGGCAGGAAAAAGGTTCGTTCGTTCGCAAGGGCGGCGACTTCGTGATGTACAGCGTGTCTCCCACGTCCGGCACGTTTGTGTTTTCCGCGATGCTCACCAAGGGTCACCGCCTGCAATGGATGCTTAACTGGACTGATGCGAACAACTACGTTCTTTTCCAGATGGACGACAATAATTTTTATCGCACCGTGGTCCGAAACGGACAGAAGGGCGATGAGACCAAGATCCCGCACAAAAATGATAAGAAGAGTTTCCGCACGCTGCAGATTCGTGTGGGAGCGAATGAAATCGTCCACCAGATCAGGGAGGGAGACGCTTGGGTGGTGCTGGATCGCTGGACCCAAGTCGGCGGCAATCTAGGTCTCGGCAAATTTGGCTTTTACCTACCGGGTGGCGACCAGGTCAC
>Ga0210403_10001766_pt1 | contig 20023 bp, 39 predicted proteins | sample IncBWC19MmetaG_FD_150863 | JGI IMG/M metagenome (GOLD analysis project Ga0210403, IMG submission 150863) | Forest soil microbial communities from Barre Woods Harvard Forest LTER site, Petersham, Massachusetts, United States - Inc-BW-C-19-M | ecosystem: Environmental > Terrestrial > Soil >... | reverse complement strand
CGCTTCGCGCCCGCTTCGCTTTGGCAAAAGCAAAAGCAAAAGCAAAAGCAAAAGCAATTACGGATTGTGGTTTTCTGTGGGCTGCTCTGGTGGCTGTGGCTGTGTAGTCACGGTTTCAATTGAAGAACGTAATTGTATGTCACAGAGTGCGCCGCAGAGTGGACAGTGAATAGTCCATGTTATGCCGCGGTGGTTGAGTGTGGTTGGACCGAAAGAAGTTGAAGTTATTTCTATTCCTTCATTGCCACACTGGAAACAAAACTCCGGTCTCCAGTTTCTTTCGGTCCTAGAATCGGATTTTGATGTTCTGCTCACTGCTTTACGAGGGTCATTGCGAGAAATTTTTCGCAAAGTTCGTTTGTTAATATAACAATTTCTTCCCGTTGTGCTTTTGTGGTTTCCGATACCCCTAGAAATGTTTTCAGGCGATCTTCTAGGTGGATGATTGGCTCCTGGCAAACGGCGCATCTTGGCATTTTTGAATCTCCTTAAAAAGAGTGACCACACTTGGGGCAAACGTTTTTCTTATTTTTGTACGGCGTGGTGGATTCTGTTTTCCAGTTGTGACCGACCGTCTTTCCCGGTGGTGCCGCTGTCTCGTGTCTGCCCTTGTGCGGTTCAAAGCCTCCACCGTGGCGCAGGATACGCTCCTGGAGAATGCAGGGCTGGCCGCAGTGGGGGCATTTCTCGGGGCAAGGGCGTTCGTATTGAACACTCACAGGTACGCCTCATTGCGGTACCACGAGTAAAGCACGGCGTGGCCTTTTTTAATCTGGATGGCACGTTTTTTCACGAGTTCAAAATTGAAGAATGTGCAAAATTGATAATCGGCGGGGGTTTTGTCGGATTCGTTGTCAATCGGAGCCATACCGTCAAAGTGACCGTCTCCAGCAAGTCGGGCGACGACTTCCGCGATGTTGCTATCGCTTAATTTTTTGTAAGTGCCAATGTTCACAGTGAGATACCAAGAATTTTCTTTCGAGGAACTATAGCCAATCGTAATGCGAACTTTTTTCTTTCGGCGGGTAACCCAGCCTTTTTTTGACGCTAGGTTTCTGCGCTTTTTTGCGACCGACCGCGCATTCTTGCGTTTCTTAGCCACGTTTTCTCGTTCGTGGGAAGTTTTTCTTTTCTTCCCCTAGCCAGATGCGTTTTACATCCATCATGCATTGTTGGAGATTTTCTCCCCGCTCTGCTGACTTGTAACCATACTCAGCGGCAACAAGAACGGAAGCAAGCCTAGCAGCAAGGATATCCTTCATGGTTGACTTCGCGCTCATACCGAGTCCCCCACAACCACGGCCTTGACCGCAACCGCAAGCGGCACGAGACAGGGCAGCGCGAACCACAGACACAGTAGGGTTGTCATGGCTATTTGCTCCTCAGAACGAGAATCAGAAACAGAACGAACAGGATCAGCGGCACGATGCCTTCGTGGTGGTGCATTACTCCCACCCGTAGGGAGTCTTTTTCAGTCCGAGACTCTTCATGACGTCGTAGCGTTCGCGTGCGGCACGGTTGCGTTTCGCTTTCTTGGGGTCCTTGGCTGATCCTGGAGCGTAACAGCCACGGCATTGGTTGACGGCTATAACGTCGCTCCATTCGCTGTGCTTAGGGCAGAATACCATGTTGGCTACAAAGGGAGACTCGTCCGTCATCTTCTGACCTTCTCGCGTGCTCAAGTTTATGGCAACCATTACTCCACCCCCTTCACGGTTTCGATCAGGGAATCAATCGTGGTGCCGTCGTGCTGCTTCGGAGTCAAGCGAACTACGGAAACGACTCTGAGGCACGGGAGTTCGACCGTGTTAGCATGTTTTTCATGCTTAGAACAATAAGCTAGCGAGTACGGCGTTTGGTCGTGCGACGCAACGAAGATTGTGCGATTAGAGACTACTACAGCTTTACGGCTGCATCTACCGCTTGGCAGGCTCCTATCGCATCGACCGTCAATATTGTGTGTCATTTTCATCTCCTGTAATTGTGCTTGCTACTGTCACAGGATACCGCTACTGCTGGCCGCTGTCAATGTAACCTTGGTAACCGTTACTTATTACCGTCTATCTCTTCCGGCGCCAGTAGTTCAAAGTTGTGGTGTCGGCATTTCATCAATTTACCGTATAAGACAACACACGTGCATTTTGGTCTAGATTCTAGCTCTGCCTTTAGCGCTTCTAGCTCTGCGAATTGTTCTTTGGTTAACGTCACGAGTTCACCAGCGGCACGAAGGTGCTATTACCATCCGGGCAGAGATAACCCTTGTGCTGGAGCCAGTCGCAGCCGCATTCGATGCACGGCGTGCGCTGGGGGTAGCTGTCCTTGGATGCTACCATAGCCTGCTCCATCTCGGAACGCGATAGCTTGAACTTGAACAGGATCGTGCAGATACCCGTGTACGGCGTGTCCTGGTTGCCGCTGGAACGCAGCATGGTACAGGCAAGGCACGTAGCGGACCCTAGGCCGTCCGGCACGTGAAGAATGGGCGCATGGCCGCAGGTGAGGCAACTCATTCCCAATCTCTCTTGGCGAAGATGGAGAACGCACCTAAAATTACGGAGAACGCACCTAAAATTACTACGAGAGCCACGGCGAACGCGACTGCACCAAGAATGAATTCTAAAAACACGGTTATAAAACTGATTTCCTGGAATGCGGCGGTCATCGGCAAGCCCCCTCAATTAGTCTTGGCACCACAAAAAATGTCAACCATGACGCGAACATGGACCACGCAATGAGTGCGATCCATCCCCAGCCGTTCATCGGTGTGACTCGATGGCCGCGCAGAGGCGCTGTGCCACGTTGAGAACGTCGGAGGAAAGGAACGAAACTCCAAAAACAGAACACGTGCCATTGTTTTTGATGTCGATTCCGAGACTGTATTTGACGCCGTTCGTGGATTGTAAATTTAAGTCCACAGACGTTATTTCTGTTTTCGCTTCCATTTACGTTTCCTTTCCTTGTCTTTCTGATTACACTTTTGGCACGTTTGCGCGTGAGGGAGCTTGGGGGCCTTCCCGCATCTCGTGCATACGCCTAGCTTGTGCCTGTTTCTGTTCCTGGCTTTCTCCACTTGATACTGTGACGTTTTCGCTTTCGCGTTCGTGGTCGCCTTCGTGCCCGAATTCACGGCTGCAATAAACTGCTTTAAACGGTCCCAGATTGATCGTTGCGTTGCAGCGCATTTTTTTCTCGATTCCACAATGTCCAATAGGAACTGTTTTAGTTCGTCACGGTGCGGGGAGTGGGGCTGATTCCACTCCCGGCACGCGCACCGCAGGCTAATGAGCGACTCTCTACTTTCCCGATAGGCCGTGTCTTGGTCGGTCATTCTGTGCCTGCGAACTCCGCAAAAGCCTGCCCAATGCTTCAGTTTTCATTTTTGAATTCATTGACGAACTCATTATTAAACGTGTTTCATGTTTGATTCTTTCTCGCAGAGTCATTTAGCACCTTGGCCTTTCGCCACTTGTTCGGCTTGCAGTTCGGGCAGCGCGGACACTGAAAGTAGGGCAACAGCTTCTGCACGCCGTTCCTGCCGTTAATGATACGCTCACGCGGCACCATGTCAACGCCGCATTTCGAGCAGTGGTAGATCATAACTTGAATTTATTTCCATCAGACTCTTTGTCTTTGTAGAAAGTGAATTCAAATCCTGGATTGACTATGGTGCAAAAACTGCACGACGTTCCATCTGTAAATTCTAATTCTAAGTCAAGAACTTGAGCACCGTCATAATTTTGCACCGCATTGCTTATTGTTTTGCCTACAATCGGGATCTTCATTGTCTTTGCGCTCCGTTCCGCCCGCCCGCGTTCCACCACATTGGAAGTGGTCGTGTTTCTCTCGTTAGCTCCAATCGCTTCACAAGCACGGACGGGACGCAGCGCAAGGGCTGCGCCGTACTACTGCCGTGCCGACACAATCAGCGTCGGTCCAACCTTGTTGCTGCTGGGATTCTTCATGCTAACCACTTCCAGCCACAGCTTTTTCCCAATCATCTTCTTTTCGTCATCTCCGAAAAGTTCGATGAGTGCTTTCGTGTTCGTCTTGTTTACCGCCCAGCCTGAGCATCCGTAAACTTCGTCAATGTCGATAATCAGCGGAGCTGTGAAGTTTTCCGGTGCCTCTCGAACTGCCGTGATTTTAACGGAGAACCTACTCGTCTTTTTCGGAACGTCGGTTCCGTGCAACAAATTTCCGCCGTCCCCGTTTTTCTTTGCATCCAACATGCCTTTGAGACTCATACCGCCCTCTTTTCTTAGTGCTTCTCGAATTTCAGAGCAGTAGCGAGTGACTATTACAGTTGCAGTCTCCACTAGCTGTGATTGCTCCGACCAATCCATACTACCATTGCTGTCGCGGTTGTCAACAATTATTTTTTGGCAATTGTGGGCGTTTCCTGGGTGGGTCCGCTTACAGGCGTGGCAATAGGACGGCACAGGGTACAGGCGCAGTCCCAGGCACGGCTCACACACGCACGCGATGCCGTGCTCCCCCACGGGAAAGAGCAGCTTTTCGCGTTCGTAGGCGGTGGGGGGAGTGCGCTTATTTCGCTTCATTTTCATGCAGAGAAGGATTACAGACATTGCAATAGGTACAACTGCCACAATGCACCATTACGTCACCGTCCATATACGCGTCGTTTTGATCGAATCCATGATTGTTGTCTTTGAACGAATGATGACACAACCCGCAAGTAGAAAACTTATCGGCCATAACGTTTTCCTTTCTTGGAATGCCGTTTCTTGTGGCACCAGCGGCAGCGCGGCGCCACGCGCAGGGGCCAGCGGTAACCCCATTCATGATCGTATTCGCACGGCGACCAACCACAGTCCACGCAGGCTAGGCCGTACGGTGACAGCAACTTGCCACGGCGCACGGCACGGAACACGGCGTGGTGGACGTGGTCAGCGAGTTTGTTGGCGGTGGCTATTCGTTCTCCTTAATTTTCTTTACAAAATTTGGAATTTTAGACGAACGGTTTAACCTGCCTCTGCCGGGAAACATAGTTTCAGCTTTGACTCTGATTGATTCGATCACTTCCGGGTGATGGTACTTCAACCACTGCATCATTGTTTTGTATATGAATGTCTGTCGCCTGACTCCCGTTGGGCTGTTTGGCATTTGTTGCTCCTTTGTGTTTCGACTTTTTCTTTTTCTCCGAGTCCGCCTTGCCGAATTCAAGAATCTTTGGGTTCTCAAAGTCGATATGTTCTTCGATTTTCCACAGAAAATCTATGTCGGAAGAGTTCACTTGTCTGCGATTGAAGGAAAGGGCGCGGCCAGCAGCAAGGGATCGTAACTGTTTTCCACGCCTAAGTCCTTGTTCTGTCAAGCGTTTAGAAATTGAATCTGCAATCGCTTGGATGTCCGCCGATTCACTCTTTTTGATGGAAACAGAGAATTCGACGATCGGGTTTACGCCTTCTTTTTTCTCTACTCTTTTGTTCTTGTACAGTCCGGTCATGATGATTGTGCGCTTAATCTGTAGCAGGAGCCGTTCCGAGTAAACGTAATTGAACGGCAAAAGGCGGGAAGCGAAGCCTGTAGAGTTCCACCAGCGGCGGTTGTCGCCTGCAAGCTGGGAAGGAATGCAGCAAATAAAGCCTACCTGCCGGCCACCAAGGTTTTTAGCTAGTCCTCCTGGCATGACGATCTTTCCGAGTCCTTCCTCGCTCAGCATGTTCAAAATTGCAAAGGTTCTGGCGTTCGTTACGTCCTTGTGGGCCATGATGCTTACCATGTCGTTGATGATGACGTGCCGGATGCCGGGTTTCGCTTGTAGCTCTTCCAAGAGTCCGCTGCCAATCATGTCTGATACTGTTAGTACGCTTGTACAGTCACGGTCTTGGGTTACACTCGTTTTTCCCGATTCTGGCGCTGCAATGAGCATGACCGAAAGAGGCTTGTCATCCTTAATAAAGCCTGTGTGTACTACTGAGTCAACAAATTCTGAAACTAGCTCAACCCCTATCATCCCCAATGAAATTGCCCCTTTCATGCAACTTGCGAAGATTACTCTTTTCGAGAGAGGGTGTCAAGTTACAAAATTACCCCTCGGGGGAGAGGGGGATTTCATACCATTCAATTCCCCCCTAGCGCACCCCTCCGGGAAACCCTTTTTGAGGCTCCTCGGGAACCCTTCTGGGGGAGGGGGGAATAGTTGGGCGGGAGGGGAGGGGGGAATTGTTTGACCACATACTACTACCCTCAAAATCGCGTGAACTAGTGTGTCTTGCCACGAAAACAGCACCGCGCTTAGTCTCTCTTCATGGCGCGTCCGTCCATCCCCGAAACCACGGCCAAAAAGTTTGTCCTCACCTTAAACGCGGACGGCACCGCTATTGATTGGGCGGGAAACCGGGAGTCCACAAAAGAGCGGTTTATTTCGCTTGTAAAGGGCTCCAGCGACGTTCTGACCGCGATTGACCGCCAACCCCAGTGCAGCGAAGGTAATGCGCCTGAAGTCAACGCAGCGTTCACGCAGGAGACTACGCGCGTTGCCTTAGACCTACTTGGCACGATTAACGCCTTCGCGCTCCGCCTCGCCGTTGCCAAGATGGTAAAACACCCTTTCAAGGCTGACGACGAAGGCCGTAAACTTCCTTTTGTGATTGACCCTGACATTGCCACGTCCGCATTTCAACTCACGCCCGAGCAACACGCGGAGCTGGACCCGCGCCTAGAAAAGAAACTGAATGAACTGAAGTTGCCCGACTTTCTGGAAAAGAACCTGGATTGGTATTTGATCGGTGCAACTTACGTGAAGTATTGCGGCGAGAATGCCAAGACAGCGATGGGCCAGCAGTTGGCGCGCGATCTTCAGGTGCGCGGACGGGAAGAGTTTCTCAAGAACAACACGGCGAACAAAAACCCGAAACCGGACTCGGACGCGAAACCGCGAACGTCGAACACACAGCACATGAACGGGAAAGCGCAGCCGGAAGAATTTCAGCGGGACATTAACGATATTCCAGACATGGACGGAATCAGGCCGAACGCATGAAATCTCTTTGCATCGGCGTATCGCAAACGGGTAAGTCCACGTTCGCGCTGCACCTGGGGCTATCCACGGGAAAGCAACTCGTGATCTGGGACGCGAACGAAGTTTTTATCGACATCGTGAAGCAGCCTGTTTACAACGTGGACGAGTTGACGGAAGCCTTGAGCGCGAAAGAACCTGTGATCGTTTATGACGCGACTAGCTCTGATGACAGGCACGAAGAATTTGAGCGGTTCGCAACCGTGATGGAAAATTATGATGGACATACTCTCCTTGTTGATGAAGCTGGCGATATTCAGCGCGCTACCAGCCCTAATCGGGGCCTTGATCGTCTTTATCGTCGATCTGGGCGACGTGGTAATGACATTATTGAAACGACGCATAAAGCGACCGACATCGCTACGCTCAACCGGACGTTGACCACGGACACGTACCTGTTTGCGATGCCAAACAACAAATCGCGCAAGATTATCAGTGACGAATTCTCGGAAGAGGCAGCGGAGCAAGCGGCGAATCTTCCCGACTACGTTTACATACATTTTCACAACCGTACCGGAGCGTGGGACGTGATTGACGACCCGAAAGAGTGGTACGTGAACCTGGATAGGCTTTTGCCGGAACGCAAGGTGTCGGTTTCGGTCAAGAACGAGAGTAATCCTTGGCGGGCAATAAAATATGCCTAGTATGACCGAGAAGGAGTTTATTGAGAATGCTTCAATCTCTAACACTTCTCGCGGAGACTTCGTAGCTTACGACCCGATTCGCAAGGAACGGCTGTATGTCAAGGGAAAGGGCACGACGATTCGTCATTTTGAAAGCGAAGATGATGCTAAACGTGCCTTAATCCAAGTTTACAAGGAAAAATATATGGCAAAAGAAGAAGAAAAGAAAGAAGAGAAACTCGCTGAAACGCCGGAACCTTGGTCGCCGGATAAACCGATTCCAGATTCCTCTTTCGACGGCATGACGGAAGGCGAAGCGGAAGCACAGCGGCGTTCGATGCTCACGCGCAGGCAGCGCTACCTTGACGATCCTGAAGCCTACGAGGAAGCCAAGGCGGAGCGGGACAAGAAGTCCAAAAAGGTTTCAAAAGAGAAAGAAAAACCAACGGAAATAAATCGTTGGAAAATCGGCTAGACGGGGGTGTGTCATCGATCCAAAAAGTGGTAAGGGCGCTTTTCATATTGCGGCGATTGGTTTTTTTGGTGCTTTGACCGCGCTGCTCGTGGCACAGTTCGTGCCGTCCATCATTCCAGCACGCGCTACCAGCGTGAAGCTGTAAAAGGAGAAAGTCATGGAAGCGAAAGTTTTGTTTTTCCTGGAAATTGCAGCGGGTATCACAGTGGGATTTATGGCGTGGTCGTATATTGCGCCGATGCTGTCCTCAGTTTCAGCTACGCCTAGCGCGTAAAACATCGAACAAGGGAGAATTTCAGACATGGCAACGCAAACGGCTCCGGCCAGCACCAAACCAGCAGACCTTCGTCCGTTACTGGCGCGAATCACACGCGACCAAGGGCCGGAGTTTGAGCAGACGTTGAATTTTGCGGCTGCTACGCAAGTTTCCACCCTCACTAGCATCCGCACGGATCGCAAGATCAAGTGGATTGATCTTCACTTTCGCGGAAGAATTACCAATGGCGGAACGGGACCGACTCTACGAACCGGGCCTTCAGTCCTGGGTGCGAACAATTCTAACGTTGTTTTCGCCTTGTTCCAACAGGTCACGGTGCGCGGTCAGCATCTCAAGTATGGATCGCAAACTGTACTTCAAATGCGCGGCGAATCGTGCGCGGAATATCTCGCGCTGACTCTGCCGAACTACATTCCAGAGTACACCGTGTCTGCGAACGGTGCCGCGCCTGTTCGCTTTGGCGCGTTGTCGGTCACTCTAGCGCAGACGAACGATATTGACTTCGTCCTCCCCCTGCCCATGTTTCCCGTGAACGTGTCGCCGTCCGATGCGGTCATGTACTGCTTGCACGGTCCTGACTGGCCGGGTAACCTGTATATTGACGTTCTCTGTGGCGACGGCACTTCGCTAGCTACCGCGAATGCGCCTACGTCATTCACGACGTATGGTTCTGGCGCGGGTTCACCCAGCATCGACATTCTTACTGAGCGCCCGTTGCTCGGCAAGGACTATATGACTGCAATTCGATCTGCGATTACGTTTCGCATTTCGTTTACGCAGCAACCAACCGCAGCAGTTGCATCCGGCGGAGGTACGGGAGTCAAGCTGTCTGACTTGCAGGTTGGTAAAGACACGGCGCGTATCTGGCTCAAGACGGGAACGCAGGCAGCGGGCAACTCGGCACAAGTGACTACGTTTGGATCGTTACTCGATTCCATTGTGACACGTACGTTCTTTAGCCTGGATTCTCGCGGCTTACGCTTTCAGAACGCGAACGCGGATTCCGTGCTGCAAGACTACGCGGCGCGGACCTATGGCCGTTTTCAGCCGATTGGCTACAAGTGGATTGACTTCATTATGACGCCGGGAGCCTTCAGTCCGGCTAACCCGAAAGCGGCGTTTGGTTCGTCGCAACTTACCGCTGCCCGCAAGTATGAATTGGATGGTGACGTGACAGCGGCGGCAAACCAGATTGCGGAAGTGACGCAGGAAACGATTCTGGGAGCGCCTGGAATCACGACATAAGATTCCCTTTTTTAAGGGAAAAGGTAGAGAGTTCGAGATACGGGGATTCGGCTCTCTACCGTAAATTTCTAAAGAGGAATCATGTCAACTTTTGGCGTCGATTACGGGAGTCTTGATAATAACAACTTCGTGTTTCCGTCCTCTGATATTGCTTACTCGGGGTTGGTAGACTCTACGCAGAGTTTTACGGGTGGAAACTTCGGCGCGGGGGATGTTCTTCTGGGGAGTCCAGTTCCGCTCGGATCGGAAAACGATAACTGGGTAAACTTTAGTGTACCGGATGTCGGGCTGTCGCCTAACGTCGTGACTGCTTCTACTTTTGAATCTGGGACGCAGGGTTCTACAATGGAAAGCGTTTCAGGCTTAAGCACGATGGGAAATATTAGCGATTGGCTTGCCGGGACTCATGCTAATGTAAATCCCGCTCTAGAAGGAGCGAAAACGCCAACGGATTCAAGCACCTGGGCAGCGTTTGGAGCGCTTTCTAAGTTTGGATCGTCTATCGCTACGTTGTTTGGAGCGCATCCTTCGACTGTGAATCCAAACGCCACGCCGTCTAGCGCTGTGTCGCGTGGGAACGCGCTCAGTCAAGGCGTGCAGGTGGGTGGAGTCACGGGAACGAATACAATTCTTTTAGTGATTGTGGTTGGCGCTATTATTCTGCTTTTAGCGCGAAGCAAGGGAGAATAAATTATGTACGGTGGCGCGGATCTTTCAACAGTGGATGCGAATCCCAGCGTGTACAGCTATGGCGACACGTCTACAACCGATCAAATTTCACAGCTTGCCAACGTCGCGGGGCAGTGGGGTACGGCGATTGCTTCTATTGTCAGCGGCAATCCAGTTTCCGCCGTTCAAACACCGGGCGGGATACGCACCATCGGCGCGGCAGGCTCGACCTATCGGGCGCCTGGAATGCTCGGTTCCAACACTGGTATCCTGCTTTTACTTGGTGGTGGAATCCTTTTGTTTTTGTTGTTGAGGAAGTAGAATGACGACAGAGCATATCAAGTGGATGCTCTATGGAATTGGCGCATTGCTGGTAATCAAGTATGGCGTCGTAGGATTGCATCACTGGAATAACGCGCTACATCCAGGGCGGCAAGACGATCCAAGCGGCATGTTTTATTGCCCACTTTTAGGAATTATGGGGTGTTTCTGAAATGAAACTAATTGGCATGGTGCTAGCTGGGTACTTCGCGATTCAGGGTGCCTATGAATTGATTCCGATGGAAACTCCCATTGCATTCCTGGACACGTTGCCCGATTGGGGAACGGCGATTCCGACTGCTGCCAGTTCTCAATCAAACTGGACTGCCGGGTTGCTTGATCTTGCAACGGCATTTGCGGCATGGCACTTCATCGTGAAATAAGATGTCAATCACTTGGGGCGGAGGGGAGAGTTCGCTTGTGAACATGAAGATGATTTTACTTGCGCTTGCAGCGTACTCAGCAGGAGTGGGAATTGCAACGTTCATTTCCAGTTTTGCTGATAGCTCTCCTACGGCGGATACGATTGCGGGTTTGCCGTCTACAGGTTCGCTATTGCACTCCACCGGAACCACGGCGGGAGTCATGGACCTTGCCACAGCAGGCGTTATCTGGTGGTTTGCGATGCGAGGGTAACATGTCCACCGTCCCTTTCGATCCAACGCCGTACCTGGGAGATTTAAATGCTCCCCCTGCGTCTCAACCGGGATTGAACGTTACCGCGAACTCGCCATCTTCTGGCAGCGGAGTTCTCAACACGTTCATGGCTGACACAGTAGGTGTGGCTTGGCGTGCGTTCGCTCCTACTTTCGGTGGAACACTCGTTGACCCGTGGACGCAGGGAGAGTTGATTGACCAAGCTACAAACAACTATTTAGCGGCGGGAATGGACCCGACACTTGCGCGACAACAGGCGACTTCGGACGTGATGCAATCTGTAAAAACGTCTCCAGCCGCCGATCTTTCAATCGGGCAAGTTTACCAGCCGTATGTCAGTGATTTTTTCAATAACCTTTTCAAAGGCGATCCAAACAAGCCTTGTGGAATTACGAACCTTGGCGCTTGTGTTCCAAGTTGGGTAATCTGGGTTGGTGTTGCCGCTGTAGCTGTTGGCGTGTTGTGGGTTGTGCGCCCTTACGTTGTCGGCGCGGAAGAATTGACGGGACACTAGAATGAACGACGACACGCAAAGCAGTTGGTGGACGATTGGCATCGTAGGCGGTATCGCCTTGTTCTTGATTTACAAAATGAATCCTTCTTTATTTGGAAAAAAGCGATGAACAAAGAACTCGAAGAAGCGCAAGCGCAGGTAATCAAGGATCGCAACGCCGACTTTTTCATTACGGAACTGGTAAACATGTCAGGAACTTACGAACGCCAGTATGCCAGTCTTTCGCGTCGTGTTGCCACCTTAGAACAGAACGCGAAAGGTCAGTACGACGATGACCCGATGAAAGGAATCGGCACGGTCATCGGCATCATTGTAGCGATCCAGCTTTTGCCTGTGATCGTGGAAGCAATTCAATCGTGGCGCGGCAAGGCGAAAGGATAGCATGAAAACAGCGGCTAAAATTTTAGCGATTTACCTTGCAGCAGCGGCGGTGACTCAGCTTGTGGGCGTTCACGGCGCAAGCGGTGACCAGACTTTGGTTACCGGAACTGGAACGGTGGGGTACGCGGGTCCGTTGTATATGGGAGTGAATATCCCCATGTTACCGGATGTGGGTGGTTCTATTCTCGCCATGCCGGGATTTACTGGCGCGGGAATTGATGCAGCTTTGGCGGTCGGAATTTGGTTTTTCTTGGCGAAATAATGGGTGCAATTCTCGTGGTCGGCATTCTCGGATTTGCAGCCTACGCTTTGCAAGATAAGATTGTGCAGGCAGCGGGAGGAACTTTGACAGCAGACGAAATCAGGCAGTTGGCAACGAACGCGGGGTTTCAAGGTTGGGATCTAGAAACCGCTGTCGCTGTCGCATTCGCGGAGTCCAGCGGCAATCCCGATTCCGTGGGCGATCTTACGCTGGGCATCTCGGTCGGACTCTGGCAGGTGAATTTGCGCTGGCATCCCGAGTACACACGCGAACAACTTTTGGACCCGCAAACGAACGCGAACGCAGCGTTTGCGATTTACAGCGCAGCGGGAAACACGTTTCAGCCGTGGTCTACGTTCAAGAATCTTGCGTATCAGCATCACCTGGGCAGCGACGGATTGGCGGTCGCATGACGCTGCTACAGGAGTTGAAACTGAAACTATATTGCAGCAAAACGTTTCACAAGTTATACTGTGCTTTGCACCAGTGGTTTCGGTAACCATTATGTCTGACACGTTGGACGGTATCATTATTGGGGCAGCGGCAGCGGCGATTGGAACGATTGTCGCTATGAAGTTTCTCAACCATCAGTCCTTCGGCGGTGGAGAGCCGTTGCAGACAGCGCAGGCTTCGCCCGACGTGCGCGGCGGCGTGCTTTGGGTGCAGGATGTGACGCCGACCGATTCCTTGGCGTCACCCCTGGCGCAAAACAATCCAATCACGGAAGCGGCTTACAACACGGGCGACATCGGGTATGAGCCTGCGTTCCACAACAATTACGCGGACCATCCGCCTGTGTTGCCGATGTAATTATGATGACAGATCAACAAATTTTGGAATTGGAAAAACTGAAAGAACTTGCAAGAAATGGCTCTGTTTCAATATTTGAATACGCTGTAATGGTTTTTCCACTTTTAGCCAAGACAGATGCGTTTAGCTTAAATTTGAAGGTAAAAAAGTTAACGCAGTCAGAGACTGAAGAGTTGCGAAAGCAGGGGGTGGCGGTATGAAACAGTGGCTAATTCTCGGTCTTGCAGGTGTGGGCGCGTTTGCCGTGCTCTCGTGGTGGAAAAAGCAGCAAGCGTCCTCCGCGGGGAACAACGCGGCGACGACGCGCAACGGACCCGTGGTGAACATGGCAGGCGGACTCGGGCAGTATCTCGTGGACCCGCTCACCGCTGGCGTGCCGTCGTTTAACGACACGAAGATTGGCAATCGACCGGATCAGGTGGCCGCGTCCATGCACGACAACTCGCTGGCGACGGTACCGGGCGGGAATGACTATGTGCCCGCATTTGGACCAACCACGAACACGGGCGGTATGGAGGTTTGGTAATGGAATTCTGGGAAGGTGCTATCCTCGTAGTCGGTGGCATTTGGCTGGTTGGCCGCGTCTCGCGCAACTCGCCGCATCATCCCGTGACTGCTTCTGCTATTGCGCTGAATCTGCCACAGTCAGCAGGGAATACGATTGGGACGCAGCAAGACGGTAGTGGAGCGCTGGTCTGGGGAGAGTCGCTTGCACCGCCTGTTGCACCGTTACCAGCTCATGTAAATATCGCTACCGTTTCACCCGTGGGTCAACATGTGGCAGCTGCTCCAATTGCGACATATAAACTGATGCCGCCGAACCCAGGGCCAAGATTTGATCCATTGCCGATGACGCCAAAACCGCAGACGGCACCTGCTATTTCTCCGTACGCAAATCGCGTTCCTGTTCGCAGTAATTTTCTAGACCTCTAAGATGGAAGTCGCTCTCATTCTCGGTGGAGTCGCGGTCCTCTATCTCTTGTTAGAGAATCGGAACGCTTCTATTTCGGCGGGAATTTCCAGCAATCAAGCTGCTTCCGGTTCCCCCAATTATCTCAGTGGACTTGTAAATTTCGGCCCCGGAGCGCCTGCCTTTGGTAGTGGTCCAAGTTCGGGCCAAAAAATCACACAGGAAGTTGGCGCTGGTATCGGCGCGGGTGTGGCGACTCTTGGCGTACTTGGCGCTGGCAGCGCTAGCGGAATTGGTCTTTTTGGCGGCGCTGCTGCTGCTGGAACTGCGCTTGGAGCCGCTATTCCTATTATTGGAACACTTGCTGTAGTTGCTATTGGCGTAATTTCCGCAATTGAAAAGCATCATCAAGAAGCAATTGCAAACGAAGGCCACGCGCTGAATCAAAACGATCCTATTGCCATTGGCGACTTTACGCTTGTGGTGCAAGCGGCGAAAGCAGGGCAGATAAACTATCAGACGGCGCAGCAGTATGTAGATCAAATTGTCGCTGACTGGTACCTCAGTGTGCGGTCCGTACAAAAAGGGCATTGGGCCTATCAAGGGAGCGATTTAAATGTTACCTACGCGAACTCTTACGCTAACCGCAGTGGGCCTTACGGCTCTAGTTCCAAGAATCCTGATTCACACGCACCGGACCCCTGTAATGGAGCTTGTGTTGTTGGGCACTATTTCATCGAGCGCGGCGCTCAACTCACCCTAATGGCCGTACAAGCGATTCAGGCGGGGCAGCACGGCACGGTAACGTATCCGGTCATTCCGCCGCATGATGCACAGAGCGGGTTGCCAGCAAAAACGGTTAGCTTTTAAGGCTTGACAGGGTACTAAGGTAACCTGTAGAATCTACGAGGAGTTACAAATATGGCGAGTTACCGCTGTCCCAAGCATGACAAGATGTTCGATTCCTTCACGGATCACCGCGCTCCTGGGTCGCCTGCCGTGGGCCACTTCCTCGCTCACCCGCACGACGGTCATCCCGACTGCCCCCTGTGCCAGTCCGATGCGGTAACGGCAGTCACTGGCTCCAGCGTGACGCAGGGCGAGGGACGCCGTGCCTCAAACGTCTAGCGAATGGCAGGAGTTTTTTCACTTTTTGAAACATCACAAGGAGAATATCAATATCATGGCTACCGTTCAAGTTGACATCAAGATCACAGAAATGAATCCCGCGCCACCGCCACCGCTTGCCGTAGACGCTTCAGGCGTTCCAGCGACAGCGACCGCGGGTGCAGCCTTCAGTGGCGTCATCAAAGCGTCTGGCGGAACGCCGCCGTACACTTTTGCCGCTGCTTCCGGCTCACTTCCCAAGGGACTAACGCTAGACTCTGTTGCTGGGACGATTACAGGTACACCGGACGGTTCCGACGTGCCAGCGGGAACCTCTGTCGTTTTCGATGAGGTCATCAACGTTTCTGATTCTGGAAAGTAAAGGAGATTCATGGCTACTCATCTTTGGGCAAAGATTGCGGGTTGGCTTCAATTTGCAGTTGTGACCTTGGGGCAGGTTCAGGCGTCGGGCACACCGCATGGCTGGGCGGGATGGTTGACTGAGATTGCTTCCCTGGCTGCTGCTGTCGGGATCCATGCGGCGTCCAACACTGGTGGACCAAACAGCGGACCAATGGCGCACAATTAACGAGTGTAAGAATCTGTAAGGGGAAAGAAAGATAGGGGAGCCGTGCCGAATGGCGAGTATCTTCACATTGGAGTCACTCTCGTGGTTGGTCTCATTGCTTACCTTGGGAATCGTAACGTCAACTTTGTGGAAAATGGCATCACTGAGGCGAAAACTGAAATTGAGCGGCACGACGAACGCCTCAGACTCCACGGTGAAGCAATTGCCTATCTACGGGCTAAGATCGAGGCTTAAGCGCTAATGTCTGTTCTTCAAACAGTACAACAAATTGGCGGACAACAGCCCGCATGCCTGGGGCACTTTAAGTGTCTTACGCCGCTTTGCTTTCAGGTTCTCGGTGCGGGTACGCTGTATATCTCCGACAATTCTCAATCTCTCATTGGCACCAGCGACGATGGAATCATTGATGCGATTCAGCTTAACCAAGCATCGGGAGTTGTGACGATCTGGTTTGAAGGTGACGTTTACGTGGCCGGATCGGTACAGTTCAAGGCAGTCATCTACAAGCCGAACCTGGGTAACGCGGCATCGGGACTCGGCAAGGGGCAGGGCAGCGGATCGGGAAGCGGTGGCGTATGACAGAATCCCGCATTCTCTGGCTTGCGCTCGGCGTGTTTGTCGGCTTCGTCATCTGGGGCGAACGACACAAGTCTATTCGTGAAGTACAAGATGGCATGTGGTTGCCGGATTCGCCTTTAATCGTTGACCCACTCGTTCAAGATCAGACTGGATTCGCTCCGGCATCGTGTCAGGGGAGTTGCTGAAATGAGGAAACGCAATGCAATACTGCCTCTATGCTTGCTTGCATCCATGTTCACTCTGCTATGCGCTCCGAAACAAGCCAGCGCTCAAGCCATCGACATCAAATTGGGAGCCATTGGTCCTTACCAAGACCTCACACGCGGCGCTGTTTGGGGAGCAACCGGAAAATTCAATACTGACAACTCCTATATCTTCATCCCTCAAAACACAAATTCCCTGACATGCGTTTACGTTGCCAATAACAATCCGTCTAGCGCTCATTCGGTCACGTTAACGTTTCGGAACACTGGCGATCCGCGTGTCACTGGATATCTTTCGCAACCATCTCAACAAGGGCGCTGGGCAACAGTTTTAACCGTGACAGACAGCATTCCAGCAAACTCAGTTCACGTTTATTCGTTCTCGTCTCTTGCGTCTGCTAGCAATCAAGTGCAGGTGAGCGGTACAGCAACGCAGGCAGGTTCGCCCGACACGGCGGACATGTACGTTGTGCAGAGTGTGAACAACCTGAACTGCGCCACGTCCGCCAATGTTGTCGCTGGTCCTGTGAGCATCACGAACACGTCTACTACGCCGTCCTGCAATCTAAGCGCGGTTGGCTCTGCTGCTACGGCATCCACAATCGTTCTAGTTGCCGCCCCTCCCGCTGGTCAGTTCATCCACGTTTGCAGCGGTCTTGGCAGCGGTGACGTAGCGTCGAATGCAACATTGACGCTGTTTCAAAACGGCACGGCGGGAACGTGCGCGGCGCCTGGAGCTACACTGTGGCAATACTCGCCACATACGGGCGGGTCCAACTCACCGTTTGGAGCAGGTCTAGGGCAATCGTTTCAAACCACGGTCGCAGCGCAACCGCTCTGTTTCACAAACGGAGCCAGCGGCGCAACACAATTCATTTCTATTTCGTATACGATTTTCTAGCCATGAGCACGATGATTCGCAAATGCGACGTTTGCGTAACGATGGATGCCGACTACCGCTTAAAACAAGTCACGTGGTGTGATCAATGCCAAAAGTTCATGTGCGAGAGTTGCCGCAAAAATAAGTTTCGCCGCATCCTGGCGTTCTTGAAAAATGTGGTTGTGGGAGACGCGCTCGATGCGTAAACTACTTCTCGCCTTCGCTCTTGCTTTCGTTCCCGCTCTCGCTCTTGCCCAGAACGAATGCACGAACAATCCGCCGTTAATCGCTATCAGTGTGAACAACGCACGAGACGCTAACGGCGTATTGCATCAAAACGTGTGCTGGAATCCTGTTACGGGAGCTATCAGCATTCCATCCTTGGCTGCAAACGCTCTAACCACCCCTGCGTCCATCGTGCAAAGCGGACTCATCGCACAGTACCAGTTTAACCAAGGTTCCGGCACAGTCTTGACCGACACTTCTGGAAATGGAAACGACGGTACGCTATGCGCTGGGGGTGCCGCGCCTACCTGGATTGCCGGGAGTACGGGTGGTCTAGCCTTCGTTGGCTCCTCGAATCAGTGTGTGACACTGCCCGCCGCGCTCAATAGCGCACGAACCGTGATCCTCTATCTCGGCTACCAACCCACTCTCAACGCACCGACACAACCCTTTCCAGAGCCGATGACGGGAAACGGTGGAGTGCTTGCCGGATCGGTGGGCTTCGAGTTGCAGCAACACTGCTTCGCCTCTACGGGCGGTGTAACTTGTTCGTCGGACGGTGGAAATTATGCGTGGGAACGGGCAGGTGTAGCGGGATACGCCACGCGATCTCGCCTAGGATTCACCGGGAACGGCACGGTTACATGGACGCTGGGCAGCGCGGGAGACGCTCCTGCAACACTGGATCATATTTATATCAATGGCTACGAGTCCAATGGATACGTAGGCGGTAATCAGGGCGCTACCGCTGGAACCATGACATCCGGTACGTACCAATTTGGCGGAGCGAATGCTTCTTTTGGGAACGTGTTCTATACAGGAAACATATTTTTCGCGTTACTCTACAATCGTCCATTGACCGCTGGGGAAGTGAATCAAGACACTATCGCGCTCAACAACATTATGACGGTGCGCGGACTCTCAAACCCAACACTTGACACAGCGAACCAAGTGAATAGCGCGGTTTGTGACGGAGACTCAATTACATATGGCCTTGGAATCACGCAGCAAAATGTGTGGTGTGGCGGCCTCAACACGGGAACCAACCCTAATATGACCTTGAACGGGAATGGTTCATGGTTGATTACTGATTCTGGAACGTCGGGCGCGTTCATCACGCGGCAGGGCACAAACATTGCCACTCTCAACAACGACGCGCCGTATGCGTCCGATATTTTCCTGCAACCCACGGTCGGCAACGCAGCAGCAATTATTTGGGCGGGAACAAACGATCTATTCGCAGGCGTAACAGTTTCGCAAGTCTACAACGCCCTGGCGCAATACTGTAAAGGCCGTAGGATCGCCCGTTCTAAGTGCTTTGTCGCAACCATGATCTCGCGCACGACGCAAGACGCAAACAAGAATGCGCTGAATGCGTTGTTGCGAACGGGTTGGAGTGACTTTGCGGATGGCCTAATTGACGTCGCCGCCGATCCAAGCCTGGGCGCGGACGGAGCAAACGCCAGCGCCACGTATTTCCAAGTGGACCACATTCATCCAACCGATTTTGCCGGATTGAACAACATTGCGCCCGTCATGGATCGCGCTATCAATCGCGTTTTCGGCAATGACTCATGGACAGCGGCGACGACCTACACCACAAGCGCACCAGCGGCCACGGCTACAACGGCGGGAAGCTGTGGTGCCGCTCCGGTTCCAAACACCTGCACTCTGACTTTCGCGGCGAATCCTTTTCCCGCAGGTTCTACAATCGTTTGTACGGGCATTACACCAGCCGCTTACAATACGCCAGCGGGAACCACGTACAACGTGCGGACTTCGACGGCGACGCAGATTACTTTCCTCAACAGTTCCACGCCTGGAGTGATTACGGTACAGGGCACGTGTTCTACTTCTCTACAGAAGGACGTGGACACGTTTACCATTCTCGGCGGATCGGCGGTCTCGCCCAGCTTCACTTTGGAATCCTGCATTGGCTACACGGGCCAAAATATCGCGCTGAAAAACCAGAATACAACGTCATCCTGGGTGCTCACGCCCTTTCAGGCTTCCGAAACGATTGACGGTGCAGCCACACTGACAATGCCAGCAGCGACTTCTGGCAATTTTCCCGTAGTTATATTACAATCAACACTCGTAAGCGCGTCTGCTGCTGGGTGTGTTTGGAAGAGGATGCAATGAAATTCATCATTCCATTTCTGATACTACTTGCCGGATGCGCGGTGCAGAGAAAGCCAGCTCCACAACTTGCAGCGCCGGAAGAAATAACAGACACCGATCAGTCAATTGAGAG
>Ga0210403_10001765_pt1 | contig 20031 bp, 10 predicted proteins | sample IncBWC19MmetaG_FD_150863 | JGI IMG/M metagenome (GOLD analysis project Ga0210403, IMG submission 150863) | Forest soil microbial communities from Barre Woods Harvard Forest LTER site, Petersham, Massachusetts, United States - Inc-BW-C-19-M | ecosystem: Environmental > Terrestrial > Soil >... | reverse complement strand
GTCCCACGACAAAAGCGGCGAGCGCAACGGCACTTCCCCCAGCGACCTCCTCGACTGGCAAAAGCAAGCCACCGTCTTCGACTCCCTCAACGGCTGGACAGGCGAGGGCTTCACTATCTCCACGCCCGACTGGACCGAACAAGTCCAGGCCAGCCGCGTCGCCCCCGGCTGGTTCGACCTCCTCTTCAGCCCTAAAGTCATCCTCGGCCGCCATTTGGTTGCCGACGACACCCTCCCCGGCAACGAAAAGGTCGTCATCCTCAACAACAAATTCTGGCGCGACCATTTCGGCAGCGATCCCAACATCGTCGGCACCAAGCTCCGCATGAGCGGCGAACTCTACACCGTTCTCGGCGTCGCCGCTCCCAGCCCCTCGGACGTCGGCGATTCCTCCATGAACGTCCCGCTCTCCTTCAAGCCCGATGAGATCAAGCGCGAGAATCACTTCCTTCTGGTAATGGGAAAACTCAAGAGCGGCGTCACTCTCGAAGCCGCCAACGCCGAAATGGCCGTCATCGCCAAGCAACTCGCGCAAACCTATCCGAAAACGAATGCCGATCTCACCATCACCGTCGAGCCTCTCAAAGACGACTTTCTTCCCAAGCCAACCCGCGTCGGCCTCTGGCTGATGATGGGGGCCGTCGGCTTCGTTCTCCTCATCGCCTGCGTCAACCTCGCCAACCTTCTCCTCGCCTGGGGCACCGCTCGCCAAAAAGAAATCGCCATCCGCGCCGCGCAAGGCGCTTCCCGCGCTCGCATCTTCCGTCAATTCCTCATCGAAAGTCTTTCTCTCGCTCTGATGGGCGGCCTCCTCGGAACCCTACTCTCCGTCGCCCTCCTTCGCGGCGTCATGAGCCTCATGCCCAGAAACCAGCTCGGCATCCCCTATGAAGCCGACCCGCACCTCAATCTCCAGGTCCTCCTCTTCACCTTCGGCGCAACGCTTCTCAGCGGCGTTCTCTTCGGGTGCTTCCCCGCATGGCATGCCGCCCGCCAGAACATCAGCGACATGCTGAAAGAAGGCGGCCGTTCCTCTTCCGCCGGTGCCAGCCACAATCGTCTCCGTCGCGTCCTCGTCGTCGCTGAATTCGCTCTCGCCTTGATCCTGGTCGCGGGTGCCGGTCTCATTCTCCGCAGCTTCTGGAACGTTACCCAGGTCGACCTCGGCATTCGCCGCGACCACGTCCTCACCTTCAGCGTTCCCATCCAGCATGAACGCACCTCCAGCGCCGCCCAAGTTCGCTCCATCTATCGCCAGCTCGAAGAGCGCATCGCCGCTGTCCCCGGCGTCAGGAAAATTGCCATCGCCCCTGGCCTCCCTACGAACGGCGCCGGACGCCTCCATTTCACCATCGCCGGCCAGCCTTCCGACGACACCGACAACAACCCCAGCAAGGAACCTCTGGCCATGGTGAACACCGTCACGCCGGGCTACTACGAAACCTACGGCATTCGCCTCACCCGCGGCCGCTTTCTCGACGCTCGCGATATCGCTGGCGCTCCCCGCGTCGCCATGGTCAGCGAAAGCTTTGCCCGCCAATACCTCCCCGGCCTCGACCCGCTCTCCCAGCGCGTCAGAATGGTCGAGCTTCAGCCCGACAAAAATCCCCCTTTCGGCGCAGTCGTCGAGTGGCAAATCGTTGGCGTCTTCCACGATGTTCAGTACGAAAGTCACCCCTCCACCACTGGCACCGCCGAAATCGACTTTGCTTTTGACCAGGTCCCCTGGCCCTTCACCAACATCGCCGTCCGCACCATCGGCAACCCCAGCTCCGTCACTACCGGCATCGCCGCCGCTGTCCGTTCCGTCAATCCCGATTTCCCCATGACTCGCGTCCGCACCATGGACCAGGTCATCAGCGAATCCCTCGTCACCGACCGCTTTACCGTCCTCGTCTTCGGCACTTTCGCCGTTCTCGCTCTCCTCCTGGCCGCTATCGGCATCTACGGCGTCATGACCTTCTCCGTCGCTCAGCGCAATCATGAATTGGGAATTCGCATGGCCCTCGGCGCCGGCAGCTCCGAGGTCCTAAAATTGGTCGTAGGCGAAGGTATGTGGGCCGCCGTGATCGGCATGGCCATCGGATTCCCCGGTGTCTATCTCGTAGGCAAGACCCTAAAAGGTCTGCTCTATAACGTAGGCGCCCTCGACGTCCGCGCCCTAATCGGCGTAGCTCTCGTTCTCTTGGCCTCGGCTCTCATCGCCTGCTATGTCCCAGCCCGCCGCGCCACCAAAATCGACCCATTAGCCGCCCTACGGCAGGAATAGTCGGGCACTTCTGCCTCCCTCAAGTTCATTGTCGGGCGCGTTCAACAAGCACGTGGACCGTGACAACTTCCACGTTCAGGTTATATTCAACGCGTGAATCCCTCCGCGAATGCCGCAATAACAAAGTCCCCACGAGGAATGACCGCCGTTGGCATTTTCTTGTTTTTTGGCGCCGTCATGGCCGCTCTTGCGGGGACTACCTTGGCCTGGCAAGGCAGCGCTCTTGACCGTGTTTGGAGTCTCAATCCGCGCGCCTACAAAGAACTTGTACCCTTCGGGAAAGCAGTGGGCATCCCTTTCCTGTTGCTTGCCGCGACCCTCGCCGTTGCGGGCTTAGGATGGTTCAAACGGCGCCGTTGGGGATGGATGCTGGCTGTAGCCCTAATCGCTACACAAGTTTTCGGAAATTTGGTCAATATTTGGATGGCGCACTATCTTGAGGGTGGGACAGGGCTGGTAATCGCCGGTGCACTGCTCCTCTATCTGGTTCGACCTGATGTGAAGAACTTTTTCGTAACAGGACCACTCGACAAGTGATTGCACGCTTGTCTGCTGCGCTAACACCTAATGACTTGGCTTGTCTGACTTCGGGAATCGCTGATCGCCACAAATCGAGACGCGCGTCAATCGGAACTTGTCGAAGCAAGCTGTACAGACTTTCCCCTATACGCGTTTGTGAACCGCACGCGCACCACCCAGAAAATCAGCAATATCAGCGGAAGCAGAGTCAGAACGAGATACAAGCTCATGCTAAAGAAAGCCGGCGACAGATGTTTCCCCACGCCCACCGCCGAAAGCAATCTCAGCGGCCGGTTCGAGGGCCCCATAAAAAATGACCCCGCCGCAATGAACAGCCCAAAGCACATCCGCCACAGATGCCGCGCGATCCGCTTTGCTCCAGAAACGCCGCCGCCCACCAGCATGCGAACGTCCCCCGCCGCCGCAAGCAAACACACCGAACCCATAAAGAAGCTCATGCCAACCGGAACTCCGTCCTGTGAACTCGCTCCGCTCCGCACCACTCTCACGCCATTCATCCAGGTAAGAACGCCAATCGCCAAAGGAATCAGCAGCGCAACCCAATCAAATCGGCTCGTTTCCCCGTCCCTGCGTCTCGCGGTCAACCATGCCGTTCCGATCAGGTAGAAAGTCAGAAACCCGCCGCCGATGTTGCTCGGCTGATTCTTCACAATCGCAAGATACACCGCGCCAACAGCCATGCACAGCATGGACACAACGAAAACCCTTCCCGCCAGCACATGCCCTCGCGAGCCTTTGCGGAAGATGATCGCAACGGTCCCAGACAGCAACCCCACGGTCCCTGCGCAAATATGAAAAATGAGTATGGGTGAATAGGACATTGGCCCTTCCTGAAGATATAGACGAGCGCGAGGGCCTAATTATTTCACCGGCTGCCCCGGACCTGCGGTAGCCGCCTTTTCCAGAATATACGCCAGCTAGGCTCGCTTCTCTTAGGTTAGACCGCGGGAAAATGAATATTCAACTTATAGCAAAGGAACAGAACCAGAATCCCGCCCAGCGTCGATAAAATGAGCCCGGCGGGATGATATTTTTCATTTGTCGGCCGCGAAAACATGTGGGCAACGCCGCCTCCGAGGATCGATCCGATGACGCCAAGCACCACCGTCCAGAAAATCGTTATGTGGACGTGCATCACCTCTTTCGCGATTACTCCCGAGATAAGCCCAATCAGAAGATACCAGATCAAGTGAAACATGCTTTTTCCTTCCTTCTTTGCCTTCCGAACGCCGTCGAGCCTTCGCCCGGCGCTGGCAATCAACCCGGAATTCCCTATCTGAATCTCTGCCCCCGCAGCCTAGAGGCTCTCGAGCTTGTGTACTGCTCACTTTTATACACTCTGTGGATTTTATGGGCCGGACGTGTGGATCGCCGGAAGGAGTCCATCAATCTGCAGCGGTCCGGCCTCTCATGCAACTTTTTCGACTGCTTCCCCGTATCCCTTTAACAATGCAGGAGGGATGTGTGAGAAATCTGATCCAGGACATTCGTTACGGCGTCCGCATGTTATTCAAGCAACCGGGTTTTTCCGTAGCCGCCGTAGTTGTTCTTTCGCTCGGCATTGGCGGCAGCACCGCTATGTTCAGCATCGTCGACGCACTCCTCCTGAAGCCCTTGCTCATTCACAAAGTCGAACAAATCGTCGGCTGTTTCAGCCGCGACACCCAGAAGCCGGATTCCTATCGCGCCTTCTCCTATCCAAATTATGCGGACCTGCGCGCCAACAACGCCGTCTTCAGCAGCTTGGCGGCACACAACCTCGCGCTCGTCGGCATCGCCGAAGGCGACACCACCCGCCGCGTATTTTCCGACATCATCTCCGCAAATTATTTTGAAACGCTCGGCGTCCCGTTGTTTCTCGGCCGCCCTTTCACTCTCGCGGAAGAACAACCGGGCAGCGGCCTCCCCAGCCTGATCGTTAGCTATTCCTACTGGCGAAAAACCGGAGCGGATCCCGATCTCCTCGGCAAAACCCGCCAGATTAATGGTCGCATCTTTACGATCGTTGGCATCACCGCAAAGGGCTTCACCGGGATGCACTCCATGATTAGCCCAGAACTGTACTTGCCTTTGGGCATGTACGAATCGGTGATAAACGACTTCGAAGGTCACGGCCAACCGCTCGCGTCGCGCAGCAGTTATGCATTGATCGTCCTTGGACGCCTGCGAGACGGAATCACACAACAGGCCGCCGACTCTTCCCTCGCCGTCCTCGCGGATCGCATGGCCAAAGCCTACCCCGGCGAAAACAAAGACCAAACTTTCCTCGTCCACTCCCTCTCCCGCAACACCGTCTCCACGCGTCCTCCTGGCGGCAACGAAGAGGCCTTTCCGGCGATTCTCGTCATTTCCATGGCCGGGATCGTCCTGCTGATCGCCTCGCTGAACGTCGCCAACATGATGTTGGTTCGCGGCGCCGCTCGCCGCAAAGAAATCGCCATCCGCCAAGCTCTCGGTGCAAAGCGCGGCAGCATCCTGCAGCAATTGCTCGTCGAAGGGCTAGTCTTGGCACTCATCGGCGGTGCGGCGGGCCTCGCGTTGGCCGCAGCTGGCACTTCCGTCTTGATGCAATCGCTGGCTCGGTTGGCGCCCATCGATCTGGTCTACACCGCTGTGCCCGACTTGCGTGTGTTGCTGGCCACCACCGGATTCTGCGTCCTCAGCGCGCTCATCTTCAGCCTCGGGCCAGCCCGCACCTTTTCCAAGTCGAACATCGTGACCACTCTTAAGAGCGGCGAGACTCTCGAGAAAGTCCGCATTGGCCGAGCCGCACTTTCTCCGCGCAATTTATTGGTCGTCGGGCAAATCGCTCTTTCTTTGACGCTTCTCACCGCCGCTGGCTTGTTCATCCGCAGCGCAAGAACGACACAAAACGTGCAACCAGGTTTTCGCATCGAGAATACCGCGCTGATCGAAGTGGATCCCAGCCTCGCCGGATATGACGAAGCCCATGGCCGCCAGCTTCTCCGCGCCGTTCTTGACCGTCTTCGTGCGATTCCTGGCGTCGAGTCGGCCAGCATGGCCGCCACCGTTCCCTTCGGCATGGTCTCCTTGGGTCGCAACATTCAGCGCTCCAGCGATGCTCCTTCGGGGAACTCCAACCGTTCCAATCAATCCGACGAAATGTCCTGTAGCTTCAATCTTGTTAGCGAAGACTATTTCACAACGCTGGGCATCCCGCTTCTACTGGGACGCGCCTTCCGCCAAAATGAAATCGAAAATGGGAAAGCGGACTCGGTCGTTATCTTGGACCAATTGGCAGCCGAGCGGCTCTGGCCTGCTGGCCATGCCCTCGGACAGCACATCCGCCTCCTGTCAAATAGTGCGTCCGGCGCCAGTCGCGATGCCGAGGTCGTCGGGATCGTGGCCCCCGTTCAGGAGAACGTGCTTGGCGGCGGGCTGCAACCTCACGTTTACGTGCCCTTCGGCCAGGAATACCAGGCCGACATGACCTTCCATCTGAAGACCGCGTCGCAAGACCCGCATCTTCTCGAGACCCTCCGCCGCGAAGTCACTGCTGTGGACAGTCGCCTCCCCGTTCTCGCGTTGAAAACGCTCCGCAATCACATGGAAGCCAGTTTTGATTTTTGGGTCGTCCGTACCGCCGCTCGCATGTTCACCATTTTCGGCTCGGTCGCTCTGGTCCTGGCCATGGTCGGCTTGTACGGCCTCCGCGCCTACACCGTTGCCCGCCGCACTCGCGAGATCGGTATTCGCCTGGCTCTCGGCGCCAAACCCGGCGATGCCCAGCGCATGATTTTGCGCGAAGGGCTCGTGATTACCTCCCTGGGCGTAGTTGCCGGCTTAGCTCTCTCCCTACTCGCCGGCAAGCTCCTAGCCAGCGTCCTCTACAAAGTAAGTGGAGTCGATCCGCTGGTCTTCCTCACCGCGACCGCTGTCCTTGCCGGAGTCTCTCTCCTCGCCTGCTATCTTCCGGCGTTACGCGCCTCCCGCGTCGACCCCATGGTCGCCCTACGTTACGAATAGTCCCTACTCCCCAATCTCGGCTACTTCCCGGGCGAGTCGGCCATAGTCCTCTTCGCAGCCCCCGCTCCCGGCAACTCTGCTCCCTGGTCGTCTCCACTCTCTGCGCATCTCTGTTAACTCTGCGCCTCTGCGTTATCCTTTCTCTTCCTCCCCCCCAATCGTGCTCCTCACAAATAGCCAATTTGGCGCGCCTAATTCCCGCCCATCTCCCTTCCCCTCATCAACTTACACCCCCGGTACGCGCCGTTCGAATGAGTACCGCACAAGAAAATACTTGACAAGTAATCAAAATGTGGTATAATATAAATCGTGACCTTCAGCTCCCATCCTCGGCCGCCCTTCCTGACCCCGCTCCCCCTCTCTCATCGCCTCCGTCACACACACCAACACCCGCAACTCCAATCGGCTCATGCCTTTACTTCACAGTTCTCTGTTTTCACACTTTTTTTCAACTCCACTCTCTGAGGACCAAAATGGAACTACAACAATCTCAAACTCCCGCTTCCCCCAATCCGCCCTCCCCTCCACGCTCCTTCGCTCGCTGCCAGGCTCGCACCCATTCCGGCAGCCAGTGCCGCCTCCACTCCCAGGACCCTTCCACCGGCCTGTGCCGTCGTCACGCCCTCCGTGCTAGTAAAACTACGGATAGCCTCGACGACTCGCTCGATCTCTCCGACGACATCCTTGCTGTCAACGATGGCTGCTATGCCACCACCGACCACATCACCGCCATCCTCTCCAACGTTGTCATCCTGTTGGCCAAAGGCCGCATTTCCGCTCGCCGCGCTGAAGTCCTCACCGACGCCCTCAGTCTCATGCTTCGCAGCCTAATCGTCATGGACCGCCTCGGCGAATACACTCCCCCGCCGATCATCTGGGACGCCCCGCGCCCCGTCCGCGACAACGCCAACCCGGCAACCGCCGCACAACCCGACGCAGCACAACCCGACGCAGCACAACCAGACGCCGCGCCAACTCGCGACACTCCCCCACAAACCCCTCACGAAGCGATACAAAATTACGCGCGCCTGCGAACCTAACCCCCATCCATCACCATGCTCGCAACCTCTTGTAGGGGCACGATACATCGTGCCCGTCCGTTCCCCCCTTGTAGGGGCACGATTCATCGTGCCCGTCCGATCCACCCGCCCGAGTCTCAGCAACCGCGCCGGAACGCATTGGGTCCCTTCCGCGCCGTTGACCAACCACCACGCCGCCTATATCATCCGCGCATCCAAATTCAGTTTCGCCGGAGAGACTCACTATGTTGAAAAGTCCGAAACACGCCTTTGCGAACTTCGTCGCGGTAATCGCCGCAATGCTTTTGCTAGCCGTGCCGTCTTTGTTGAACGCACAGCAACCAACCATCAACCCCGACGTCTACGCGCAACTCAAATATCGCTACATCGGCCCCGAAGGAAACCGCGCCACCTCCGTCGCCGGCATTCCCGGCAAACCAAATATCTGGTACGTCGGCGCAGCCTCCGGCGGCATTTTCAAAAGCACCGATGGCGGCATCCACTGGGATCCCATCTTCGACTCCGAACCTGTCGCCTCCATCGGCTCGCTCGCCGTCGCCGCCAGCGATTCCAACATCGTTTGGGCCGGAACCGGCGAATCCTTCATCCGCAGTCACATCTCCGTCGGACAAGGAATCTACAAATCCGTGGACGCCGGCAAAACTTGGTCTCTGATGGGATTGGAAAAAGCCGGCCGCATCGGCCGCGTCGAAATCGATCCGCGCAATCCAGACGTTGTCCTCGCCTGCGTTTTAGGCCACGCCTACGGCCCGCAACCAGAGCGCGGCGTTTTCCGCACCGCCGACGGCGGCAAAACCTGGGACAAAGTCCTCTTCGTCGACGAAAACACCGGCTGCTCCGACATGGGCATGGATCCCAACAATCCGCGAATCCTCTTCGCGGGCATGTGGCAAATCGAAATTCACACTTGGGGCCGCACCAGCGGCGGACCCGGCAGCGGCTTGTTCAAATCCACCGACGGCGGCCTCACCTGGAAGCGTCTCGAAGGTCATGGCTTGCCGCATTCTCCCGTGGGCAGAATCGCCGTCCGTGTCGCCAAAAAAGATTCCAATCGCGTCTACGCCGAAATTGAAACCGGCGACGGTGTTCCGCAACTGAACAGCCCGGGGCAACTCGGCGAACTCTGGCGCTCCGACAATGGCGGTGACACCTGGGAGATGGTAAATTCCGATCGCCAACTTCGCGGCCGCACCCACTACTACACGCGTACCGAGATTGCTCCCGACAACGAAAACGAAGTCTTCTTTTTCTCCGCTTCCTTTTCGCGCACGCTCGACGGCGGCAAATCGCTCACGAAGATGCCTTCCGATCCCGGCGGCGACAATCACGAAATGTGGATCGATCCCACCGACGGCGATCGCATGGCGGTAGTCAACGATGGCGGCGTAAATATTTCCGTCAATCGCGGCCACACCTGGAACCACGTCAACTTGCCCATCGCCCAGATTTATCACGTCACCGTGGACGACCAGATTCCCTACTTCGTCTACGGCAACCGGCAGGACGGTCCCTCGTGGCGCGGGCCCAGCAACAGCCTGCAGTTCGGCGGCTTCGGCGGCAACAGCATTCCACGCGGCGCGTGGCACTCCGTCGCCGGAGGCGAAAGCGGTTTCGCCATGCCCGATCCCGTGGACAACAACATCATTTGGTCCACCGGCACGGGCTCTGGCAGCATCGGCGGCACGGTCACCCGCTTCGACGAGCGCACTCATCAGGACCGCGAAGTGGAAGTCTGGCCCGACTATGTCGCTGGCTCCCCCGCCGCCGATGTGAAATATCGCTTCAACTGGGAATTCCCTATCGCCATTTCTCCCTTCGACCACAACAAAGTCTACGTAGGCAGCCAGTTTGTCCACGTCACCACCGACGGCGGCAACAGCTGGCAAATCATCAGTGGCGACTTGACGCGCAACGACAAGAGCCGTCAGCAAATTTCCGGCGGCCTCACTCCCGACAACATCGGCGTCGAATATGCCGGCGTGATTTTCGCTCTGACCGAATCCTCCAAAGAGGCGGGCCTGATCTGGGTCGGCACCAACGACGGGAAAGTACAAGTGACCCGCGACGGTGGAAAAATCTGGACCGACGTCACGAAAAATCTTCCCGGCTTTCCCGAGTGGGGCACCGTGGACAACATCGAAGCCTCGCGCTTCGATGCCGGCACCGCCTATCTCACCGTCGACGGACATCAAGTCAACTTTCGCGACCCGTATGTCTACAAGACCACGGACTACGGCAAAACCTGGTCGTTGATCACCGCCGGAATTCCTCACAACATGCTCAGCTACGCGCACTGCGTCCGCGAAGATCCTTTCCGCAAGGGACTTCTTTATCTCGGCACCGAAGGCGGGCTGTACGTTTCCTTCGACGACGGGAAGAACTGGCAGCCGCTTCAAGCCGGCCTGCCGCACGCGCCCGTCTATTGGCTCACCGTTCAGGAAAGATTTCACGATCTCGCGGTGGCCACGTACGGCCGCGGCTTCTGGATCCTCGACGACATCACCGCACTCGAACAGTTGACACCGGACGTCGCCGCAGCCAAAGCGCATCTCTTCGCCCCTCGCGATGCGTATCGCTTTAAAGAAGTCGTACAAGCCGCCTCGGTCGAGTACGACCCCACCACTGGAAAAAATCCCTCGTATGGCGCGCCCATTAATTTCTATCTCAAAACCAATCTAGGCGAGAAGGAAGTCGCCAAGCTGACCTTCACGGACGCCGCTGGCAAAAAAGTCCGCGAGATCGAATGCCACTCTCCGAAACCAGGCGACCCTGAAGCCAAAAAGCCCGAGGACGATGATCCCGATCCAGATCCGGCGCCCTGCGAAGTCAAGGCAGGCATCAACCGCGTCTGGTGGGACTTGCGCTCCGAACGCACCGCGCAAATGCGCCTGCGCACCACGCCACTCTACGCGCCCGATGTTCCGTTCGGACCGGAAGGATGGCGCAAGCCGGCCGCCGTGGGGCGGATGTCGGTCCTGGCCCTGCCGGGAACCTATACAGTCACGCTCACAGTAGGCGAAGAAAAATTCACGCAGAAGCTCACGGTCCTGAAGGATCCGCACACCACCGGCACGGAGAGCGACATTCAGGCGCAGACCCGAGTACAGAACGCGCTTTACGACGAGATGAACTCCACCACGGCAACGGTGAACCAGATCGAGTCGCTCCGCGCGCAACTCGTTTCGCTTGGAAAAGAACTCGGCACCGACGAGGCCATGAAGCCGGTGCGCAAATCCGCCGACGAGCTCGGCGAAAAACTTGCCGTCATTGAAGGAACTCTACTGCAACTCAAGTTGACCGGACGCGGCCAGGACGACTGCCGCTGGACCCCGATGCTGGTGCAAAAGGTCGGCTACCTATCCAACCAACTCGACAGCAGCGCGGACTTTCCGCCAACGACGCAGCAAACCGCCGTGCAGGACGAGTTGAAGCAGCGCGGCGACAAAGCGAATCAGGACTTTCAACAATTGGTGGGGAAAGACCTCGCCGCGTTTAACGCCATGCTGCAAGCGCAGCACATCAACAACATCTATCTCAAGACGCCTTGAGGTGCTGCGGAGAGCGGCAGCTCTGCTGCCGCTCTCGCACTCACGCAAGAGTCAACTGAAGGAAAAACCGCCGACGATTCCGTAGGGGCGGGGCTTGCCCCGCCCTGTCACCATCGCCTGGCTAGCCTCGGCGCTGCCTTGGGCAATCGTAGAGTGAAAGCCCGCTGTGCCGCTTGCCGCTAGCCTTCTACATGCGGCAAAAACTTCGGCGCCTTGCGGAACTTTGTTGCCTGTTCGAACGCATAAGCGAGCCGGATCAAAACCGGCTCGCTCCAAGCGCGCCCAAAAAACGAAATCCCCACCGGCATTCCATAACTGAATCCGGCAACAACGTTCACATTGGGATAGCCAGCCACGGCCGCAAACTCGGAGCTTCCTCCGCCAAAGGAATCGCCATTCACGATGTCGGTCAACCAAGCCGGACCGCCCGTCGGCGCTACGATGGCGTCGAGGGTGTTCTTGTCCATCGCCGCGTCAATTCCCTGCTTCCCCGCCAGCTCATGGTTCTTGGCAATCGCATCAATATATTCCTGCGTCGTCAGCGGCCCTTTTTCTTCGGCCTTCAGAAAATTTTCCTGTCCAAAATAAGGCATCTCTTTGGCGGCATTTTTTTCGTTGAACTCGATAATTTCTTTCAGAGTTTTCACCGGCGCATTTGGCCCGAGCCACGCAAGGTAGGCATTCAAATCCGCTTTTAATTCGTACATGAAACCTAAAAACTCCGTCTCGCCAAATTTTCCGTACGTCTCGATGTCCAGTGGATCGACCAGCGTCGCTCCTTGCTTCTTCATCACGTCGAGCGCGTTCTCCATCAATTTGTCCACCGCCGGATTGAACCCGAACGCTTTTCGCAAAACGCCAATGTGCGCTCCTTTCAACCCATCGGCTTTCAAAAATTGCGCGTAATCCGTAAACGATTTTCCCCCGCTCGCCGCTGTCGCTTTGTCGTCGGAATCGACGCCCGTCAAAGCTCCCAGCAAAATCGCGGCGTCTCTCACCGTGCGGCACATCGGCCCGGCAGTATCCTGAGTATGAGAAATCGGAATGATATGGCTCCGGCTGACGAGACCGATCGTCGGCTTGATTCCCGCGAGTCCATTCGCCGAAGAAGGGCACACAATCGATCCATCCGTTTCTGTTCCGATTCCGATGGCAGCAAGGTTGGCGGAAATTCCTGCTCCCGTTCCCGAACTTGAGCCGCATGGATTTCTGTCGAGCGAATACGGATTTTTCGTTTGTCCGCCGCGTCCGCTCCATCCGCTGATCGAATGGTTCGAGCGGATATTTGCCCACTCGCTCAAATTTGTTTTTCCTAAAATCACCGCGCCGGCGTCGCGCAGTTTTTTGGCGATGAACGCGTCCGCCGGCGGCTTCGACCCGACCAGGGCCAGCGATCCCGCGGTTGTCTGCATCTTGTCCGCCGTCGCGATGTTGTCCTTGATCAGAATGGGAATTCCGTGCAGCGGTCCGCGCGGCCCTTTTTCTTTTCGTTCCTTGTCGAGCGCTTCCGCGATTTGCAGCGCGTCCGGATTTGTTTCAATGACGCTGTTGACGCGCGGCCCGCTCTTGTCGATGGCCGCGATGCGCGCCAGATATTTTTCTGCGATCGACTTCGCAGTGTATTTCCCGGACTTCATTCCATCTTGCAATTCGCCAATCGTAATTTCATCCAATTCGAACGCCGCGACCGGTGCAGGCTCGGCCGCAGCCGCGTTCTCACGCGCCGCGCCAAACACCGGCTGCAAAACAGGTCCGGCGGCAGCGACAGCTCCGCCGAGCAAACTTGCCTGCAAAAATTTCCGCCGTCCGGAGTTCCCAGCCGCTCGCTTCCCTGCCGAATCCTCCGCGGACTCCGCGGTCCTCAAATCCGCGGCTACAAGTTTCTCTCTGATGTCTTTTTTCATTTTCAATTTCCCCCACCTTCTCGCTCGCATTCGAAGAGCAGAGATAGTACGCCAATCGCCGCATTTCGTGCTTTGAAAATCAGGCTTGTCCCTGGGTTTCCACCCAGGCAATGCCAGGAGAAAAAGTTTTCCCATTCTCCCGTTTTCGAGATACACTCCTTCTTACGCGGAGTCCCCCCCGTAGCTGTAGTCGGTTTGCCCATGCTGCTGACTGCTCCAAACGGCCCCCTGTCTCTCCAGCCGCGTCAAACAGGCTCGGGGAGAATCTCGCACATCGGGCGATTTGCCGCTCCCGCAATTCTTGTTTTCACGTTTGCGACTGTCGGCGCAACGATTTCCCGCGCACAAGATCAGCAAGATCCCCAAAGGCAGCAAGAGCAGAGTGTCGCCGAAGCCGCTCGCAAGGAACGCGCCCGCAAAGAGGAACTGCAAAAACGCGCCAAGCATGTTTACACCGAAGAAGATTTGAAGCACGCGAATATTCTGACTCCGGAAGATCGCGCGCAAGTGGAAGCCAAGCGAAACGAATGCGCGCAAAAAAATAATTGCTCGCCCGCCGACGCGCAAAATTCTCCCGCGGCTCTCGACGCAAATTCTCCGGCGACGGGAACTTCTCCTGCGAAGGAAACTTCTCTCGGCGAAATCGCTCGCCAGCTTCGCAAGCAAAAAGAATTGGAAGCGCTGAAACCGAAACAGACGGAACCGTTCCATCTTCCCATCGGAACTCCCGCGCTCGCGTCTCCGATTTTGCCGGAACGCCCCGCGGTTCGTCCTCCGGCGCAACCGGTTCTCCGTCCGAAAATTTCTTCACCTAAGTCTTCATCAAATATTTTCCGCCGCGATCCTTTCTCCGGCGCTCCCGCTCCCGCCCGTCCCGAAATTCGCCGGCCGGAAATTCGTAAGCGGGAAGTAGATCGTCCGGAAGTTCATCCAGCGGCGCGGGGAAATATTCGTCCCGAGGTTCGCCGCGAAGTACCAACGACCGCGCCAGAAAATATTCTTCCAACCGCTCGTCCGGATTTTTCCAAGGCCGTCCGTCCGATTTTCCACGCTCACCACCCGCTAGCGTTTCCACCGCAGCCCAAAGTTTTCTTCCGCCCCGCGCTGCCAAGCCTGCACGTTGAACCGATGCAGCCCGCGGCGCCGGTCGCCGATGCAGTGCAACCGGCCGCAACCGTTTCCACGATTCATCCGGCAGGAACGTCCGTAGTTGCAGCGCCGGCTCAACCGGTTGCCACGCAACACACGATCAGCGTCAAGCCCGGCGATTCTCTCTGGAAGCTGGCGCAAGAAAATCTAGGGAGCGGCAATCGTTGGCACGAACTGCTAGCCATCAATCCAAGCATCGCCGATCCCAACCAAATCCGCGCGGGTGCGCATCTGGTTCTTCCCGCCGTCACTGCCTCGTCAGCAGCGCGCGTTGCCGGTTCGAACGCGCCCACCACAATCAAGGTGCGCAAGGGCGACACGCTGTGGACTCTGGCCAAGTCAAACTTGGGCCGTTCCTCCGCGTGGCCCTGCCTCGCCGCCGCCAACCCTTCCCTGCGCGACCCCAACCGAATCTACGAAAACCAGGAGCTTTTCCTGCCGACAGGCTGCAGACCCTAGACGAGCTTCCGGGAACCATCAGCATTGCAAATTATCTAAAGCGGTTATGGACTGGATACAGTATTCGAAAGTAGCCTTCAAAATTTCATATCTCCAGGCCCATCTTTATCCTGCGCCAGCCCCAAATTCTCGCTAACTCACAGAAAATAATAACTTTAACGCATGGGTAAATTCCGTGCCTTCTGGTAATAAGATTGCGCTACCGTCGGTACCGCCGTGAAACTTAAGAATTACGCATTGGGTTCCTATTTTGAATCAAGGAAGCCGACGGCACAGGAGAAACACTTTTGAGGGTCGGCAGGAGAGTGGGCTGGACCCGTGTGGATGTCCAGAAATGAATTGATATCTCAAGGACGTATCAAAATTGCGCGCGTTTCAAATCCGAGGAGGATCAGAATAATGGAAGTTACAGGTGGGGGTCACTTTCCGGTTCGAACAGTTTGGCTGCAGTTGGCGCTGTTTTCGTTTTCCATTGCGTGCTGCGGACTGGCACACGCGCAATCCACCGCATCACTGAACGGCACGATCACCGATTCCACAGGGGCGACGGTTCCCAACGCCCAAGTGGTCGCGAAGAATCAGGCGACAGGGGTTGAATCCAGCACGCACAGCGACAACGCCGGGGCATACTCTTTCCCGTCGCTTCCGATTGGAATCTATCGCATTGAAGTCACTGCTACGAGCTTCGAGAAGTCGGTTTTGACGGACTTGAAGCTCGACGTGGCGACAGCCATTACGCAGAACATCCAGCTGAAAGTCGGGGAAGTTTCCGAGAGCGTTTTGATTACCGCCGAGTCGGCTCTGGTGGAAACGTCCACGACGAGTCTTGGACAAGTGATCGACGAAAAGACGGTACAAGAAATTCCGCTGAACGGGCGGCACTTCGTGGATCTGAGTCTACTGACTCCGGGCACAATCACTCCGCCGCAAAATGGATTTCTGACAGCGCCGCTGCGCGGGCAAGGGTCGTTTGCCATCAACACGGCTGGACAGCGCGAGGACACAACAAACTGGCTGGTGAACGGAATCAATCTGAACGACCCGGTGCAGAACCAGGTGACGTTCCAGCCGCCGATTGACACGCTGGCCGAGTACAAAATCGACAACGCGTCCTTCCCGGCACAGTACGGACGGAACTCCGGGGCGATTGTAAACCTGGCCACGCGCTCAGGTTCGAACGAATACCACGGAGAGCTATTCGAATTCTTCCGCAACAATGACCTAGATGCGCGGAATTTTTTCAATCCGATTCACGACAACAAAGGCAATTTTTCGGCTCAGAACCCTTTTAAGCGGAATGATTTCGGCGGGGCGTTCGGCGGACCGATCAAAAAGAACAAACTGTTTTTCTTCCTGGCTTACGAAGGGCTCCGCCAACGACAGGGGTTGGCCCTTTCGAGCATAGTACCGAGTCCGGCGCAGATTGCAACGGTGACTTCGACGGCTGTCCAGGACTTGCTGAAGTTGGTGCCTGCAGCCAACCTGGTTGGCACCGGCACGGCCGGCGTGCCCAGCACGTTCAATTTGTTCAGCGGTTCGACAGCGGCGAACGTGTCGCTGAACCAAGGCTCGGCAGATATTGATTACGATATGTCGGACAAGGATCGGATCCACGGTTATTTCGTGATTCAAAAGGATCATCGCCAGGAGCCGACGCAAGGCGCGAACCTTCCAGGGTTTGGCGATACGCGTTCCGGTTTGCGCGATCTCGCGACGGTTAGCGAAGACCATGTCTTCGGCCCGTCACTGACGAACACGGTGCGGCTCGGATACAACCGTATACACCTCACCTTTACGCCGACGGCGCTCGATCCCACAAATTTCGACATCACTCTGCCGAGCGGAGCACCGGTAGGCGTGGGCCTGCCCAACATTCTCGTTTCTGGGGCAATGGCATTTGGTGGTCCTCAGGCTGAACCCCAGGGACGCGGCGACACCACGGTGGTGCTCAATGACACATTGAGCTGGTTGAAGGGCAGACACTCCTTCTCGTTTGGAGGAGAAATCCGGCGGGCTTATAACGACAACATCGCGGAGAACGTGGGAAGTTTCTCGTTTCCGACGATGGCAAGCTTCCTAACGGACAGCGCTACCAACTTCACCGTTTTGCTGGGCGCCGGTAACGACAAAATCCTGGAGCCTTCGTATGCAGGATTTGCCGAAGACAGTTTCAAGTGGAAACCCAATTTCACGATTAACATCGGGCTGCGTTACGAATGGAACTCAACACCGTCAGAGGCGGGAGGCCGCTTTACGAACTTCGACACCACGACGGGAAATCTGATTCCGGCTAGCCAGCCTTTCCACACGAACAACAAGAACTTCGAGCCGCGTGTCGGTTTCGCGTGGGATCCTTTCAAGGATGGCAAGACATCAGTGCGGGCCGCCTATTCCATCACAACGCAAGATCCCACCACGAACATTATTTCCGGCTTGAGCGGAAACCCACCCTTCGCGCTGCCGATTAACGTGGTCGCGGCGAGCATTTCGCTGGAGAACCCGGCCGCCGCGATAACTCGAGTCAGCCTAGGGCCGAGCTCCATCAACCCGAACTTTGACAATATGTACGCGCAAGATTGGAACCTCACGATCGAGCGCCAACTGACAGCCAGCATGGGGCTGACGGTGGCGTACGTGGGCGTCAAAGGGACGCACCTTCAGATCGCTGAAAACGTGAATCAGCCGCTGGTTACCAATGGCTTCTATGGAACTGCGAGGCCATTTCTAACGCTGCCGCTGACGAGTCCCATCTTACCGGCGCAGTGCGCCGCGCCGAATCCGACGTGCACGTTCGGAAACATCAGCCAAATCAATAGTCCCGGCAATTCGAATTACAACGCGCTGTGGGCGACACTGAACAAACACTTTTCGCGCGGCTTCGAGTTCCTGGCTTCGTACACGTACTCGAAGTCATTTGACTACAGTTCCGTTAGTTCCGGCGACGCGGTTCCTCTGCAGAACGCGTACAATCCGCGCGGCGATTATGGACCGTCGGAATTCGATGTCCGCAATCGCTTCGTGCTGAGCGGTTTCTACGAGCTGCCCTTTAAAAAGAACCGGCTGGTGTCGGGCTGGCAGGCGGGCATCGTGACGCAAGCACAGAGCGGCAGCCCGATTACGCCCTTGCTTTCGATCAATACGGGGACGGGGACCACACTCACGGTGCGGCCCAATCAGCTCCAACACGTAGGTGTAACGGGAAACCCATTCGAGTTCTACACCAACCCATCCATTTGTGAGCCGTTTAATGGAACACCAACGGGGTCAGCTCCCGCGATCCCTGCGTGCGCCACGACGCCCAATGCGGCATTTGCGGTTCCTTGTACCTTCAGTGCGGTGCCAACGACGCCTGGAAAGAACAACTATCCTGTCGTGCCAGGTTCTTGCACTCCAGGGAACATCCAGCGAGATGCATTGCAGGGTCCCGACTTTGTGAATACGGACTTCTCGATCGTCAAGAACACGAAGATCACGGAAAGATTCAACCTGCAATTCCGGACAGAGCTGTTCGACATTTTCAACCATCCCAACTTTGGCAACCCCAACAACATCGTAACCGGCGCGTTTGGACAGATCACCAACACGCGGTTCCCGGCGGGTGATTTCGGGTCTGCCCGGGAGATCCAGTTCGCGTTGAAGTTAAACTTCTAACTTAGTTTTGAAGAGTGTCCCAAGGGGGGCGTTCGCGACGGCGGGCGCCCCTTTTGGCGTTTCATCGGAAGCGCGGCATGAGGAGTTTGTTCTTTGCTGCCTGTACATTGGGTCAATGTGAAGTCTGGAATAATTCGGTTACAATGAAAAGATTGAAGATTGGCCAAAAGGACTTCGCGTGATTCATCGCAATGTTTTTCACAATGAGAGTTTGCTACCGATTGAGAAGGTACGGCTTTCGCCGGGCCAGGCTGGGCTGATTTGCGGGTGGGGACTGTTCACTACCTTGCGGATTTTTCATGGCGAGGCTTTTGCGTACGAACGGCACTGGCGGCGGCTGGAAAAAGATGCGGCGATTATTCGCCTGCCGATGCCGTACAGCTCGGCAAAAGTCCGATTGAATCTGCATGAAGTGATTCGCGCGAACCAAGTGACAGAGGGCGCGGCAAGAATTTATCTGGTGTACAACCAAGTGGGATTCTGGCAGAGCGACGAAAAACATCCGGACGTGGATTTGATTATTTACACGGCGCCGTTGCCGCAATATCACGAGCCGGTGCGGCTGGCGCTGCGCGCGCAGGGACGGCATGCGGCTTCACCGCTGGCGGGAGTGAAGACCACTTCCTGGCTGCAAAATGTGTGGGCGGTGGCGGAAGCCCAAAAAGAAGGATTCGACGAAGTGGTGCTGTTGAACGAGCGCGGGGAAGTTGCGGAGTGCACGGCGGCAAATATTTTCGCGGTGAAGAATGGAAAGGTGTTCACGCCGCCTTTGAATTCCGGGTGCCTGGAGGGCGTGACGCGCGGGATACTTTTTGAGATAGCACCGGAGGCAGGAATCCCGGTGATCGAGCAAGCGCTGAAGCCGGAGGATCTTTATTCGGCGGATGAGATTTTTATTTCGTCGACGAACCGGAATTTGATCGGCGTCGGGGAGATCAATGGCAACAAGATCGCGGCGGCTCCTGGGCCGGTCACGCAGCAGCTGAACGATTTGTTTGACGCGTATGTATCGGAATACGTGACGCGGCGGCTGGCGGCGGCTTCGCACTAATAACAACTTCCTGAAAATCAAACGTCCAGCGCGATGCGCCCGCGGCAGGCGGCTACGGGAGTGAATAATCGAAGGTCCAGGCGTGTTTGCCCTGAGCATCGATATGAATCATGAGCGAGCCCGAGAGTCCGGCCAGTTCTCCCGTGCCGGAATTGGGTACAACCGTTACGCTCAGAACTCCCGCAGACGGGGCGTCGCCTTTCATCATGGTGGCGCGGTGCGAGAAGGTGAAGCTGCCCGGCCGGCCGTTCAGCTTGCCTGTCATACGCTCGATAGCTACGTAGGCCATGGAGCCGGTGCTCGCGGTCGAGCCGGTGATCATTTCTCCATGGCTGACGCCTTCGAAGTCACCATGCCAAGTCTTGTCGGATGTGAACCGAGTCATGTCATTCGCCTTCTCGAAGTCAGTCAGTTCGGCAGGGGTCATCTTGAT
>Ga0210403_10001764_pt1 | contig 20032 bp, 9 predicted proteins | sample IncBWC19MmetaG_FD_150863 | JGI IMG/M metagenome (GOLD analysis project Ga0210403, IMG submission 150863) | Forest soil microbial communities from Barre Woods Harvard Forest LTER site, Petersham, Massachusetts, United States - Inc-BW-C-19-M | ecosystem: Environmental > Terrestrial > Soil >... | reverse complement strand
AGTCGATCAACTGCACACGAATCCGGACCCGGTCTCCGACACGTTGCACCGTTCCTTCAATCAAAGTATCCACGCCAAGTTCACGGCCAATCTCCGGGGCTGTCTTGCTCGCGCCTTTATAGTGCATGGCCGAGGTCCTGGAAATGACGCGCAGGCTTCCGAACTGGGCGAGATCCGTGGTGAGTTCGTCGGTCATCCCATCTGCAAAATAGTCCTCGTCCGAGTTGTTGGAGAGATTCTGCAGCGGGAGGACGGCAATCGAGGGGAGCGGTTTGGGAGCAGACGCAACCGCGACGGACGCATTTTTCGTCGACCGAAACAGCGCGAAGAGTCGAGTTCGCGCCCCGGCTACATTGAAGACCAGAGCCGCGGCAGCCAGGACCAGAACCGCTAGCACAAGAAATAAATGCAAGCGCGGACGTCCTCCCCCAACCTTGGACACAGGGCCTTTCGAGTCCTCCTCCGCTATTGTCTCGACGACTGCGGTCGGCTTCTTCGCTTTCGCTTCCACGGTAGCTTCTACCGGAGCGATGAACCGGTATCCCAGTCGCGGGATGGTCTCGATATAGCGCGGCTCAGTGGCGGAATCGCAAAGTGCCTGGCGAAGCTTCTTGATTGAGGTGTTGAGCCCGTGCTCGAAGTCGACGAAGGTGTCGGCGGGCCAAAGCTTCTGCCGGATTTCCTCCCGGGTCACGACCTCGCCCGCACGATTGAGCAGTAGCTCCAGGATGGCGAAGGGCTGGCCCCGAAGCCTCAAGGGTGTCCCATTCTTGGACAACTCTTGGGCGCGGGGCTTCGCCTCAAACGGCCCAAAACGGAAGATCAACGACGGCGTCTCCATGTGGCCAGACCGCAGCGTGGGGTGCTGGGAACTTCGAGCGGGGAATTGTACCATTGTGTTCTCAAAACGCCGCCAATGAAAATACAATCACATTTGTTTTCAATCGTTTACTGAATCACCTGTAATTCACCTTCAATTCACTGACCGTGCATTGCATACCCAGTCCGGACCTGAGAACGTCCGCACCAGCAGAAACCAGTAGTCCGTGAGCTTTCACTGCGCGCCCACTAAAGCACGAGTGCATCGCCCAAAGCCTCTTTGCACGATTGATCCTTTCTGGCTTGATTTTGCGCTTTAAGAGAGTAGGGAGGCTTCAATTGGTCTGTGGCGGCGGAAGTTTCGGGTTCTCGATGTTGAGTCGTCAAAGGGCCTTGGCTTTACTCTCCGCTGGGATGGATACGTATCCGGCAAGCCACGACTGAAACGAAATCGAGGCTCGCAACACTATGAACGAAAGCAAGAGCCCTGCCAAGAAGTAGGGTTCGCATCCTGAGCGTTCGGTCCGCACGCTGGACGCTCAACTCAGCAGGAAATTGGATTTCGGGAAGACAAACTCTCGGGGGAGAAGGTTTGCCTTCCCGGAAGCAATACGGCCCCAGATGTTCAAGTCCTGGGGCCGTCATTCCGAATCGGGGGAAATCACTGGATCAGTGGATTTCTGAGGCAAGGATCCAGGCGAGCGATTCGGGCTCGAATGTCTCGATCAGTTAGCAAATCAAAAATAAGGAGAAACTATGTTCCGCATCAGCGTTTGTGTGTGTGCGTTTCTTGTGCTGGCTTGCTTCGTTATGCCCATGGCAGCGCAGCAACCGGCGGCCGCTTCCGCCAATGCAGCCGTGCCGTCCATGGTGAACTTCAGCGGCGTGTTGACCGGCGTAAACAATAAACCGCTAACTGGAACCGTCGGGGTAACTTTCTACCTCTATCAAGAGTCTCAAGGCGGGTCGCCGCTCTGGATGGAAACGCAAAATGTGCAGCCCGATAAGGCTGGGCACTACTCTGTCGCACTCGGCTCAACCAGCAGCCAGGGATTGCCGGCCAACGTCTTTGCCACAGGCGAAGCTCGCTGGCTGGGTGTGCAGGTCCAGGGTCAGGCCGAACAACCCCGTGTCCTGCTGATGAGCGTTCCCTATGCTCTGAAAGCCCTTGACGCCGAGACCATCGGCGGCCGACCGGCGTCTTCCTTCATGCTGGCACCGACTTCGAGTGCCGGAGGGAAGAATGCCAATGTACCGCCAGGAACGATTACCGGAAGCGGCACGGCAGATTTTGTTCCTTTATTTACCGGCACCACCACAATTGGCAACTCTAAAATCTTTCAGACCGTCGGTGGCAACGTCGGTATCGGTACAACGACACCGGCCGCCAAACTGGACGTCGCCGGCACCGGAGATGTCCGTGACACTCTGACCCTGTTTCCTAAGTTAACCCATCCCAGTTTATCGGTTCACGGGACCGCCTTCCAGGTCAGCAACACCGGCAACGTGACTTTCATTGCTGGCCAGACCTTCCCCGGCACGGGCACGGTCACCAGCGTAGGAAGCGGAGCCGGACTGACGGGCGGGCCGATCACCCACAGCGGAACGTTAAGCATCAAGACGGGGGGCGTAACTAATGCCATGCTGGCAAACTCGTCCTTGACCGTAACCGCCAACAGCCCACTGACGGGCGGCGGAGCCGTATCCTTGGGGGGCAGCACCAGTCTTAGCCTGAAGAGCTGTGCCAGCGGTCAGATTCTGAAATGGAATGGTTCGGCATGGGCCTGCGCCGCAGACAACAATAGCGGCGGGACAGTGACCAGCGTTGGCAGCGGGCTTGGCCTCACCGGCGGACCGATCACGTCAAGCGGTACGCTGAGCATAAACACCTCGGTCGTGCCCCAGTTGGCAGGTGCTAACAGCTTCACCAACAACAATGCCATCACCGCCAACAACAGCAGCACAACCCTAACCGTAACGAACAGCTCAACCGGGGACGCGATTGATGTCAACGAAAACGGCAGCGGGGCCGGGTTGTTTGTTAATGGTGGAGACATTGGACTGTTGCTTGAAAACAGTTTTATTCCAATCCTTGCGGAATCACCCAGTACTGGGATAGAAGCCATATTCGCCGAGGCCTCGAACAATAGTAATTTTATTGCCGGTATCTTCGGTGAGGGAACTGGATCATCCGCTCGCACACTCGGAGTGGAAGGAGTCACCGCTAGCGCCACTGGCGCCGGTGTGTACGGGGAAAATATGAACCAAAGTAGCACTGGTAGTGGTTTCGGCACAGGGTCGGGTGTTTGGGGGGATGCGGGGACCTCCAACGGCGCATTCGGAGTTGTTGGAACTGCGGACGACCGTAATGCAATCGTCGCCGAAAACAACAGCCCCAGCACGTACTACGCGCTCTGGGCCAATGAGCTGGCCAGCAATGGTTTCCCGTTCGGCGCAGTCGGTCCGGGCGGCTATTGCAACATCGACGCAAACGGTGATCTGTTTTGCTCGGGCACGATAACTCCAATCGCCCCTGTCGATGGTGGATCGCGCAAAGTGTCTCTCTATGGCGTCGCAGCTCCAGAAAACTGGTTTGAGGACGCCGGTTCTGGGCAATTGTCAAATGGGAAAGCCGTCATTAACCTGGAGTCGCTATTCGGTCAAACCGTGAACACGGAGATGGAATACCACGTATTTCTGACTCCCAACGGCGACTGCAACGGACTCTATGTTGCCCAGAAAACGGCAACGTCGTTTGTGGTCCGGGAACTGAACCATGGCACTTCGGGCGTCGCATTTGACTACCGCATCATGGCAAAGCGCAAGGGTCACGAGAACGTTCGAATGGCAGAAGCTGCCCACATTCCTCCACAAGGAACCCACCTCAGCGAGCCGATCAAAGCCCGCGTGCCCACGAAGCCGGCTATTGCTAACAGGGCGCTGAAGCAGCCGGTTGCGCAACTTAACCCGGTAGTCAAACACTAAGCAATATTTTCGGGGCCAACTAGCCCAACCGCTGGTTGGTTTTCCGCACTTAGCAAAGCCCCAGGTCGCGTAGACCTGGGGCCGCACTTTTTGGGGGAACCACCGACTATGCAAGGTCTGCCGTTAGATGTCTGCCGTTGGACGCCCAAATCTTCTCAACGGGCAAGTATGACAGAGGAAGGCCGCTATCGATATCTGGTGCTGAGGAACTCCGCAATCGCCTCGTAAGCGCGGGACAGCGTTTTCTCATCCGGCAGGAAGACGATTCGAAAATGTTTCGTGCCGGGCTTTTGACCGAAGCCGGAGCCGTGAACTACCATCACGTGCTTCTGCAGAATAAGTTCCTTCACGAACACATCGTCGCCTTCGGGAATATCGATTCGGGGATAAGCGTAGAACGCGCCGCGCGGCGAGACGCACCTTACGCGTGGGGTCGAGTTGCACCACTGCACGGTAAGATCACGACGGCTGCGCAGCTTCTTGCGGACTTCGATCAAGTGATCCTGTGGTCCCTCGAGCGCCACCTTAATCGCGTACTGTTCGGGATGATTCGCGCACAGACGCGCCCGTAGCAGCCGCTGAATGCCTTCGTTATAGTTCTTTACGGTTGCCGCTTCGCCGCTCACGATGCCCCATCCGATGCGCCAGCCGGGGACGAGGTAATTTTTGGACAGTCCGCCAAACGTTACCACCGGCACGTCGGGCGCGGCGGCGGCCATCGAAATATGCTCGTCGTCGTCGAGGATGAGCTTGTCGTAAATTTCATCCGCGAAGATCACCAGATTGTGCCGCCGCGCCAGTTCGGCAATCTGTTCGAGCATTGCCCGAGAGCACACCGAACCGGTCGGGTTGTTGGGATTGATGAGCACAATGCCGCGGGTGCGCGCAGTGATCTTGCGCTTAATATCTTCGAGATCAGGTTGCCAGGCATCTTCCTCATTGAGGTAATAAGTGTTGAGGCCAACGCCAAGCTTGGCCAGCACGGCTGAGTACAGCGGGTAGTCCGGACACGGCGTGAGTAGGTTGTCTCCGGGATTGAGCAGCGCGGTCAGGCAGAGGTCGACGGTCTCGCTCACGCCAGTGGTGACAAACACATCCTGCACGGTGGGGATTCCCTTACGCGCGGCCTCTAAGCGAATCGCATCCAATGCTTGTTTGATTCCCGACGAGGGCGCGTAGCCGTTCTTGCCATCCTTCATAGCCTTGTACACGGCTTCGATCAGGTGATCTGGCGTTTTGAAATCAAAGATATTCGGATCGCCGACGTTGAGTGCGAGGACCTTGTGGCCTTGCTGGATGACCTCGTCGGCGATGCAGGCCAGGTCACGAATGGCATAGCGGACGTTGTCGAGGCGAGAGGCGGCAGCGATTTCACGACTTTGAGTAACGGGCATGAATAGCTCCAGAAGTCTGCACCACTGAGACACAGAGTCACAGAGAAGATTAGAACGAAACTCAACGCTTTTTACAGTTGAACCCAGAGCCTTCTAAATTCTTCTTGGTTTCTCTGTGGCTCGGTGGTGAAATCTCTTAATCCTGTCGATCAATCTGCGCCTTCTGCAAGCGGTCGGAATAATCCACATAAATTGACTTCCACTCGCTGTAGAAGTCGATTGCGCCCAGCCCACCTTCACGGTGGCCATTGCCGGTGGCCTTCACTCCGCCGAAAGGAAGATGCACTTCGGCGCCAATTGTCGGCGCGTTGATGTAGGTAATTCCGGCATCAAGGTCGCGCATGGCGGTGAAGGCTCGGTTCACGTCCTTGGTGTAAAGCGCGGAAGACAATCCGTATTCGATGCCGTTCGCGATTTCGATGGCCTCTTCGAGGTCGTCGCACGGAATGATCGACACCACCGGCCCAAAGATTTCCTCCTGCGCGATGCGCATCTTTCGATCAACGTCGACGAACACCGTCGGCTCCATGAAATATCCATTCTGATATTCGCCTTTATCGAGCCGTTTGCCGCCGCACTTCAGGCGAGCCCCCTCAGCCTTGCCGATGTCCACATAGCTGAGATCAGTCTTGAGCTGGTTTTCGTTGATCGCTGGACCCATTTCGATGGTTTCATCCAGACCATTGCCGACTTTCAGCGCTTTCGCTCGCTCCACGTAGCGCTCGATGAAATCGCCGTAGATGCCCTTCTGCACAATGATCCGGCTGGTCGCAGTGCAACGCTGGCCGGTGGTTCCGAAGCCGCCCCACAGCCCGCCTTCAATCGCGAGATCGAGGTTGGCGTCGTCGAGCACGATCATAGGATTCTTGCCGCCGAGTTCGAGCGAACAATGCTTGAAGCTCTTGGCAGCAGTCGTACCCACAATGCGTCCCACGGCGGACGAGCCAGTCAGCGATATGGCTCGCACGTCGGCGTGCTCCGTGAGTGGTGTGCCGACTTCAGATCCGAATCCGGTTACGATGTTCACCACGCCTCGAGGCAGGCCGGCATCATAGAGCACACGCACCAGATTGAAAGTTGAGAGCGGAGTATCCTGCGCGGGCTTGATCACACAGGTGTTGCCGCAGACCAGCGCCGGCAAAAGCTTCCACGAAGGAATCGCCATGGGGAAATTCCATGGCGTAATCATTCCACAAACGCCGATGGGCTGGCGCACCGCCATGGCGAACTTGTTGGGCAACTCCGAAGGAGTGGTGGGTCCGAACATGCGGCGGCCTTCGCCGGCCATGTAGTAAGCAGTGTCGACGGCCTCCTGCACATCGCCGCGAGTTTCTTTCAGGATCTTGCCCATTTCGCGGGTCATGTCGCGGGCGTAATCTTCTTTTCGCTCAAACAGCATCTCGGCAGCCCGGTAGATGATTTCAGCACGACGCGGAGCGGGAATCAGGCGCCATCTGGCGAAGGCTGCCTTCGCGGCGCCGACAGCTGCATCGACGTCCGCCTTGCCCGACCTCTGGAAGATGCCAACCACATCGCGAGTATCGGCGGGATTGCGGTTCTCAAAAGTCTGTCCGGTCGAAGCCTCGACCCATTCGCCATCGATAAAATTCTTGTACACCTTGGTCCGGGTAGCCGTGCCCATGATGGTCGGCCCGGTTAAGAGATCGGTTGCCATGAAGCCTCCTGGGATGAATGCTGGGAACGAATGACTCTCTCTATGCTACAGCCGTGAGTGAGACGCGGCAAGCGGTGGGTAAAGTTCAGAAGCGTTCCACGTGGAACATGACAATAGTGTTGGTACAAAACAATATGCACAAAAGGCTAAAGCGTCCTCCCGCTTCTTGGAGTTAGGGCGGATAGAGCCGCGGGCGATGCCGCCCGCGGCTACATTGGCTACTTCGAGGGTACCGCTGGCGCTGGGTAGTCCGGCAATTTGTCTTTGTTGGCGTTGGCGCGCTTTACTTCCAGTTCATCGAACAGGATGGACGGATTGATGACGCTGTGCGGGATGTTCAGCGGATGGTTCTCGACGTTCACGTCATTCCCAACCGCAATTAAGTCGTTTCGCAATGTGCGTGTGTCCAAGTCGCCGAAGATTGCTCCACGTACCAGCTCTTCGTGGCCATCTTTTACCCAGACTTTGTACAGCAAGCGCGGGACGCGTTGCGGGCCCATGGTCTCGACGTAGTATCCATAAGGAAGGTCGCGCTGTTGGCAGATTTCGATGAGTTTCTTCTTCAATTCCTCGGGCGACGAAGTTTCGGACGATCGCACAATCATGTTCCCGAGACTGGGTCCGGGATTATTCTGCGGTATGCGCGCGCGGCCGTGGCCGTTGGACGCGGAGAAATCTCGAATCGGCTCTCTCCCCATCAGATAGTTCACGAGCTTGCCGTTCTCGATGACGGAGACGGACACGGCCTTCACGCCTTCGTCGTCCACGTCATACTTGCCCATGAGGCTTCGTCCACTCAACGAGGCGAGCGTGGGATCGTCCACCACCGACAGAAAATCCGGGAGGACGCGGGATTTGTAGCTGGTGGCGAACGCTCCTTTGGTGCGGGCTGGCTGGCCCAAGTCGGGTTTGAGACCGAGCACGTTTTCACCCACCAGATCGGAGAAGACCGTCGAAGCGGCGTCGGCGGAAAACAACACAGGGCCACGATATTCTTCGTCGGCGATCGGGGCATCGCGCAATTCCTTCAAGGTCGCGAGCATTTTGGTGGCATCTGCCAGCAGCTTTTCTTCTGACGGGAGTTCTTTGATATCAGTGACCGCGTATCCGTGCGAGCGGTCAAGCCGCATGCCATCGGAAGCCTGCGTGGTTCCCGCGATGCGCAGATCGTAGACGTTCTGGCCACTGCGAACCACCGCCCCTTCCGAACTCACAAAATAGCGGGTGACGGCGGCGAAATTCAGGGCCGAGTCGAAAGACTCGATCTGAGGATCGGTTTTGTACAGGGCGGATGAATCCTGCAGCATCTTGAGCCAGGGTTGGGAATCGAAATCCAGCTTAGCCACGGGACCAATCAAGACCACCGGTTCGGCGTGGGCAAAATCATCTACCGGTTGATCGACGGCAAACTGCTTCAGCTTTGCTTGTTTCGCGGTCAGAGCCTCGGTTGCCGCCTTGTAGGCGCTGTCGGTGGCGAGCCAGATCTCGTGGCGCAAGGCGACGATATCGTTATCCAGCGGCATAAAGTCCAGCCCGCCCTGGCCCTGGCCGAAAAAGCTGTCCTGCTTGTAGTCACCGACGCGGACGCCAACACGAAGGAATCGAAAGCGCAATCGCACATTCGTGCGCAAGGCTCCAAATGCCGCTTCGGCCGCGTGCGTATCCATGTCTGTGACGTGATAGTCGATGTAGTAGGGTGCGGCCATTCCTTCCAGCTTGAGCGCGGATTTCGAGCGTTCGAGTTCGGCTCGCATGGCTTGGAGGACTGGGTCGTCGTCCGCGGGTGTTTGCGTGTCTTTCGCTTGCACGCAGGTTGAAGCAAATAACAACGCGATCAGTAACGCCAGGACGGAAGCCAACTTTTGCATTCTGGCGGACGTGCGGGGACGCCCGTCGCTCCATTGAATAGTGCTCACGGACGGCCTCCGGCTTTCGTCTCGGTCGCGTTGAAGCCTGGCGGCGGGAGAATGGGTGGGCGATTCAGGGAGTGGGCTCGCTTCTGCACTTCAATCTCGGAGAAAAGCATGGCGGGTGCCGCAGCCGACACGGGTACACTGCCCGACTCCGCGCCGCACATGCCATTGAAGACTTCGACTTTCTCTCCGGTGAGCACAATGCGGTTCATGGCTGCCAGGGGCGTGCCTACGATATCGACGCCGCGCACCAGTTCATCGGGGCGGCCGTCGGGATAGACACGCCACACCAGGACGGGCAGCACCTGAAAAGATTGCGGCATCGCCCGCTGGGTTAATGTGAAGCCTCCCTGGATGTCTTCGAAGTACAGTCCGTAAGGCTTTCCTTGCTTCTTGATCTCGTCGATCAGTTTCTGCCGGAGTTCTGAATCCCTGGTTGTGCGCGATGAGGTAACAATCAGATTGCCCTGGCGCCCGGTCACCATCAGGCCCGCCTGCGCGCGTCCGTGGCCATTCGACTTGTCGAAGTCCTTGATGGGCATGCGCGACATCAGGAAGCTCTTCAGAATTCCGTCCTTGATGACCTCCACGCGGACAGCGGGCATGCCCTCTTCGTCATACTCATACCAGCCACCCAGGTCCATGCCGTTCAGGGTGCGCGCGGTGGGATCGTCCGTGACACTGAGGAACTCGGGCAGAACCTGCTGGTTAACCTTCTTGGTGAGGGTCTGTCCCTCTTGCTCGCCGCGTTGGCGATGGCCCTCCAGCCGGTGCCCGAGCACCTCGTGGAAAAATACCGCTGCCGCACGCCCTGAGAGTAACGCTGGTCCATCGAATGGCTCGGCAACGGGCGCGGCCCGGAGAGCTTTCAAGTCGGAGGCCATTTTCTCCATGCGCGCGGTGATTTCCGGCTCTGCGGGCAAGTGCGATGGATTCTCGGCCTGGAAGGTTTCGACTCTCATCAATTCCATGCCGTCGTCGGCACGGGTTTCCGCCTCAATCGCAAGCCGCACCCAGGCGCTGGTGTTGACCACGTGACTGCCCTCGGTAGAAACGAAGCGAGACCGCATCGTCTGCGCCGCGAGCACCACGTTCGAGGAATAAATGTAGGGATACTTACGGAAATATCCGGAGTAACGGCGAGCTATCTCATCCAGTATCGCGTGATCCGGTGCCGGGGAGAGATCCTGGTAGTCCGCATGGCTTTGCAGAGTTTCATGGGAAAAGTCCGGAGAAGTGTCTTCTTCCTTAGCGTGGACCTGGGTCGTGGTCTTGACGTTCAAGTAGGCCTGTGACGCCTTACGATATTCCCCGTAGGTGAGTTGCCAAAGAACATGCGCAATGGCGTCACTATCGTCATCGAGCGGGAGCGATCCGGAAGTCAGCGCAGAGCCGCGATTCTCTTCGTGAGTATTGTCCAGCGCGGCAGTGCCTACGCGCACGATCACATCGGCCGATCGCCTGCGGGTGTGGATGGAATTGACCAAGCTGCCCTGGCTTCCGACGACCATCGCCGAATCCTGATCGTAGACGGAATAGCTAATGAAGTAAGGAGCGGGATCGAGTTTCCCCAAATCATTCTGGGCCCGGTGCAGTTCCTGCTGCATAGCGGCGATCAGGACATCGTTCTTTCCCGCGTCACCCGCAGGAGACCCGTTTAGAGCAGGTTTCAGAAAGATCGCTAAGACACAAACCAGCGCACTATTTCCAAAGAGCTTCTTCATCTTGAGGTGAGAGATCGAATCACGGACGCGTTTGAGCCACAACTGCACGGGCGATGAAGCCCGCGTATCTGCATCGACGCGCCCTGCAAGATGGTATCACCTCGCTCGCAGTGATCTTGATGGCCTACTCCACCTCGAAGTCGACGCTGCGTGGCTTGGCGGTATTGTTCACGGAGTCCACCGCGCGTAACTCGACTCGGTAAGAGCCCGAAGCAAGCGTAGCTACTGGCAGCTTCAGACCCATGGGAACGACCGCGCTCCCGGGTTGGGTGGTGGCCCGGGACGCGACGTCCACTTTTTTCTCTCCTGTCTTGCGATCGACCACCACCAGCTCAACTCCGACCTGCGGAGGATTCGGTCCGGTCAGGAGCGGCGCATAGATTTCCACGTAGACCGCCGCATTGTCCGTTTTCTTGAACCGATTGGAGTCGGAGGGAACGACTTGAATGCCTTGCACCACCAGCGGTGTCCGGTCGGCGAGCAATTCTGAATCGAGCCCGGTCGACATATCGGATACTCGTTGCACCGCGTTGCTCAGCGCCACGCCGCTCATGCTGAACTGCTTGCCATCGTAGGGGTCGATGACCAGGGGCAGTTGCAGCTTGCCAAAACTTTCATTTCCCGAGCTGAAGACTACTTTGAGATTGTACTGACCGGAGGCAACATCGAACTGGTTCTCATAGTGGAAGGGCTGCTTCTGGAACTCTTCCACCTCCTTCTTACCCTCGAAATCGAGGTCGACCGTGTCACTGAACCGGGCTGCGATCGTGCCGTCCGGCTTGTAGGCGATGCCGAGCACGTTGACCGACGAATGCTGCTTTCCCTTCACCTTTTCAAACTTCAGCGCGTTCGACGGGATGCCAATGGCCAGGTTCACTCGGGCCGTGTTCGGCGAAGTGTAGAAGAACGGGGCTTGCATGGTGCCGGTGACATTTCCGGCCATCTCACCAGTTACGCGCGTTTCCATCGTTTTTTCGATCGGGTTTCCTGCCAGCAGGTCCTTGGGCCTTTCGTTGCAGTATCCACTGCGGGCGCGGACGATGGTTCCACCGCGGTCGACTTTCACCTTCAGCGTGTGACAGCTGCCCTCAGGCGACTGCGGAGGTGTATAGCTGAGCACGTAGTATTGCGATTGGTCATTCGCGATCCTTTGCAGGCCGCCAACCAGATCATTGGAATTAACGATGACAAATCCCCCGGTCCCTTCGGCCAGCTGATAGAGGATTTGCTGTTTGTCCGAAACGTTCTGAATTTCGGGAACGATCAGCCGGGGTTGTTGGTATTGCGGATTTCCGTACATTTGGTTCGAGGTGATCGCACTCCCACCAGTGCCTCCGCCGCTGCGAGAACCGCCACCACTCGTCCGACCCCCGGTTCCACCGCCGGTGCCGCCATGGCCACCACCTCCGCCGCCACCACCTCCGCCGCCACCAGTTCCGCCGTGGCCTCCTCCTCCTCCGCTCCCTCCACCACCAGTACCGCCGCGTTGTCCGGGATCAAAGTAAGCCCGCTTGAGCAGGTAGAGCGCGGTCAGATTTCCCGTGTAAGTAAGAGTTGCGGACCTCAATTGGCTGGACCCGGGACGCGATGGAGATCGCAAGAGCGATTGAGGGCCCGAAATCGTGCTAGCCACCAGCCCACGGACGTCCAAAGGATAGACGGCGACGTTGTAACGATTGCACGTCGAAATGACTGCGGTCAGCTCCGACTGAAGTTCCGGTGTAATGGTAAAACCAGAGGTCAACAGCACCAGGGTCTTGCGGCCAGGCACGGTACCAAGACTTTTTGCCAGGCTTCGCAGAGCCAGCAATATGCTGCGCGCCCCAAAGTCAGCTTCGGCATTGCCCAAGTAAGGCATGCCAAGCGGAGCGGCGCCCAGCGGAGACGTGGCGAGAGGCGCGCCAAGAGACGCAACCTCCACCGGAGGGGCGTTTGGCGAAACTGCCGACGTTTTCAATCCAGCGACGACTTGCTTCAAGCGAGCCGCGTCGGCGGTAAAGTTCTGAGCAATTCGTATTGTTCCCCCGAAATCCACCACCGCGATTAAACGGTTGGGAGCAGCATTGGCATCGATAAACTTACCGGCCGCTTCCCGCGCTCGCATCTGGTCGCCCGCGTCGATGGTCGAGTTGTCAAACAAGAGGACCAGATACTGCTTCTGCTCTTTCCCCTCCGCATTGCCTTCCTGAAAGGAAAAATTCTTGATCGGTTGTTCCTTGTTGTCCTCCCAGACTTTAAAATCCTTAATGGTGAGATCGCGGACGTAGTTCCCCTTCTTGTCGGTCACTACCGTGTCCACCGGCACCTCCCGCGTCTCCACGTGGATGGTGGTTGTGTCTGCGGCGGAGGCCGCGGAAGCCGGCTCCTGAGCTTGTGCCGAATGCGCCGAGAAAACTAGTTGGCCAATGGCGATTCCGACCGTTCCCATCAACAGAATCATCCGTCGAGATTGCATGTGCCTGCCTCCCATGTCTCCGAAATCGTCTTTCCGAAATACGTTCACGGAATTTCGATCGCGCCGTTTTCCGCCGACATCAACTGTCCGTCCGTATCTCTTACCACCAGCCGGACCAGATAGCTCCCCGGCTTGACCTCAAAACTCGTCTTCAAAGTGATTCCCGAAGCCAGCTTGTTCAGGGTTTCATCTTTCCATCGCATCGTCACGTTTTTTTGCGTTCCCTGAAGAAAGACCCCGTTCTGATTGAAGAGCGCGGAAACCACGGCCAGTTCATTGGTGTTTCGGCCATCTATTTTTCGGTAGTGAATGCTCTTTACATCCACATGAGCCAGCACCGAGAGCTTGGCCTCGGTATCGCTGGACTTAAAAAACTGGGTATGCAGCTCCACCGGCAGGTCGTGCATTTCTTCCTGAGAGAAGATGGCGTCCTGGATCTCCTGCTTCGCTTCTTCCGCGGGGTCCGCGGCATGTTTTGGAGCGTAATAGCCTCGGCGAGTTTGCAGCGTCAGCCGCGCTGGGTTTTTCAGCGAGACTTTCAATTTATGGTAGCTGCCGTCGAGTTTCATATTCTGGGGCGAGAAACCCAGCGTGTAGAAATATTCAGGCGTGGCCGACACCTGTTTGAATCCCGCATCGAGATCATTGTTGTTATGAAAGAAAGCCCCGCCGGTCGCGTTTGCCAAGTCCGACAAAATGTCGTCTTCGGCCACAGCGCTCTCCGTTTCGTACTGAAGTTCCATGGCCGCCGCGAGTGGACTCAGGGGGTGCGATTGCCTGCTGATATCGCCGCCCGGAAGGATAACGTAAAGGCCGCGCGCGTCCAGACTGCTAATCATCACGTCGGCGTGCAATGCCCGTTCGACAACATCCATGTAGTCCTGCAACATATCCGTCTCAGGCGTGAGAAATCCCGGCGATACAACCACCACGCTGCGCTGACCCGGCATCAGGGAAATCCTCCGCACCACATCCTTCAGCACCGACAGCGCGATACGGCTTTCCTGACTTCCTACTCCGAGCACCTGCTGAGCCACCGCACGCACTTCCATGGCTGCTGTTTGTAACGCTGCCTGCTGATTCCCGTTTGGCGACGACGGGAGCGGAGAACACCCGAGAGCATCCTGAACAGCTGCTTGCTCTGCCTGGATATCATTCTTGTTCTGGATCAGGTCCGCCATGTAGTAACTGATGTCCGGACAGTCGGCTATCCCCGTTCCAGCAATAGGGCGGGGCTGAAGCTTGAGCAAGGTGTCGTGCAATTTCGTCCGATCATCGGTGAAATCGAGCGTAGTTTGGCCCGACGTGGAGAAAATTGCGGCCCGATCCGTGGGCAGTAGCGTTGCGATATGATGCTCAGCGGCGGTTCGCGACCGCACTAGATCGCCAAACTTTATATGGATGTCGTCAAAAACGAAGGCAATATATCGTTCGGGCACGGAGGGCAGCTTGTCACCGGCCTTCTCATCCGAAGTAGCTCGTTCCCGGGCAGCCTGACTTCCCGGTTGTTCCACTGAAAAATGGGAGATGGCCTGCGGCTTGCCATTGTCAAAGAGCGCGAAGTCTTCTTTATGAAGATTCCCTACAGCGTGGCCTTGCGCGTCACGCACGACGACCCGCACCGTAACCAACTTGACGTTGACCTTGAATGTGGTCGCCTCTTCGTGCGAGGCAATTTCCGCGGCGGTCTGATCGGGATGAGACTGAGTGTCGGGCGCCGGCTGCGGTTGCGCGGGTTGTGCAGCTTCCGATTGCGCCCCCGCCGCGATGGAGAAAAGCGAAAGCAACAACGCGACGACACCGAGAGACGAGCCAAGCGCGGAGAAGAATTGTCTCGATCCGCAGAGGCGATGGCTCCTTCGCTGCCGGCCAGACTTCGAGACGCTCTTCAGGGAACAGCAGAAAACCACGCGCAAAAAGCCACGCATACGTCTCAAAACCTCGCGCCAACGAGTCGTTCCGCCGGTCGGGCAGGTGAATGTTAGTCCATTCCCGCCGAAAGTGCCAGAATAAGTTGACGGGCAGTTCAGGCCCGGTTAGGCGCATCAAATACGACAGAGGCCTCTTTCAGGCAGCGAAACTCGAAGTGCTATACTCCGCTGCGGAACCATCTCAATGCGGGCATAATAAAAAAGAGGAACAACCAAGAATCAGAATGAACGACACAAAGGTTAAGTGTTTTGCCAGAGGGATTGCAGGCTTCTTTTTTCTCCTCTTTGTCGCCGCCACGTCGATTGCGCAGGAGGTTTCTCCCAGCCTTTTGCAAGCCATGCAGTGGCGCCTGATTGGTCCGCATCGCGGAGGCCGGGTCACTTCGGTCTCCGGAGTGCCCAGCCAGCCCGCAATCTATTATATCGGCACTCCCGGCGGCGGAGTCTGGAAAACGGAAAACGGCGGCCAAGTCTGGACACCGATATTCGATCAGGAACGCGTCGCCTCGATCGGCGCAGTCGCGGTCGCACCCTCCGACCCCCGAATCGTCTATGTCGGAACCGGTGAACAGACCCAAGGCAACGGTGTCTACAAGTCAACCGATGCCGGCTCGACTTGGACGAATATCGGCCTGCGCGAGACCCACGTCATCACCGGTATTGTCGTTGATCCGCGAAACCCCGACACTGTTCTGGTGGCCGCCGCCGGAGATCATTGGTCTGCTGCCGAGCGCGGAATCTATAAGACCACCGATGGTGGCAAGAACTGGCAGAAAGAGCTGTATAAGGATGTGGAAACCGGCGTCGCAAACATCGAGGCTGATCCCGATAATCCCACCATTCTTTACGCCACGCTATGGACCCGTCCCGACGATCCGTTCAGCACGGATGAGCCGGAGAAAAAGAAAAAGCAGGACGCTGCGATCTACAAATCCACCGACCAGGGTTCCACCTGGAATCCCGTCGATGGCAAAGGCCTGCCGGCCGATCCGATGGGTCGGGTTGGCGTGGCTGTGGCCCCGGGCAGCCGTGGCATGCGAGTTTATGCTATCTGCACCCAGGGACTATTCCGCTCAGAAGATGGCGGCGAGAGTTGGCAGCGCAGCACCACCGACCCTCGCATTCTGGGGAACGGATACTTCAGCCGAGTCTTTCTTGATCCCAGGAATGCTGACTTCGTTTATGTCGCGCAAACTTCCATGTATCGCTCCACCGACGGAGGCCGCACCTTTGCCGCTTGGGCGGGCGCGCCCAGCGGCGACGATTTCCACGTCCTCTGGATCAACCCCGCGAACACGCAGAACATGATCCTCGGAGTCGACCAGGGTGCGATCGTCAGCGTGGACGCCGGCAATAGCTGGAGCTCCTGGTACAACCAGGCGACCGGCCAGTTCTATCACGTCAGCACCGACCAGCATTTTCCCTATTACGTGTACGCGGCGCAGCAGGATAGCGGAACCGTAGCGGTGGCCAGCCGCAGCGATTACGGCGAGATCACCTATCGTGATTGGGCGCCGACCGGAGGATTCGAGTTCTCCTACATTGCTCCTGATCCAGCGAATCCGAACTACGTTTACGCTGGAGGCTGGTACGGCACGGTGCTCCGCTACGACAAAACGACTGGGCAGATCGTGCATCTTCTGACGCGCAGTTCGAAGTACCGCACGTCTCAGATGGCACCGCTTGCGTTTTCGCCTCAGGATCCGCACACGCTCTATGCCGCGGCTCAGTACGTTTTAAAGAGCAATGACGGCGGATTCAGTTGGCAGGAAGTCAGTCCCGATCTTACGCAAAAGGCGGGAACAGAGAAAGAGAAGAAGAAACCCGATCCGCGAAGAGCCGTAATTTCAACTATCGCGCTGTCGACGGTGAAGCCCGGCGTGATCTGGGCAGGCACGGGCAACGGCCTGATTCATGTCACGAAGGATGGCAAGACCTGGCAAAACGTGACCATTCCAGGATTGCCCGAACGCAGCAGCATTACTTTGGTGGAAGCATCCCGCCACGATGCGGCCGCCGCGTACGCCGTGGTTAGCGGATTCCGGGACCTGCGTCCGCTGATCTATCGCACGCGAGACTACGGACAAAACTGGCAACTGATCAATACCGGCTTGCCCGAGTCCGGAAATGCGCGAGTGGTTCGCGAAGATCCGGCACGCAAGGGGTTGCTTTATGCTGGCACGTGGAACGGCATTTATTTTTCCCTGGACGACGGCGATCATTGGCAGACTCTGCAATTGAATCTGCCGACAGCTACGGTGACCGATCTCGATGTTCACGGCGACGATCTGGTGGCATCGACCTATGGACGCTCGCTGTGGATTCTCGATGACATCACGCCTCTGCGGCAACTCGACGCGAAGTGGCCGCAGTCGGATGCCTATCTGCTTCGCCCGCGCAACACCGTGCGTGTGCGTTGGGACATGAATCAGGACACTCCGCTGCCGCCCGAGACTCCGGCGGGAAGCAATCCACCCGACGGCGCAACCATTTACTACTTCCTGAAATCCGCGCCCGCAGGCGACATCAAGCTGTCGATCTATGACGCGCAAAATCGTCTGGTGCGGGAATACACCGATGTGGCTCCCACATTCGACAAGACCCCGGCCAACGTTCCCGAGTACTGGTTCGCGCCGTCGATGGGGCTTTCCAAAAAAGCCGGGCTCAATCGGTTCACCTGGGATCTTCGTTATCCCGCGATGAAAGCAATGCGCTACAGCTACTACGGCAATACTGTCGACTACATCGAATACACGCTGGCCGATCACGCTATCCCGGATGAATTTTCCCGCGAGTTGCTGCAAGGTCCGTTCGTCGTGCCGGGTCAGTATTCGGTAGCCTTAACGGCAAACGGCCAAACTTATCGTCAGCCACTGACCGTGACGATTGATCCGCGAGTGCAAGCGTCGCAAGCCGATCTGGTGAAGCAACTTGACGCGGAGACCAGCATCGCGGATCAGATGGCGGCCAGCTATAACGGACATGCGCAGGTGCAGGCGCTACGCGAGGCGATCGCCGACCGCCTGAAATCCTTGGGCGCCGATGCGACGAACGCCGATGCAACCAAAAAAGACGCAGCCGACGCGCTGAAAGCTCTGGATGACCAGGCCAAAGACATCGGCGACGGCAAACCTGAAGAACTTGGACTCGGTCCGCTCAATCGCGAATTGGGGCGACTGGCTTTCATGATCGAGAGCGGGGACTCGCGCCCTGCAGTTCTGCTCGAAGCCGGGGTCGAGCAATATTGTCAGCAACTAGCTAAGCGCCTGACCCAGTGGCGCGACCTCAATCAACAGAAGATTCAGGCGGTGAACGACGTCTTGCAGAAGCACAACCAGGCACTGCTGCCGGTCGCCGCCAACATTCCCTCCACTCCGAGGTGCGAAAAATAGCGTTCCGAAACGGGATTGGGAGGAGTCCCCTCCCCCTGATCTTTTCGAATGATGGGGTTAGGGGTGGAATAAGGACTTATACGTAAAACATTCCGGAATAAGGAGTTAACTGGCCGCCTCTCCGAAGGCGGATCAGTTTTGCCGATTGTCAAAGAGTTAATGCTTGTCCGAATATAGTATCCTATTGAGAATACTAAATCAAGCTTTGGAGCCCGATACTTGCTACTGTCCTATCCCAGGCGCAGGTTCCTGAGGTAATATGGGCGCCGAGCATCCGGTTACGGCGCCGGGGTGAACATGGCTATTACGACACGGTCCGCTAGGTTGGTTCTGGTTGCAATCCTGGCTGCGATCCCAGTTTGCGGAACTCGGCTGCAGGCCGAGGACGTCAAACTGCGCGAGCAGGCTGTCCATCTGATGGAAGTGGCCAACGCCGTGAGTCTGCCCGGGGGACTGCGCAACTACGAACACGTGGTCACATTCCGGGTTCACGAAAGTGATGGCACGGTAAAGGAAGGCACATTTACCCGCGTCTCGGCCGGGGCGGCGGGCCATCGAGACGAGATCACTTTTGGCGAATACCACGCCGTCATCGTCTTCTCCGGTGACCGCCTCTCGCAAACTCAGACAACCATCGTGCCGCCCGAGGTGCGCGAGCTTCGTAAACGCTTACCCATCCAGCTGGGACGCTTTGACAAAGAAGACGTCATACGCTCGATTCATGATGCGAACGTGCTTGGCCGAGCGGCAAAATGCATTAACTTCGATACCCACTTCGGCGCGACGCTACAGGCAAATCAACTTTGCGTCGACAGCGAACGCGGCGCGCTTTTGCGCTGGCAGGTCGGCGACGAGGTCATTGAAAATGCCGACTTCTTCCCGATCGCGAACCTCTGGGAGCCCGCGCACATCCGGCGCTTTGTGGGGGGAGCGCTGCAATTCGAAATCGACCAGAGCATGACCGCCATCGAGGGGGCGATGGATCCAAACGTATTCTTACCTCCTTCTCAGCACTGGGATAAAACCTATCAATGCCGGACCTCGCGGCGCCCCGTCGGAGTATTCACACCGATGCCGCCAGCCGGGGACGCGGGCACTGACACGATTGACGTGATTGTGCATGGAAGGATTCGTGGATCCGATGGGAAGGTCGATCAGGTGCAGATACAGTCTTCGCCGCGTCCTGACCTGAATGCGGAAGCCCTGAAGCTGGTCTCTACATGGAAGTTTTTGCCGTTAGTCTGCAACGATGCGCCTGCGACCGTGGACGGTGATTTCGTAGTGCACTTCCAAGGCCGGTAACAAGCAGCGTATTTAAGAAGAAACGTCCGCGGGATGGCGCGAGGTGAAAAAGAGCCTCTCTAGTTTGCCTTCGCCGAAGACCCGGCGTAGCTCGGTGAATCCAAAGAACGGGATCAGTTCGACAGCCAGAAGTGCGATGAAGACAAGTATTCCCTCAATCCTGCCGCCGACGACCTCGATGATGCTCTCGCTGATCGATCGGCCGTGATACAAACCGACCCCGATTTCTTCAAGAATCTTGAAGCAACCCAGGATAACGGCGAAGGCGGCGGATTTGAAAAGGGTGGGAATGATGAGCGGCGCGTCTTTGAAGTTGTCGGCAAAGTTGAACTCCCGGGCAACCAGCATCACTTTGGCGAGAGCCAGCGCGTTGATCAGTGCGAATCCATGCATGGCAAAAGGAATGTCGTGCTCGGCTAAAATCACCGACTGGTAGATCACG
>Ga0210403_10001762_pt1 | contig 20044 bp, 23 predicted proteins | sample IncBWC19MmetaG_FD_150863 | JGI IMG/M metagenome (GOLD analysis project Ga0210403, IMG submission 150863) | Forest soil microbial communities from Barre Woods Harvard Forest LTER site, Petersham, Massachusetts, United States - Inc-BW-C-19-M | ecosystem: Environmental > Terrestrial > Soil >... | reverse complement strand
GAAAGACTCACCTGGCTTCAAAACGCGCGTTGCGTAGATTGCCCACCATGATGTCGGGTTCTCCTTCAAATGTCTGTACGCCGGTGTCAGTGCGGGTACCCGCTCATCCGAGTCGGCGACTTCAACGTCGTAATCGAACTCGGGGTTACCGAAGCCCACGGCGAAATGAATCTCATGACTGGATGTGTAGGTAATTGTAGTTTTGACGTGAACCTCGGAGCTGCTTGTTGCAGCAGTATATGGTCCCTGCAATTTCAAGGAAAATTCCTAAGAGGTGGTCGTGAAGGCTGCGGTAAGCGGAAAAACAAGCGCTAGTCCGCTTCCTAGGATTCTCGTCATGGCAAACATAGATAGGAGTGACACAATCTCTGTTGAGTTTACCGCTGAAGTGCTATGACTCCGAGCATTTTAGCCTGTCAGGTACTCCAGAGCTCCTGATACGTCTAACCGGACAACTCAAGTACTAGACCGAACGCATTATAAATTTGCGCATTCTGAGTTAGTTGGAGCGGGCGATGTCGATCATGGTCGCTGTGTTGGGGGTTTGCGTGTCGATGTCGACGAAGCCGTCGGGAGTGACGGTGACTAGCCCACAAGAAGATTTTTAGTGCAAATGGTTTCTTTCGGGCAGATCTGTCTTAGCGAGAATCGTCATAATTCCCACGGCGTGTAAATCATTCTTGCCGTCCAAAGCAAGCGTAAGTCCCCCATTCTCTGCCTGCGTGAAGTGCAGGACAGCGTCCGGCAGAACATCCACGACAATTTCTCCTTCTTCCTTCTGGTTCGTTTTATACCTGCCATTGAAAGCGAGCCGCGTGCAGTTAGACGCCCCGCGACACAAGCTCATCTCGCCGCTGTGTATATGATCGGCGCCATCAGCCTCAAACTTTCCAGTCAAAGAGACCGCGCCATCCGCGTCGGAACCGAGCAAGATAAAAGTGTAGGTGCCGCGCAAAGCGGCAGCGGCTCCCATGATGATGACCTGCGCAGTGCCGAAATCCAGGGCATTGACTTGTGAGCTGGCCTGAACCGTAACTTCCTGAAAGGGCACTACACCGGGCGCGGTGTATAGGCCGGTCTGCGTGATGGAGCCACAGTCCTGACCCCCACCACATAGCAGTCCCCCCACGCCCCAGGTAACCGCAGTCATGGAAGTTCCGGTGACCGTGGCGGTGAATTGCTGCCGACCGTTTACAGCCAGGGTTACACTGGGCGGAGAAACTTTCACCGTCACTGTGGGCGGGAAACTGGACTGCGAGTTAGTGTTGCAGCCAACGCAAAAGATGGCCGAGCTAACCGCAAGCAAAATGATTCTGCCCATCTCGCCTCCTCGTAGGAAACCCCTTGAATCCGCGCGATAGTTCCACGCAAGGACACCTTCCCCGTGGAGAAGCTGCTATCAGAAAAGAGCGCGGAAATGACGTCCATATTACTGGCCCGCGTCGCAGTACTTGGGTGCTTCACTCTGGTTTCCCAATCCGCAGGAGAGCCATGCCGGTGTAAGCAGGAGACTCGAAACCAGGAAGATATTACAGCGAATTAGCACGACCCAACTCCGTAGAGTTAAAATCACTGTCGGCACCATGGAAACGGAAAATAGATCGGTTGTCACTTTCGAGAGCACGGCTTTTAACATGGCCGAGCCAAAAGACTATTTCATCAATCCCTGCTGTTTCGGGGACGATGTGGCGAAGTGGCTGATTGGCGAACTCCAAAAACAGGGTGTGGAGACTGACAAAAAACCCGGCCAAGAAGATTTCGGATGGTATCTGAATTTTAGAGTGAAAGGCACCGAACACACTTTTGTAATCGGGCATCGCCCGAACGGCGATTCGGAGGCAGGGACGTGGATTGGTTGGCTTGAGAGAAGCCGTGGTTTCATCGGTTCTCTACTGGGCGGACGCAAACGCGGGATTCAGTCTTCGGCGGTAGAAGCAATTCACGGTATCTTATCGAGTTCTCCGCTGATTCGATACGTGCGCTGGCATTACCAACGTGACTTCGACAAGGGGAATCATGAACGTGGCGCGTCATCCGTGCCGCTTAACTCCTGATTGGTTACCGGACATCAAATGGCTACTATACTTATCCTTCTCGATTATCGCGCCCCGAGCAACTTCCGCAGCCTTTCCTTCCTGGTCTGCTGCGCCGGACTGCCGGACCCTTGCTTAATCCATTTCAGCAGATTCGGGACGTTCACAGTATGGCGTGTCGGCTCTTGGAAAATTTCTACCTCGACCTGTCTGATTGTCTCGTCCGTGTCTGATTCCCATCCCACATCCGCCAGTCGATTCAATCCGCGCAGCACAGCCTCGTATAAAGATTCTGCATAAACGACCACGCTATGTTCCGTATCGTGGGAGTCCTTCAACCGGACGACGCACTTGCTGATCGACATATGAACTCGGGATGGTGGATTGGTGGAGGAGGGACTCCAAGTCTACCAACAAAGGCGGGGAGCAGGAACCCCGGACGGGTCGTCCTGACCACCGTGTGAACGACTGGCAACCATTGAACGGCGAGTAGTATCTGCAACGCATGTTGCCAGTGTGTTGCCAATCAAGCCGAATTTAGACTCCCAACGGCTCCCAGAGACTCTCGCTCGTTCTCTCAAAATATGCTATTTTATTGGGGAAAAAGCCGATTTTCGCAGTATTACGGTACTTCCAAAAAGAAATGGTGCGGTCGAGTGGATTCGAACCACCACGGTATTGCTACCGCCAGCCCCTCAAGCTGGTGCGTCTGCCAGTTCCGCCACGACCGCACTGAGGTAAGAACTTCATTGTAGCCGCGCCAAGGAAAACCGGCAAGGCGCTGGAAAACCGCGGGCGAAGTAACGGCCCGAACCTAAATTACGGCTTGGTTGGCGCCGCGGGGGCCGGCTGCGATTGCGCGGGCGCAGAAGACTGCGGAGCCGCGGGAACCGGAGTTACTGGCGCCGGAGCCGGTGTTGTCTTCGGCGCGGGTTTCGATACCTTTTCGAGAACGGAGCTGCCACCCACAGTTCCGAGTCCGCGGTCGACCTTCACCACCATCGCCAGCGCGCAAACCATGAACATCACCGCGCACCACGTGGTCGCCTGCGAAAGAATCGTCGCTGCGCCGCGGGGGCCAAATGCCGTCTGGCTGCCCGCGCCGCCGAACGCGCCGGCAAGATCCGCCGCTTTGCCGCTCTGCAGCAGCACCACGATGATCAGCACAAGGCAGTTGAGCACGAAGAAGGGGGTGAGCACGTAACCGCCCCACGAAAAGTGAAATCCGATGTAAATGATCGCAAAGCCAATCAGCAGCGCGATCGTCCATTTCATCCAGCCTGGCATTTCCTGCACCTCAAACCTGTAAGATATCTTCCAAACGCGGCCCGCCGCAGCGGGCAGCGCTAGCGGTCCCAACCCTTCACGATATTCGCAAACGATTTCGCATCCAGGCTCGCTCCGCCAACCAGCACGCCGTCGAGTTCCACCTGCGCCATCAATCCCTGAATGTTGTCAGGCTTGACGCTGCCGCCGTAGAGAATCCTGAGGGCATCCGCATGGCTGGCGCTGAACATGAGCGCCGCACACTGGCGAACGTACCGATGAACGGCCGCAGCAATTTCCGGCGTGGCCGTGTGGCCCGTACCAATTGCCCAGACCGGTTCGTAAGCTACCAGAATACGGGAGAATTCTTCGGGGGTCAACGCGCCAACGCTCTCCTCGAACTGGCATTTACAAATGTTTTCGGTGCGTCCGGCCTGGCGGTCAGCGAGTTGTTCCCCGATGCACACGATGGGCGTCAGGCCGGCGGTGAGGGTGGCTTTGGTTTTCTTGAAAACCATTTCGCTGGTTTCACCGAAGATGTGGCGGCGCTCGGAGTGCCCTACGATCGCGTAGCGGCAACCGGCTTCGACCACCATGCCGGCGGAGGTTTCTCCTGTGAACGCGCCTTCCTTTTCCCAGTGAATGTTTTGAGTGGAAATCGCGATGTGCGTCCCTTTGGTTGCTTCAACCGCGGCGGGAATATCGATCGCCGGAGGAGCGACGACGATCTCGCAGTCCGTCACGCTCGCGACCAGCGGATTGAAGGAGGCGAAGAACGCGCGTGTCTCCGCCTGCGTTTTAAACATTTTCCAGTTGCCGGCAATCACGCGGCGCCGATTCGGGTGAGTCATTTGTTGGTGAGGGCCTCCACGCCCGGAAGTTTCCGCCCGCCAAGAAATTCGAGCGAAGCGCCGCCGCCTGTAGAGATGTGCGAAATTTTGTTTGCTAGGCCAGACTGGTGAATTGCGGCGACCGAATCCCCGCCGCCAACAATGGATGTGGCGCCCGCAGCAGTTGCGGCGGCCACGGCTTGCGCGATCGCGAGCGTGCCCTTTGCAAACGCGGGCATTTCGAACACGCCCATCGGGCCGTTCCACACGATGGTCTTGGATTTGGCAATTTCCGCGGAGTACGCCTCGATGGTTTTCGGGCCGATATCGAGCCCCATCTGGTCGGCGGGAATTGCGGAGACTTCCACGGTTTTCGTCGGTCCATCGGCCTTGAATTCTGGTGTCACAACATTATCCAGTGGCAGCAGCAGCTTGAAGTTTTTCTGTTTTACGTCGGCCAGAATCCTTCGGGCAAGGTCGAGTTTGTCTTCTTCCACCAGCGACTTACCGATCGAGAGGCCTTGCGCCTTCAAAAACGTGTACGCCATGCCGCCGCCAACCAGCATGGCATCGGCAATCTTTATCAGGTTTTCGACCACTTCGATTTTGTCGCTGACTTTTGCGCCGCCGATGATCGCTACAAACGGACGCGTGGGATTGCTGATCGCTTTGCCGATGTAGGCCAGCTCTTTTTCCATCAGCAAACCAGCAGCGGCCTGCTTCACGAATTTCGTGATGCCGACAACGCTAGCGTGCGCGCGGTGCGCGGAACCGAACGCGTCGCACACGAACACACTGTCGCAAAGCGCCGCCAGTTGCTTCGAGAAGCCTTCGTTGTTCTTCTCTTCTTCGGGATGGAAGCGCACGTTTTCCAGGACCAGCACATCGCCGTCTTTCAAAGCCTTGCTTTTTGCTTCGGTGTCCGGGCCGACGCAGTCCGCCGCGAACGCGACAGGTTTCCCCAGGAGTTCCTCCAGTTTTTTCGCCACCGCTTTCAGTGAATACTTTGCGTCCGGACCGTCCTTCGGCCGACCGAGGTGCGATGCGAGCACCAGTCGCCCGCCTTTTTCCATCGCCAGTTTCAGCGTGGGCAGTGTTTCCCGGATGCGCGTGTCGTCGGTGACCACGCTGTCTTTCAGCGGCACATTGAAATCCACGCGGATAAATACGCGTTTGCCGCGGAGATCGAGCTCTTGAATTGTGAGTTTGGCCATGAATTCGTCCGTGTCGCTAGTGTTCAGCTGTGAGTAATCAACAATGGGCTAACAGCGATCAGATAACAGGAGGCGCTCCATGCTTCAACCCTGCTCGCTCCGAATGAGTGGTTCCTGCTATCTGTTCGCTGTTTCTGTTATCCACTGCCGGCAAAGAATAGCCCGCCGTTCCGCGATCGATCCCAACTATCAAAACTTCGACGCCAGCAGCTTAATCAGGTCGCGGCAGCGGCAGGAGTAGCCCCACTCGTTGTCGTACCACGCCAGAACCTTCACGCAGCGATCACCGACGACCTTGGTGTATTCCGCATCCACAACCGAGGAGTGTGAGTTGCCCTTGAAGTCGCAGGAAACAAGCTCTTCCTGCGTGTAGCCCAAAATACCCTTCAACGGACCGTTCGCCGCGGCCTTCAACGCCGCGTTCACCGAATCCTTCGTCGCCGGCTTCTCCACAAAAACGGTCAGATCCACCACGCTGACGTTGGGCGTCGGCACGCGCATTGCGTAGCCGTCGAGTTTCCCCTTCAACTCCGGAATCACCAGGTGCAGCGCCTTTGCCGCGCCCGTCGAACTGGGAATCATGTTGATCGCTGCGGCGCGAGCCCGGCGCAAATCCTTGTGCGGCAGATCGAGCAGCTTTTGATCGTTTGTGTAGGAATGAATCGTAGTCATCGTGCCGCTCTGAATTCCGAATGTCTCGTGCAGTACCTTGGCAACGGGCGCAAGGCAGTTCGTGGTGCAGGAAGCGTTCGAAATCACGTGATGCTTTGCGGGATCGTAAGTCTTGTCATTCACGCCCAGCACGAAGGTCGCGTCAGGATCTTCCGCCGGCGCCGAAATAATCACTTTCTTCACCGGAGCGCGCAGATGCTTCTTTGCCTCCGGTCCCTTCGTGAAGAGTCCCGTGGATTCCACGACGATATCCGCGCCAACACTGGCCCAGTTAATTTCCGCCGGGTCCTTCACCTTGAAAACCTTGATCGCCTTGCCCTCGATGCTGATCGTGTCGTCAGTATGCGTGATGTTGTGCGGCAGATTCCCGAGCACGGAATCGTATTTCAAAAGGTGCGCCAGAGTTTTGGCGTCCGTAATATCGTTGACGGCCACGAACTGAACGTCCTTGTCGGCGATGGCCGTGCGCACAATGTTGCGGCCGATGCGGCCGAAGCCGTTGATTCCTACCTTGATTGGCATACTTCCTCCGGTGCGGGTTTCTGGATTGCGGCGAGACATCAGGTAAGCACGACGCCGCTGGTGGAACTAAAAATGCTAGGTGGTGTGCAAGTAAAAGTCAACGAAAGACAACGTTCTTGCGTCACATGCCTGAATGATGTTATTGGCGCTATCCCAAAGCGGCTTCCAGACTGAAACAACTTCCATCAACACGCTCGCTCAATCCGTTTTTTCCACGTCGTGCAGCTTGATCCGCATTCGAGCTTCTTCGCCCAGGCTTTTCACGGCGAGCCGTGTCTCGTTGACCATCGAAAAACAACCGGCGCTCAAGCCCAAGACCGCGGAACCTCCGCTCACGACTGCCAGCACTGCTCCCACTTGAAACAGCAGCCTCTGCCCATAAAAAGCCGTAATCGAGCCCGCAACTGAAATCAACGCCGACGAAGCAAACAGCCCTAACGCCGCATAGAACAGTCGCAAGGCGCGCAGCAACATATGGGTGCGCGTCTCCAAAGCCCGCAATTGCGAAGTCCACTCCACAAATCCTTCCGACCCCGGCCTGCTGGCAGCAATGTCGGATGCCACCACGCGCGTGCGATCCACCACGCGACCCAAACGGTTGCTGGTGCCAAGCGCCAGAACCGAGCACGCGTTGGTGAGAATGGCGGGTGCCACAATTGCAGTAAGCACAGCGAAAGGATTGTTCGCCACGAATTGGTATTGCATTTTGCTCCGCGCTACTGGGGGTACTGCTTGATGGAGCTTACTTTGTCACCGCGGAAATGCACAAACACTGTTTTGTCCGGCGGGTGGCCGTAGATCCAATCTTCCGTATCGTAGCCCTCGGCGTCGCGTTCGCGCACTTTGCGGTCGGGTTTGCCCATCGCCGCGACCACTTCTTCACGATCCATTCCAAGGATCGCGTGGCGCTCGGTGATGGCCTTCTTCGTTGCAGGCGGCAGCGTGTCAATCCAGTGCACGGCAGCGGAGTGTTCCCGGGTGAAATCAAGGAACGGAGCAAGAATGTTTTTCAGGTCGTCCGGTGAAAGATCGGGAATGTTTTTCGGGAATTGAACGTACAACGTGCCGCCAGCACCGGGTTGAAAGCCTGCGGGGCCTTGTTGCTCGGTCGTGGTGGTGCTGCTCTGTGGAACTTGCGACGGCCCGCCCACGCTGAGTTGAATCCGGTCTCGCCAGCTTTTCTTGGGGCGGCCGCCGCCGTTGATGTCCACGATGATGGTGTGTTCGTGAAATTCAAGTTTGGTGATTTGTGCGTTATCGCCGGTGTTGATGGCCGCGCCATGCGTGGTAACCATGCGATCGAGATACTCCTGATTCAGCGGCTTGTCCGTGTAGAGGACAAAGCCCTCTTTCCCACCGGGGATGGGCTTGCGCACTTTCGCGAATTCCCCTGACACGTAGCGGATCAGAGCCAGCTTGGAAGGTTCCGTGAGACTTGAATTCTTCGACACCGCCGGTTGCTGTGCGCCGCCGGATTGCGGGCCGTTGCCTGGGAGTATTGGTGGCAGAAACGAGATGTTTTCGCCTGACGGAAAATTTCCTGAGGAGTTTCGGTCAGGCGTTGACACAAGGGGAAGCTTCGGCAAGTCCGCAGCGGCGAACGCAAACATCAGCAACGAAATGGGAAGCCAATTGGACATAGCGAACCGCGCACCACCCCAGCCCGGGACCTCCGCTATTTTATGATGCGGCGAGCGCCTTGAGTAGTGGTGCGGAGCAGATTTATTGGGAGACCACGGTGACACCCTGGCGGTCGATCCGCATGGGGAGCAGCTCCCCGCCGCAGTCTTGCACGGCCTTCTCCACGCGTTCCCGCGCGTCGGGCTCGATCAACAGAACCACGCAACCGCCGCCGCCGGCTCCGCAGACTTTTCCGGCCAGCGCGCCCTTGCGCCTGACGCCGTTGATAATCGCGTCGATGGTTTTTGTGGAGATGGTCGGCAGGTTGCGCCGGCGAAAGGTCCATTCCGCGTGCATCAGGCGGCCAGTCTCTTTCCAGTCTCCGCTTTCCAGGGCCACGCGCATTTCCTGGGCGATCTGTGAAATGTGCTCGATATTGTTCTGCACGGATTTTTTGCCGTCGATATGCGCCTTGAACACTTCCCAGTTGTTGATGCCCGATTGGCGCGGCTTGCCGGTGTAGCAGACCACCAGTCGGCGTTCCAGTTCGTCCAGGTTCAAGCGCAACTCGATGCGGCGTTCCCCTCCGGGGAGCAATTCAATCGCCGCTGCGCCGCCGAATGCAGGTGGATAGTGGTCCTGCGTTCCGGTGGGCACGCGAATCACTATGCCTTCGGCGTCGCGGCTGATGTGGATCCAGTCCACCGTGCTCTTCCCTGCTCCGGTGAATCGATCTAGGGCCGCGCAGATGGCCACGGCCATTGCGCTGGAGCCGCCGATGCCTGCGCCCGCGGGCGCTTCGGAATCGGTTGTGAGCGTGAAGCCGCCTTCGGGGCGAAAGAACTTTACGATCTCGGCGAGCAACGGCAAACGATAGCGTTTTGCGCGGACCAGCGCGGCGAAGGACGGAAAGGACTCCGAACGGTCGGTGTCCAGTGATACCAGGTTGATGCGCGAGTCGCCCGCGGGCTGCGTTTCGATGGCGCAATGGGCGTAGCGCGAGATGGCTGCGTTGAGCGTCAGCGCGCCGGGATGGAAAAGATAGAGCGGCCAGATGTCCAGCGTGCCGCCAGCGAGGTCAACGCGTGTAGGAGCCTTAGATTCAATCCGCAATCTTTCCACCCATGTAGGGGCACGATAAATCGTGCCCGGTGCTCGGCAACCAATGTACGGCCAGTCTTCCGAAGCGCGGCTTATTTGCCGCCGGCATTTGCGGCGCGGTTGCGAAGAAGTAGAGGGCCAGCTTCGCGCGCGGCGAGCGCCGGATTGGGCTCGAAGCAGCGGCGGCAGCGGGCTTCATATGCGCTGCCGGCGCCGACAACGATGAGTTCTTCGCTTTCGACAAGACGCTGCGTGTGCACGGCGGGATTTCCGCAGCGCACGCAAATCGCCAGCAGCTTGGTGATCTCTTCCGCGATGGCCAGCAGGCGCGGCATAGGTTCAAACGGACGACCGCGAAAATCCGTGTCGAGGCCCGCGACGATGACGCGCTTGCCCAGGTTGGCCAACTTCGTGCAGACATCCACCACTTCATCGCCCAGGAATTGCGCTTCGTCAATGCCGACCACTTCCGTACGCGGCTGCAGCTTTTCGATAATTTCAGAGGCTTTGGTGACGTTGTCCGAAGGAATGCCCAGGCCGTTGTGCGAAACAATTTCGTTGGCGGCATAACGCGAGTCAATCGCCGGCTTGAAAATCTGCACGCGCTGCCGCGCGATTTCCGCGCGCCGCAGCCGCCGGATCAACTCCTCGCTCTTCCCCGAAAACATCGGCCCGACGACGACTTCGATCCAACCCATGTTGCCCTTGACAATGTCCACGTCGCGTCTCCTTGAACGACCCTGCGCTTTATTGCACAGCGATTCCTCGCTGTTCTCTTTCTTTCTTGCAGACCGGTCTAAAGACCGGCCACTACAACTGCTATCCAGCTGCCTGCGCCGCCGGCCGGTACATCGCTACATTGTAGAACGGCGCGAAGGCCGCGACCACAGCCAGGCGGAAAGACTCCTGTCGCGTGACGAGATTGTCGCTCAGCACGCCCCACGCCCCCTGCCCGTCGCGAATGCCGACCGCTCCAGCGTAGCGATCGATCGCGATGGAAAGCTCCGTGCCGCGGCTCAAAACTTCCTCGGCGAGAAGCTCCGGAATTTCGATGCTGCCCGAGCAGCCGAAATGCCCGCGCACGCCATCGGTGACGTAGGCCCAACTCTCGAGAAACACGTGACGGATGCCGTTTTCAACCGCGACGTCGAGGCCGCCTTCGAGTCCAACGCAGTAATCGGCGCGTTGGCCGGAGTCGGCGAGCAGTTTGTGCAGCGCTTCGGCGCGCTGGCGGGCACCTTGCATCAACTCTTCGCGGGAAGAGGGCGTATGGCTGACGCCACTTTCGATTTCGTGGCCGTGAATTTCGAGCGGTGTGTCCGGAGAAAGTTTGGCGGCAAAGCTGGCGGTAGCTTCCTGAACCGCCTGAAGTTTAGGCCGCCGGGTGCTGCCGACTGCGATAAGGCATGCGCTCATGGAGAAAGAGGCCCTGTCAGCGCAGTGTACTGGGAAATGGGCGGGAGTTTGGGGGCGAATTTGGGTGGTCTGAGGAAAAAGCGTGGGAAAGTGGCCAGCGATCGGCGGCACGTGGCCCGTGAGGAAGCAGAGCAGTAGTGACAAGTGGATGCATTATTGGACCAGCAGCGCGCTGAGGAGATTCGCGATGTGCGATTCCTGCAGGACAACCTTGGCCCGGTAAGCGGTGGCGCCCTCGCTCCGCGTCAGTTGGGCAAGCTGTGCCGCCAAATCCTTCACCGCCACGTCATGCGGTACATACGTCCGATCCTGCGGAGTAACGACCTCCCACCCCGCCGGCACACGCCGCAACTCCCAGCGTACATTCTCTCGCCGGGGTTTCCGTTGAATTGTTCCGCCGTCGATGGAAACCCTGGACTCAACCTGGAGGCGCGCCCAGCCATGGTCGCGCTTGATTTCCACTCGCACCACGCTGAACTGTTCCACGATCACCACCGGCGAGCGCGTTTTGAACGGATCATCCTTGCGCAGCAAATTCCCGGCAGCATCACTCAATTCCGAAATGGCCTCAGCCACTTCCTCGCGTGTTGGCGGCTTGCCTCCCGCCGCGACAATCGTGCTCGTTGGAATTTCAAACGGCGCGCTCGCTTCGGCCACTTCCTCGGCAGCCATCGGTCCATAGATCGATATCGCGCGTTCGGATGCCGCCTTCGTTGGCCGGCTCAACGCGGAATTTTCTTCCCTGGATCGCTCTTCGACCAGTGTGCCGTCGCTTGGCGGCCGGTCCGCATTCGAGACTTGTCGCGATGCAGGGCTCTTCGCCGCGGTCAGCACGCCGCCATTTTGCACTTTGTACCGGTAAAAGCGCGGTCTTCCCCGCGACTTCCAATATGCTCCTTCATAATCCTGCACATCGAATCCCGTGCTCACCAGGCTGGAAAAACTGTGTTGCAACGGATCGACGACGATGCCAACGTGCCCTGGCCACACGATCAAATCTCCGGCGTGCGGGTACCGCACGAGCGCAAAACTCTCGTTCCCGGCAAATAGCTCGAACGAACTGGCGTACGGGTATTCAAATCCAGCGCTCCCGTAAATCTCATGAATCAGGTGCGAACAATCCTGCGTCCGGCGCGCTGGCTGCTCCTGCTCCAGTGCGGCATCTGCGATGGAGCGTCCTTCTTCCACCGTCAACAACCGTGTAGCGGACGGCTTTTCCTGCGGTGCAACGGCGTTTTGCGCCCTTGCCGACGCCACCCCTGTCAGGCACACAAGGCCAAAAACAAGGACAAAACCCTGCCCGCCGCTCGCTTCCCATTGGAGCTTCATCCTTCGCACTCGCACCTCTTGTCGAACGCCTCCGCAAACGAAAGCGCTCTCTTCTAGAAAACATTTGCGGCTGGGGCTGGCAATGGAACTTGCCCTGAGCGTAACTACAGCAGATGGGTCCGCTTTGCTGGGTTGTCGGCTGGATTCGCAGGGAAGGTCAAGACCCGCCCCGACCATCAACTTAGAGTGTTCCGAAGGGACTGGGGCTTATCCATTTTCTCGTCATAGTGGCCACTGAGGCAACCTAGTTCTAGGCGCTTACCCGGTCGCCGCTCCCGTGACGTGTGGCGCCCTTTTATAATGTGTGGGTACTGGAACGGACCACCTGTACTCTCGCTTCCGACCCACGATACCAGGTCCGGCATTTGAAGATGACTGAGAGTTCTAAAATCATCCCCTAGGGTGTTGCTTCCTCCAACTGTCAACGGTTCGGGTTTTAACCTTTCGCTGTTTCCTATCATTTGCCAGCCAGCTGGAATTGGCCTACACCGGCCCGTCTACTTCTTGCTGTCCTGTGCATCCAAATGCGGACTTGTGAAACGAGAGGAGACTTTGCATGGCAAACGAGAAGAACGACCAATCTGTTCTGGGCCACATTGACCAGCTGGTGAAGGAGGAGGAACGGTTGTATGCGAAGAATGGGCTTACTGATGATGACCAGGCACGCTTGGCCGAGGTGAAGGTCCAGCTCGATCAATGCTGGGACCTCCTCCGCCAGCGCCGCGCCCTACGCGAGTTCGGCGACGACCCGGACAAGGCCAAGGTGCGCCCGGCAAAGATTGTCGAGAATTACGAACAGTAGTTTGTAGTTAGATAGTCGGAGAGTCGTCTTCCATAAGAAATGCTTTCGGCTTCTTCATTTGACCGACGGCTTGCGGGATTCAGCGCGACATAAAACGCGCTGAGCATTGGAAAATGTTTCTCCCGGCCCCAGGGTTCGAATTTCCGTCCTGTGGATTAGTTTGTGCACGGGCGAGGAGAACTCGCGCTATGGACGAAAGGTTTTCTGGTTCTTCAGGCGCTCGGCCTCGAGGTCGTCCGCTTCCTTTTTCTTGAGGTCGGCGTCTCTCTGTGGCTTCTCTTGTTTTTCCAGGGTCACGGCATCTGCAATGGCAAGTTCCGCCTGTGCGTTCACCCGCTTGGAGAAGAGGATCAGCCCAAAACGATTGGTAAAGGGAGAGCGGACCAACTTGAAGAAATATTGAGAATCTTCCCATGACGCGACGGTTTTATCGCTGTTGCTGAATCCCGCGATCGAAAGAGAATCAGGCGCCATATCTAGGACCGTGGCCGGGCCGTATTTTGCGGAGATGGACTTCACCATGTCCGCTGCGGTGAGCCCCTGCGTGGAATTGGTATCGTATGTAACAGAAATTTTGTAGAGCTCGCCGTCGCAAAAAGAGAAAAGCATCTGTTCGGCGCTCTCCGCCCGGTACGAAACGCCGGGAACGGCCGGCGGCCACCAGGTCAGCTCCTGGATAAGTGTTGGGCGAGCATGGATCACTTTTGCATCTGCTGGCTTTTTCTCGGTCTGCGTGAGCACGGTAGCCATGCTGGCTCCCAGTGAAAACCCCCGGTACTTGGAAAAATCCTGTGCGCGGAGGATGGGCGAGGCAAGAAGCACGACACCAAGACAAAGAAGCGAATTGCGTAAAATTTTCATTTTCAGATCTCCCACGAATTCCTAAGAGCTTGAGACAAAAGTCCCGAATTTATGCGCAGGCATCGCCTCTTCCGGAGCGGCAGGTGCACTCGGGGTAAAATCGTTTGCGCGAGCCAGTGCCAGACCTTGCTGGATGTGGCGGAAATTCGCCGTGACGCGCACAAAAGGGATGCCCAGAAACCGGCTGGAGTGTGCTCCGGTAATCTCCACCGAATTGAAATTCCGCGCCTCCGGTTTGGTCACGATGCTCCGGACGGCCCTGCGCAGACTGCTTGGCCCCAGGCGCCCAAAAACGATCGCCCTTGCTTCGCCGGCCAGATAGAAGAATTTCCACTTCGCTTCCTCGATTTTCCGGCCGAGCCGGTAACCATCACAATTCCTCACCGCTCTCCAGCCAGGCAAAAACGTCTCCGTTTCGATGATCAATCCTCCAGGCAAGATCGTGCTATCGCGGATAAAGAGATGTCCTGCAGATTCATTGGCTGACATTTTGGCCTTTCCGAACCGCAAATCGGGTGGACCTCAACATAAAGTGGCCGGACTAGCTGACCCCAGTTAGCCTGCTCGACTTGTGAGGGAAGCACGTTCTCCAGGGTTATTGATCCGCAGCACGTTGTCGCGACGCGAACTGCAAAAAGCGACATCTCTGTCAGTGCCGCTTTTTCACTTGTCCCTGCGCTACAGCTTATAGACTGTCCACGTCGGCCGCCGTTCACTTTCGCACAGTCTGCAGAGAAAATACTGATGGCCCGAGCCTGGTTACGACGGCTCGGGACTTATCAGTTTTCGACCACAGTGCGGGGCTGCGCTTAGGGCTTGCGCTTCTTGGGTGATTGCTTGCCTGGTTGTTTGATTTCGCCGCCCTTGGTGCTGACGAGGGCGAGGAAATCCCTAGCGTTGAACAACACTGGCACCCCCACCTTTAACCCGTTTGTTTTCTATCTCTTTTAAGAAAGTGGGGGTAGGGGGTCTGGTCCGACCAATTCAGGCCGGGCAAGGTCAGACGACCTTGCCGGAGCGGACCCAACCTTCAACCAGGAGCGGGCATAAAAGCCAGCGCTAGATGGAGGAAGGAAGAGAAAGAACCAGCTCGGTGCCGGCGTTGGGGCGGGTGCGAATGCGGAGGTGGGCGCCGATGTGTGCGGCGCGTTCGCGCATGACGGTCAGGCCCCAGTGGGCTTTGCGGCCGAAGTGGAGAAGTTGCGGATCGATGCCGGTGCCGTCGTCGCGGACGGTCACTCGCAGCTTACGTGGCGAATAATGGATTTCGACTTCGATCCTTTTTGCATCGGAGTGGCGCATCGCGTTAAGGAGCGCTTCCCGGGCGATCAGATATATTTGCTGAAGAACAACCACGTCAACTGGTTTCGGGCGGCCCATTTTCAGGATCCGCAGGCGGGCGCGGTCGGCGGGCGCGAGTTCCTCCCGGAAATCGGAAAGCGACTGTTCAAGAGTTGTAGAGGGGGCTTCGGTCGAACGAAGTCCTTGCAGCACGGCGCGGCCTTCGTCGATTCCCTTGCGCATCAGGCTGCGGGCGTGGCCGAGGAGCGGCTTGGCGGGGGAATCGGAAGGGACCCAGCCTTCGGCGACCTGGAGCTGCAGAGAGGCGCTAAGGAGCCCCTGCAGCAGGGTGTCGTGGAGTTCGCGGGCGATGCGGGCTCGTTCGCGGCGGCGCTCTTCCTGGCGAAGCAGGGCTTCGTGGAGCGATTCCTGCGGGATGGATCGAGTGAAATAACGCCGAATTCGTTGGGCCAATGGCGGAATTGGAGCGATTTCGCGTGGCATATTCGTTCCTCCATCTTGATTAGCAGTACTTCTACAGCTTGGGAATCCTACGGAGGATATTGGCTGGGAGGGGCCGGTAGCGTCTTGGACGAATCTGGTCCGATTTGTACGTTCTTGCTGGGGATTTGGCAGTGCAACACCTTAGAGCAGAATATCTTCAGGGGTTAAAAGCTCCGACCTGCGGAACCATTTATCGGTCGAGGCCGCGGGCGAGGCTGGGGGACATTCCGGTGAGGCGGCGGAAGTGGCGGTTGAGGTGGCTTTGGTCGGAGAAGCCGACGGCCAGGGCGATGTGGGAGAGAGGGAGCTGGGTGTCGCGGAGCATCTGCTCGACGTGCTCGAGGCGGCGGCGCAGCAGGTACCGGTGCGGGGGCATGCCGACCGAGTGCTGGAAGGCGCGGGCGAAATGGTGCGGCGAGAGGCCTGCCATGGTGGACAAAGCGTCGAGGCTGATCTTTTCGCTGATGTGCGATTCGATGAAATCGCAGATGCGATGCTTCATGAAGGGGGAGAGGCCGCCTCGTTGCGGGTCTGGCGCTTCGGGTATGGGCATGAAGCTGAGCATGCTGAGGCGAGGCTGGGCGTGAACGACGGCTTCGGGCGAGTTGCGGGAGAGATTGGATTTGGGAAGAGGTGGAGTGAGCAGGGCGCGCCAGTGATCGTTCGGACCAACTCGAGCGAGAAGAACGGGGATGTCCTGGCCACCGCGCCTGCGGAAAAGCGAGAGGCAGTACTCGAAGACGACGGAAAGAGGCATACCGGCTGCAAGAGTTTTGTCGTCGAGAGGAAACGCACTGCGTGCGACACGGTCAGCGCCGATGATGCGCTGGTCGTCGTCGACGGCCAGGAGCAAAGCGGAAGAGGTGTCGTCGGGCGGCAAAGCGGCGACGATCCATTTATGGCGGAAGTGTTCGCGGAAGAGGCGCTCCTCGACGGCGCGGGCGGAGGCGATGGTGGCGGCGAGGGCGAGTTGCTGCGGCCGATCGGGGCCGTCGGAGGCGACGGCGGAGACGTCGAGAACGCCGGCAAGTTTGCCGAGGGCGTCGAAGATGGGGGCGCCAGCGCAGGTGAGTTTGCTGTGGCGCGAGCGATAGTGCTGGCCGCAGTGGACGAGCAAGGGACGCTCTTCGGCGATGCAGGTGCCGATGCCGTTGGTGCCTTCGATCTGCTCGGACCAGACGCCGCCGAGCCAGATGCCCCAGCGTTTGAAATCGTCGGCGCGGGATTCGTCGCCCCGATGGTGAATGGCGATGCCCGTGTTGTTGCAAAGGAGGACGACGTAACCTTGCTGGCGAACAATGGCGTATAGACGATCGATTTCTTCTCTTGCTTGCGCGATGATGTCGGCTACCGGTTCTTTTGAGGCGTTCAGTTCGGTCTGGGTGACAACGTTGGGCGCGGCCTGATTTTTGGGGTCGACGCGATAGTCGGCCATGCAGCGGTGCCAGGAGTTGGATATTTCGTCGACGGCAGAGAGCGAGGGCGAGTTTGCATCAGCAGGTTTGATGATCTGGACGGGAGGATGTTGCTGGGAACTGGGGTTGGAACGATTGATGAGTTCCCGGGCCACTTCACCCTCCAGCATGCTGCTTTCGCCCGTTCTGGCTTGTGCGTAGCTGCTTTGCGGGCGCCTCGGCTTGCGTGACCATCGTCTGCGCAAGGGAGGCGGCCAGTGTAACAGGGGCCAAGTGGGGCAACAAGATGAGGGGTTCGCCAACTGACTGACTGCAGAAAGCGCAAAGGGATTGATTGAGACTAGCGAGGGAAAAAACAGGAAAATGGAGCGGCCTATCGGAATCGAACCGACACCTGAACCTTGGCAAGGTTCCGTACTACCACTATACTAAGGCCGCTTCGGACTATAACTTTTATAGCACGCTTCCGCCCGCAACGACAACACCCTCCCGAAACCGTTGAAAAGAAACGAACGAATCAGGAAACCTGGGTGACGCGCGCGGATTTTACAATAGGCGAGCGGCGCTGGCGTTCGGCAAAGCGAGTGGCCTTTTCCTTGTTGGTGTAGACGCGGCCAAAGGTTTCTCCGTCGGCGTAATTGACGGTGACCAAGAAATGATGATGTTTTCGGCGGCGATCTTTTCCGAATTCCGACTTACCGTCCCGGACTGATTTCCGGGGGCCTTTCGATGGAGTTGACGCTTTTGCCACGGACACCTCTGATTTGAAGGAATCGTAAATGCCACTATCGCAAGAAAGAAAACGATTCGCAAGTGCAGCCTGTGAGGGTAGCGAAAATCATAAGCCTAAAAGAAGGGGCTAACGCAATGACCCAGAGGACGAATCGGATCGCCCGCTGAAGAACGGAAGGAAACCACGGCTGGCGTGAACCAGATACTCGACACCGCGCAGGCCGCTGCTTTCGCCGGCTACCACTTCACTGCCATGCCAGGAAAATGTCATGTTAATTCCCGCGAGTTGATCGGAAGGCGGCGTGTGAACGGCGAGGAAGCCGTTGCCGCCGAAGGCGCTAAGATTGTGCAGCGCTCCCTGCCCGGGAAGCCCCATGACGAAATTGGCGGTGGTGACGTCACTCTCGAAGCCGATGACTTTCACGCGGCCTCGCCAGAAGGTGGCGAGAGGCAGGCGAACCTGGTCGACGAACGGCGTGTCGTTGCAGTAGAACGCGGACTCCATGCGCTGGATCGTGCCGGGAGAGGAAGTCCAAAGTGGTTTGTCGAAGCTGGAAGAATCGGAGCGCAAACGTTGTGAAATGTAACTTTGCGCGCCGGTGGGCACCAAACCAGCGCGAAAGTCATGAGCGCCGGGCGTCAGTGAGAAGTCTATCCGTTCACGCCGGGATTGCTTCTGGTCTGGATTTTCCTGGGCACACAGAGGCAGGAGCACGATAGCGCAGGAAAGTGCGGCAAGTCTGACGGAAATCCCAAGCGCGGGCACTCGAACCTCCCGAATCCGGCGAAACACCAGCTAAAACGCACCATATCCCAATGTAGCGTAGCTGTCTAGGACTTCCGGGAGGAGGTCAACTCTGGCCGGTTGCGGCGAGGCTACCTTCATATCAACGGTTTAGAGGCCAAGTAACAAGAAATTTTGATGTGTTGCTCATGAAACATTTCCCGGAATCTTGCGTCTTTACTAAGTGGAGAAGGACCATGATGCTTTTGGCCGTAGCAGACAGGACAATGTCGAACGTGAATAAGAAACCGCCGTTGATCGAAGACCTTCGCGCGCACTCGCAAGAGCAGATCGCTGAGCTTCGGCTGCTGCTGGAAACGGGGTTGCCCGGACGTCCGGACCCGCGCCGACCCGGCTTCTTTGAGCTCGATGGCGTTGCGAACGTGTATTATATTTTCCGGTATCCCACGGGACACAAGGTGTTGCTGTTGGCCGCCTGGCAACGTGAAATTGATCCTGTTGCTGAGATGGTTGCGTACTCCTGCCCTGCCGCGTAACAAAACTTCCCAGCACTTACAAACTGGAAAAAAACTGCGATTTTAGTTAGCGCTTGTCTTCCTCGAGCGCCAGCGAAACCGAGTTGATGCAATAGCGCAGACCCGTTGACCCGGGACCGTCTTCAAAAACGTGACCGAGGTGCGCATCGCACCGGCTGCATTTCACTTCCGTGCGAACCATGCCGTGTGAGGTGTCGGTTTCCTCGTCGACGGCCTGATTCTTGAGAGGAGCTGTGAAACTCGGCCAGCCGCAGCCGGAGTGAAATTTGGATTCGGAGCGGAACAGCGGGCTGCCGCAGCAGATACATTTGTAGGTTCCGGGCGTGTCGGTGGATTCATACTCGCCGCTGAACGGTGGCTCGGTGCCCTTTTGCCGGGTGACGTAGTATTGGTTCGGGTTGAGTTGTTTCTGCCATTCGCTATCGGGCTTGTGGATCTTTTCGCTCATGTTTCCTCTTAGGCTAGTGTTATAACACTTTGTATCAGTATCAGATTCGGCGCAATCCCTTGACGTTTGGTCGCCTGGCCTTAATTATGAGGGTACCCCTTCGCCCAGGGGACTCGTATGACTGACCCAACCGAGCCCCAATCCACCGAAAAGCGTCACGCCCGGCGTGCCAAAATTGCGAAACCATTGCGCGTGCGTCCGTCTGAGCCGCGCGATGAGCATTTTGAGGATCTGCCCGTCAGCGTAAATGCTTCGAAAGACGGGATATTCTTTCAGACTCGGCGGAAGGGGTATTACAAAGGCATGCGAGTGTTCGTGACTTTTCCTTTCACCTCGCAGCACGACCCGATGAATTGTGAATATGTGGCCGAGGTGGTTCGAGTAGAGAACCTCCCGAACAACCGGTACGGAGTTGCGCTGCATTTATTGATGACGGTGAATTACAGCGCGGGCGGGCCGCAGGGACCGACCACGCGAGGTTAGCATCCAATTTTTGAATCGTTCCGCGGCAATCTTCCGATCGAACATGCTTGCGAGTTTGTGAGCCGGTTCGCGCCGGAACATTTGAGTTTGCCATCGGATGGAGACCGGCTTCTTGGCCAAATCCGCTCGTCGGGGACAGTTTTCCTCGGTTCGCTTAGCGCGCAACCATTCGGCGATTACGCGAGCGGAGCCATCACGTTTTGCCGACGGGTGGGTGGGTGGGTGCGGCGGGGG
>Ga0210403_10001761_pt1 | contig 20049 bp, 24 predicted proteins | sample IncBWC19MmetaG_FD_150863 | JGI IMG/M metagenome (GOLD analysis project Ga0210403, IMG submission 150863) | Forest soil microbial communities from Barre Woods Harvard Forest LTER site, Petersham, Massachusetts, United States - Inc-BW-C-19-M | ecosystem: Environmental > Terrestrial > Soil >... | reverse complement strand
AATGTCCACATTCCCCTTGCGATCGCTCACCCTCACGAAAAAAGCCAGAATCGCCACGTCGTAGGTGTCAGGCGACGGCAATTTCAAATTGTCCGCTTTCACGAATCGCGTATCGGCGCGCAGCGTTGTCACCGAATCCACTCGTGAGCGCAGCTCGCGCTCCAAATCTTCGCCCGGATAGGGCTCAGGATCGGCGTACAGCGCAACCAGCAAAGCCCGAATCGGTTTCGTTCCATCGAGCGGCAAGCGATGAGGCGTATCGCGCAGCAGTGTTACGCCGCGATCGGAAATCTCTTGCGCTTCGCGCTGCCATTCCACTTTGCCGAAATGTTTGTTCAGCGCGTTCACATCCACCAAACGTTCTTTGTAAAGCCCCAGCCGCGCCTTCGCCTGGAGGATCCGCCGCACGGATGAGTCGAGCCGTTCGCGCCGAATGCGCCCGGCCTTCACCGCGTCCTTCAACGCATCGATCGCCGCGTCAGGCACTGGCGGCATGAGCAACGCGTCCGCACCCGCCACAAACGCGCGCACCGCGGCTTCGCCGGGGGCGTAGCGCACCGTGATGCCGCCCATGTCCATCGCGTCGGTGACTACCAGTCCCTGGTAGCCGAGTTCCTTGCGCAGAAGTTCTGTCAAAATGTTTGAGGAAAGCGTGGCGGGCGTATTCGGATCCGGCTCGAGCGCGGGAATCGATAAATGCCCGGTCATGATGCTGTCGGCACCGGCAGCGATTGCCGCGCGAAAGGGAACTAGCTCCAAGCTTTCAAGGCGTTCCCGGTCCGCGCGAATCACCGGGAGATCGATGTGCGAGTCCGCGGCGGTGTCGCCGTGGCCGGGAAAATGCTTAGCAGTGGCGAGGCCCCCGTTTTCTTGCACGCCGTGCACGAAAGCAGTCACGTATTCGGCAACTTTTTGGGGATTTTCGCCAAACGAACGCGTGTTGATGATGGGATTGTCGGGATTATTGTTGACGTCTGAGTCTGGCGCATAAATCCAGTGAATGCCAACGGCGCGTGCTTCGAGCGCGGTGATTTTTCCCATCGTGTACGCGTCTTTGGGACTGCCTGCCGCGGCGAGCGCCATCGCAGTGGGAAACGAAGTGCCTTCATCCAAGCGCATAGCCGTGCCGCGTTCGAAATCGGCGCCGATCAGCAGCGGGAGTTTTGACTTAGCCTGCAGTTGATTTGAAAGCACGGCGGTGGGATACGCCTGACTTTTCACGATGCCTAGCGGCGAGCTTTGTGTAATGTTGATGAAACCGCCGACATGGAGTTTCTCGACGTCGCTCATAATCTCGGCGTAAGCGGGTGCATCCGTTGCGGTGAAACTACCGTGATACGTCGCGAAAATAAGTTGGCCGACTTTTTCGTCGAGCGTCATTTTGGCGAGAGTCGTTTCGACCCATTGGGCGGCTGCCGGTGAGAGTTTTTGCGCAGGCTTCGCCGCTGTACCACTTTTCTTCGCTCCAGATGCATCTTTTGTGGAAGAAGAGGGCGTCGAAGAGATGGAGGGCGCGGAGGAAGGCTTGTTTTGACTGCGTGTCGTGTGGGCCATAAGAAAAAGGAACAAACAAAAAGGAACGAGAAGCAGAACGCCTGTACCGCGTCCTTTCATCAGTTGAGGGTCTCCCGGTGGACGCCCGGATCCTGCGCCTGTATATAACACACGCACTTCATGCTCACAACGCAGCCCCGAACGAAGCGTTCCAGAATATCATTGGTGACGCACAACCGGAGGGAATGCTTTGCCTCGACTTTGTGGCGGTCTCAAGAAAAAGTTCATTGTGTTGCTCGGTCTCGTTTTTCTGTTTACGCTCTGTTCGTCCTCGCATGCAGCCGCCAAGAAGTCGGGCCGCCCAGGCCGGGTGCAAACAGGACTCGACGTTCTTGAAGCGGAGAAATTCGCGCCTCTTCGCGGCAAGCACATCGGATTGATCACCAATCACACGGGCCTCGACGCGCAGGGCCGCTCGTCGATCGAACTATTTTTTCACGCGCCCGGTGTGCAGCTTGTCGCGCTGTTCAGTCCGGAGCATGGCATCTCGGGCCGCGCCGACGAAAAATACGCTTCCTCAAAGGATCCGACAACTGGGCTTACCACATATAGCCTGTACGGCGAATCGCTTCGACCCACGGACGAGATGCTTTCCGGCATCGATACTCTTGTTTTCGATATTCAAGACGCCGGCGTGCGCTTTTACACCTATACAGCGACCATGGCGTATTGCATGGAAGAAGCAGCCAAACACAACATCGCCTTCTATGTGCTGGACCGCCCGAATCTTCTCGGCGGCGAGGTTATCGAAGGGCCGATACTTGATTCCGACAAAACGAGCATCGTCGGCTACTTTCCTATGCCCATTCGATACGGCCTGACCATCGGCGAGCTTGCGCAATTCTTCAACACGGAAAATCACATTGGTTGCGACCTCCACGTGATTGCCATGAAAAACTGGCACCGCAATTATTTTTTCGAGAGCACCGGCATTCGCTGGGTACCGCCGTCACCAAATCTGCGCACGGTGAAGGGCTCGATTGTTTATCCTGGCATTGAAATTTTGCAGAACGCGGGAGTCTCTGTTGGACGCGGCACCGAGACGCCATTCGAGGAGTTTGGCGCGCCGTGGATGGACGGGTTTACCGTTGCAGACAAGTTGAACGCCATACATCTGCCTGGCTTGCGTTTCGCCGATCAGCCTTTCATTCCGGTGTCCGGTCTTTACGCTGGACAGCGGTGCGGAGGCGTCGGCATTCGCATCACGGACCGCGCTTCGGTGCGTTCCGTGCGCACGGGGTTGGAGATCGCGGTCATATTGCAAAAGCTTTATCCTAAGAACTTTGATCCGGCTAAATTGCTCTTCCTGATAGGCAACTCAGAAACCATCCGTCAGCTTCAAGCTGGTGTTGCGCCCGAGCAAATCGTCGCCAGCTGGTCGACAGACCTAGCTAATTTCGATCAAACGCGCCGCAAGTATTTGCTCTACAAATAATTCGGTATTGCTCGCCGAGCGATCACTTGGTCGACGCCGCATCCTTCTCCGTTGTGGTAGAGTCAGCCCATGCGCGTTGTGTCACTACTGCCGTCGGCCACGGAGATTCTGTTTGCTTTGGGCTTCGACAAAGAAGTGGTTGGCGTTAGCCACGAGTGCGATTTTCCTGAGCAGGCGCGCTCAAAGCGCGTGGTGATTCATTCGCGGCTGCCTCACGACGCTCCCCCTGCTGAGATCGATCGGCTCGTGCGCGAATACGTCTCGCGGGGAGAGAGCTTGTATTCAGTAGATGCGGAGGCGCTCGCGGAATTGGAGCCGGATCTAATTATTACGCAGGATTTGTGCCAAGTTTGCGCTGCTTCGCCGGATGATCTGGCTACGACGCTCGCGCGTTTCCCCGAACCTCCCGAAGTTCTGTGTCTGAATCCGCAGGATCTTGGCGATGTGTGGCGCGACATCTTGTGGGTTGGGGAAGCGACTTGCCGCGGACATGAAGCGGAAGCTTTGCTCAAGAAGATTGGAACACGGCTCGGCGAGCTGGAATGCCAGCTTGATGGTGTGGAGCACCGACCGCGCGTGGCGATTCTCGAATGGCTGGAGCCGTTTTATGTGGCGGGGCATTGGGTGCCGGAAATGATCGAGATTGCGGGCGGCAAAGATGCGTTGGGCCGGAAACGCACACCTTCGTTCCGTGTTTCGGCCAGCGATGTGATTGATGCTGCGCCAGAGATTCTACTGATTGCGCAGTGCGGGTACAGCGCACAGCAAGCTCGCGATGAATACCGCGCGATGTCTTTTCCGAAAGATTGGAGCGCGATTCCGGCGGTGCGCAATTCGCGCGTGTATGCGATGGACGCGAGCGGGTATTTTTCGCGGCCCGGCCCGCGCTTGATGACCGGCATCGAAGCGCTGGCCAGAATTATGCACTCAAAGGTCGCGGTCAACGCAGAGGCGGAACGCGCGATGCTACCGATCTCTTCGGCGCCAGCGGGTGCACTTTCCCCGTCACTCCGTGCCGCATCGGCCTGAATGCGCAGGACCTGAGTCCTTGGCGGATCCCCCCTCAATTGGGTGTTAACACAACCATCGGTCAAGCAGTGTGGAGAGCCCGCCGCAGTTGTGGTAAGTTACATGTAACCCGCCAGGAGGGTTGACATGGGAACAAAGAGCCGGCCGAAGACATCCCGCGATAAGGTAAGGGCGCATCGCGGGCGCCTGCGCAACCAAGGTTTACGGCCCATCCAGATTTGGGTGCCCGATCTACGCTCGCCCGTCTTCGTGGCGGAAGCCCGCAGGCAGTCGCTCGCGGTGGCCAAGAGTCCTGACGCCAAGCAGGACCAGGACTTTATCGACGCGATCTCTGATCCGGACGCAACGTGAAACGCGGAGAGATTTGGACGATGGCAGGCGGCGTGGATTATTCCGGGAAGCCACGCCCGGTGGTGATCCTGCAAGACGATCGTTTCGACGGCACGAACTCCGTTACGATATGCGCGTTCACGACGGACCCGACGGAGGCGCCGCTGTTCAGGCTGCTGATCAAGCCGAGCGAAAGCAACGGATTGCGAGCGGAGTGCCGGTTGATGGTGGACAAAGTCACAACCGTTCCGAAAACAAACCTCGGGGTTCTTGTTGGCCAGCTTGCTGACAAGGATATGCTCCGGCTAAATCGCGCGGTGCTAGTCTTTTTGGGTATTGCCGCCCCCCTTGGCGAATAGCGATCAGAATCGCCACCCAGCGAGTGCAGGGACAAGCGTTCAGGCTATACAAGCCACTCCACTTCCGCGCAACGCACGCCTGTTCTTCGGTACAGTTGACAATCTTGGTTTCTACATATAGCATTCCTATGTATAGGAGATATCGTGATTGCACCTGGAATCAAACGCGGTACGGCGGAATTGGCGGTGTTGAGCGTGCTTGAAGACGGGCCGCTGCACGGGTATGAGATGGCGCGCCGCATCGAAGAGCAGACGCACGGCTCGCTGCGATTTACGCTGGCTTCGCTTTATCCGCTGCTCTACCGGCTCGAAAAACGCGGATGGGTGCGCGGCGTCTGGGAGACCAGCGGCACAGGCCGCCGGCGGCGATGCTATCGGCTTACTCCTGCAGGGAAGAAGAAACTTGCGCCGATTCGCGCGGAATGGAGCGAATTGTTTCGTGCGCTGAAACGGCTGGCGAAGGTGTCGCATGCGTAATTGGGAAGCGCTTGTCAAACAGCGGCTCACAGGACTAGCGCTAGAGCCGGGAGAAGCGACCGAAGTGATCGCAGAAGTGGCGGCGCATCTGGAAGACACTTGCGAGGAGATGCTCAGACAGGGCCTGACGGAGGACGAGGCGGTGCGGCGGGCGTTGTCGCAAGTCGGTGATTGGAAGGATTTGCGGCGCAAAATTCTTGCCGCAAAAAGGAGGGAACAAGTCATGGAGAAACGCGTCCGACAGGTCTGGATTCCCGGGTTCCTCACGCTGATACTTTCCATGCTTTTCTTGACGGTGCTTTACAGACTCGGATTGCGAGCTCGCCTCGTCTGGAGCGGCCCCAACGGGATTCTCTTGTATACGCCGTGGCTGGCCGGGCTTCCATTTTTCGGAGCTCTGGGAGCTTATATTTCATCTCGGGCCGGCGGTTCGCGCGCAACCGTGCTTTTTGTCAGCGTTTTTCCCGCGATTGCGCTTACCTTTGCGTTCCTGTTCATGTTTCCGTTCAGCTTGACGATCGAACTAATAATGGGAAGACCTGTCGATTTTAGCAGTGTGGCCACTGTTCTCCTGAAAGATGGGATTGGCTGGCTCCTGATTCCGGGGGCTGCCCTATTAGTGGGCGGTTTACTCGCGCAAGCTTTGTTGAGCACACGGTCATCGTTGCGGTCCACGGCGATCGGTTAGCGAGGTGAACGATGCCTGATTGGGAAGCGCTAGTTCGGCAGCAACTCGCGGGACTCTCTCTCGAAGCGGGGGAGAGGCGCGAAGTGGTCGCTGAACTTGCGGCCCACCTGGAGGAGACTTTCGAGCAGTTACGCAGGCAAGGCGTGCCGGAAGAGTCCGCCAGGGAGCGGGCGCTTTTGCAGGTAAAGGATTGGCAAGACCTTCGGCGGAAAATTCAAACTGCACGAAGGAAGGAGGACGTTATGACAGACCGAGTCAAGCAAGTGTGGCTACCGGGGTTTTTGACGTTGTTCCTTTCGATGATGATGCTCATGGCGATTCAGTTCTTTGGGCCGCAGCCCCTCTTCGTGAGCACTTCCGGCTGGCGAATGACGGCTCCTGTGGCGGTTATTTACGTGCCGTGGCTGTTGTCGTTGCTTTTGATCGGCGCGATAGGAGCGTATTTGGCGGGCCGCGCTGGGGCGTCACCACGCGCTACGCTTCTTTCCATTATGTTTCCTGTTTTGCCGTATTCGGTTTTTTTTGTGCTTTGGATCCCCGTGTCGCTAATCCTGGACGACCACATCGGACATAACACCATGCGTAGCGCCTTGCTCATAGGCTTTGTCGCTTGGGTAGTGCTGCCCGGAGTGGCTTTGCTCGCTGGCGGGCTTCCGGTGCGGGTTCTGAAATCACGACGCTCAGCTTCAGGACAGGCCGCAAGGGTTTGAGCCAGATCTGTCAGTGGGCGCGATTAATCAAGCTTGCAGCCGATGCGGGAGCGATTGGGCGACCAATTAGAGCATGAGCTTGGCGATTACTTCGTCGGTGGTTTTTAGAGATTCGCCAGATTCCAGGACTTCCATTCGTGCCACAAGATAAAGTCGACGGCGGCCGTCACGGCTAGCAATATCAGTAGGTTGTATCCCACTCTCAACAACTTGTGCATTCTCCATTTGTTCGCAATGAAGTCCGCGAGGACGAACACCCCTATCGTGAACGGAAAAGTGATCAGCCAAGCGTGCTGAGTGCGCACCTCGTATCCTCCATAGATTGAGGCAACGAAATTAAAAGGCCCAATTGGAACAAACAGTCCGACAACCGGTGCGAACTGGGTCTTCGAAACTAGCAGGGCCAGATACAAAGCGGTCAAAAAGAACCACGCCACCCAAATACTCAGAATGTATCGTGCGTCCTTCAAGTCGGCACCTCCAGCGCGCCTAAAGCGAGTCATCGATATTGAGATCGGTCATGCCGGTTGCTGCCTCTTGCTCCAGTGGCGGTAGAAGGGGAGGCCAGCGAGGATTAGGAGGAGGCCGATGCTGGAGCGGCCGGGGCGGTCGAGCCAGATGTTGAAGGTAAGGGCGAGGGCGCCGGTTACGAAGAGGCCAGGAACTACGGGGTAACCCCAGCAGCGATAGGGGCGGGGCATGTCGGGTTCGGAGTAGCGCAGGCGGAAGAGGGCGACGACCGCGAGACCGTAGAAAATCCAGCCGGCGAAAATAAAAAGATTAGTGAGTTCCTCGAACGTTCCAGTCAACGCCATCAGGCTGGCCAGCACGCACTGAAAAATTAGGGCGCGAGCCGGGGTGCGGTATTTGGGATGAACGCCGTCGGCGATTTTGAAGAAGATGCCGTCGCGGGCCATGGCGTAGGCGGGACGTGCGCCGCTAAGGACGGAGGAGTTCATCGAGCCGAGGGCGCTGATGACCATGGCGACTGTGATCCATGCGGCGGCGATCGGGCCGGCGACGTGTTGGACCACGTCGGAGGCGATATGTGGAGAGGCGGCTACTGCGCTGAACGGAAGGACTTTCAGGCAGGCGGCGCTGAAGAGAAAATAGATTAGTGCGACTAATGCGACGCCGCCGACAAGCGCGCGGGGGAAATTGCGTTGCGGGTTTTCTACTTCGGAGCCCACCAGATTCAAATCTTCCCAGCCGTCGTAGGCCCAGAGAGCAGCGGCGAGCGCGGCCAGAAATGCGCTAAGGACGGTGCCGTTCAGCGCGCTCGGCCACATCGGATCAGGAGTGCTGTGCGGGGCGGCATGCGAAAAAAACGCGACGCCGATTACGATTGCTACAGACGTGATTTTGATGGCGGTTAGAAAAACCTGGACGGCTCCGCCAAGGCGGACGCCTAGGTAATTGATGGCGGTCATGCCGACGATCCAGAGAACGGCTAACGGTTGTGCCCAGGTGAAGACGAAATCGTAGGGCTTGATCCAGGCGGTGAGGCCGGGGATGGCGATATGCAGAGTGAAGATCGGAGCGGCGACGACGGGTATCAGAAAACTTAGGAAGCGCATCAGGCCTGCGGCGATGGAGGAGAGGGAACTTGGACGGCCTACGATGGAATGCATCCAGCCGAAGAGAAAGCCCCAGGCGGGACCGAAGGCGCGGCGGAGGTAGGCGTACTCGCCGCCGGCTTCGGGGATGGCGGCGCCAAGTTCGGCGAAGGAGAGAGCGCCGAAGAGGGAGAGGATTGCGCCGACGATCCAGGCGGCGAAGACGACGCTGACGAAGCGGCCTTCGCGGGCCATTTCGGCGGGCTTTAGGAAAATGCCCGTGCCGATCATGGTGCCGACGACGATGGCGCCGGAGGCCCAGGCGCCGAGGCCGCGGATTAGGTCGAGGCGTTTTTCGGTCATGATCTCCCGATTGAAAACATTCCAAACGGCCACGTGCCGGAAAGACGGGCACGGCGTGCCGTGCCCCTACGAGTTCACCCTGAGGCTTTCGGGTTTGCTGAATCGGCTCACCATGCTTCCCAACCCGAAGGTCATGAGCGCCCCGATCAGCACGTACCATGTATACGCAATGCCGGTGAATCTCCAAATGCAAAGAACAGTGGCGAGGCCGGCAAACATTCCGATGAGAGCGCCTGTGGCGGTGGCTTTGCGGTCCAGCGTGCCGAGGAGGAAGAGGCCTAGGAGGCTGCCGAAAGGGAGGGAGGCGACCGTGAGTCCCGTTTCGAGGAGCGGGCCCCATTTTACGAAGCCGAAGGCCATTAGGATTGCGCCCCAGACTAGCGTCATGCGACGGGAGAGGCGTAGGAATTTCACGGAATCGGTGGAGCGGCCCCACAATTTTGAAAAGTCCAGGACGCTTGAGGCGGCCAGGGAATTGAGGGAGCCGCTGGCGTTGGACATGGCTACGGCGACTATCGATGCCAGGAGCAGGCCGGCTAGACCTGTGGGCATTTCACGGACAAGGAATAATGGAAGGATACGATCTGGGCGCTCGCCTGGCGCGAGGAGCGGAGAGTGTTGGGCGAAGACGTAGAGAAGAACGCCAATCAGTAGAAAAATAGTGAATTGAATCAGGACGATGACGCCGCTGGTGAGGAGAGCGCGGCGGCTATCTTTTTCGTTGCGGGCCGCCAGGAGCCTTTGGACGATGGTTTGGTCGGTGCCATGGCTGGCCATGGTTAGGAATGCGCCGCCGATAAGGCCGGACCAGAAAGTGTATTTGGTGGCGAGGTCGAACGAGAAATCGAAAACTTGCAGTTTGTGGCCAGCGGCTGCGGCGACTTGTGTGACTTCGGTCCATCCGCCGGGGATGCGGTGAAGCAGAATCCAAAACGTTACGGCGCTTCCGGTGAGGTAGAGGAGGAGTTGCGCAACATCGGTCCAGATGACGGCTTTCATACCACCTTCGAAGGTATAGAGAATGGTGAGCGCGATGACGATGACGACTGCCAGGTGCTCGGAGGTACCAAGGACCACGCTAACGACAAGAGCGATCGCGGAGACACGGACACCTTCGGCGACGGCGCGAGTGATGAGAAAGGTGCTGGCGGCGACGGCGCGCATTTTTTTTCCGAAGCGTTTTTCGATGAGCGCGTACGCGGTGAGAAATTGGCCGCGAAAGTAGCCGGGGAGAAGCAGTAGGGAGATAAGGACTCGGCCGATCAGGTAGCCGATGACGAGCTGGATGAACGTAAGGTTGCCGGCATACGCGATGGCGGGCGTTCCGATGATGGTGAGGGTGGAAGTTTCTGTCGCGACGATGGAGAGAGCGAGGGCCCACCACGGAGCGGTGCGGCCGCCGAGAAAATAGTCGAGGCTGACGGAATCGCGGTCACTGTTGGCGACATCTTTCTTGCTTCGGCGGAAACGCATGCCGAGCGCCGTTACGGCCAGCAGGTAGGCGATGACGATGGCCAGGTCGAGCGGATGGATGCGCATTAGAGGGTTATGGCGCTCATGGGAGATTACTTCGACTCTTCGTATTTGCTCCGCGTTTTTGTCGCGCAAAAAGTGAACCGAGAATAGTGGGAGGACTTACGCAGGTCAAGAAATCCCTGCGGAAGGCGGAGGTGCGGCAGCCATCTGGTCCGCTGGAATCCGGTCCAACAGGTATGGCGCATGTTTGCGCACGTTATTTTCTTCGGTGAATGCATTGAGCGCGTTTCTCGCTTATGCTTTTTGGATGCGCTTTGTCTTGGGATTCGACGGCGGCGGCACGAAGACGGATTGCGTTTTGATGGATGAGTCCGGGGCGGTTTTGGCGCGCTCGCAGGCTGGGCCTTCGAACCCGCTGCGCGTTGGATTTGGCGCGGCGATCTCTTCGATTCGTGATGCGGCGCGGCAGGCCATCGCACAAGCCGCACTGCCCGCCAATTCAACCGCAACCGCGGTTTGCGCCGGTCTTGCCGGAGCGGGGCCGCCCGAGTCCGCCGAAAAGATTCGCGCGCTTCTTGCCGCGGAATTCCCGGAATCGAAGGTTCAGGTTTGCACCGATCTCGATCTCGCGTTGGCAGCGACGGGCGACGGACCAGCGATTGTGCTGTTGGCGGGGACGGGTTCGTTCGCAGTCGGGCGGAACACGGCGGGCGAAACGTCGCGTGCGGGCGGATACGGCTCGCAAATTGGAGACGAGGGTAGCGCTTATGACGTTGGGCGGCGCGCCGTTTTAACGGCGATGCATGAAAACGACCGCGCGGGGTCCGACGCGCTCTTGGGGCAACGGTTGCTGCGTGAGTTGGGGTGTGTTGATTGGTCGGAGGTCAAGGCGCGTGCGCAGGCTGCTTCCGACGAAGTCTTTCCACGATTGTTTTCCGTCGTCGCCATGGTTGCGGATTGGCACGAAACTCCCTCTGAGACTTCAGCTGAAACCACGGCCAGGAATTCGGCGCGAGGAATCCTGCGTGCAGCCGCGTTTGATCTGAGTTCGCTTGTGGAGAATGTAGCTGAACGCTTGCATTTGCGGGGCACGCGGTTTGTGGTTGCAAAAACGGGTGGGATGATTGGGCGGTCCAAATATTTGGAGAGTCAGATCGATGAGCGTCTAAAGAATGCGTTCCCGCAGGCGGAGATTGGAAGCCTGCGCGTATCTCCCGCGGAGGCGGCGGCGCAGCGGGCGCTGCAACTGCTATCCGGCGGCGCGGGGCACTGAGATGATGAGTGCGGATAAAAATCGGGATCGCGCGCTCGTTGCGGCCGGCGAGGAGCTGGCGGCTTTACTTCACCATGCCGACGCGGAAGTTCTGGTGGCGCTGCTTGATAATCCATCTCTCGAGGAAACGCAGCTGTGCATGCTGCTGGAGCGAAAAAATCTCCCGGGGGAAATTCTCGAAGAGGTGGCGCGGCGCAAGCCCTTGCTGAAGAATTACCGCGTCAAGAAGGCGCTGGCGTTTCATCCGCGTACGCCGCGGCTTGTCACACTGCGTTTGCTTCGCGATCTGTACCTGATGGACCTTGTGCAGCTTACGCTGCTGGCGGGAATTCCGACCGAGTTGAAGCGGAATGCGGAGGATCAGCTGGTTTCGCGGCTGCCACAACTGCCGCTGGGACAAAAAATCACTTTGGCGCGGCGAGGCCCGGCGCGCCTGGCTGGGGCGCTTCTCGCGGAAGGGCATGCGCAAATTGTTTCGATCGTCCTGGACAACGCGTATTTGACGGAGGCGCAAGTGTTGCGAGTGCTTTCACGCGAAAAACTGCCGCCGGTGGTGGTGCGCACCATCTCGCTGCACCGCAAGTGGTCAATCAGCTACAACGTTCGGCTTGCGCTCGTCCGGCATCCTTTGTCACCGCTAGCCACTGTGCTTGCGTACCTACCCGAGCTCACCGTCTCCGATCTGCGAGAATTGGCCTCGCCAGGAATCGTTTCGGAGAGCCTTCGCAAGTATTTGCAAGCGGAAGTGCAGCGGCGGATTCGCACGCGAGAAAAATCCGTGCGCAAGGAAGACACCCCCGGGCCTGCGGCTGCGTCTAATCAAGACTAAGCGGCATCCTTTCACCTAAAGGCTGGAATTTTACTGTCGAGTGAGTGTGTCCGAAAAAGTTAGGTGCATTGCTGGGAACAAAACATCGGTCTCCGGCGTCGTATGGGTGTGCTCGTAGCAGGGGTATGCTTAATACGAACGAGCGGCGAGATCGCCCTGGCGCCGCACCTTGGGATCCTTGGCAGGGGGGTTCACCAAGTCCATGGGCAGTGGGGACCAATCGGCCCGGCGGTCGGATCGACGCTGGGCGCAACGCTACTCGTTTCGCGCCAACCTCGAGATCGAGTGGGGTTCGGCAGTCTTGCGCGCCAGCACGCGCGACATCAGCTCGAATGGCATGTTCATCGAATCCGTCGATCCTTTGTGGATTGGCGCGGGATTTACGGCGCATTTGGTGCTGGACCGGCCCGTCAAAGTAGATTGTTCCGTGAAGCGCATCGAGCCCGGGCGTGGCATGGGCGTATCCGTGACCCTATCCGAAGGGCAGCATGAGCAGCGCTACCAAGATCTTCTGGCTTCACTCTCCCACACAGGTTCTTAAGCTCGTCTTATACTATGCTTGCGGCGGCGCGGGTTGGTTCGCGCGCCTTGCTGTGCGTGCAGGAGTTTTCGCCCCCTTCGATTGGAACGGCGTTTGAGGTCGCATGAGTTTGACCAGATGCCTTGATTGCGGTTCCCCGCGAACCGCGGACCAGTGTCCCTCTTGCGGGTTGACGTCGGTGGCGGCCGAGTTGCTTTTCCGGCGGCGGCTTGTAGGGCGAACCGCGATTTTTCTGGTCGGTTCGCTTGCGTTCCCTTATGTGAGCCAGATTTACCCTCCGCTCGATTTGGATCTGATGCTGGTGTTCTTTGGATTGCTGTTTTTTCTGGCGCTGGCGATTGCGGTGATTCTGGAGAGTCGGGCGCGGCAGCACAAGGAGATCGAAGTTCTGAAACGCCTCTACGCGGGATTCATTCCGCTGCCGTGGATTCTGGCGGCCACACTTTTTGTGAATGGACGGCTCGATTCGCAGAAAAACCTGGCGTACTATCCGACCACCGTCGAAAGCAAATTCAATATGAAGGGGATTGTGCGCGGGAGCCGGCGGTTGCACGTGCATTCGTGGCGAGCCGGGGAGAAGGTCGAAGGCTTGGCGGTGGATGCGGATGATTTCGACCGGTTCCAAGCCGGGGATAAGGTTACCGTGGCGGTTGGCCCGGGGGCGCTGGGGATTCCGTGGTATTACGGAGTTTATCGGCGATGAAGTTTTGGATGGCGGATGCGCGGCTGTGGCGCGAAAACCTGGCAGGGCTTAAGCCCTGCGCCTACACGGACTCAATAGGCGGGTTTGCCGTCGGGCTTTAGGGGCAAATTAATGTCAAGGTAGTGCCCGGTCTTTCCGAAGCGAAAGCGGACGCGGCGGACCATCAAGCCGGCGTCGCGCATTTTCCAATCAGAAATCTCAAGGGGGTCGCTCGGAAGGTCGGAGAGCGACCATTCGACGTTGTCGCCTTGTGGCTTCACGGTTTGCGGATCGACTTCGTAAACTTCGGCTTCCTTCAGGTCCAGATAGAGAAAGCGTTTCCACAGTTTCACAAGCAGCGCGTCGCGCTTTTCCGAGTGGTAGATATTCCAGCTTTGCGGCGCTTGGTCATTGAAACGCACGACAGCGAATTGCACCGGCTTCCAAATGGCTTTCTTATCGGGAGAGACCGCCTGGGGAAGCGTGGAGAAAAGAATCAGCACGGAAACAATGGCTGTTTGCATTCCTGAAATCAATTTACATCACAACTTCGCTGAAGGATTTGTCGAGAAGGCGGATGGCTTCGTCGACATCGGGTTTGGTGGTGTTGAGCATGGGGGCAAGGCGGAGGACGTTGCCCATGAGGCCGCCTTTGCCGATGAGCAGGCCGTTGTCGCGGGCGCGTTCCATGACTTGCGTGGTTTGCGCGGGTGCGGGCTCTTTGGTTTTGCGGTCTTTCACTAGTTCGAGAGCTTGCATGAGGCCCATGCCGCGAACGTCGCCGATGAGCAGGCCGTTGTCGCGGGCGCGTTCCATGACTTGCGTGGTTTGCGCGGGTGCGGGCTCTTTGGTTTTGCGGTCTTTCACTAGTTCGAGAGCTTGCATGAGGCCCATGCCGCGGACGTCGCCGATGAGCGGGTGCTTTTCTTGAAGCTCTTCGAGCTTGGCGCGGAAATAGGCGCCGACGGTGTGCGCGTTTTCGAGCAGATTGTCTTCTTCGATTAGCTCGATGGTGGCGCGGGCAGCGACGCTAGTTACGGGATTGCCGCCGAACGTGGCGATGTTGAGGCCTTGGAATCCTGCGGCGATTTCGGGCGTGGTGACCGTGAGACCTACTGGAACGCCGTTGGCCATGCCCTTTGCGCTCGTCAGAATGTCAGGCGTTACTTCCCATTGTTCAATCCCGAACCATTTTTTGCCGGTGCGGCCCCAGCCGGTTTGCACTTCGTCGGAGATGAAGAGGCCGCCGTATTTTTTCACGATATTGAAAACGATTTTGAAATATTCCTTGGGCGGGGTGATAAAACCGCCGACGCCTTGGATGGGTTCGGCGATGAACGCCGCGATGCTGCCGCTAGTGCCGGTCTGGATGAGGTTTTCGACGTCGCCGGCGCAAGCGACTTCGCATTCGGGATACTTGAGATGGAGCGGGCAGCGGTAGCAATAAGGATTGATCGCGTGAGCGATACCGACGCTGATGACCGCTGCTTTGCGATAAGGAGCATGCGCCGTGACTGATTTCATAAGCGAGGAGCCGCCGGAATAGGCGTGGCGGAGGGCGACGATGTCATAACTGCCGGTGGCCATGCGCGCGATCAGGATCGCTGCTTCGTCGGCTTCGCTGCCGGAACTGGTGAAAAAACTCGACGACAAATTTCCGGGAGTGATTTGCGAGATTTTTTCGGCGAGCGCGACGATCTGCTCGGTTGGATACAGCGTGGACATGTGCTGGAGCTTGTTGACCTGCGCGTTGATCTTGCTGGTGATTCTGGGATTGCAATGGCCCACGGAAACGGTGAGGATGCCGCCGAAGAAATCGAGATATTTGCGGCCTTCGACGTCCCAGACGTGCTGCATTTCAGCGTGGTCGGCGACGAGGGGTTTTTGGTAGTAGTTGGTCACCGACGGCCAGATGTATTTTTTGTGCTTGGCGACGGCTTCTTCGCTGCGCGACATCGTTGATTGCACGGGCTTTGCGGGCGTGGTCATGGGCGTTTCCTCGGCATTAGCATGGCGACGTTCGAGTGTACGACGCGGAGAAACGTGCGGCAAGCAGGGGCCGTAGGTCAGCAGCGTGTTGCAGCCTGAAGAATCCGCGAGTGCCTTTATCTTTGAAGAATCAGAAGAGCGCGGTTGTCACGCTCGAACTGAGAAAGGAGAATCACATTTCCACTGATGATACGAACGGCGATGCTTGTGGGATAGTCGCAATTCTCAAGCAGTATCACTTTGGGCGGCGCACCATAAGTATTGGCCATGGTCACGAAATCAGTGTCTGCAGTGATGATGGCGAAGCCGTTCTGCTTTGCATAGTCCCAGATTTGGCGGTCGGTTGTACCGCTGGCTAAACCCACCTGAGAAACGTGAACCGAATCAGGAAAGAGATACCGAGTTGCTTCCACCAATTTGCGGGAAAGGTTTTCATCAAAAAGGAGCTTCATTCAAGCTTAACGAATAACCGCGTTGTCTTTCAGATTTGAGGCCCACTGGAGGGCGGCTAGGATATCTTCTTCGGTAAGCTCCGGATAGTCGCTGATGATCTGGGAGTGTGATGCACCGGTTCCCAGCCACTTCAGAATGTCCCAAACGGTGATGCGCAAATTGCGAATGCAGGGCTGTCCGGAACGAAGCCCTGGCGTGATGTTTATTCTGGCAAGCAAGCCTTCCACGGCGTTGTCTCCTGTCTGCTCACCATTATGGCACGAGCGAGGAGAGAGGTGGGAGCTGTGCACGGTGAAACTTACGGCAAGCGCGACGCGCCATTTCTCGGTAGACTATTGGAGCGCCATGAGAAAGAAACGCGAGCCAATGCATCCCGGCGAGATTCTGCGCGAAGAGTTCATGGTCTCACTAAAGTTGAGCATGAGCCGAATGGCGATGGATCTGCGCGTTCCCGTGACGCGGATCGCCGACATCATCCACGAGCGCCGCGGCATCACGGCCGACACAGCGCTTCGCTTTGGGCGCTACTTCCAGAATACGCCCGTGTTTTGGATGAATCTGCAGGCTCGCTTTGACCTGGGGTTGCTGAAGATAGGATCGCGGTCAAGGTTGCGCGCGACGTGCGGCCCTTGGAAGTTGCAACCAACTAGCCATGATTCATTGCCGTTGCGCGTGCACATCAGTCTAGCCTTCCGCCACCCATAAAACTCATTGCGCCGCTACTCGGTTCTATTCGTACCTAACTCTCTGCAATCCTGGCGCATCAAAGGCGAGGAGTTTCAGACGGTTCGTGACAAATGTGCGCGGAGACGCATAGGAGACAAGTGATGGCCAAGATGAAAGTGGCGGTGGTTACGAAAGCAGGCGCGGATTTTGAGATTCAGGAGCGGGAGATACCTAAGCCCGGGGTTGGCGAGGTGCGGATCAAAGTACAAGCTTGTGGGATTTGTTTCAGCGATCACCTGGTGAAAGACGGTTTGTGGCCTGGAATCGTGTACCCGCGCGTGCCGGGGCACGAGGTAGCAGGCGTTGTGGATGAAGTGGGCGCGGGAGTAACGGAATGGAAGAAAGGTGATCGCGTGGGGACGGGCTGGCACGGAGGCCACGACTTTGTATGCGAATCGTGCCGTCGAGGAGACTTTGGAGCCTGTAAGAGCGGAGCAATCACAGGTATCACACGCGATGGCGGTTATCAGCAATACATGCTGGCGAGGCATGAAGCGGTAGCTCGGATTCCGGACGATCTGGATGCTGCAGAGGCGGGACCTCTTTTCTGTGCCGGCGTTACGACGTTCAATTCGCTACGGCATAGCGGAGCGACAATCGGCGACTTGGTGGGCGTGCAGGGAATCGGCGGGTTGGGACATTTGGGAATTCAGTTCGCTGCGAAAGCTGGGTATCGCGTCGCAGCCATCGGACGCGGACCCGAGAATGCGGCATTGGCAAAGAAACTGGGAGCGTCTGCCTATATTGATACGAATGCGACAAACCCGGCGGAGGAACTGCAAAAGATGGGAGGCGCCAAAGTGATCCTGGCGACGGCGCCAAATGCGAAGGCGATTGCGGGGTTAGTAGGCGGGCTGGGCGTGGACGGAAAATTGCTGATCGTGGGTGCACCATTTGAGCCGATGGAGGTATCGGTGCTGTCGCTCATAATGGGCAGGAGGGATATACAAGGATGGCCTGGGGGAACGGCGATAGATTCGGAGGATACGCTGCGATTCTCGTCGCAAACAGGCGTGAAGGCAATGATCGAAAAGTACCCGCTGGAGAAGGCGAGTGAGGCGTTCGCGCGAATGATGAGCGGGAAGGCGCAGTTTCGCGTGGTGCTGACCATGTAAGAAGGATAATCTCAGCGCACAAGCACGAGTTCGGAACTCGGGGACCAGGTTGAGTGCGATGGTGATTCGGGAAGCAAACGCAAACGACAGCGATGCAATTTGGAAAATCCTCGAACCCGTGATTCGTGGCGGAGATACGTACACTTTGCCGGCAGACATGAAGCGCGAAGAGGCGCTTGCCTATTGGAATTCGCCCGGCCACGGAGTGTTCGTCGCGGAAGAAGGCCGGGAAATCGTCGGGACGTATTACTTGCGTGCGAACCAGAAGGGCGGAGGAGCGCACGTGGCGAATTGCGGGTACATGACCGCTCCGTGGGCGAGCGGACGCGGGGTTGCGCGGGCCATGTGCCAGCATTCGTTGGAGCACGCGAAAGCGCAAGGCTTTCGTGCGATGCAGTTTAATTTTGTGGTGAGCAGCAACGAGCGCGCGGTGCGGCTGTGGGGAAGTATGGGATTTGAAATTGTGGGCCGGCTTCCAGGAGCGTTCATGCATCCGACGCTGGGTCCCGTCGACGCGCTGGTCATGTACCGTTATTTGTAGCTTGCCGTTCTAATTCGTGCCCCGGTGGTTTTTCTGCGTGCGCTGCTTCAGCGGTAGCCCTGCCATGCGTATAATGACGCGCTATGCCTTCGAGCCCCTCCTTCATCAAGCGCGGATTTCGGATGTTTGCGCGGGTATTTCCCCGCTGCGGCATGATTTCGCAGGCGATCGCTTTTAATTTGTTTTTGGCATTTTTCCCGGCACTGCTCATCATGGTGGGTTTCGCAACGAGCCGCATCGGCGGACGAACGAGCCTGCTCGATTTGATTACGGATCTCACGGCATTTCTTCCACCGGGGAGCCAGAGCATTGTTTCCGAGTTTCTGGTGAAGCGCGGGCCGGAAGCGTGGAAACTGGCGCTGGTTGGATGGACGGGAACGCTGCTGGCGGGTTCGCAAGTGATGCGGTTGCTCATGGAGGGAATCCATAGGATTTACGGGGACCAGGAGAAACCGGGATTTCTGCACCGGCAACTTCGTGGACTGGCGTTGCTCCTGGTGACGATTGCACCGCTGCTAGCAGCGGCGATACTGGGTGTTCTTGGACGGCCGATCCGGCGCTGGCTTGCGTTGGAGCTTGGCCCTCGGCACATCTTGCAGGGGTGGTGGACAATTTTCTTTCCGGCGATGGCGATTGTGCTCGCGATGTTGGCGTTGACAGTCATCTATCGGGTAGCTCGGCCGGGGGAGGAACGAATGCGGCACGTCTTGCCCGGCGCGATGGTGGCGACATCCTTGTGGTGGCTGGTAAACGTGCTGTTTGGGTTTTATGTGCGCCGGGTGCCGTACAGCGTGGTGTACGGGGGGCTTGCGGCGGTCATCGGATTGATGGTGTGGATGCAGCTTTCCGCAGTAATCATATTCTTGGGTGCGGCGTGGAACGCGGAACTGGCAGAAAACCGGCGTGGAGCGCGGGACGTTAGCCGAGCATAACGGTTGTGGAATAGGGCGAGGAACATGGCTGAGCAATTCATTCGCGTGGAATTCTATTCCGGCCGTAAGTCGGAGGAGCGCCCCGTGCGTATCTTGTTCAAGGGGCGCACGTTGGAGATCACGGACGTGGAAGACCGTTGGTATTCGCCGGGAGCGACTTACTTCCGCGTCCTGGCAGTGAGCGGAGACCGCTATGTTTTGAGGCGCGATGAGGGGCAGGATGTTTGGAGTCTGACGGCCTACCGTCGACTGTCAAAAGGGGCGCCGCAAACGCGTTGACACAAAAATTAACCAGAGCGTATAGTCAATTCGCGAGTGTGGTCCCAAGGTTCCCCCCGTGGTGCCGGTTCCTCCCGAGAGCCGGCGGTGCCTGCGGATGCGGATCAGAGAAGGAAGAGGCATGTCCTACCTACCGCAGTTCCCGTTCGCGAGGCACTTGAAGTGTGTTTTTTTGTTGTGGGTGTGGGCAGGTGTGAGCGCTTCAGCCCGGGCGCAGACGCCAACTCCGCCGCCTGAAGCTCCCTCCGCAACCGTGACAGTGCAGCCGCCTGCAGAGCCAGCGAAACCGCAAGCGCCGGCGTCCAACGACAATGCCGAAGTATCGAGCCGCGATACGGCTCCTACGTTCAAGGTCCGCGTAAACCTTGTCCTGGTGCGCGTGGTTGTGAGAGATCAGCAGGGCCACGTGGTGCCGAACCTGAAGAAAGAAGATTTTCAGCTAACGGACAATCGCAAGCCGCAAACGATCTCGACGTTCAGCGTGGAGACTCCGGCGTCTCGTGCAATAGAAGCGACTGTAAGCGCCGATGTAAATACTCCCGCCGATCCAGACGTGGCGAAGGCCGTGGCGGCTGCGTTGCCGCGGCGATTCGTCTCGGTGGTATTCGACGACCAGCACCTCACAATGCAGGATGCGATGTTCGTGCGGAACGCGACCGGTAAGTTTTTTGATTCACTGGCGGCTTCCGATCGAGTGGGCATTTACTCGACT
>Ga0210403_10001758_pt1 | contig 20058 bp, 20 predicted proteins | sample IncBWC19MmetaG_FD_150863 | JGI IMG/M metagenome (GOLD analysis project Ga0210403, IMG submission 150863) | Forest soil microbial communities from Barre Woods Harvard Forest LTER site, Petersham, Massachusetts, United States - Inc-BW-C-19-M | ecosystem: Environmental > Terrestrial > Soil >... | reverse complement strand
ATCGGGCAAGGGCAGCAAAGGCGGTAAGGTAACCAGCCGCAAGCAGGCAATAGCCATCGGGCTGTCAGAAGCTCGCAAGAAGGGCGCGAAGGTTCCGGAGAAGGCTGCAAGCTAGAATTGCGAGGGCAGATCGCTCCGCCGGGAGGGCACGACTTTTAGTCGTGCCGAGAGTGCGGCTGCAGATTTTCGGCATGGCTGAAAGCCGTGCCCTCCCAGCCAGACCTAAGTCGAGTTCCCCGAAACCTTTTGCTTTTCCACCTCTTCGCTCGCAATCCGGAACCCGGTGTTAGCCGCCGGAACGCCGGCGTAGATTGTAGTGTGCAGCAAGACCTCCTGCACATCACATGGCTCCAACTCGCGCGCGAGGCCTGCGCGGAGATGCAGACTAAACTCCTCCCACCGACCGTGAGTTGCGGTAATTGCCAGTGTCAGCAATCTGCGAGTTCTCTGATCGAGGCCGGGACGCGCCCACACCGTCCCCCACGCATAGCTGGTAATCAGCTCCTGGAAGTCACGGGTTAAATCGGTCGTTGCCGCGATCGCGTGATCAACATGAGCGTCCCCGAGAACTTCTCGCCGAATTCTAAATCCAGCCTCCAACGGATCAGAAGAATCATTCGGTAGCCGAAGAAAGTCCAGCAGCGCAGCCGTAAACGACCGCGGCTTTTCTAAATTGGATAGATGGGCCGCCGGCAAATGTACCACGCGCACGCCGCCAATTTCACGCGCTAGTATCTCTCCATTGCCCTCCCAGGGCGTGGACACGTCGCGGTCTCCAACGATCAAGAGAGTTGGAGTCCGAATTCTACCGAGCAGTTCCCTGCTATCGAAATCTCTAAGTGCCGCACAACATTTTGTGTAGCCGGACGGGTCAGTCCCAAGCAACACGGACTTGACCGCATCGACGTACCCATCGCCGCGCGACAACGTCTCAGCAGAAAAAAACCTCTGCATCGCCATCTCAACAATTGCTGCCATTCCATTTTCAAGGACGGCCTTTCGCCGCGCATCCCAATTGGTCCGAGGCCCGAACTGCGGCGACGTGTTAGCGAGAACGAGTGCGGTCAGCCGATCAGGCGCGTTTATCGCGAGCCATTGCCCGATCGCGCCTCCGAGCGAAATACCACAAAAGGAAAAGTTCTGGACGCCAAGAAAATCGGTGAGGCCGATCACGTCCCGGCCCAATTGCTCAATCGAGTAATCTCCGTGGGGGACATCTGAGGCGCCGTGTCCTCGAATGTCGTAACGAAGGACCTGAAAATATGGCAGAAGACTATCGGCCTGCTGCGCCCACATTCCGTGATCCGCCCCAATCGAATGCGACAAAATCAGCACCGGTGCGCCCTGCTTCCCTTCCAAGCGATAGAACAACCGATTCTCGCCGATTTTTGCAAATGGCATGATTCTCTATTCCCTTTCGCGCTTGGAGTCCCTAGGCTTCAGCGAGGACAGTAGTCGTTTTCGAAATTCATTGGCAACGCCCAGATATTTCTCTGGGTCCTCAAGGTTACGCAAGGTCTCGGCATCGAGATATGCCGCGATCTCAGGCATGTCGGCAAGCACTTCAGAAAAGCGACGATTCTCGGCAATGCTCTTCCGAGTAGCGTCTTCCAACAGGCTGTGGGCCGCATCGCGGCCAAGCTTTCGCCCTATCACCATCATTGCTTTCTCGGCGAAAATCGTGCCGCCAGTAGCTTCGATGTTTTCTCGCATTTTTGCTGCGTTCACTGACAGTCCTTCAGCGACTTCAGTCATGGAAGCTATAGCGAGACCCGTACTTTGAATCAATGCAGCCACGGTAGACCATTCTGCTTGCCATCCGCCGGTTCCACGTTCGTGTTCTTGCGCCATGCCAGAAAGAAAAGTCGCAACCAGCCCCGGAACTCGATAAGCGGCAGCCAGACTCAGCGAGCACCCAATCGGATTGTGTTTGTGCGGCATCGTAGAAGAGCCGCCGCGACGGTGTTCTCGGGACTCGGATACTTCTCCAATTTCATTTTGCATGAGCAAGCTGATGTCTCGAGCCATCTTGCTGAGAGAGCCAGTGAGCACTCCGCAGTCACATAGAAGCGCTGGCAGGCGGTCGCGATGAGTGTGCCAGGGCGCATCTGGATATGCCAGACCAAGTTCATGCGCAAGCGACTGTCCAACGACGATGCCCTGATCTCCAAGCGAGGCTAGAGTGCCGCTCGCTCCTCCAAATTGAATTATGAGAGCGTCCGCGAAGCCCGCATTCAGGCGGTGATGACTTCGCCGAATCGATCCCAGCCAGCCTGCAGCTTTTAGGCCGAATGTAATGGGAGGAGCAGCCTGCATCAGCGTTCGCCCCACCATCACCGTGTCTGCATGTTTTTCAGCCAGCCCGCGCAATGCCGTTTCCAGACGCGTGAGATCTCGTTCGAAAATGGATTGCGCTCGTTTGAGCAGGAGGACCAAAGCTGTGTCGGCGACGTCCTGGCTGGTTGCTCCCCAATGCACGAACCCAGCGGCGGCAGGATCCGAGACGCGGACACGCTGTGTAAGAGCCTTCACCAGCGGAATGCCCGGGGTTCCTGCGCGCAAAGCCTCACGTGATATATCCGCTGCATTGAGGAAATGAGCGTTAGCCGTGGCTGCAATTTTTTCGGCGGCAGCTCGCGGTATGATTCCGACACCGGCTTCAGCCCGCGCCAGTGCTGCCTCGAAATCGAGCATGGCCTGGAGCACTGACTCGTCCGAAAACAACTCCGCGAGTTCGTCAGTGGTCGCCAGACTTTCAATCAGCCGCCCTGCCATAGTGTGCCTCTGAGACATTGCAGAGATTACCACTCAACCACGAGGTTTGTGAGGGGGTGGGGTGGGCATGGGGCGCCGTCTTTCTAAAAAGTGGTGATTCTCTGACTCTATGTCTGGAGGCACGCCCCCCGGCTTACCTATCTCTCGGGATTTTTGTTAAGATTGGCTCGCACCTCTGCGGGAAACGATCCGCACGCGCCATAAAGGAGCATCTCATGGCAACCACTCTGGTATCGCCGGAACTTCACAAAGGCGTTTCTGAATTCCTCAGCAAACCTCGAAAAATGTTGATCGACGGCAAATGGGTCGATTCGGTTTCTGGAAAAACATTCGACACCTATAATCCTGCCACGGGCGAAGTCCTCGCCAAAGTAGCCGAGGGGGATCGCGCCGATATTGAGCAAGCGGTGAAGGCTGCCAGAAAGGCGTTTGAAAGCGGGAAATGGCCCGATATGTCGGCCTCAAAGCGAGGACGCCTCCTATGGAAGTTGGCGGACCTGCTTGAGGCGCACCTTGAAGAATTTGCGCAGCTCGAGACCCTGGATAATGGCAAGCCTTTAACCGTTGCCCGCGTTGCCGACGTGCCCCTCGCGGTCGATATATTTCGCTACATGGCGGGATGGGCTACAAAGGTAGAGGGCAACACGATTCCCATCTCGGCTGGGGGAAAGTATCTGGCCTATACGCTGCGGGAACCAGTTGGGGTCGTGGGCCAGATTATCCCCTGGAATTTTCCTCTTCTAATGGCTGCATGGAAGTTGGCGCCTGCTCTCGCCGTCGGCTGCACTGTCGTATTGAAACCGGCTGAGCAAACTCCTCTCAGCGCCTTGCGTCTTGGCGAACTTGCTATGGAAGCTGGATTCCCCGACGGAGTGTTGAACATTGTCCCCGGCTTTGGCGAAACTGCCGGCGCAGCTCTGGCCGCGCATCCCGACGTCGACAAAATTGCGTTTACCGGGTCCACGGAGGTCGGCAAACTGATCTTGCAGGCCGCTGCCGGAAATTTGAAGAAAGTTTCCCTGGAGCTGGGCGGGAAGTCTCCTAACATCATTTTCCCGGACGCCGATCTGAAAGCCGCCATACCCGGAAGCGCAAGTGGAATCTTTTTTAATCAGGGCCAGTGCTGTTGCGCCGGCTCCCGGCTCTTCGTCCATAAAAGCATCTTTGACGAAGTGGTGGATGGCGTCGCGAAAGTCGCCAGGGAGTTTCGTGTCGGGCCCGGCTTTGACGCTTCGACGAATATGGGTCCGTTGGTTTCGCAAGAGCAGTTGGAACGTGTCTGCGGCTACCTTGAGTCGGGAATGAACGATGGCGCAAAAGCAGTCGCGGGAGGAAAGAAGAAAAGCGGCGCTGGATATTTCGTCGAACCCACCGTCCTCATCGACACCAAGCCCGACATGAAAATAGTAAAAGAGGAAATATTCGGGCCGGTCGTGACTGCGATTCCGTTCAGCGATCCCGATGAAGTACTGCCGACGGCGAATAATTCCATCTACGGACTCGCTGCCGCAGTCTGGACTCGCGACATCAGTAAAGCCCATCGCACCGCCGCGAAGCTTCGCGCCGGGACGGTTTGGATCAATTGCTATAACGTGTTCGACGCCGCGCTTCCTTTTGGTGGATACAAGCAATCAGGCTGGGGCCGCGAAATGGGACACGACGCGCTGGAGCTGTACACGGAGACCAAGGCGGTGTGCGCGCAACTGTAAGACTTGTCGGCAACCAATTTCTTGTCGTTCCGAGGCAGCCCTATCGGCGAGGAACCTGCTTTTGCCTTAAGACAGCAGATTCCTCGCGCTAGCACGCTTCGGAATGACAATTCCGATCGAACCTATCTCCCCATGACATCGTGCCAGTGATGCATGACAGCGCAGCTGAGGTGACCCAGAACGAACCAAAACACTGCTGCAAGAACATTCTTGACTGTGGGTGTCATCGGGACATAATGCCACAGCGAAGATGCGGAAACGACGGGAACTCAACCCGACCTACCCGCGCCCAGACCCCCTTTAATTGTGTTTCGTGAATCCCGATGTTAGCATCGAACAGAAGTCAATTAAGGCGCTTGGCGGAGGTTTTATGTCGCAAAGAGACGGAAACGGCATTGCATCGTTCTTAGTAGGACTCGGTATCGGGGCGGTCGTGGGCGTTCTGTTCGCGCCGCAATCCGGAAGCGAGACACGCGAAGTTCTGCGTTCGAAGGCCGATGAGGGTAAGGAATTTGTCCGTAACCGCGCGCGCGAGGCCCGCGAACAGGCTTCGGAATGGGTCGACCGGGGCAAAGATGTCCTGAACCAGCAAAAAGAACAGGTGCGTTCAGCGGTCGAAGCCGGCAAACAGGCATATCGCCAAACCACTACCGCCACTGCTGACGACGGCGCAAAGAACCTTTAGATCAGCGAAACCTGCGCCACTTTGAACAGTGTAAGGAGGCGAGCAAGCGACCATGGACCCAACAATCTTTATTGCCGTGACTACGGCTGCTGTAGTTCTCCAGGCACTCATATTGGTCGCAATGTATCTGGCGGTCCGCAAAGTGGGGGCGAAAGTCGAAGCTCTCGCTACGGAAGTTCAGGGCACCCTTCTTCCCAAGGTGACGTCCCTCACCACTCAAATGAAGGATACGGTTTTTCCCGCGGTGCACACGGCTCATGCAATGCTGATCGAGTTGCTACCCAAAGTCGAGGCAGTAGCTGACGACATCAAAAGCACGACCGCAATCGCTCGCGCTCAAGCGGTGCGAATCGATGCCACGCTCACAGACATCGTTGACCGCACACGCTTGCAGGTAATCAGGGCCGACGAAATGGTCAACCGCACCATGGACAAAATCGAAGAGACCGGAGATCTGGTTAAGAGAACCGTGGTTTCCCCAGTACGGCACATCTCTGGCGTGGTTCGCGGAGTCAGCACGGGTTTCGAAGTTTTCTTCGGAGGCAAGCGGCGCCGGCGAAACGGCAACGGTGCCACGCAGGATGAGATGTTTATCTAGCTCTACGAAGATCTGAGTTCGGCCAGTAAAGCTAACTCTCCCACCCTTGGGGTCCTCGTTCCAGGCAAGCGCTCCAGCAGGCAGCTTCCATCACAAATTTCCAAACGGCACCCTCTCATTGAAGTTCTGCTACACTCCAGCGAAATAAGCATCTCTGTTACATGACGTTTATTCGAACAATCGGTCGCTGGGCAATGACAGGCCTGGTGATTAACGGCGTCATCGGCAGCGGAATATTTGGTGTGCCAGGCGAACTAACCCGCATGCTTGGGCGCGCCAGTCCCTTCGCGATGTTGATCGCGGCTGTGGTCATGGGGATTATCGCCGCGGCGATGACCGAAGTAGCTTCCCAATTCACCGGGCCCGGCGGGCCTTATCTTTACGTCCGCGCTGCCTTTGGCCGGTTCTTCGGTATACAAGTTGGTTGGTTCTGGTTGCTCTCTCTGATCAGCGGTGCGGCTGCCGGCACAAATCTTTTCGTTGGATATCTCGCCAGCTTCCTGCCTTCCGCGGCACACGGCTGGGCCCGGGCAGCGGCAATCACCGTCCTGATCGCCATACCCTCAATTGCAAATTATTTTGGAGTGCGCAGCGGAGCCAACTTTACCAACCTGTTCACGGTTGCGAAAATCCTGCCGCTAGCCTTTTTGATTGTGTTAGGGCTGTTTCGCTTTGGACACCAGGTCGAGATCGTCCACCTATCCGAAATCGTGAGCCCCGGATGGAGCCCATGGTTGAGCGCACTGTTATTGCTACTCTTCGTCTATGGGGGATACGAGGATTCGCTCGCGCCCTTGGGAGAAGTGGAGGATCCGAGACGAACCGTCCCATTCGCGCTCGCAACAGGGCTCTTGATTTGCGCGACGGTGTTCACGCTGGTGCAGCTCGTCACCGTGGCAGCCATTGGCACCGTCGCCACTGACCGGCCGCTAGTCGAGGTCGCGATTAAATTGATCGGTCCCGGCGGAGCCTTTTTGGTAGCGGTGGCAGTTATGATTTCGAGTTACGGATATATTGTCGGCACGATCTTGAGTGCGCCGCGTTTGGTTTACGCTCTTTCTTCTCACGGCGACTTCCCGTATTCCTTGAGCCGCATGAATCCCCGGTATCACTCTCCTGCCCTTGCAACTTGCATCTACGCCTTCCTGGTTTGGCTGTTGGCGTTGACTGGCACTTTTCTGTGGGTAGCTGCGGTTTCAGCCGGATCAATGGCGCTCTATTATGGCGCAATATGTGCGTCGCTCATCCGATTGCGGAAAACGCGCCCGGATGCACAAGCTCTGCGTTTACCATTCGGGCGCGCAATTGCCCTGGCCGGAATCGCAATCTGCATAGCTCTGCTGAGTCGTCTAAGTCTTCGAGAGGCATTGCTTATGTGCATTACGGCCGTCCTTGCTTCCGGAAATTGGTGGTGGGCCAAGCAGCGCGCAATGGGCAAGCCTGAAAAGCCCATCGAAGTTTCCGCATAAAGATGCCGCAGGATTCTCGTCGACCGTTTTCATTACAATGGACCTATGTCCGATCCACTAATTATTGCTGGAAGAGAGTTTCATTCCCGCCTGATTGTCGGCACCGGAAAATATCGTTCTTTCCAGGAAACGGCGCGGGCACTCGAAGCCAGCGGCGCTGAGATGGTTACCGTAGCCGTCCGCCGCGTTAATCTCGATCGAAGCAAAGAGTCACTGCTTGATTTCATCGATTCCAAGAAATACTTTTTGCTCCCCAATACAGCCGGTTGCTACACCGCCGACGAGGCGATCCGCACAGCGCGACTGGGGCGCGAAGTTGGCATTTCCGATTGGGTCAAGATTGAAGTGATCGGCGATCAGGCCACGCTTTATCCCGACGTTCAAGCGACCTTGGAAGCCACCCGCATTTTGGTAAAGGAAGGCTTCACGGTTCTTCCCTACACAAGTGATGACATTGTTTTTGCGAAGCGGCTTGTGGAAGCGGGGGCCAGCGCGGTCATGCCATTAGGAGCGCCCATCGGCAGCGGACTCGGCATTCAGAACGCCGCGAACATCCGCATTTTGCGGGAAATGATCTTAGGGGTTCCGTTAATCCTGGACGCGGGAGTCGGAACCGCTTCCGATGCCGCAATCGCTATGGAGCTGGGAGTCGATGCGGTTCTCATGAACACCGGCATCGCCGCTGCACACGATGCCGTGCTGATGGCGGAGGCGATGAAGCATGCCGTTTTAGCCGGACGTCACGCCTATCTCGCCGGCCGGATGGAAAAGAAGCTTTACGCAACCGCGAGTTCGCCGGTCGAGAACGTCGTCCGCTAATTGAAAAGACGCCGCGAGCTGCGTCTGTACCAAAAGGCACTTCCCCTAAAGAAAAAAGGCGGCCCGTCGTGAGCCGCCGTCCTTACATAGCGCGGAATTCAATACGGCACCCTGTCGTCGCCCTTCGTTGCCGGCGCCTTTGCCATCTTTGCGCTCTCAACGTGAATGGAATCGCCAGTCACTTCGCCAGTGACAGCCACGTGGTGTCCTTCGTGCCCGGTCAAAGCGTCCGGATTATCCACCGTTAGGACTTTCTGGTCGCCATCGGTAACCACAACCATTTTCGCTCCCGCGGCTAGGCACTTCTTGGTACATGCTTCCTGGCCAGCCATGGCGCCTTTCGCGCCACAATTGGAATCGGCCACCCATCCCTTCACGGTGGTCTTGTCGCTGGCTGCCGAAACACTCACGATCGTCAAACACAACAACGACAGTGCAGCACAGGAAAGTAATATTTTTTTCATACGGGACTCCTCCTATTCGGCGGCCACAGCCGCGGTTTCGATCAGCGTTTTAGGTAGACGGGCTTAATGATCAGCACCATCTTTAAACTTCACCTGGGGCGGTGACCGGGCCTCATCGTCGTGCAAGAACCCCGGAAATATATCATGAAATCGAGGGACGAAATGTCACCAGCGAGTCTTACTTTTGGGCGGAATTAGTCGGGGATGGCTCCGCATTCACGGGAGCCGGGGACACGTAGACTACTTCGCCAGGGCGGGCATAATGCAACTGTTCGCGAGCTTCTTTCTCAATGCTCTTGGGATCGGTCTTGAGATTATTAATCTGCTTGCTATAACGGTCGTTTTCCTTCTGCAGGGAATCAATTTCCCTTTGCAGACTGAGTACTTCCGCACGCTTGGCACGGTAAACCATCATTCCGTTTGCGCCGAACGTCACATGCACGAATAACCAAACTGTTATACCCAGCACAGAAATTGTGGCAAGACGACGCCGCAAGCCAAATATCCAAATTAATCCAGGGCGGATTTTTCGGATCGCCTGCTCAGCCATTGCTTCCGCGCGAAAGAGAGATGCAGCATGCGGGACCTCGCCCTCGCGCTTCGGCAACACTCGGATTTTAGGAAGGCCGCTTATTCGAATATCCATTGCTTGGCTGCTGCGCTAAGTTTCTTTAATCCCTCTTTGCTGCTTGCTTCGGAATACACACGAACCACCGGTTCCGTTCCCGAAAGGCGATAGCAAACCCATGAGCCATCATCCCGGATGAGTTTGAGGCCGTCGGTTCGCACACTTCCTTCACCTTCCGGCCAGAGAAGTCTTTAGGTTCAAGTGTTAACTTCTTAGTGAACTTCGCTTTCACCTCTTCGGTCAAGCGAAAGTTGTCCCTTTCGGGATGGAAGGAACCAACATTGCCAAATAGCTCGCGCAATTGCTGCCCCAGAGGCTTGCCGCGCGGATTGCGCCCAACAATCACTCGTGCCCTCCGATGGCTCCGCGACGCCACATGCCGCGCGATTCCGTTCACCGCTCGGCGGACATTGGCGAATGTAAACTCCTGAGCAATAACCCCGCGCCATCCCAAAGTGCCGAACTTGATTTGGGTCGACATACCTGCCTAAACTCTCCTCGAACTGCACTTGGACGCCGTAAGCTGGGAACTAAGAACTGAGAGCTGAATTTTATATGACTGGAAACAAACTCGTTCTAACCACCGCCGGATCCCGCGAAGAAGCTCAACGCATGGCCCGCGCCCTCGTCGAGCGCCGCTTGGCGGCATGCGTGAACATCGTTCCACAGATCGAATCCATTTATCGCTGGAAAGAAAAAATCGAGCAGGCGGAGGAGTGGCTACTTCTCATCAAAACTACAACCTCAGCTTTCGAGCATGTCCGGGACGCAATCAAAGAGCTGCATTCGTATGAGTTGGCAGAATGCATCTGCGTAGACATTGAAGATGGCAGCGCGAAATACCTAAAGTGGCTGGGTGAATCAGTGCGGTGACTCGTAGTCACAAGCTGGGGTGCCCCGCTCCTTGCCGCTTTTGCAAGGGGCGGGATTTCCAACATGAAATCTCGCTCCCACAACGCGCTGCTTCGGGTCATCGCGGTCTTCAAGCTTTTCAAGGCCACTTTATTAATCATCGTGGCGGTGGGCGCCCTCAAATTACTTCACAGAGACGTCGGAGAAACGGTGGAGCGCTGGGTCGAAGCCTCCGGATTAAATCCCGATGGCCGCTTCATCACTACTGCGATTGAGAAAGCATCGTCACTGTCTCCGGAACGAATCAGGGCACTCAGCCTTGGCAGCATGGTTTATGCCGCCCTCTTTCTCACCGAGGGGATAGGTCTATGGCTCCTCAAGCGTTGGGCCGAGTGGTTCACCATCATTATCACTAGCTCACTGGTGCCGGTGGAGATTTATGAGATTCATCATCATCCGACCCCGTTGAAGTTCGCAGTCCTTGTAATCAACGTGGCCATCGTCGCGTATCTGGTACTCCGTGTTCGCGGCAAGTTCGGAGGATGAATTTTGTAGCCCTTAGCCTCCACATCTTTTCTCGGCTGAAATATGGACACGTGCTCCACGAATCCTCCGCGGAAATACAGGGTTTACGGTATCGACGGTTTGTAAGGTCTGCTCGGAGGATAGGTTTGTTCGGTATCGAACAATCTTCGCCAATGCTGAATCGAGTCGGGGCTAGTGAAACGTCTTACTAAAGGAATGCTCGAGAAAGGGCGGAATCCTCCGCAATCTGCCTCGCCTCCTGCTCCATCGGGTGCTTCTCCGCTGCCTTACGGAAGACGTCACAGTGATGTGGAGTCCGCCCACATCAAGGGGTGGGTTGCGCTTGCAGATGCTGCTTTGGACGACGAGGCGAATCAATCAAAAAAAGACGAGGCGAATCAATCAAAAAAAGAGGGTCTGGTGGGCAACAAAACCTCTGGCCGGACCAATACCCCTAGGGTTTTCGAAGTCTTTTTCGGGCCCAAGCGACGCAGATCAACCGGTAACCGGGCCTTCCGGGACAACTTGCTTATCTAGGGCAAAGGCAGCGGCGCGCAGCGCGCTGCCTTTGGTGACAAGAACATTTACTTGGCTACTCGCAAAATCATTTCGGTGCCGCTATCCAGATGAACATTCTTGCTCGCCGAAGAAATTACCGATCCATCGGTCGAATTCTCGGCAGCCGTGCTCAGTGAAAGTCCATTGAGCCCGCTCACGCCATGACTGGTGGAGGAAAGGGTGCTGGACGCCGCACCGTTCGGAACCGAAGCCGCTCCATTCAATGTCCCCGCCGCAGTGGTGTCGACCGTACTGGCCGCGCCTCCAACCGTGCTGGTGGCAGCGCCTGCAACTGAAGCCACGCCGCCGACCGCACCTCTTCCAGCAGTTGCGGAAGGGTTCTCTCCTGCTCCGACCGCTCCGGAAGACAGCGGCTGGTCGTCAAATGCGGACGCTGATGTGTTAGCAGAAATTGCTTGAATGGATGCATTCATCGGTATTTGTTGACCATTCTTCAGCACGGCATGATCGAACACGACACCGACCGCAGACTGGCTCTCGCCTTTCTGTTTCGCCTTGGCTTCGGTCACGTGGCCAATAATCTTCGAGCCCTTGGGGATTGCAACGCCGTCGCTCGAAGTCGTGGTCTGAGTCGTCTTAGCGACGACTTCGTCACCCGGTTTGTTTTTACGCGCATCAATTGGCTTTTCCAGGGTCGCGTGAATGGTTTTGGTAGACAAAGTCTGATCCGAAGAAACCTGGTTCGAAGTTGACGCTTGCGCCGAATGGTTTTGCGACGGGCTGGAAACTACGCCGCCCGCAGTTCCTTGCGCCGAAGTGTCGGACTGGGCGTTCGCGCCGTTTCCGCTCTGCGACACACTCAAATCCTGTGACGCGGACCCGCTCCCTTGAGCTTGAGCATTAGTTTGCGCGAAAGAAATAGCTGTCAGCAATACTGCGGTAAGAATCGTGTAAAGGAATGCTTTCATCGTTACTCCCCCTTATTTGGCATTTGCCAGAAACAACGTGCTGCACAAGTAATATTGCAGGTAAGATGCCAGAAACCTGAGGCTAGTCCAAATGTAACCTGGTTATTTTGCATAGGTTAAGTTGTGGATATCGGTCGTTGGCGTGCTCTAAGAACGCGAACCTTGAAAAAATTACCGATCGCAGGGCGAGCCTAAATAATCCAGCCGCCGCCGACTACTACCTCACCGTCATAGAACACAGCGGCCTGACCGGGAGTGACGGCGCGCTGGGGCTCGTCGAAGGTCACCAGAACATCGTCTTCCGCCGCCATTTCAAGTGTAGCGAGCGCGGCCTGGTGCCGATGGCGAATCTTTACTTGGACCCGCGTCGGCTCGCTGGGCGATTCCGATATGAAGTTTATCTTGTTAACTCGAAGCGTCTTCGAATAAAGATCTTCCTGAGTTCCCACGATGACTTGCCGAGTGTTGCCCTTTATCTGAAGGACGTAAAGAGGTGATCCCGTGGCCACGCCCAAGCCCTTGCGCTGTCCTACGGTGAAGTTATGAATGCCGCCATGCTCGCCGATTACGCGTCCGTCGCTAGTAACAAGTTCGCCGGCCGTATCCGGCAGGCTCTCGCCCTGCTCTTCCAGATACGCATTCAGAAAATTCTTGTAGTCACCGCCCGGGACAAAGCATATTTCCTGCGAATCAGGCTTGTCGGCGAGGGCGAGTCCGTGACTGCGAGCCAATTCACGCACTTGCGGCTTCGTCATTTCGCCGAGCGGGAAGATCGTGCGGCTGAGCTGGTCCTGAGTAAGCCCGAAGAGAAAGTAAGTCTGATCCTTAGCGACGTCAACGGGACGCTTCAACAACCAACGGCCCGTAGGTTCGTCAAACTCCACACGCGCGTAATGTCCCGTAGCCAGGAAGTCTGCGCCAATTTGTTGCGCGACCAGGAGCAACTGATCAAACTTCAAGTGATTATTGCAAAGGCTGCAAGGGATGGGAGTTCGTCCAGAAAGATACTCATCGATAAATGGACGCACCACATCGCGCTCGAAGCGATCTTCCTGATTGACGACGTAATAGGGAATACCGATAGTCTCGGCCACCCGCCGCGCGTCGTAAACGTCATCGAGTGAGCAGCAGCGTCCCTGAACCGATTCGGGAATGCCCTCGTGTCCGGCAAGCCGTCGCTGATTCCAAAGCTGCATGGTCAGCCCGACAACGTTATGTCCGTCAGAACGCAGCATGGCCGCGACGGCGGAGGAGTCAACTCCTCCGGACATGGCGACGGCTATGGTCTTAGCGAAAAGCATTCAGCATTCAGCACTCAGCGTTCAGCGGTAAGTATGTCAGCCCTTGAGTGGTAGCTGAGTGCTGACTGCTAACGGCTAAGTGCTTCCCTTGCATTGTAAACCGGAGACAGTTGCCGCAGGTGACCGACGGTCGCTGGAATTAGATTCACGGCGAAATCGATGTCTTCAGAAGTATTCTGTTTACCAAGACTGAACCGGAGACTGCCCCGCGCTTGATCAGCACTTAGGCCCATCGCCATCAAAACGTGCGATGGTTCCAGCGCGCCCGAGGAACAAGCCGCTCCTGTCGAGACCGCGAGACCTTTGAGATCCAGCGCGATGACCAAGGCCTCGCCTTCGACGTGATCAAAACGGATGTTTGAAGTGTTAGGCACTCTGGTAGCGCCGGCACCGTTCACACCGCAAGCGTCGACGTCTCGCAGGATCGCGGTTTCCAGACGGTCACGCAATTTCGATAACTCTCGGATTTCGCCGTTCAGCAATCCTTCTTTTGCGAATTCGGCCGCTTTGCCCAATCCTACAATCCCCGGAACATTTTCCGTTCCGGCGCGACGCGACCGCTCATGGCGTCCACCATGGAATAGGGGTTGAAGCCGAGTTCCCTTTCTGACGTAAAGCGCACCGACCCCTTGTGGCGCGTGCATCTTGTGGCCGGAGATGGAAAGCAAATCACAGTTGATCCGATTAACGTCGATGGGCACCTTCCCCGCTGCTTGTACTGCGTCGGTATGGAAATAGATATCAGCTTCGGCTGCGATCTTTCCGATGCCGTCAACTGGCTGAAGGACGCCGGTTTCATTGTTCGCCATCATGATCGTAATTAGCTTTGTATTCGGCCGAAGCGCCCGGCGCACGTCGTCGGGATCAACCTGGCCGCTGCTGTCGACCGGAACATAAGTAACACTGCATCCCTCGGATTCAAGTTGCTTGCATGAGTTCAACACTGCGTGATGTTCAATGGTCGACGAAATGACGTGGTCGCCTTTACCAACCAAACCTCCGCGCAGCAACCCGAAGATTGCCAAATTGTCAGCTTCGGTGCCTCCACTAGTGAACACGATCTCGGAGGCGCGGCAACCAACCAGCATCGCCATTGACTCGCGAGCGCGCTCCACGGCTGCCCGCGTCTCCTGTCCGTGATGATGGATCGACGACGCGTTGCCGAAGTATTCAGAAAAATACGGTTGCATCGCCTTCATGACGGCGGGAAGAACCGGGGTGGTAGCGTTATTGTCGAGATAGACGCGGCGCATCATCAGATCAGCCCTTTTCTTAATCTTACGCTCCGGCAAGAAGCTTTTAGATGGTCGGGAAGGCCTCCTGACACTTTTTGTCATTCAGCCCAGGCGTCCGCGAACCGGACTGGAAAAGTTCCTTCCCCGGTGAGCGGTGTGCAATTGCTTTCCCACGATGGTGCCGAAACCCACTATAAGCCCTTTGTTTCCGGTTGATTGAGATTGGCGGGCAGAGTGCTAACAGATAGGGTGTTGAGCGGTTCACCATCGGCCATGGAGCCGATCACAGGAGAATTAAATGCGCTGCACCCGTCTATTCGCTTTCATCTTTTCTCTGCTTGCGGCAGTTTTGTTAAGCGGATCCGCTTTCGCAGACAACATGACCTTTGTTGCGCCAGCCGGCAACAATTCCGGCGGAGAATATACATACCCGTACAACTTCAAGATCAACGGAGTGCCTGCCGGTCTGCTTTGTGATGCCTTCGACAACCACATTAGCGACGGAGAAACCTGGGTAGCGAATGAAAATCCAATTCCCGGCGGCACGGGGCTTTTTGGTTCTACTGGCTCGGCTGACTATCTCGCCGCTGGCTTGATTTTCGACACCATCCTGGGCGTAAATGGTGTAACTCTTCCCGGCACCATCACTGCAAATTCAAATGATGCGAACTGGGCAATCTGGTCTTTGTTTTCCAGCACCGCTTTGAATGATATCAACTCTGGAAACTCCTCGAGCCCATTCGGCAATTCAGGGAACTCGAATGCCTTGGCTTACTACAACTGGGCACTTGGGGTGACACCGCCAAGCGGTGCCTTTGCCGGGATAACGGTCTATACGCCCGTCGCTGGCAGTCAGAGCGGAAACCTTGGCACGCCGCAAGAGTTCCTCGGCTACACACCGCCGGGCCGCTCCAACAACGTACCCGAACCGAGTGAGCTTAGCTTCTTGGGAATTCTGGCATTGGCTGGCGCAGGTGGATTTGCACGTCGCAAGCAGTTGGGTCCAAAACTCGCGATTGCAATTCAACAGTAGGACATAGTTACTTTCAATCACTATTCTGCCCGCCGTATGGAAATATCCATATGGCGGGCAGATATATTTTGAGTTGAACAGGAACCAGATTCCGCACGAATAGAAGGACCGTGTTCGACTAACGATTCTCCATCGGAATCCAGTGCTGCGGATACGCGGGTCCAACATATTCTGCGCGGGGCCTTATAAGCCGGTTGTCATCGAGTTGCTCGATAACGTGCGCCGTCCATCCACTCACCCGTGAGACCGCGAATATGGGCGTGAACAAATCTACATCGATTCCCAGAGTGTGGTAAGTAGAAGCAGAATAGAAATCCACGTTGGCATTGAGTTTCTTGTCGGCTTTTATGAATTCCTCGATCCGGTGAGACATTTCATACCACTTCTCCTGGCCGCTTGATTTTCCCAGATCGCGAGCCATCTGCCGCAAATGCGTAGCGCGTGGGTCCTCAGTGTGGTAAACGCGGTGACCGAATCCTGGAACCTTGATCTTCCGCGTCAGCATCCCCTTAACGTGATCGACTGGGTCAGACCCGGAACGATCTATTTCCTCGAGAATGTGGAACACCGCCTCATTTGCTCCTCCGTGTAAAGGGCCTTTTAGCGCGCCGATCGCGGATGTGATGGCGGAGTACATATCCGAAAGAGTAGCTGCTGTGACGCGAGCCGCGAAAGTCGAAGCGTTGAGCTCATGATCGGCGTGAAGGATCAAAGCGATGTCCAGCGCCCGTTCTGCGGTCGCCGATGGGCGTTTACCATTCAGCATCAACAAAAAATTCGCTGCGTGCGAAAGCTCGGGATCCGGCTCAATGACATGTCTTCCCTTCCGGATGCGATCATATGCAGCGACGATCATTGCTATCTGAGAAGTCAGGCGGATGGCGCAGTCGACATTACTTTTATGGTCGCTGGGCTTATTGCCATTGTTGGTGCTCTTCTCACTTTCGTCGGGGTCATAAAACGAGAGAGCGGAAACCGCGGTCCGCAAAACATGCATCGGCAGCGCATCTTCGGGCGCGGTGTGCAATAGATCGATAATTGCGGGATTCAACCGCCGTTCTTCCGCGAGGCGCTTGCGAAGTTTTCCAAGCTCATCTCGCGTTGGCAGGGCGCCTGTCCAGAGTAGCGAGCAGGTTTCCTCGAAGGTTGAATTTTCCGCCAACTCGTGGATGTCAATTCCGCGATAGGCTAAAATGCCCCGTTCCCCGTCGATGTAACAAATGCTCGAAGTAGTTGCAACTACTCCCTCCAGCCCTCGAGGAGCGTGCATTGTGGTGGACATAAACCCTCGCTAACTCACTTAGATTCCGTCGCGGATGGGCCAGATGTCGCGCGCATCGCAACTCTTTTTTATACGCCTAAACCGGCCAGTTTCCAAACCGGCTCATGTGTCAGGAAACCTCGAGATTGCGCTGCGGCGGAGATTCAGCCGCCGCTGTCCCTGCGCCCGCCGAATTGTGCACCGAAGGTTCACACACCTTCAGAAATGCTCTGTTTAACTCTGATTCGAGGTTACAATTCGGACATGCGGGGCCGTTCTTTTCTGATCGTAATTGCAATCACAGCAGGAACACTTTTCGCGGATACAACCGCGAACTTGCTACCCTGCGCTCCGGAAGCTGCGTCCACTGCTGCATGTAATCCTTCGAAGAGAGACATCAAGCTGGCAACGAACGCCTTCTCTAAAGGATTAAAGCTGCAAAAGCAGAAGCACACCGATGAGGCATACCAGCAATTTGAAATTGCAGCACGCCTCGAACCCAGGAACGTCAACTATCTCACGGCGCGCGAACTTGCTCGCGAGCAATCGGTTTTCGAACACCTTCAGGCAGGAAACGACGAATCTCTTAAGGGCAAAGAGGCTGAATCTTTAGCTGACTTTCGCGCCGCACTGAATCTTGATCCCAAGAATGAATTTGCGCAAGAGCGAGTTAACGATGCATTAGCGGCATCAGTGCCGACGGGACGGGAGCACGCGCACGTCGTCGAGGAATCAGCCGAAATACGGGCGATACCGGATCAGATCCGGCTTGACTTTCACTACAGGGGCGATTCGCGTGGCCTGCTTACTCAGGTTGCCGGCGCATTTCATATTGAAGTCATGATGGACGATTCGGTAGCTTCGCGGCCGGTACGCTTCGACATCGAAGGCGTGGACTTCTCAACGGCGATGAGCGCGGCAGGTGCGGTCACCCATACCTTCTGGACCCCGATGGGGGCAAAGCAAATTCTGGTTGCCGGTGAAACACTGGACAATCACCGTCTATACGACCGCATGGCAATGCGTACCTTTTATATTCCGGGAGTCTCGTCACCGACGGATCTTACGAATGTCACCAACGTCCTGCGTAACATTTTTGATATTCGACTGATAACCCCGCATACCGAAACCGGAACTCTAACTGTGCGCGCCCCGCAAAATATCCTGGCTGCCGCCACTCAGTTCATCGAAAATCTTGATGATTCGCGCCCGGAGGTGATGCTGGATGTGAAGATCTATCAAGTCAGCCACACTTACATGAGGACAATCGGGGTCAGCCTTCCGAATCAATTCACCCTGGTTAATATCGGCGCCGCAGCCCTGGTGGCGCTTGGCGGCCAGAGCCTACAGAGCCTCATTAACCAACTCATTTCGAGTGGTGGCATCAATCAGGCGAACAACCAAACCATCACCAGTTTGCTGTCGCAATTGCAAGGTCAGGGAAACTCGATCTTCAGCCAACCGCTTGCAACCTTTGGAGGTGGCAAGACTTTTTCTGGGCTTAGCCTCGGAACCCTCATGGCGGAGGCCTCCCTCAATGAGAGCTGGGCAAGAGACCTGCAGCATTCTTCGTTACGGATATCGCAAGGCAACGACGCGACTTTGCATTTGGGGACGAAGTTTCCGATCCTGAACGCGACCTTCGCACCGGTTTTCAACACGCCGGCCATTGCACAAGTCCTAGGGAACAACACGTTTCAGGCTCCGTTCCCTTCCTTCAGCTATGAAGACATCGGTCTTAGCCTGAAGGCGAAGCCCATGGTGAATGGCGATTCGGATGTGAGTCTCACGATAGAAATACAGGTGCGATCACTGGCGGGGCAATCAGTAAACGGAGTACCAATTATTTCGAATCGCGAGTACAAAGGCAGCGTCACGTTGCTGGATGGCGAACCCGCGGTGGTTGCCGGGGAAATGTCCCATAGCGAACAGCGCAGCTTGAATGGCATACCCGGATTCGCTCAAGTTCCGGGATTGACTCAGATCGAGGGTAGCCACAATAAAGAAGTGGATGACGACGAATTATTGATTGTGCTCACGCCGCATGTGGTCCGGAAAAGCCAGCGGAATGAGAGCGCGGAAATTTGGATTACTAAGTAGGAATCGCTCTGCGGAATGATATCTATTTATCCTTAGCGGCGAAGTCCACCAGTTGCTTTAATACGTCGTAGCCCAGTGATCCTACGTTAGCGATACTTCTTCCGTTAATAAATAAAGTGGGTGTACCGGTAACCCCCACGGAATTCCCCAGTTCGGCTGAGCGCTCGACGCGACCCAGAGTGGCGGGCTTGGCAGCGCACTCCGCTATTTCGTCGCCGTTCACTCCCGCAGCGCCCGCCAACTCCTTCAGCTTATCGTCGGCGTTCGCTGCTGTGAGGTCAGATTGCGCGTCGTAAACGCTCTGAATAAACTTCCAAAAACTACTATTCGATGCGCGACCCACACAATCCGCATATTCAGCGCCCTTCTCTGCCCAATCGTGCGACGAGAGCGGATAATTCTGGAATACCAGCCGTACATTCTTCTCCTCGGACAATAATCTGTCGACAATTGGCTGAACCTCTTTGCAATGAGGACATTGAAGATCGCTGAACTCGAAAATAGTGACGGGTGAGTCCGCGGGGCCCCGGGAAAAGCCGGTGCTCTCTCTTTCGAGCTTATGTTGTGCTGCGGCATAGGGGTGCGCGCCGAAGGGAATGATCTGTCCAGCAATGGCGTGGGTTCCGTCTGCTGTCACATAAAACTGGTTTGTCTGCAGGCCCTGCGGCGTGGTGAGCACGACTGTCACTTCGGCCAGTCCTTCGGCTTGAGAGGGTTTGATGTCAGAAATCTTCCAGCTCAAGCCCGGGTTGTATGCAAAGGTCTCGCGCAGAAAAGCGTTGACGGTATCCTCTGACGGGAGTTTTATTTCGTGCCTTGTCTGAGCGGCCGATGCACCAGGCCTCGCCGCTGGCGCACTAGTTGGAGCATCCTTCTGCTGCGCCTTCGCAATTGTCAACAGGACAAAAATCACACACCAACTAACCGGCAGACGATGCATGTGTTCCTTTCGGTCAAAAAAATGAAAATGATTTTGTGGACTCAATGCGAAACGTCGCAAGTACATGGTCTAAGAGCTGAATGGCGAGTGCTGCCCTTCAAACGTCAGATTTTGCTGCGATCGGAAATCTCCGGCCGTAGCCGAAAGCTTTGGCCGATATCTTTAGTCCCGGCGCCA
>Ga0210403_10001757_pt1 | contig 20059 bp, 12 predicted proteins | sample IncBWC19MmetaG_FD_150863 | JGI IMG/M metagenome (GOLD analysis project Ga0210403, IMG submission 150863) | Forest soil microbial communities from Barre Woods Harvard Forest LTER site, Petersham, Massachusetts, United States - Inc-BW-C-19-M | ecosystem: Environmental > Terrestrial > Soil >... | reverse complement strand
AAGACGATGAAGAGATTGCCAGGCGCCTCCGTCAGCTTTTCCGTACCACCATCGACACTACTTCCATCGAACGGTTTCTGGGGAAGGACCGCTGGCTGCGTGAATACGTAAAGCGGCATCCGGGGTTACGCGTTCCCGGCGGCTGGAATGCCTTTGAGATTGCTGTGCGGGCGGTGATGGGCCAGCAGGTTTCGGTTGCCGCTGCCACCACTCTGATGGGAAGACTCATGCGCATGAGCGCCACATGGCTCAGCGACTCAGCTTGCATTTTTCCGTCGCCAGAGCAAATCTTGCAGGCCGACATCCGGGACCTGGGCATGCCACGCAAGCGGATTGAGACCTTGCGCGGGCTGGCGCGGTTCTTTGTTGAAAGTAAGAGCGGGAGTCCTCTGACCATGGAGGGGTTGCTGGCCATTCCCGGCATTGGCCGCTGGACTGCCGGCTACATTCTGATGCGTGCCCATCCGGAAGGGCAGAACGAACATGACCACTGGCCCGAAGGCGATCTGGTCTTACGCAAGGCGCTCAGTCCACAGAAGGAGTTGATTTCGCATGTCCACATGGCCCAGATATTCGAACGGTGGAAGCCATGGAGGAGTTACGCCACCCTTCATATCTGGAAGGGATACGACGGGACAAATTCCAGGCCAGAGTAAAGTCAGTTGGCCTTAACGCGAATGGGAAAAAAATTCCGGCAGGAGGGAATTTACTACCTGCCAGAGAATCTCTACATCATGAGTAACTTCTTTGTTTTCAATGAAGAGAGAATGGCATACGGGATGCATTAGGAAAGGTCAGACGAAGTGGCGCGTAACGGGGCGTTTTCGAAATGGGTCTAACGGCCAGAGATCCTTCGAAAGTGCCCTGTTACATTTTATACGAGCTTGACCTTTATACGAGCTGCACCTTTTCCCTGAGATCGATGCCGGCGCGGCGCAGAATTCCGGCAATCTCGTTATCATTCAAGCGGGTGGCGTCGTATTCGACCCGCACCGTCTGCTCCTGCTCGTTGAACTTGATCTTGCGGACTCCATAGACCTCGAAGGCGCTGGTGAGCGCCCCCATCTGTTTTTCTCCCGGCGGCTTGCCGTATTTGAACACCACGTCGAGCAGAGTCATTCGGAATTCCTCTCAGGATAAATCGAGTACTCTTACTACTATAGACCAAGATAAGATACAACTGAACACCATGTCCTCTCACGATTCCCATGCCCCCGATTCCCACGCCCCCGATTCCCATGAGCCCGATTCCCATGACCCCATGGAAGGCGCGCGTCAGGCGCAGCCCGATACGGTCCGCGACCCGGTGTGCGGCATGTATGTTGATCCGCAAAAGGCCCGAGGAACGGCCGAACACCAGGGCAAGACATACCATTTCTGCAGCGCGGGGTGTGCGTCTAAGTTTCTGGGTGACCCGGAAAAGTATCTGGCCCCGAAGCCGCCGGCCTCGCAAATGGTCCAACTGGGGGCCATAGCGCCGGCGCGGCCGAAGGCGGCGCCGATTGCTCTCGGCGCGGCGCATTCCCCTTCCGATGCACGGCCTGCCCCGCCATCCTCTGCAATCCCAGGTAAGGGAAGCGTGGTGTACGTGTGCCCGATGTGCCCGGAAGTGAAGGAGACAAAGCCGGTGCCGTGTCCGTCATGCGGCATGGCGCTGGAAGCACAGACGGTGGAATACACCTGTCCGATGCATCCTGAAGTGGTGCAGAGCGGGCCGGGGACATGCTCGATCTGCGGCATGGCGCTGGAGCCACGAGTGGCTGCAGGCCTTGCTGAAGAAGACGATTCGGAGCTGCGCTCGATGTCGCGGCGATTCTGGGTGGGCGTGGCCCTGAGCGTTCCGCTGCTGGCAATCTCGATGGGCAGCATGATTCCGCATAATCCGCTCATGCGTCTGCCCATGGGGTGGATCGAGTGGATACAGTTCACGCTGGCCACGCCGGTGGTGCTGTGGGGCGGGTGGCCGTTCCTGGTGCGCGGCGCAAAGTCTCTGGTCCACCGCCTGAACATGTTTACGCTCATCGCGCTGGGAACAGGCGTGGCCTACGTCTACAGCGTGGTGGCCACATGCAGGCCCGGAATTTTTCCGGTGGCCTTTCGCGACGCGCATGGAAGGCCGGAAGTCTATTTTGAAGTAAGCGCCTTCATCGTGACCCTGGTGCTTCTGGGGCAGGTGATGGAGCTGCGTGCGCGGCGCCATACCAGCGGGGCGCTCCGCTCGCTGCTCGATCTCACCCCCAAGACTGCGCGGCGTGTACAGCAGGAGCTTGGCGTGGAGGACGAAACGATTCCGCTCGCGCAGATCGTGAAAGGCGACCGCCTGCGCGTGCTGCCGGGTAGCCGCGTTCCAGTCGATGGCGTGGTTGAAGCAGGCAGCAGCTCAGTCGATGAATCGATGCTGACCGGGGAGTCGGTGGCGGTGTCGAAAAAGAAGGGCGACAAGGTGATCGGCGGCACCGTCAATCAACGCGGGTCCCTGGTGATGGTTGCCGAGAAACTCGGCTCGGAAACCCTGTTGGCGCAGATCGTGCGCATGGTGGCCGAAGCCCAACGCAGCCGCGCACCTATTCAATCGTTGGCAGATAAAGTCTCGTCCTATTTCGTTCCCGCAGTGGTGCTGGTGGCGGTGTGTACGTTCTTTGCATGGGCGCACTGGGGGCCGGAGCCGCGACTGGCGCACGCCCTGGTCAACGCCGTAGCCGTGCTGATCATCGCCTGCCCGTGCGCTCTGGGACTGGCCACCCCCATGGCCATCATGGTGGGTATGGGACGCGGCGCCGGCGCCGGCGTGCTCATTCGCGACGCCGAAGTTTTAGAGAAACTGGAGAAAGTCGACGTGCTGGTCGTCGATAAAACCGGGACGCTTACCGAAGGCCGGCCCAAAGTAACGGACGTGTCAGCGCTGCGCCAATTCGGAGAGGTTGGCGTACTGCGTTTTGCGGCGGCCCTGGAGAGGTCCAGTGAGCATCCGCTGGCAAGCGCCATTCTGGCGGAATCCGTCCGGCGCAACGTATGGAACGAGGAGACCACGGAGTTTGAATCCATCCCCGGACGAGGCCTGACCGGGAAGGTCGGCGACAAGCAGATCACCGTTGGCAGCGTGGCCTTCATGGAAGAACGGAAAATTGACATGGGGGCGATGGCGGCGCAGGCGAAAGTTTTTGCCGGGCAGGGCAAATCAGTGATCGTAGTAGGCTGCGACGGCGCGGCAGCCGGAGTGATTGCGGTGGCCGATCCGGTCAAGCGGCACACCCAGCGCGCCATACGGGAGCTGAACAACTGCGGTCTTCACATCATCATGCTCACGGGAGACAACCAAGAGACGGCCGAAGCGGTGGCCAAGGGCCTCAAGATCGACGAGTTTGAGGCAGAAGTGCTGCCCGAACGCAAGCTGGAAGTCGTCAGAAAGCTGCAAGCCCAAGGACACATCGTAGCTATGGCAGGCGACGGCGTGAATGACGCCCCCGCTCTGGCGCTGGCAGACGTAGGCATCGCCATGGGCACCGGGACAGAAGTCGCCATGGAAAGCGGCGGCGTCACCCTGGTGAAAGGCGACCTGCGCGGCATCGCCCGCGCCCGCCACCTGAGCGAGGCGACCATGGCGAACATCCGCCAGAACTTGTTCTTCGCGTTTATCTATAACCTGGTAGGAGTACCGATTGCGGCGGGGTTGTTGTATCCGTTCTCAGGAATATTGCTGCAGCCGGTCTACGCGGCGGCGGCCATGAGTTTCAGTTCGGTGTCGGTGATCGTGAATGCGTTAAGGCTGAGGCGAGAGAAGATCTAAGAAATGACAACACCCTCAACGGTAGAGACGGCGCCGAGCACCGTCTCTACGGCCGGGGATGCGCGGTCGATGGCATGCGGTTTACAAATCCCTTCCAATACGAGAAGATAACAAGTCTCCACCAAAGAGTCAGGTTGCGTGCGGCGAAATCTTCACGGTCTCTTACGGCTCTAGGACTTGGTGACAGTCCGTATTTCCCAAGGAACCATACCAATTTATCGAAGGACGGTCTTATCAATGGCAGTAACCTCTGAAACTCAGAGCAAGAAGGCAAGTGACATCGCCCCCGCCGCAGGCAAACTCGGGATCATGATTCCGGGGATGGGCGCCGTGGCCACCACATTTATGGCTGGTGTCGAGGTGGTGCGCAAAGGCATTGCCGACCCCGTCGGGTCGCTGACCCAAATGGGCACCATTCGCCTGGGCAAGCGCACCGATGGCCGTTCGCCGAAGATCAAGGATTTTGTGCCCCTGGCGGCGCTCGAAGATATGGTGTTTACCGGTTGGGACATCTTTGAAGAGAACTCCTACGAAGCGGCCATGCACGCCGGCGTCCTGGAAAAGGACCTGCTGCGCCAGATACAGCCGTTCATGGAGAGCATCAAGCCCATGCCCGCCGTGTTTGACCGCCATTACGTGAAGAAACTCGAAGGCCGGCACGTGAAGACCGGTAAAAACAAAATGGACCTGGCCGAACAGTTGCGTGACGACATCCGCAACTTCAAGAAGAGTTCAGGCGCCAGCCGTCTGGTGATGGTGTGGTGCGGATCGACCGAAATCTTCCTCACCCCGACTGCCGTGCATTCATCGCTCAATGCCTTCGAGGAAGGCATGCAGAAGAACGACGAGAACATCGCGCCTTCGATGATCTATGCCTATGCGGCCCTCTCGGAAGGCGTGCCCTTCGCCAACGGCGCGCCCAACCTCACGGTCGACCTGCCGGTGATGCACGAACTCTCAAAGCGGAACCATGCGCCCATTGCCGGCAAAGATTTCAAGACCGGCCAGACGCTGATCAAGACCATTCTGGCCCCTGGGTTCAAGGCGCGAATGCTCGGCGTGAACGGCTGGTTCTCGACCAACATCCTGGGCAACCGCGATGGCGAGGTGCTCGACGATCCTGGCTCCTTCAAGACGAAAGAGGAATCGAAACTCTCGGTGCTGGAACAGATCCTGCAACCGGAGCTTTACCCCAAACTGTACGGTAATATTTACCACAAGGTTCGTATTAACTATTATCCGCCGCGTGGCGATAACAAAGAGGGTTGGGACAACATCGACATCTTCGGCTGGCTCGGATACCCGATGCAGATCAAGGTCGATTTCCTGTGCCGCGACTCGATTCTGGCTGCGCCCATCGTGCTCGATCTGGTCCTGTTCCTTGACTTGGCCAAGCGCTGTCCCGAACTTGCTGGCCTGGGCATCCAGGAATGGTTAAGCTTCTATCTGAAGTCGCCCATGACTGCGCCCGGCTTGTATCCGGAGCACGATCTGTTCATTCAATCGATGAAGCTCAAGAACACCCTGCGCCATCTGCGCGGGGAAGACATGATCACGCACCTGGGGCTGGAGTACTACGACTGAGGGCGGCGGCCGATCTCCACCATACGCACGGCGTAGAGACGTAACTCTGTTACGTCTAAAGGCCGGCGAAATTAAATACCCACGCGGGCGTTCGAGACCCCGTGCATCGCGTTCCTGACGGTGTATAAAAAACATCCAGCCCTGAGACGGTGCGGAGCACCGTCTCTACGGTCAATGTTATCGTCAGGGCTTTGCGTGCTGGATTACAACCTCGCGCGTCCGTCCCAGGACGCGTTGTAGTGAGCTCCTCGGGACCGACGTGACCAGCGGACGCAGCAGCCAGCCGAGCCCGGCGGGAATATCGCGCGTCAGGGAGACGGCTTCACATTGCAGATAGACGCCGCCATCTTTCTCCTGGAACCGCCAATAGGTATTCAGCCGCCACAGGTAACCATGGTCTTTACCCACGGGAAGCTCTTCTCCATCGGGTTTGCTGCTGTCTTTTAACTCGGCGACCCGGCTGCTGATCGAGTCGGAGGAATACCTGTTTCCGTCGAACTGCCGCCAGTGAATGTCATATTCGGTGTTAAAGACCACGGTGGTGAATTTCTTCTGATAGAGACGCAGGAAGATCTTGTAGTCGTCGCCCTGGTGCGCGATGGTGCGCGAAACCGTGACTTCCGGCGCGTAGAGCTCGGCGCGGTGATCATAGTCCTTGACCACCGGCAGCGTCTGGGCCAGGGTCACACCCGGAATAAAGACGGTGCCGACCCAGTGATGGACGATGCCGTCGGGAACGTCCATCGCCTTGCCTTGCGATTGGGTCTCCAGCTTATAGACAAGTATCCCGCCGCGCTTCAGCTCGTCGTAAGCGCCCATCTTCTCTTTGTCAGGCAGGCCATCCACGTAAAGAAAAGGCCCGCCGGGCTTGAACTCATTGGTAAAGCGGGCCTGCGTGGCGGATACGTAGCGGTCAAAAGCTGAAGCTGTTTTCGGCTTCAGGTCGGCAGCCATGGCCAGGCCGCTCAGGCCAAGTATGAGTAGGGCCATGGCGCCGGCCCTGAAGCAGAAAAAGTATTTACGCATTCCTTTATTTATTGCCCAAAGCTTCAACCCCGGCTTTTGAACACTGCCCGTCATGCTCGCTGCTATCGCCCGACACGCCAATGGCTCCGATGATCTTGTCACCCACGATAATCGGGATGCCGCCTTCCACGGGCACTACACCTTCCAGACCTAGGACCCGCAGGCCTGCGCCGCCCGCAGCCAGTGCATCCTGGAACGCCTTGGTGGGCCGCTTGAACAGGGCCGCTGAACGGGCCTTGGCGATGGAAACGTTGGCGCTTCCAATCTGGGTATTCTCCATCTTCTCGTAATAGACCAACACCCCGGTGGGGTCGACAATGGCCACGGCCATGGTCCAGTTGTTCTTGTGCGCTTCAGCCATGGCGGCTGCTGCGGCTTTCTTGGCGTTTTCCAGGCTGATGGGTGGTCCGTAGGGTGTCATGATCTGGGCTCCGGCACTCAGTGCGAACGTTACGAGTAGTACAGCAGTTGCATATTTTAACAGCAGTCGCCGCATTGGGGGATTGTCCTCCTTGATCGTTGCCTTGGCAACGAGGCAACGGAGTCTATTCTGCCCCGTCGTGACTGTCAAGACTCGCAGAGCCTATTGATCGGACCGACGAAACGTCGTACTCACGCTGCTCTCAAACCTTCATTTCCTGCCAACTGGCGGTGCAGGGCGAGGTGGTTCGTACCTTCTTCAGATCGATATCTCCGGAGACTGGCTGCGGCTTACGAAACGAGGCAAATCGAGACATGGTTCTCCCCGCAGACGACTGACTCTATGAGAACGCGCGAATGTTGGAATCTTGCAGGAAAAAGTGCAGGCGAGAATTGCCGGTCAAGAATTCTGACTTTTGAACTTTAAAGCGCTGCCCCATTCATATACAAAATAATCCATTTATTGTCGGTTTATGAATATAATTGGGGAGTGGCGTCCCTTGACAGATACCTCGACGACCTACTCTCCCGTGGCCGGGCCTACTTCTCAAAGAAAGACGGGCTGGAGGCGCTCGGACGGTCCGCTAATGCGTTCTCCACCGCCGCAAGGCGATTGGTAAAGAAGCGCCGCTTAACGAGGCCTAGGCTGGGTTTCTACCTTATAGTCAGGCCCGAAGAACGAGCGATGGGGGCGCCAGACCCCGCGCGCTGGATTGATCCGTTCATGAAATATTTGGTTCTCGACTATCGGATATCCCTGCTGCGGGCGGCCGCCTTTCACGGTTCCTCGCACCAAGCTGCGATGGTCTTTCAGGTAGTCGTGCCGAAACAGCTTCGGTCATTCGATATTGGCCGCCACAAAATCCAGTTCGTTTACCAATCGCCCATGGCATTCGCAAAGACGAATCAGACCGACTTGCTATGCCAGTTAAAAACCGATGCCGGATTCGCAAAAGCCGCCGGCATCGAGCTGACACTGCTGGATTCCGTCCGCTATTTCCACAAAGCTGCCGGCATCAGTGGCGCGGCGCAAATTGTCCACGATCTGGGCCGGGGGGCCAATCCGCACAAACTCTCTAAAGCGGCGGCCGAGTATGAAAACTCGGCGGTTCGGCGACTAGGCTATCTGCTGGAACACTTTGGCCACGAGCGCCAAGCGAACGCCCTAGTATCATACGCAAAGAAGGCCAAGTCTATGAAACCCCTGGATCCCTCGGTTAAGTCCCTGGTCGAAACCTTGAATGAGCCACGGGAGAACAATTCCAAATGGATGCTCATCATTAACGACACTGTGGAGATCGATTCTTGATTCCGGTCGCTTATATTCAAGAGTGGAGCACTAGGGCCCCTTGGCCGGATTCGAGGCAAGTGGAGCAGGACCTCATTATCTGCCGTGCTTTGTGCGATCTTTTCAACGATCCGTTCCTTGCACAGAAGATCGCTTTCCGCGGCGGCACTGCCATCAATAAGCTGCTCTTCCGGCAGCCCTTGCGTTATTCTGAAGACATCGACTTGATCCAGACGCAAGCTGAACCCATTGGTCCCACCGTGAAGGCGATAGGAAATGCGCTCTCATGGCTGGGCAAATTCAATTGGAGCAAGGCAGAGCACTCGATTCATCTCGTGTTTAAGTTTGTGCCGGAGGCAGATGCGGCCACGACGCTTAAACTAAAAGTCGAAATCAATACCCGTGAGCACGCAAGTCTGTACGGTGTCAAAAAATGTCCCTTCGCCGTGGATAGCGGATGGTACAAGTCTGAGACGAAAATTACCTCCTTCGAGCCCGAGGAGCTTTTTGGAACAAAGTTGCGCGCATTGCTGCAACGACGTAAGAACCGCGATCTCTTCGACTTGAACCAGGGGCTAGGCCAACTGGCGATGGAACCTGCCAAGATAATCGCGTGTTTTGAGCACTACCTTGCCATGCAAGGAATTTCCATCAATCGAGCGGCCGCTGAACAGCGCATGCTGCAAAAGCTTAACAAGAGCCTGACCGAAGACATCTCTCTCTTGTTGCCAGTTGGCATTACCTTCACGGAAGACGAAGCAATTGCTGCGTTCGAAAAGCTTTGGTTTGAGCTCATCGTTCGCATCAAGGGCGAACCCTGGAAGCTTTCAGAGAAGGCCATCGAAGACATTCGCAAGGAGAAGAAGCCGACATTTCTTCACAAACCTGCGGGATGAAAACAACTTTATGCGAGCAGACTGGCAAAGGCCGTCCTGGGAGGACCTCTTTTTCTGCCGAACAGCCAAGTCAGGATGAACCACACTGAGCCTGATCCTGACCACGAGATGCTTGGAAGAGAATCGGGTGCATCCCCTGGCGCGCAGATAAGCTACCTCTTGACCGTGCGGTTCTTTTTTGTGTCTGCCAAAGAGCTAATGATAGGCTGGGTGCTGCAAATCCCTTCGGGGAAGGCAGGTGAGCATCATGCCCGAACGCCAATACGACGTAATCCTCTACGGCGCCAGCGGATTTACCGGCCGCCAGACGGTGCAGTATTTCGCCCGTAACACGCGGCCCGGCGAAGTGCGTTGGGCCATCGCCGGACGCAATCCCCAACAACTCTCCCTGGCTAAGCAACTGGCCGGTGAAGGCGCAGCCGCGGCCGAGATCATCATTGCCGATGCTCGCGACCAGAAGGCCATCGATGCCATGGTGGCCAAGACGCGCATCCTGCTCAGCACCGCCGGCCCGTTCTCGCTCTACGGTAGCGGCATCGTGGATGCCTGCGTCCGCCTCAAGACCCATTATGTCGATATCACCGGCGAGACCCCCTGGGTGCGCGACCTGATCGACCGCCACCACCAGCAGGCGGCCTCCGATGGCACCCGCATTATTCCTTGCTGCGGCTTCGATTCCATTCCCTCCGATCTGGGCGCCTACCTTATTGTCCGGCACATGCAGAAAGAGATGGGTGTAGACTGCCGCCTGGTGAAGGGCTACTACCAGATGTCGGGCGGGTTGAATGGCGGCACCTTCGCTTCTGCCCACAACATGAGCCAGTCCGGCAACGGCGCGCGTATGAGTGAGATGTTTTTGCTCAATCCTCCGAAAGAACATACGGCGGAAGAAAAAAGCAACAACCACGATCCGCGCGGCGCCCAATTTGATCCGGATATAGGCGCGTGGTCGGCCCCCTTCATTATGGGAATGACCAATTCACGGATTGTCCGCCGTAGCGCGGCCCTCTTCGAACAGTGGCAGGCGCCCTATGGCCCGGAATTCGGCTATCAGGAATTCCAGAAGCTCGATGGCTCGATGGCCGGAATGCGCTCTCGCGGATTGCTGCTCTCGCTGGGCCTCTTGCAACTCACCATGAGCACCGGCCTGGGGCGCCGTTTTCTGAAAGCGTTGGCCCCCAGTCCCGGGAGCGGGCCTTCGGAAAAGACCATGAACAATGGTTTCTTCAAATGCGACCTGGCCGGCATCGCGACCGATGGACGCAAGATCCGGGGCGTAATCTCCGATAAGGGCGATCCCGGCAACCGCGCTACCGTAAAGTTCCTCTGTGAGTCGGCGCTGGCTCTGGCCTTGAACTTCGACACCCTGCCCGGCGGCCCCCAACGCGGCGGCATCCTCACCCCAGCCACCGCCTTAGGAGACGTGCTCGCCGGCCGCCTGCGCAAAGCCGGAATGAAAATCGAAGTTGGAACGTAAAAACCCGAATCCACCGCGGAGACACGGAGAAGAACAAAGAATTTGAATTTAGAATTTATAAATTTCAATTCTTGTGCTCCTCTCATTCGCGTGTATTCGCGTTCATTCGCGGCCCAATGCCGTTGCCGGCCTGCGTAGCCCCAATTCCAATGAGTGTTCATTTGTGGCCAATGCCTTTACCTGATCGTCTGTGTACCTCAGTAACGTCCGAATAGGAATACGTACATTGCCCACGTGGGCTATCATTTTTTTGATCCCTCCCCAAGGGCGGCTCGCTAGAGAGAAATTTGCAATATTATGCCGGAACCCACTGGACCTATTACCACCCCTGACGCTACCGTTGCGACCGCGCCTGCGGCTGAGGCCGGCTCCCGTTCTGACAAGATGGAGCTGATCCAGCAGATGCCTGCCGGCAGCGTTGGCATTGTGTACCAGTCCAGAAATCCTAAGCTCAATCGCGTCGTTGCCTTGCGGCAGATACAGGTCCCTGACTGGCTCGATGAGGCGGAAAACCTGATCAAGCTGGTTCTCTCCGAGGCCCGCTCCGCCAGCGGTTTGTCTCACGTCAACATCGCGTCGATGCTCACGGGCGGCTTTAAAGGCTTCACGGTGTTTCTGAGCGCCGAGTTCGTGGAAGGCAAATTCCTCAGAGATCACGTGAACAGCGCCAACCCCGGCTTGCAGGATGTCATGGTCCTTGCCCGCCAACTGTGCGCCGCCATCGACTACGCCCACAGCAAACAGGCGCTGCATTATGCGCTGAATTTCGGCAACATCAAACTGCTGCCGGATGGCACGCTCAAAATCCTCGATTTCGGCGTGCTGCGCGACAAGAACATCTATGCGCCGCCGCCCGCCAAGCGCCTTGAGAACGAACATTATCTTTCACCCGAACAAGTCAAGGCCCGTCCGTTGGATCGCGCCTCCAACATGTTCACCGTAGGCGCGATGGTTTACGAGCTGTTTACCACCAGAAATCCATTTGCCGGAAGACATCTGGGCGAGGTCGATCGCAACATCACCGACGTTGATACCATTCCGGCCTCCTCTGCCCATTCACGTGTTTCTGAGCCGGTTTCACGGGTGCTTTCTAAATCTCTCTCCAAGAACCCGGCTGACAGGTTCTCTTCCGGGCAACAGTTGATCGATGCGCTCGAAGAAGCGATGAAGGCCCCGGCCATCTCCAAACCCGCGGTGGCCCCACCCAAGCCGGTGACTGGAGCGAAGCCTGTGGCCGCGCCTGCTGCCAGCCCCTTGCCTCAGGCCTCGGGGACAAAAGTTGAAGGCACAGTATTTGGCGGGGGCATGCCCGGCAAGGCCCCGGCTGCCGCGCCTGGCCGTAGTGGCGGCCCCACGACTGTGGCGCTCAGACCCGCAGGTAAGTCCGCCGATAAATCTCTCCAGTGGAAGATCGTTGCTGGGATTGTGGCGGCCCTCTTTGTAGTAGCCGCCATCGCTATCTCTCTCGGGAACCGCACCGAAATCCCTGTGGCCCCGCCTGAAGAAAAGCCTGTAGCGCGGCCGGTACCCAGTGCGCCGAAAGACGACCAAGGCCCGATTGCTGCCGCCCCGGAGGATGCCCAATCTGAAGCGCCCCATGATGACACACCGCGCCGTGCCAGCCGCCAGCGGATGGCGACACAGGAAGCTTCCCCGGCGCCCATTGTGCCGACGGAAGGCCGGCTCAGCGTCTCCTCCACGCCTGATGGCGCCACCATCGAAGTCGGTGGCCGGACCACAGATTCCTGGAAGACTCCGCAAACCATTGCATCCGTGGCGCCGGGTATTTATTCGGTTAGGGTCAGCAAAGCCGGATATTCGACCGAGACGCGTACCGTTCAGGTCTCCGGTGGCGCAATTGCCTCTCTGGATTTCAGATTGACCCCTCTCCGGGCCATACTGAGTATCGGTGGATCTCCCGGCGCCAGCATTGCCATCGACGGCAAGCCCACCGGCAAGTTCACCCCGACGGATTTCTCTCTCGATGCTGCACCCCATTCGGTCACGCTGCGCAAAGAGGGATACTTTGATTTCTCCAGCGATGTAAAGCTCGTCGCCGGACAGACCACCAGCATCACTCCCAACCTGACAATCGCCGGACGCACCGATAACATGAAGGTAGTAAGCGGCGGCGGACTGAAATTCTTCGGCGGCGGCAGCCACGGCAAGAGCCACTTGGTGATCAAGAGTGATCCCAAAGGCGCACAGGTAATCATCAACGGCAATCCAATACCGAAGACCACGCCCTTAGAGCTGGAAGTAGATCCCGGCGAATTTCAAGTAGTCCTTCAGAAAGATGGCTACCAGACGGTAAGGAAAACGGTGGTGGTAGAAGCCAACGCCAAGGCCACCGTCGATGAACAACTTCCGCACTAAGCGTAAAAGTTCCCGCCAGCGGACGACCAACCCAGCATAACGCGGTGCAACGAAAACCTTTGCAACACAGCATGACGTAGCCACAACCAAAAACAATCCACCGCAAAGGGCGCTAAGGGCGCAAAGGAAAACCAAAACCTTTGAAACACAGAGGAACAGAGGAGCGGAGGTTTTTTGGGTTTGTGAGCCGGCGGAAGAGTGGCCGCAAGCCGCGGGGAGTGCAGTGGGCCCCTTGAACTTTCTCCGGTTGCCCTGGCCTTCCTCGCAATCTTTCGCGGTGGTCCTGGCCCAGTCTCACAACCCCAAAATCCTCTGCTGCCTCAGTTCCTCTGTGTTTCAAAGGTTTTGGTTTTCCTTTGCGGTGGATTGTTTTTGGTTGTGGCTACGTCATGCTGTGTTGCAAAGGTTTTGCCGGCAGCCGCGTCATACCGTCATTTCCAGATACAATGATAGAAGCCTGCTTTCACGAAAAGAGTTTTCTTGAATTCATCCATCCGCAATATAGCCATCATCGCCCACGTCGATCACGGCAAGACCACCCTGGTCGACGCCATGCTGCGCCAGAGCGGCGCGTTTCGCGCCAATGAGACCATGGTCGAGCGCGTGATGGATTCCAACGAACTGGAACGCGAACGTGGCATCACCATTCTCGCCAAGAACACCGCCATCTGGTATCACGACGTGAAGATCAATATCGTCGATACCCCCGGCCACAGCGATTTCGGCGGAGAAGTCGAACGCGCCCTCAAAATGGTCGATGGTGTCATGCTCCTGGTCGATGCCAGCGAAGGCCCGCTGCCGCAGACCCGTTACGTGCTCAGCAAGGCCCTGGAAGCCGGCCTGCCGCCGGTGGTGGTGATTAACAAGATCGACCGTCCTGACGCCCGGGCCCAGGAAGTGCTGAACGAGATCTACGATCTGTTCATCGACCTTGACGCCCACGAAGACCAGCTTGATTTCCCGGTGCTCTATACCAACGCCAAAGCCGGTACCGCGTCGGCCAAGGCCGATCAGCCGGGTGAAGACCTGCGTCCGCTGTTCGACGCGATTCTGGCGACCATTCCTCCACCGAAGGGTGACGCCGCCAACGCGCTGCAGATTCTGGTCGCCAACCTCGACTACAGCGACTACCTTGGACGCCTCGCCATTGCCCGGGTCTTCAACGGCACCCTGCGCAACGGGGAAGAAGTGGGCATTTCCAAACTCGACGGCGCCCTGCAGAAAGTCAAGATCACCAAGCTGTTTTCCTTCAGCGGCCTGAAGCGCGTGGATATCGACCGCACCGAACTGGGAGACATCGTGTCCATTGCCGGTGTGGAAGGCATTGCCATTGGCGAGACCATCACCAGCTTCGAAAATCCCGCGCCGCTGCCACATATCCTGATCGATGAACCGACGATCGCGATGCAGTTCACGGTCAATACCTCGCCCTTCTCCGGACGCGATGGGACCTACGTGACCTCCCGCAACCTGCGCGACCGCCTGAACAAAGAGTTGCTGACCAACGTCTCACTGCGCGTCCTCGAAACCGAAAGCACCGATTCCTTCAAAGTCCTGGGACGCGGCGAGCTGCAGCTCTCGATCCTCATCGAGACCATGCGCCGTGAAGGTTTTGAGCTGTCGGTAGGCAAGCCCGAAATTGTCACCAAGCGCGTTGATGGCAAGCTCATGGAGCCGATGGAAAAGCTGATGGTCGATATTCCCGAGGCCTTCGTAGGGGTGGTGATCGAGAAGCTGGGCCAGCGCAAAGGCCAGATGGCGCGGATGCACAACCACGGCTCCGGCCGCGTGCGCATCGAGTTCCTTATCCCCAGCCGGGGCATGATCGGCCTGCGCTCCGAACTGCTCACTGATACCCGTGGTACGGTGGTGCTGAATTCGCTCTTTGGCGGCTACACGGAATGGCTGGGCGAAATCCCCCACCGCATGACCGGCGCGCTGGTAGCTGACCGCAATGGGCCTTCCACCGCCTATGCGCTGTGGAGCCTGCAGGAACGCGGCATTCTTTTTATAGGGCCGGGCGTGGAGCTTTACGAAGGCATGATCGTAGGCGAAAACGCCCGCGAGGTCGATCTGGACGTAAATGCCGTCCGCGAAAAGAAGCTCACCAACATGCGCGCCTCCTCAGCCGACGACGCCATCCGCCTGGTGCCGTTCAAGAACCTGACGCTGGAGCAGGCCATCGAATTCGTGGCCGACGATGAACTCGTGGAAGTCACCCCTCACAGCCTGCGCCTACGCAAGAAAATCCTGCAAGCCAACCGCAGGCCGAAGAAGAACGCCGCCCAGCCGGCGGAAGCGATGAAGTAGCTGCTGGAAGGCGCTTCATGGAAGATCACCCAGAAGATCACCCAGACGTTGCGGCGTGATCACGCACGCCTCCCATCCTGTCTGCTCACAAATCTTTCTCATTTAGGGAATCTCCCCCATCTTGCGTTTATACGTGATGAGCATCCGCTTCCCCCGAAATCAGAAGGAGAAGGTCATGAAGCGCACCCGGAGAGATACCCAAAAAGGCCGCAGCCACACCGCCGTTAACGAACAGGGCAGGGGCATCGATAACCTGTCACCGGCCCACCATAAACGCATTCTCCGGTACCTCAACGATGCCGCCAGCCCCTTCGATTTGATGCATGCTCCCATTCCGCCGATGTCCTCAGAGCAGATGGCGGATATGGGCCAAGCAGACATGCATGGGCCCGTGGAGCTGATGAAGGCCGCGTCGGCCCATGCGATCTTCAGCTTGCGTCAGCGCGAGTTTCCTCTCGGCTTTACCCACATCAGCCAGCTTGCGCAGATCGAAATCAACATCGCCTGGTTGATCGAGTGGTTGAGCGATATGACGTTTGGCAGTTGGCAAACTCTGCCGTACACGATTCCCAGGCAGGGAGGCGGTAGCGTAAGCATCGTCCATGCGGCCCTGCTTCATACCGGCAAAGTCCTGTTTCTGGACGATGGTCCAACGCCCATCTGGGACCCCTCCGACGAAGTGAATCCCCATTTCGAATTTCCTGTCAACAACCCTGATTACTCTTTGACCTGCAGCGGACACAGCTTTCTTTCCAACGGCAACCTGCTCGTGGTCGGCGGCGGCGGCTTCGGTCCACGGGCCGGCGCCAACAAGGGATTCAAATTTGATCCGGTGGCCAAAACCTGGACCAAAACTTTCGGCGACATGAGCAAGGTCCGGTGGTATCCTACCGCGGTAACTACCGGCGATAACCGCATGTTAGTGGTGGGCGGCTGGAATGAGAATGCAGCCCTGCAGAACGATATCGAAGTCTATGACGAGGCTTCTGATTCCTTCGTCACCATCAGCGGCGCCACCCTGGGATTTCCAAATCTCTATCCCGGCCTACACCTTCTTCCCAACAATACGCTCTTCTATTCGCGGACTGGCTGGGGACACGCCGGTGGCTCCCCGCCCGCATCCCTTGACAGCTCTTCGTATTTTCATTTTACCGGGCCGACGATGGGAAGCTGGGCGCCGATTGCACCTTCCGTCCTCAATCGCTGCAAGGGAATGTCGGTGATGATCTACCGGAACACGTGCCCGCACACGCGCATTCTGGCCGTTGGCGGGTGCAATTCATCGGGTGGCGGCCTCAGCTCCGCCGCGGAAATCATCGACGCTTCCTTCCTCTCGCCCACGAGTGCATGGTCATTGACTGCGCCCTTGCCGGATACAAATCCCCGCAGACAATGCGACGCGGTGCTGTTGCCCGACAATACTGTCTTCGTCGCCGGAGGAGTGAATACGCCCAATTCTCCCTGCATGCTCTTCGATCCGGTCGCTAACGCCTGGTCGCCCATGGCCGACCTGGCGTCGGTAAGAATGTATCACTCGGTCATGATTCTTCTGCCCAGTGGGAAGGTGATGATGTCAGGTTGGGCGAATGACGCGGCCAGCGCCACCATCGAGTTGTTCAGTCCGCCCTATTTGTTTAAAGGAGCGAGGCCCACGATTTCCAGCGCTCCGGCGACGGTGAATTTCGGTGCAACGTTTACCGTGGGTTCGCCCGATGCTGCTTCCATCGCGCGGATGACCATAGTGCGACCCATGGCGGTGACTCACCAGACGGAATCAAACCAGCGCGTGATCGAGCTGTCGTTCCTTCATGATCACGTCCATCCCAACAATCTGATCGCCATTGCGCCCGATGGCGGAAGTCCTCATGCATTCGCGCCCAAGGGATACTACATGCTTTTCATTCTGAACGGCGCCGGAGTTCCATCCGTGGCCAAATGGATTCACCTGCAGTAAGGGCCGGCCCCATAGGGTCAAAGAAGTCATAGGAGGCTACTCTCATGAGCACACTGAATGGACCGTACGCAAATACGGGCGCGTCCCCCTTGGAACTTACCGGCGTACTGCCTGCGCCAGTATTGGAAACACACCTGATTGCCTCTCGGCAAACGATCAACATCGGCGGCGGAGTCATGGCGAATGCCGAAGTGTTGAACGGAGAGATTCCGGGCCCCACCTTCCGGCTCACGGTCGGTCAAACAGTAGTCGTCCGCCTGGTAAACCTTCTGTCGTATGAACTCGGCATTCACTGGCACGGCGTCGAACTGGAGAACTATTCGGACGGGACCGAGGTGACCCAGGACGGAGCGGTGCCCGCCCCGATTCTAAACGGGGCCGTAGCCGGCGGTACATTCCTCTATAAATTCAAGGTGCCGCGCGCCGGTATCTTTTGGTATCACCCGCACCACGGCAACTCCATCAATAGGGTCTTCCGCGGGTTGTACGGGATGATCGTTGTCACCGATCCAGCGGAAGCGGCCATCGTCGCCCCGGCTGCCGGGGCGGTGCTGCCCGCCAACACAGACACCATGGAGCTCGTATTGAGCGATATTACCGTCTGCAAAGCCCCGGCCATGGGCATAACCCCCAGCCAGAACGACACCGCTACCTATATGAATGCCGACCCCACGGCGGAATGGCTTAGCGGCGTTACCGCGCAGTTCGCGACATTATCGCTTTCACCGAAGGACTTCTGCGAAATCAGCCCCAAGAACGATGATGGCGGTGCGGCCGCAGTCTATCTGGCGGGCGATATACCGAGCATTGCGACAACAGCCGCCGGCCCGCGCGTGGAGGGGCAAACGGTGCTCACCAACGGCGTGAACGTCGGCGGCCGTGCCGGAACTCCGGCGCTGCCTGGCGCCCTGGCGGCCGGTGCTGTGACCAAGAGTGTCGTGTCCGGACAGGGACTCCGTATCCGGATCGTGAATTGCGCCCATCTCCGTTATTTCCGTCTCCGCCTCACTACCCAAGCTGGCGCACAGGTGGATTTACTGCGAATCGGCGGCGAAGGCGGTCTGCTCGACAACGTATTGCGGGAAGGGGGCACACTGGGCACGGTTCCCGATCCGAGTGCCGGGGCCTTCTTCACGGCAGGAGAATTGCTATTGCCTCCCGCCGGACGCGCCGACGTGGTCGCCGCAATCCCTGGCGGATTGCCAGTTGGAAGCGTGCTGACCCTTTGGACTCGGGATTGTCAACGGACTGGGGGCGGAGTGCCAGCCAGCAATAACTGGGCGGAAGTTCCAACAGTGCCCGTGATGCATTTACAGGTGGTGGCTGGCGCGGCAGCCTACACGATCGCCATCGGCGACTCGTTGCGAAGTCTAGCGGGTATGCCCGCCGTGGAAATTCTTCCGGCCCCAGGCGTCAGCGACCATCTTCTCAACCCGGCCACATTTGGCAAGCCCGGCCTTGCGAGCGAAGAAATCAAATTCCAAGCGGGAGGGAACCCCACAATCGATGGTGTGTCGGGCGTGGACCTCATGATGAATCCCGTGACCATGATGCCCTACGCTCCCTACACGAACTCGCCGCACATTGGCTCGACGCGCTATGCAGAGAATGGGAGATTGCTGGAACTCACGATTACCAACACCACCAACGCCCATCATCCGTTTCACCTCCATGGCTTTTCCTTTCAGCCGAAGAGCATCCATCCTGAGCTTGGCGGTGCGGCCCTCTATACGTGGCCGTACAATGAGTTTCGCGACACCATTGATTTGCTGCCCCACACCCGGCTCATCATCCGGGCGCGGCTGGATGATCGCCCGCTGGCCAACGGAACCACGACCGGCGGCGCATTCGGACGCTGGCTGTTTCACTGCCATATCTTCTTCCACCACACGCACGGCATGATCAGCGAGCTGGTGGTCACGTCCGCAACTGGGGCGGAAAAGCCGAACGTCAATGTCGGTGGCTCCTTCGCCTACGCACCGACCGGTTTGCCCGCCACCCGGCATGGCACATTTCACCACCCCGATCCGGCGGTCAACATCACGTCGCTGACAGTCACCAGGGGAGCGGTCGTTCCCAGTCCGGCGCTTCCCGCAAACGCCGGGTCCTGGACTTGGTCCTACACTCCCGTAGCTGGCGATCCACCATTCGACTATGTGTACATAGAGGCCACCGACGCGGCCGGACGTAAGGACCAGGCTGTTTTCCGTCTACAAATGGGCGGACTGGACACGAGTTCCGATCTCGGCGATCCGCACATCCGGACGGTACTCGGGCCGAAGTACGACTTCCAGGCTGCCGGCGAGTTCACGCTCCTCCGCGACGATCATGGCATGGAGATCCAGGTCCGGCAGACACCGGCTGCGACGCCTCCTCCCGTCACGGACGACTACACCCAACTCACCGAATGCGTGAGCTTAAACAGCGCCGTTGCAGTGCGCGTAGGTTCGCACCGTATCTCCTATCAACCCTGGAGGGAATCGATCCGGCTTCTGTTCTTTCTCGATGGAAAACCGGCGAACCTGCCGCAGGCGGGCCTGGACCTGGACGCCCACCGCGTGACAACCTTCAATGCAGGCGGCGAAACCGGCATCCGAATCGACTACGCGCATGGGCCTATCGTCAGGATCACGCCGAACCTCTGGGGCGACTATGGCATCTACTACCTGAACGTGGAGGTCACCAACACCGATGCCCAAGGCGGTCTTATGGGCCGTATCCCGAACGGAACATGGTTGCCGGCTTTACCGAGCGGGGCGACCCTCGGCCCTATGCCTGTGGACCTCAATGACCGCTATGTCGCGCTCTACAGGACTTTCGCAGACGCCTGGCGCTTGACCGACGCATCGAGCTTGTTCGAGTACCTGCCCGGGAGATCGACGGCGACCTTCACCGCCCGCGACTGGCCACCCCAGAAGCCTCCATGCACAACAGTGCCGCG
>Ga0210403_10001755_pt1 | contig 20106 bp, 22 predicted proteins | sample IncBWC19MmetaG_FD_150863 | JGI IMG/M metagenome (GOLD analysis project Ga0210403, IMG submission 150863) | Forest soil microbial communities from Barre Woods Harvard Forest LTER site, Petersham, Massachusetts, United States - Inc-BW-C-19-M | ecosystem: Environmental > Terrestrial > Soil >... | reverse complement strand
GGTCCTACCACGCTCCTGCTGCCTTCGCCCGCCTCCTTCACCTGGCGCGAAGCCATCGCTTTCGGCCGTCGGCAGTATTTTCAGATCCGCGTCTATGCGCCGCGGCATTGGCTGCTGGCTGCCGCTGCAACGACGTGGCCGATCCTTGGCTGGGCCGTGGCCGTGCCCGCCGCGCTTGGCGGCGATCGGCTGGCTATAGGCGCACTCTTCCTTGCTTGCGGCCTCCACCAATGGCGCGCCAGCCTACGTGTGCGGGTAGCCCGCACGGTCTGCGGCGAGCGGCGCGGTGCCGCGCGCCTCCTCCTGTTCGATCGGTGGGCGGTGCCAGCATGGCTGCTTTTTCACGCGGCCATCATCTGGTCTACGCTGTTCCTGCGGACAATCAACTGGGGCGGCCGGACCTACCGGGTCGACGGCCCCCAGCGCCTGCGGATCATCGCTGAGTCCGCGGCATGGCCTCCGACGCCCTGATTTCGGCTGAGAACCCGGCCCCGGCGGAGGCTGCGCCGTTCGCCGCGGGCCGCGGGTGAATGGTCATCGGCAGGCCCCCCCGCGGGCGCAGCGTCAGGCGCGCCACGGGTTCAACCACCGTGCCGGTCTGGAGTCGCAGCGCGAAGCGCTGTGCCAGCGCGGCCAGGCAGAGGACGGCCTCAGTCAGCGCGAAGCCCATGCCGGCGCATACTCGCGGCCCCACGGCAAACGGGATGTAGCAGAATTTGTCGCGAGCTGCGGCGTTCTCCGGCAGGAAGCGTTCCGGCACGAAATGGTCCGGCTTTTCCCAGAACAGCTTGTGCCGGTGCAGGAGCCAGGGGGCCACGAGCACCAGGGAACCGGCCTTGACCTGATGGTTCTGAATCTGCTCGTCGCGCATGGCCTGGCGCGACAGGATCGGCACCGGCGGATAAAGTCGCAGGGCTTCCTCGAATATGGCGCGCGTATAAACGAGACGCGGCAGCACCGCGAGCGATGGCGGCCCGCCCTGCAGCACCCGATCCACCTCCTCATGCAGCCTTGCCTCGACATCCGGCGCCTGCGACAGCAGGTACCAGGTCCACGCCAAGGAATTCGCCGTCGTCTCATGCCCGGCCATGAAGATCGTCGCGGCCTCGTTCCTGAGCGCATTGGCGTCGAGGGGCTGTCCCGTCGTCGCGAGCGAGGCAGCGGCGAGCAGTCGGAGCAGCGATGGCTCCTCGCCCGCAGTCTCGGCGCTGCTTTCCCGGATCGTTTCTTCCAGGACGGTCAGGATTCGACGGCCCGAGCGCTTGACCGAAAGCCTTTGCAGGCGAGGCAGCCAGTCCGGAAGGCCGAGCAGCGACATGAAATCCAGCTGGCCGACCGCACGCTGATAATCGCTAAAGCCTTCGACAATCTCGCCGGCGCGGAGTGCGCCCAAGCGGCGGCCGAAAATGGTTCGCGAGATGATCTCCGAGGTGAGATGGGCCATCTCGGTGAGCACGTCGACCGGCTGGCCGGGCCGCAGCTTGTTCCAGCGCTCGACCATCTCGCTAGCCGTCTCAACCATGATGGGGGCGAAGAGATCGATTTTCGACTGATGCACGACCGCGGCGATTGCGGGCCGCCGGCTCCTCCAGGTCTTGCCATCGCTGATGAACAGGCCGTCGCCGAGCAGCGGTTCGAGGGCGTGCCGCATTTGCGGACTTTTACGTTCGAAACTCGCATTGCCGGTCAGGAGCGCATATTTAACGGTAGCCGGGCTATTGCAGACATGGACCGTCTGCATCAGTATTCGGGTGGAGAAGAATCGATATTCGAAAGCTTTCTCCTCCCAGATCTCCAGCAGATTCCGATAGGCCGCCTGGAACAGGCGGTAAGGCGGCAATGGCTCCGAAGGCCGTACCGGAAATGGCGGGATAAAGTCCAACAATGTCCCTCCGACCTCCCTTATGCGTCCGAATTCACGGACGGGGCAAGAGGCGGCCGGGGGCGTTGCCGCGGCGCTCCGGCATCACAATTTCTCTGCGACCATCAGGAGCTCGATCGCATGAGCCGAGGCTGGCGGTGCAAGAAAGGGATCGACGCACTGGGCCGCCAGGTAGCACCAGAGCAGGCCGAGATGCCACGACCAGGCATTCCGGAACAGGCGGTCCGAACTGAATTTCGGTGCGAAGCGCCCCATCCAATAGATTAGGGTTGCATGCCCGCTGACCGGGATCGGCTCGATGGCGCGGCAGGCGAGGCCCGACTGCGCGCAGAGCGCCCGCAAGGCGGACTCGGTCCACAAAGTCAGATGATGGGGCGGAGCATTGATCACGAAGTTCGGGATGTCGGTTCCCGGTGAGGGCCAGCAAGGGACGCCGATCAGGAGCAGCCCGCCGGGCCGCAACGCGGCGACCATAGCGCGCACGAAGCCGAGCGGGTCCGGGACATGCTCGACGACCTGGAAGGAGCAGACCGCGTCGTAATGACTCGAATTCTGCGCAGCATGGGCCTCAATCGTCTCGGCGCGGATATCGGGTCGCTGCCCGCCGAAATTGGGGTCGAGTCCGAGGTACTCGCAACTGGAAAGGTAGCGCCGAAAGCCCCCTTCGCCGCAGCCGACATCGAGCACCCTGGTGCCCGGGACGACGTGACTTGCCGCGCGTACGAACTCGCTGCGCAGGATTCGTGGTCCCGACAAACGGTCATGCGCGCCAATCCGTCCGTAGAAGCGTCGATAGAAGTCCCCGTCGCCGCCGCGGGGCGGATCGAAATAGAGGAGGCCGGTCGGCGATTCCCAGATACCGAACCGCTCGATGTCGGAAACCTGGTCGGAAACATCGACCCGGAAGCTGTAGCGCCACAGATCGACGAGCATTCCCTTGGAGAGCCACTGAACCCAGCGCTGCGGCGCAGCGCCGGTGATAGGACAGGGCGGTTCCGGCGCGTGGCTCTCAATCATTCCGCCTAACCGACTACCTTACCGAGGCACCGTCGCAAAGGCATCGATGACGGCGCGCGAACTCACGTCGGCCGTAAACCGCAATTCCTCCGCGTGCCAGCCGCGCCTGCTCGATCGAATCAGCGGCATCGAGGCCCTCCGGTTGATGGACGAGGCTCTGGCTCTCGACGTTGGTTGTTTTTAGTGGTGACTGAAGGGCATCAACATCTTGTGTTTCCGCCGCCGCGCCTTGCTCTGATGGCCACCAGTTAGGTGAGACACCTACATAATTCCGGATCGTCAGGCGTGGCGCGGTCTGGCAGCGCGTCTTTCTATCCGATACCCGGAAGCTCCGATATCGACAACCATCGAGTTGCCGTAATCACACTATATCTGTACGAGCATCAGGCACCCCGAGCGGGGTGCGGGATTGTCGTTGGAGGGGTTGGCGATGCCTGATCTCGACCTGATAAAACAGGAGGAACAGGGGTGCGGGTTCGGCACGGGCGGTTCGCCAGGGGGACGATGAAGAAAATTCCGAGGATGGTTCCGATGGCGGAGATTATGAAGAAGCTGGCGAATTGAAGAAATTGATGGTTGCGATTCGTAGCGGTGCGAACTTAATGCTTGGTTACCCGACCCTTCCTTCGTCATGCCCGCTTTCGCGGCTGTCAGGAAATTGACCGACGCAAAAAAAGAGGGGTTGCAGCAAGGTGGTGCGTGCTTCGAGACGCGCCCCCAGTTCAGGCCTGGGGCAGGCTCTGTTGGGCGCTCCTCAGCATGAGGTAATCCTTTGATGGCATTAAGAAAACTCCTCATCCTGAGGAGGCCGCCCCTTCAAGACGCCGCCGGCGGCGGCTCCTCAGGACAAGGCGGCGGTCTCGAAGGACGCACCGAAGCTCAATCCGGGCACCCGTCGATTTGCGCAGGGATGCGGGGTCGAGGATCGTTCATCTTTCAACCCAAACGGGAGGTTTTGCTGCAGATTTGCTGCAGGTGCAGCCATTGGCAACAATCGGTTCAATTCATGATTGCAGGCCCGTGGTCACGACGTGTTGCCGAATATCGGATGCTGCACCCGGTCGCCAGGTGCGATGCCGAGGCGTGCCGCGGTGCCGCCGTTGAGCTCGATCACCGCCCGAACCGGTGCGGCGGCGGCAATCACATCGAGTGATTCGGGCACGGCGCGCTCGCGGATGTTGACGATCCGGCCCTGGGCGTCGACGAACAGCATATCGAGCGGGATAAGGGTGTTGCGCATCCACATCGTCGCCACCGTCGGCGTCTTGTAGTCGAACAGCATTCCGCTCCTGTAGAGTGGCCCCGATCAGCCGCAACTTCGGCTGGTTCGAACCAAGAAAAGCTTGGAGGAAAGGCGATGACTGAGAAGACGGTTCGCCCTCATTCGGTATTGCGACGCACGATGCTGGTCGGAACGGCGGGCGTGCTTGCCGGCGCCGTACTTGGCCCGACCCCGGTACAGTCTCAAACCGGCACCGCACCCGCGGCGGCCGTGCCCGGCGGCGCTCCGCCCACAGCGCGTTACGGCGATCCGGCATGGTGGGCGCAGCGGAAAGAGGAAGTCCTGGAGCCGGGGCTCGAGATCGTCGATCCGCACCATCATCTGTGGGACCGCAACGGGCACCGGTACCTGCTCGACCAGCTGCTCGCCGACACCGGCAGCGGTCACAACATCACGCAAAGCGTCTTTGTCGAATGCGGCTCGATGTACCGCGCCGACGGCCCGGCGGAGATGAAGCCGGTCGGCGAAATCGAATTCGTCAACGGCACGGCGGCGATGAGCGCCAGCGGACAGTTCGGCAAGAGCCGGCTGTGCGCCGGCATTGTCGGGCACGCCGATTTGCGCCTCGGCGACGGCGTGGCGCGGGTGCTGGAGGCGGAGATCACCGCCGGCGACGGCCGCTTCCGCGGGATTCGCCATTCGGTGGTCTGGGACCCGAGCGAGACGTTCTCGCGCGGCCGCACCAACTCGCCGAAGGGCCAGATGGCCGATGCGACCTGGCGGGCCGGGTTTGCTCGGCTCGCACCGCTGAACCTGACCTACGAGGCTTGGCTGTACCACCCGCAGCTGATCGAGCTGGCGGATCTGGCGCGCGCCTTTCCGCAGACGACCATCATCCTGAACCATGTCGGGGGACCGCTCGGCATCGGCCCCTACGCGGACAAAAAGCAGCAAACCTTCGCGGCGTGGCAGGCCGGCATCGCCGAACTCGGCAAATGCCAGAATGTCGTCGTCAAGCTCGGCGGGCTCGGCATGCTGTTCGGCATGTTCGACTTCCACACGCGTGAGACGCCGCCTTCCTCGGAGGAGCTGGCGCGCGCCTATAAGCCCTATATCGAGACCTGCATCGCGGCGTTCGGCCCCGACCGCGGCATGTTCGAGAGCAACTTCCCGCCGGATGGCGTCAGTTCGAGCTACGCCGTCCTGTGGAACGCCTTCAAACGCCTGGCCGCCGGCTACTCGGCCGACGAGAAGGCCAAGCTGTTCAGCGGCACGGCAAAGCGCGTCTACCGTCTCGCGTAGATCGCGGTGGCGGTTGTCGCTCCTTCCGGACGCGACAGCCGCCATGACGATAGTGCGAAAACGGGGACGAAGTCCCCTGGTCTAGGAGATTTGGGTCCCTTCGGCGGCGACGGCTTTTTGCACCGCTGGGCGTGCCAGCATGCGTCTGCGGTGGTCCATGACGCGCGGCAATTTTGTTGTGTCGACCCCGTCGCCTTCGATCCAGGTGCCAATCGTGAACAGGTACGGGTCGCAGATCGTGTACTGCTCGCCCATGACCCACGGACCCTTCAAGAGCTTGCGTTCGATCAACTCGAAGCATTCCGTCATCGTTGCGGGCACCTTGCGCTTCATCGCCTCGATCGCCGCGGCATCGTCCGCCCAACGCGCGCCGCGTCTGCCATGCGCGTGCGCGACGTGCACGGTCGAGCAGAGATAACTGTTGAACTCCTGCACCTGCGCCAAGGCGAACGGATCCGAGAGCGGCGCGAGTTCTGCCTTCGGAAAACGCTGCGCCACGAAGAGCAGCAATCCGGGAGTTTCGGTGAGTGTCCCGCTTTCGGTCACCAGCGCGGGAACCCGCCCTTTCGGGTTTATCGCGAGATATTCGGGGCTTCTCTGGGCCTGCGAACCGAAATCGACCGGCACCGCCTCATAGGGTGCGCCGGCCTCTTCGAGCGCGATGTGCGTCGCCAGCGCACAGGTGCCCGGAGCGTAGTAGAGCCTGAACATCAGCATCGTCCTTTCGTCGGTCGACAGGTCACGAGCGGCGCGATTGGGGTCGGCTTTCCGGCACTCCGCAATAGCGAAGACCGTGCGTGCAATGTATCAGGGATGCGGGTTACCGGCACTTTGACTCTTCACGCGGAAGGAACGCACCAATGTTGATCGTCGACGCACAGATCCATCTCTGGGAAAAGGGCATGCCGTCCGCGCACCATCGTCAGGAACCCTATTCGGCCGAGCAGGCGATAGCGGGCATGGATGAGGCCGGCGTCGACCGGGCGCTGATCCACCCGGTGCTGTGGGACCCGGACTCGAACGAGCTGGCGGTCGAAGCGGTGCGCAAATACCCCGACCGTTTCGCGATCATGGGCTGGTTCTACCTCGACGACCCGAACGGCCGCGACCTCGTCGCGCACTGGAAGGAGCGGCCTGGCATGCTCGGCCTGCGCTTCTACACCAACGAGCGGCACCCGCAGTCGTGGTTCACCGACGGCACCCTCGACTGGCTGTGGCCCGCCGCCGAGCGCGCCCAAGTGCCGGTAGCGCTGGGTGCTGCGATATTCCTGCCGACAATGGGCAAGATCGCCGAGCGCCACCCCGGCCTGAAATTGATCGTCGACCACATGGGCGTGCCCCGCGCCAGCAAGGGCGAGGCGGCCTATCGGTTCCAGCCGGAATTGCTGGCGCTCGCCAAATACCCGAACGTGGCGGTCAAGGCGACCGGGCAGGCGGGCTACGCCGAGGACGACTACCCGTTCCGCAGCTTGCATCCGCATCTGCACCGCTGTTTCGACGCGTTCGGTCCGGAGCGGATGTTCTGGGGCACGGACATCACCCGCATGCCTTGCTCCTGGCGGCAATGCGTGACCTTGTTCACCGAGGAGTTGCCGTGGCTGAAGGACCGCGACCTCGACCTCGTCATGGGGGAGGGCTTGTGCAACTGGGTGGGCTGGCCACTTCCCGCCGGCGGCAAGAGGTGACGCGATAGACGCGACCAAAGCGCTATGGTTGTCAACGGCAGCACCAAACAGAATGTCCGCCGTATCGTCGCCGACCTACGTACCCGCGCCGCGCCGCGGCCAATGCTAGTGTTTGTTGGCGCGAGCGTGGTGACCGGTCGCAGCGAGAAGGAAGCGCGCGAGCTTCTGGCGGAGTACCGGCACCACGCCAGTGTCGAAGGCGCCTTGGCACATGCCGCAGCCTCGCTCGGCATCGATTTCGCCCGCTACGGCATGGATGAACCGATCGACGCAGGTCCCTCTCAGGCGATCCGCTCTAATGTCGAGGCTATCACCGCCTCTCTCGGACCGGGGTGGTCCAAGCGCCGGCTTATCGACCGTTTCGTGCTCGGTAGCCGCCAGCCGCCCATCGTTGGCTCACCTGAGCAGGTTGCGGACCAGCTGGTCGCCTGGGTGAGGGAGGCAGATGTAGACGGCTTCAACCTCTCCCGCACCGTTGTTCCCGAGTGTTTGGAGAGTTTCATCGACCTGGTAGTACCGGTCCTCCAGGAACGCGGCGCCTACAAACGCGGTTACGCCCCAGGCACCTACCGGCAGAAGCTGTTCGGCTGCGGCGACCGGTTGCCCGACGAGCACCCTGCGACGGCAGCACGCTGGAGCGAACCGGAAACGATTGGGCCGCCATAATCGGGAGCTTCAACATGCAGTTCGCTGGCAAGGTGGTTCTGGTCACGGGCGCACAGCAGGGTATCGGCCGCGCGATGGCGTTGGAGTTTGCTGCTGCTGGCGCTGACGCGGCAGTCAACCGGCTTGATGACGTGGCGCCGCCCAAGGTGTAGCCGACGAGGTACGCGCGTGCGGACGGCGCGCGATTTTGGTCCAGGCCGACGTGGCCCAGATAGAACAAGTACAGGCAATGGTGTCAGCTGTCCAAGAAGGGCTCGGCCCGATCGACGTCCTGATCAACAATGCCGGGGTGTTCCCGCGCGTCTCTTTCCTCGAGATGACGGAGCGCGAATGGGACCATGTGCTGGATGTCAACCTTAAGGGTTCATGCTTCTGCGCGCAGTCCGTCGCGAGGGCGATGGTCTCGGCCGGGCGGCAGGGGTGATCATCAACATAGCCTCGGGAGCGGCGCTGCGTGGTTCCCCTCGGAGCGTCCACTACGTGGCGAGCAAGGGCGGCATTCTGTCGCTGACCCGGGCGATGGCGTTGGAGCTCGCACCTTATCGCATCAGGGTCGATGCGAGCGCGCCGGGGCTCACGGATACAGCCCAGCCGCGCTACGGCAGCAGTGAGGCAGATATCGTCGAGATGGCGCGCTCGATCCCACTTGGCCGCATGGCGCAACCGGACGAGATCGCCCAAGCCGCGGTGTTTCTGGCATTCGAGAATGCGGGGTTTGTCACCGGTCAGACCCTGCATGTAAACGGGGGCTCTTATCTGGGGTAAGGTGGGATAGGGGGCCGAGGAGAGCGCCCAGCCACCGACACTTCTAGCCCAATTGCCGGAAGCCAGGCGTTTGGCGACATTTGCTCGCACCGGCTCCCGCTTGCCGGTCGGCCGGATCGGTAAGCCTGTAGTCGCCGGAGCCCCCTGCGTTTTTTTTGCAGCCGGTTCATGTGCTCCTGCCGCCTGAGTCAAAATTTGATCAGCGGCGCCGGATCAGGCAACTGCATGGACCGTAGGCACGGTAAGCCGAATTGGGCTGGTAACACCGGCGCCATGGGCGGCCTCATCCATTGGCATCCGCATTGCAGTCATAAGCGCAAAGGATCGCCGTGGGGAAACGTCGGGACCATTTGACGCTGGGGCGAGGTAGACCCGTGGAGCTAGGTGTCTTTATCCCGATCGGCAACAACGGCTGGTTGATCTCCACGACCTCGCCGCAGTACAAGCCGAGCTTCGATCTCAACCGCGAGGTCGTGGAGAAGGCCGAGCGCTTCGGCTTCGACTTCGCCTTGTCGATGATCAAACTGCACGGGTTCGGGGGCCCGTCGCAGTTCTGGGACTACAATCTGGAATCCTTCACCTTGATGGCCGGACTGGCGCCGGTGACGAGCCGCATCCGGCTGTTCGCTACCTGCGCGGTGCTGACCATACCGCCGCCGATAGCGGCGCGCATGGCGGTCACGATCGATTCGATTTCGCACGGGCGGTTCGGCGTCAACATCATTTCCGGCTGGCAACGGCGTGAATATACGCAAATGGGGATCTGGCCGGGAGCGGAGCATTATCGCCGCCGCTACGACTACTGCGCCGAATACGTCACCATCATGCGCGAATTGTGGGAGACCGGGCAATCCGATCTGAAGGGCGATTTCTTCCAGATGGACGATTGCCGATGCCTGCCGATGCCGACCGGCAAAATTCCGATCATCTGCGCCGCGCAGAGCGAGGCCGGGACCCGCTTTGCCGCGCAGTATGCCGAGTACAACTTCTGCACCGGCGGCGGGGTCAACCAGCCGACTGCGGTGGCGCCGAGCGTCGCGCGTCTGGTTTATGCGACGGCTGAAACCGGGCGCGATTGTGGTGCCTTGATCCTGCAGATGGTCATCGCCGACGAGACCGATGCCGCGGCGACGGCGAAATGGGAATATTACAAGGCCGGCACCGATATCGAGGCGCTGGCCTGGCGCGACGCTCAGGCGGAAGACGACCCGAACAAGGATCCTTATGCGCAGCCCAACCGGCGCCGAACCTTTGGCATCGAGAAGCTCCCGACCAATCAGGGTGTCTTCGTCGGCTCGTACGCCTCGATCGCGCGCATGCTCGACGAGATGGCCGCAGTACCCGGTGTGCGCGGCGTGATGCTGACCTTTGATGATTTCGTGATCGGCATGGAGCAATTCGGCACGCGCATCCTGCCCTTGATGCGCTGCCGCAGCGGCATCCGCCGTGCCGCGTAGACCATTGGCAAAGAGGCCGTTTGGCGGCTCCGAACTAACGGAAAGGAAAATTACGATGTCAGGAGACGGGACGGGTGCTGCAGATCGTGCGAAGGGGCCGGGGATCACGCGCCGGCGCCTGTTGAAAAGCAGCGCGGCCTTGGCCGGGCTCTCGGGAGGGTCGGGCGCGTTGACCGGGTTCCCGACGATCTGGGCGCAGGACATCAAGGACGTGACACTGCTCCATGCCGGCCCCCCCGTTGCCGCGATCCCGAAGATCGGCGTGCAGGCGAGCAAGGATCTGGGCTTTACGATCAAGATGCAGGCGACCGAGAGCGCCGATCTGTTGAACCGTTTTTTGTCGCAGTCGAGTGCGATCGATGTCGGCGACGTCAGCATCGTGTTCATGAAATACCTCGTCGGGCGCAATGTCCTGCAGCCGATCCCGGTCGCCAAATACAAGGACTGGGACAAGGTGATTCCGTTGTTCAGTAAGGGCCTCTATCCGAACGGCAGCGAGGCGTCGATGCAAGGGGTGGCACCCTATACCGTGCTCTATGCGACCGGTCCCGACGGCCAGAAATTCGCCAATGGGCCGACCGAATGGCTGACCGGCGTCCCGACCATCACCAACGCCGACACGCTCGGCGTGCGCCCCGATCTGGTGGGTCGGCCGATCAAGAGCTGGGCCGATTTGATCAGCCCCGAATTCAAGGGCAAGGCGGCATTGCAGGACCAGCCGACGGTCGGCGTCATCGATGTCGCATTGGCGCTCGAGGCGCGCGGCGACGTCAAATACGGCAACAAAGGGAACATGACCCGTGACGAGATCGACAAGACGATCGCCGTGATGATGGACGTCAAGAAGGCGGGTCAGTTCCGCTCGTTCTGGACCACCTTCGACCAGTCAGTCAACCTGATGGCTTCGGGCGAGGTGGTGATCCAGTCGATGTGGTCGCCGGCGGTCACCGCGGTGAAAACCCGCGGCGTGCCGTGCGTCTACCAGCCGCTTCAGGAAGGGTTCCGGGGCTGGGGCTACACACTCGCTCCGATGAAGCATTTGAGCGGCCTCAAGCTCGATTGCTTCTACGAATACATGAACTGGTACACCTCCGGCTTCCAGGGCGCCTTTATCGCCCGGCAAGGCTATTACTCGTCGATCCCCGCCAACGCCAAGAAGTTCCTGACCGAAGCGGAGTGGGATTACTGGTACGACGGCAAGCCGGCTGCGACCGACATCACCGATCCCTACGGGAAGCTGATGGAAAGGGCCGGCAACGTCCGCGACGGCGGCTCGTTCTGGGACCGGATGGGCAATATCGCGGTGTGGAATTCGGTCATGGACGAAGACCGCTACCTGACCCGGCGATGGAACGAGTTCATCACGACGTGACGATCCTCACGCGACCCGCCGCTCCGCTACCGCGGCTGCTGTTGCCGGCCTTGCCGCGGCGACGTTTGAAGCCATGGCTGGTATCGTGGCTGCAGGTCAGCCCGCTGGCCTTCATCCTGATCGTGCTGTTCGCCCTGCCGACGTTTTTGTTCGCGGTCGTGAGCTTCTTCGATTACGACCGCACCGGCATCTATCCGGCCTTCATCCTCGACAACTACCGCGACCTCTTGACCACCCCGGCGACGATCCGGGTCTATGTCAGCTCACTGACCTTCGCCGTCATCGTGTGGGCGATCACTCTCTTCCTCGGTTTCAATATCGCGCATTTCCTGATCTTTCACGTGCGCAGCGCGGCGGTGCGCACGGTCTTTTTCCTGCTCTGCGCGATCCCGTTCTGGACCTCGGGGATCATCCGCACGATCGCCTGGATCCCGTTTCTCGGCCGCAACGGCGCCTTCAACCAGATCGTCATGGGCGCCGGGCTGACCTCGCAGCCGCTCGACTTCCTGCTGTTTTCGAGGTTCGCGGTGGTCATCACCTACATCAATCTGTTCACCCTCTTGATGGTCGGGCCGATCGCAAATTCGCTGGCCAAGATCGATCCGGCCTTGCTCGAGGCGGCGCGCGATGCGGGCGCCAGCCGCTCGCGCGTCATGGTCGAGGTGATCATTCCGCTGTCGAAAACTGGAATCGCCTTGGGCTCGATCCTGGTCTTCACCCAGGTCATGGGAGATTTCTTTGTCGTCAAGGCGATGAGCGGCGGACAGGCGGCCTCGATCGTCTCGGCGCTGGCGACCGAGATCCAGGCGATGCAATACCCGCCAGCATCGGCGAGTGCGGTCGTGCTCGTCTGCTTTGTCGGGATCCTCGTCGCCGGGATGATGCGGGTCGTCGATGTGCGCAAGGAATTGGTCAAGTGACGGGTGCACCACGATGATGATCGGCGGGCAGAGCTACCAGGCGGGAGCAGGACAAGGCCGGCCGTGGACCTTCTACGCCCTGGCGATCCTGTTCGGGGCGTACTTGCTCTTTCTCTACGGCCCGATGCTGGTGATGTACGTGCTGTCGTTTCAGGGGCCGAATGGCGGCGTGACATTTCCGATGGTGGGGGTGTCGCTGGCTTGGTTTGCCGACATCGTCAAGCCGGGCCAGATGGCGAACATTCCGGTGTCCTTCGCCCGCTCGATTGCGCTCGCTTCGGCCGTCAGCCTGTTGACGGCGGCGATATCGATCGCGGCGGCACTGGCGTTCCGCCGGCGCTTTCCCGGATCGGGATTGCTGTTCTACCTCGCCGTCGCGAGCCTCGTGATGCCGAGCCTGCTGGTCGGCTTCGGCATCGGGCTCGGCTTCAAGATGCTCGGCTTGAAGCCCAGCCTCTTCACTTCCGCACTGGGGGCGCAATTGACCTGGACCTTGCCGTTCGGGGTCTTTGCGATGTTCGCGGTCGTCAATCGCTTCAATCGTTCCTACGAGGAGGCCGCCGACGACCTCGGCGCCAGCCCGTGGCAGCGTTTCATCCATGTGACCCTGCCGATCCTGCTGCCGGGTATCATCGGCGTGGCGATGGGCGCCTTCACCTTGTCCTACGACGAATACGCCCGTACGACCCTCGTGATCGGCGACCGCAATACCCTGCCGCTCGAAATCTACGCGCTGATCTCGAGCGCAACCTCGCCGACCTTGTTTGCCATCGGCACGGCCACGACGGCCGTTTCGTTTCTGATCATCGCGGCGACCTTGTGGCGGATCTTTCACATTCAGCGCCGCCGCGCCGCGGCCGCGCAATGATCAACCGCAATCTCCAGATGGCCGGCCGGGTGAGCGCCCAACCGCGTTTCGATGTCGAATTGGTTGCGGTCACCAAACGCTATGGCCAGACTCTCGCGGTCGACGGCATCTCGCTGCGCATTGCGCCGGCCAGCTATTGCTGCCTGCTCGGCCCCAGCGGCTGCGGGAAGACCAGCACGTTGCGGATGATCGCCGGGCACGAGCACATCACTGACGGCGACGTTTTGATCCGCGACCGCAACGTGACCGATCTGCCGTCCGCCAAGCGGGGCACGGCAATGATGTTTCAGAGCTATGCGCTCTTTCCGCATCTGAACTGCCTCGACAATGTCGCGTTCAGCCTGAAGATGCGCGGCATCGGCAAGGCCGCGCGGCACGACCGGGCGCGCGGGTTCCTGCGGCTGGTGGAGATGGAGGATTTTGCCGACCGTTTGCCCGCGCAGCTCTCCGGAGGTCAGCAGCAGCGCGTAGCGCTCGCGCGATCGCTGATCACCGAGCCGCAGGTTCTGCTGCTCGACGAGCCGCTCTCGGCGCTCGACCCGTTCTTGCGCGGCCGCATGCGCGAGGAACTGAAGCGGCTGCAGCGCGAGCTCGGCATCACCTTCATCCATGTCACCCACAGCCAGGACGAGGCAATGGCCCTCGCCGATCTGATGGTCGTGATGCATGAGGGGCGCATCCGCCAATCCGGGACCCCGCGCGAGATTTTCGAGCAGCCGGCGAGCGCCTTCATCGCCCGGTTCATCGGCGGTCATAACGTGCTGTCCACCCCTCATGGTCTGGCCGCGATCCGGGCCGATCGCTGCCGGATCGGACAAGCCGAAAACGGCGCCGGCTGCTCCGGGCGGATTGTGGCTGTGGAGTACCAGGGTCCGGTCGTCCGGGTCGCGCTCCAGACGCCGGCCGGCGAGCAGGCCTCGGCGATAGTGCCCGACAGTCTGTTCTTTTCCGCTCCGGTACGGCCGGGTGAGGCCGCAGCCCTCGTCTGGTCCGAACAAGATGTTCACTACGTGCAAGCTGGCTGAACCCGGGACCAATCGGTACGGCGGGTGAGGCCGCATCAGATCAGAGGCGGCATCCCCGCCACACGAACGCGCGTTGGGAAAAAGGCGCCGAGCGTCTACGATCAGCGACGACAATCCACCTACATCTACAATACCGTCGTGGGTGACTTTGTGAGTACAGCCACCATGTTTTAGGTATCCCTTTGATATAACGGTAGAAAATTATCGCAACTGGCGGAGGGGGCGGGATTCGAACCCGCGAGACAGCTCATCACCGTCTACACGCTCTCCAGGCATGCGCCTTCGACCGCTCGGCCACCCCTCCGCGGGGCGATGTGTCCGCCCGCACCCGCACCAACTCAAATCAGACTAACGAACCCGGCAATTGCGTGCAACAAACCGGCCTGCGCCGGGTTCAGAGCATCCCGAGCGGGCTCCTACGCTTGGGCGGCGGGAAGGCTAGATCGAGCGTTGCCAGGTCTTCCGCGGTCAGCACGATATCGAGGGCGCCGCGGTTTTCGCGCATGTGCTCCGGTCGAGCCGCTTTGGGGATCACAATCGTGCCGCCTTGCCGCAACAGCCAAGCCAGCGCGATCTGCGCCGGCGTCGCCCCCCGACGGCGGGCTATCTCGGCAAGCGCCCGGTTGCCGAGCATGCTGCCCTGGCCGAGTGGTGTATAGGCCATGATGGCGATGCTGCGCTCGCGGCACCACGGCACGAGGTCCCATTCGGGACCGCGGTGCGACAAATTGTAGAGAACCTGGTCGGCGGCGACGGTCTCGCCACCTTTCAGCGCGACCCATTCTGCCATGTCGCCGCAGTCGAAATTGCTGACGCCGTGGTAGCGGATCTTGCCGTCGCGCTTGAGCCGCTCGAACCCCTCGATCGTCTCGCCGAGCGGGATCGAACCGCGCCAGTGCAGCAAATAGAGGTCGATCCGGTCGGTGCGGAGTCGTTCGAGGCTGCGCTCGCAGGCCGCGACCACGCCGGCGCGTGAGGCGTTGTGGGGGTAGACCTTGCTGACGATGAAGAGGTCATCGCGTACCCCTTCGGCCGCGCGGGCGACCATCTCTTCCGCACCACCTCCGCCATACATCTCAGCGGTGTCGATCAACGTCATGCCGAGCTCGATCCCGAGCCGCACCGCCGTCGCCTCTTCCGCCGCTCGCCGGCGGTCCTCCCCCATGTGCCAGGTCCCCTGACCGAGCGCCGGTACGCGCTCGCCGCCAGGCAATGTCACCGTTGGCAACTTTGTGGTCATCGGGCTTCCTCCTTGCGACATCGCTTACTCTGAGAACACGATGGTTGTGTTGAATGCAGCACTCGCCGGGACCAACAGCCGATGCGGCTCGGCGTGCACCCCCTGGACAGAGCGCAACCTTTGCGCCGTCGCTGGGAGCGATCGGACCTTGATCCCTAGGGCTGCCATATATTCGGAGCGCCCGGCCGGCTGCGCCGCCGCCTCACCGAATTCGGCCGACACCACATTCGGCGGGGCGAGCTCGACCTGCGCCGTTCCGGCGGCCATTACGCATCGCCCCTCTTGATCGGTGACCGCATTGCCGCCGAACAGATCGCGGAACAGCACCGCCGTCCGGAGCGGGTTGTTGGTCGCGACCACTACGCGGGCGATCGCCTGGGCGCCATTGGGATGGGTCTGCCACTCGCGCCGCCACACCAGCCCGGGAGTCTGATGCTCGCAGAAATAGACTCGGCCCATCGCGATCTTGCTCGGATCGAGCCGGGTGGTGCGAAAGCGAGCATCATGTGTTGCCCCGTCGATCGTGAGCGGGCGGGAGAAAGATTGCACCGGCAGGACCGGGAGGCCCGCTGCTGCGGCCTGTCGATGGACCAGATCGGCATCGGTGGTATTGAACACGAGACCGTTGAGGCCGACCGGAAAGGGCATGAGCTCCGGGCGGGCCGTGCCGTGCTCGCCAAAGCCGAGCAGCTCGAGGTAGTTGGTCGTGAACATCGCGAGGTGGTTGACGGAGCCCAAAGAGTGGCGGCCGCGCGGTGTCAGTAGGAACCCGAGTGAAGTAAAGCACTGCTCGGCCTCCCCGATGCGGTCGCGGGCGTCGATAACGACGTGATCGAGGACAGGCGGGGGTGAGGTCACGGCGAAGCTCCGTCTCCAGAAGTGTCTAATTTATGCGAGCGTTGCTTCGCGGTGCAGGAAGACGAGCCGCGCGGCACCATAGACGCGGTCATCGATCAGCGCGAACCCGGCGGGAGCCACAAATCCCTCGCGTGCGCCCACCTCGACGACGGCCAGCGCATCGGGCGCCAGCCAGCCAGCCGCCGCAATTGCAGCCAATGCTGTGGCGGCGAGCCCGCTTCGATACGGGGGGTCGAGAAATGCCACTCTACAGCGCAAGCCCGCGCGCGGCGGGCGGGTCGCGTCACACGCCAGGATATCGGCGCAGGCGCTCTCGCCCAGCGACGCGACATTCCGGCGCAGGATCGCGAGCGCCTCGCGGTCTCGTTCGAAGAACACGACTTCGGCCGCACCGCGCGACAGGGCTTCGAGACCAAGGGCGCCCGTTCCGGCGAAGGCGTCGAGCACCGCGGCGCCGGCAAACGGGATGCCGTCCGCGGCGAGGTGCCCGTGCGAAAGGATGTCGAACAGTGCCTCGCGGGCGCGGTCGCTGGTCGGCCTGACGTTGTCGCCGGGCGGGGCCAACAGCCGCCGCCCGCGATGCTTACCGCCGACGATCCGCATAGACTGGACCTGCTGTTCCGAGCTGCTCGGCGAGCACCTTCCTCGGCACCTCGGCGACCTCGCCGCGCGCCAGATTGCCGAGCTGGAACGGCCCGAAGGAGAGCCGGATCAGCCGGGTGACTGGGAGCCCCAGATGTTCGAGCACGCGGCGCACCTCGCGGTTCTTGCCCTCGCGCAAGGCTAGCGCGACCCAGGCGTTGCTGCCCTGCCGGCGTTCGAGGCTCGCGCGTATCGGGCCATAGGCAACGCCGTCGATCTTGACGCCCTTCTCGAAAGCCGCGAGCCGGTCCGGATCGACTTCGCCATGGACGCGGACCTTGTAGCGCCGCAGCCATCCCGTCGCCGGCAGCTCGAGGCGCCGGGCGAGCCCGCCATCGTTGGTCAACAGCAGCAAGCCCTCGGAATTGAGATCGAGGCGACCCACCGATACCACCCGCGGCAGCTCCCTCGGCAGCGCGTCGAAGACGGTCGGCCGGCCCTTCTCGTCGCGATGCGTGGTGACGAGCCCGGTAGGCTTGTGATAGCGCCACAGGCGCGGCCGCTCGGGGCTCGGCAACGGCGCACCGTCGACGCGGACCTCGGAGGCCACCGTCACCGTCACTGCCGGCGTCGTCAGCACATGACCATCGACCGAGACCCGTCCGGCGGCGATCCAGCGCTCGGCGTCGCGCCGCGAGCACAGCCCGACGCGCGCCAGCAATTTGGCAATGCGCTCCGGTGCCGGCGCCGCCTCGCTCACCCGCCGGCAACCTCGACAAAGGCCTGGAAGATCCGGCGATCGGCCTCGTTGATCTCGAATTCCGGATGCCACTGGACCCCGAGACAGAAGCGATGGCGCGGATCTTCGATGCCCTCGACAACCCCGTCCTCGGCGACGGCATCGATGACGAGGCCGGGCCCGGCCTCCTTCACCGCCTGGTGATGGGCGCTGTTGACGGCGAGGTTCGCGGCCCCGGTAATGCGGTGCAGCAGGGTGCCGAGGACCACTCGGACGGTGTGCCCGGGCTCGTTGCGCGGGTTCGGCTGGCGGTGCGCCAGACAATCCGGGACCTCGTCCGGGATGTGCTGGATCAAGGTGCCGCCGAGCACGACATTCAAGAGCTGCTGCCCGCCACAGATCCCGAGCACCGGCATCCCTCTGGCGAGCGCACCCTGTGTTGCGGTGTATTCGAAGGCGGTGCGGCGATCCTTTGTCGTGACACTCGGGTGGCGGCTCGTCGCGCCGAATAGAGCGGGGTCGACATCAAAGCCGCCGCCGGTGACGACAAGCCCGTCGATCCGATCGAGATAGGCGGCAGCCGCGTCGGGATCGTGCGGCAGCAGTATCGGCAACCCGCCGGCACGGCGCACCGCGCTGCAATAGTTCTCGCGGATCGCGTACCACGGAAATTTCGAATAGCCGCCCGGCGGCTCGTGATCGAGGGTGAGACCGATGACCGGCTGTGCCATGCTGCGAGGCCCCAATCAAAACCGCTGGGCAAAACCGGGGAAGGGATGAACGAGTTCTACGAGCAGCCGCTCCCGATACGGACCTACGACATAGACTTTGCTGGCATCGTCAGCAATATCGTGTTCATCCGCTGGCTCGAGGATCTTCGCCTCGCCCTGTTGGACCAGGCCTACCCGCTGATCCAGGCGCTCGCCGAGGATGTGGCACCGATCCTGCTCGCCACGCGGATCAACTATCGCCGGCCGGTGACGATATCCGACCCTCTCCTTGGACGAATGCGGGTGGCGGGGCTCGGCCGGGTACGTTGGCGGCTCGCCGCGGAGTTCGCCGTCGGCGGCGTGGTTCATGCCGAGGCCGAGCAGGAGGGGTTGTTCATGCGGCTCTCGACGCGCCGGCCGATCGCGATCCCCGAGCCGATCCGGCGCTGGCATCGCGGATGAGCTCGCGGCCCCGGCCGATGGCACTCGCCCTTGCCCAAGCCGAAGCGGCAGCGGCGCGCGGCGAGGTGCCGGTCGGCGCCGTGCTCGTCGATCGCGGGGGCCGCGTTCTCGCCGCCGCCGGCAACCGGGTCGAGACCGATTGCGATCCGACCGCACACGCCGAGATGCTGGTGCTGCGCGCCGGCGCGGCGCAGTTCGGCACCGTGCGTCTTGTCGATTGCGATCTCTACGTCACGCTCGAACCGTGCGCGATGTGCACCGCGGCGATCGGCCTTGCCCGCCTGCGCCGGCTTTATTTCGGCGCCTACGACCCAAAGGGCGGCGCAGTCGAGCACGGGCCGCGGCTGTTCGAGCAGCCGACCACCCACCACCAGCCCGAGATCTACGGCGGCATCGAGGAGCAGCGCGCCGGCGAGCTGCTGCGCGCCTTCTTTCGCGACCGCCGTCAGCCTCCGCGCAGCGAGTAGGCGGCCGATGCCGCCAGGGCCGCGCTGCGCCGGGATTGGCGCCATCGACGCAGTCCGGCAGCGCCATGGCGACGCCGAAACTCGGACCAATTCCCCTGCCATCAGGGACAATACGCCAAAAGCATCGCGGCGGGGCGCGAAATTCGTCGCGCGCCTCGCCGATAACTCCATTATAATCAAATAGTTAAAACCTTCGGTCGAGTTGCTTTGCAGATCGTCTGGCAGCGGAATTTTTCGTGCCCGGCAGGGGATTGGCAGAGGAATTTGGAGCGCGCAAATTTTGGGCCCACTGAGCCGGATGTGATCGCCGTCAGGCTGTAGCCCCGCTCCTATCCGCGCGGCGTCGGCAGGTCGCTCGGCGATGATCTGGCGTGCCCGGCAGGTCCCCGCGCTGCAGCCGTTCGCGGCGACGCGGCGAGACAGCTCCGATCCGACGCCCAGGCACCATCGCCGTGACAAATCGCGCAGCGCCGCCAGGCACGGCGGCCGGAGACGATCGGGTCCCACTTGCTCATCCGACAATCCTCACCGATAACGATCCTGGCTGCCAATATGCGCCCCGACTTTGTTGCTAATATGGCAAGGCAGCAGGCGGACCGGGCGATCATCTCTGGTTGCGTTGCGATCGACCACGCTGCACCTGCAGCAGACAGCGCGGCGGGTGAAGGATCTGTTAACCGGTTTCGCTTATCGTATCGCAAGGAGGATCCTTGCGATGTCGTGGTATGAAGCACTCCCGCTTCTTGGCTCCGCCGCAGCACTGTCGATGATGATCTTGTTCCGGCCGTCCGCGGACGCGCGCCTGATGTTCACGCTGCTGATCGGCACTCTTGTGCTGCTCAGCGTCGGCTTGGCGATGAAAGAGTT
>Ga0210403_10001750_pt1 | contig 20158 bp, 16 predicted proteins | sample IncBWC19MmetaG_FD_150863 | JGI IMG/M metagenome (GOLD analysis project Ga0210403, IMG submission 150863) | Forest soil microbial communities from Barre Woods Harvard Forest LTER site, Petersham, Massachusetts, United States - Inc-BW-C-19-M | ecosystem: Environmental > Terrestrial > Soil >... | reverse complement strand
TGCTAAGACAGGTCTTTATTATTCAGATCTCCGCGCAAAGAACGGTCATCCTGAACCGTACAAAGTAAAATACTGGGGCCTCGGCAATGAAATGGATGGCCCATGGCAGATGGGCCACAAGAATGCCGAAGACTACAGCAAGTTTGCGCTGGAAGCCGCCAAGTTGATGAAGTGGTCGGACGACAGTATTAAACTGATTGCATCCGGATCAAGTAACTACGTGCGCGACTGGGCCGAGTGGGATCGCACCGTTCTCAATTCCTTGCACGACTACATCGATTATATCTCGTTGCATCATTATTCAAATAACCACGATAAAGATCACAACAAGTTCATGGCAGTGACTATGCAAGTTGAAAATTCCATCAAAATCACAGAAGGAATTATCAATGAAGTTCGAAGCAAATACAAAATGAAGAAGCCGATCTACATCGCTTTCGATGAATACAATGTGTGGTACCGCGCATGGAATGAACAGAAGCTTGAAGAGCATTACAATATGCAGGACGCTTTAGTTGTGGCATTATATCTCAATGTATTTGTGCGCAATGCACACATCGTGAAGATGGCCAATATGGCGCAACTGGTGAACGTGATTGCACCGATGATGGTAACCGATGGAAAACTTTGGCTGCAACCCATTTATTTTCCCCTGCAATTATTTGCTCAGCATTGTCAGGGGAGTAATTTGAGTACGTTGGTACAATGTGATCGCTATGATACCGGAGACATCAAACAAGTTCCTTATCTTGATGTGACTTCAGTTTATAATGAGCAGCTGCGGGAAATGGTGATCAATGTGATCAACCGTCACAAAGATAAAGCCATTGAAACATCTATCGTTAATCAATTTGGAAAGCTGGATGCAGCAGGGAAGGTGTCAGAAGTAAATGCGAACTTAGAGGATGAGAATGCACCAGGTTCACAGAAAGTCAGGATTCAAACCAAAGAGGTAACCGTGAATGAAACTGGCTTTAACTATACTTTCCCTGCGCATTCATTCACACAAATCAGAATTAAAATTAAATCTTAAATGGAGCTATATAAAGTTTTAGCGATCATTTCATTGGCCGCAGTCTCTACCCAGGCTCAGGATCAAGCCCCAACTCGGAAATTTGAGCCAGTCAGTTTTTCGCAAGTGACAATCACGGATGGATTTTGGAAACCTGCTTTGGACAAAGTGGCAACAACTACGTTGCAGGCTTGCATTTTTCAGACAGAAGTAAAAACGCCGCGCATTAAAAATTTTGAGAAAGTAGCGCGCAATAAAGGCGAGAAACACGAAGGTATTTTCTATGATGACTCGGATGTGTACAAAGCATTGGAGGCCATTGCCTACTCCTTAAAAAATCATCCTGATGCTGAACTGGAAAAGAAGGCGGATGAGTGGATCGATAAGATTGCGGCGGCACAGTTGCCGGACGGGTACATTGGCACCTGGTACACGCTGGGCGGCCTCGCCAGGCGCTGGACGGACATGAGTATGCATGAAGACTACAATGGCGGTCACTTGATCGAGGCGGCAGTGGCCTATTATCATTCCACAGGCAAGCGCAAGTTGCTGGATGTTGCCATCAAGTTCGCCAATCACTTTGATAATACTTTTGGTCCCGGCAAAAAGAATTGGGTTACCGGTCATCAGGAATTAGAGCTCGCCCTTGTCAAACTTTATAAAACAACTAAAGACAAAAAATATTTAGATCTCGCTCATTGGCTGCTCGAAGAACGCGGTCACAAACTTGCCGTTGGCTATACTTGGACAGAATGGAAGGACACGGCCTATGCGCAAGATGTAGTGCCCGTCCGGCTACAAAAAGAAATCACAGGCCATGCTGTGCGTGCGATGTATATGTACACAGGTGCTGCAGATGTTGCTGCGTTAACAGGCGATGCGGGTTACGTGTCGGCGATGAACAACGTGTGGGAAGATGTGGTGTATCGCAACATGTACCTGACCGGTGGTATTGGCTCCTCAGGAAATAACGAGGGTTTTAGCAACGATTATGATCTGCCGAACGAGCAAGCCTATTGTGAAACCTGCGCCTCGGTAGGCATGGTATTTTGGAATCAGCGGATGAATTTACTGACCGGCGACAGCAAGTTCACCGATGTGCTCGAAAGAAGTTTATACAACGGGGCGCGCGATGGTTTGTCGCTGAGCGGCGATCATTTCTTTTATGGCAATCCCCTGGCATCCAATGGCCGGCATGCAAGAAGGGAATGGTTTGGTACGGCCTGCTGTCCGGCTAACATTGCCCGGTTAGTAGCTTCCCTGGGAGACTATATTTACGGGGCTTCCGATACAGGCTTGTGGGTGAATCTTTTTGTGGCAAGCAACACATCCATTAAGATTGGAAAAACTGATGTAACCATTTCGCTGGAGACAAATTATCCCTGGGAAGGAAATGTGAAGCTTGGGGTCCAGCCAAAAGTGAAAACAAAATTTGCTGTTCACCTCCGCATTCCAGGGTGGGCACAAGGTCAGGCTGTGCCTGGAGATTTGTACGTGTTCGAAGACAGGAAACCGGCTGTGTTTTCAATTTCACTCAATGGAAAACCGGTGGCCTATAAAATGGAGAAAGGTTATGCAGTGATTGACCGTGAGTGGAAAAAAGGAGATCAGGTTGAGTTGAATATTCCAATGGAAGTAATGCGGGTTATCGCACGACCTGAATTAAAGCAAGATGAGGATCGTGTCGCGTTGCAACGTGGGCCTTTGGTGTATTGCGTGGAAGGTGCGGATAATAATGGTAAGGCACTGAATCTCATACTTGCTGACAAGACAACGTTCACTGCTGGCTTTCAGAAGGATTTGCTTGATGGTGTTATGACCATTCAATTTCAGTCTCCGACGATTCAAGTTGGAAGCGATGGACAATCAGTTTCAACAGAGGTAAAATTAATAACAGCCATTCCGTATTACGCGTGGTGCAACCGTGGACAGAATCAAATGCAGGTGTGGTTGCCCCGCAGGATCAAAGATATTAAGTTGAATTATTAATTCTATGAAATGGCCGTTACGCTACACCCAGCGGTGTGGGCCCGATAGCAATCGGGACGGCCGAAAGCTTTCGGGACCATGTGACCTTAAAAAAATAAATATCAGTACATGAAATCAATTCTCTATTTGGCTCTTTGCTTATTTTCGATTGAAGTTTACGCGCAAGGTTATCTTGTTGAATCCGATAATCCAAAAATTAAAGTAAGGCCTGTTGTCGACATTCAAGCCTACGCTTTCGATTTGAAGGATGTCAGGCTGCTTGATGGAAGCCCTTTTAAAAATGCCATGGACAAAGATGCAGCGTACTTGCTCAGCATCGAACCCAGCCGGTTGCTTCATCGGTTTTATTTAAACGCAGGCCTGCCAACAAACGGCGACGTATACGGAGGGTGGGAGCGTGAGGGACTTTCCGGCCATACTTTGGGACATTACCTCTCGGCTTGCGCAATGATGTTTGCTTCTTCAGGTGACAATCGCTTTAAAGTAAAAGTTGATTACATCGTTGATGAATTAGAGAAATGTCAACAGGCGCGAAAGACCGGATACGTGGGAGCTATTCCCAAGGAAGACTCTATTTTTTGGAAGCTGCAGAACGGAATCATTAAATCATCGGGCTTTGACTTGAATGGTGGCTGGTCGCCCTGGTACACGGTGCACAAAGTGATGGCCGGGCTCACCGATGCCTTCGTCTATACAGATAATCAAAAAGCTTTGTTTACCGTGCTGAAAATGGCTGACTGGACGGAATCCATTTTAAATGACTTGGATGACGAGCAATTGGAAAAGATGCGGAAGTGCGAATATGGTGGAATGAATGATGTTCTCGTCCACTTGTATGAAATCACAGGGGAAAAAAGGTACCTGATCTTGTCCTACAAATTTCATGATCATTTTGTGTTGGATGAGCTCGCGATCCAAAATGATGTGATGCCGGGTAAACATTCCAATACGAATGTGCCTAAAGCGATTGGCTGTGCAAGAAGGTATGAACTGACAGGGGATGAAAAGGACAAGACCATTGCTTCCTTCTTTTGGGAAACGATGGTAAAACATCATTCGTATGTCATTGGTGGCAACAGTAATTACGAATATTGCGGACCAGCAGGCAAATTGAATGACCGGTTGAGTGATGCCACCTGCGAGACCTGCAACACCTACAACATGCTGAAGTTGACGCGGCATTTATTTTCACTTGGACCTAATTCGGGATTGACGGATTATTATGAGCGCAGCTTGTACAATCACATCTTAGCCTCACAAAACCCGCAGACAGGAATGATGTGTTACTTTGTGCCATTGCGAATGGGAACAAAGAAGGAATTCAGCGATCCATTCAACACTTTTACTTGCTGCGTGGGTAGCGGAATGGAGAACCATTCGAAGTATACGGAAGGAATCTACTCCGAAGGAAAAGATGGGAGTTTATTTGTCAATCTGTTTATTCCGTCTGAGCTAAATTGGAAATTGAAGGACGTCAGGGTTCAACTGAAAACCAACTATCCGCAAGATGGAAAAGTTGATTTGGTGATGAAGCCGGGTAAGAAAGAGAAATTTACCGTCAAAGTGCGACAACCAGGTTGGGCAAAAAGTGATTTGAAATTTTCAGTAAATGGCAAGGTATCAACAGCGATCAGGAATCAAAATGGGTACTGGGAGATCACCAGGCTGTGGAGTGCCGGTGATGTGATTAGTTTTGAAGTTCCGATAAGCCTGCGATCCGAAAGTATGCCCGACAATCCAAATCGGATTGCCTTGCTTTATGGCCCGATAGTTTTGGCAGGGCAACTTGGGAAAGAAATGCCAGATCCGGTTTTCGGAACCACCGTTTTACTCACTGATGACAAAAATGTTACTGACTGGACAACACGAAATTCAACTTTGCTTGAATTTAAGACGAACCATGTGGCAAGGCCATCGGATGTAACCCTGGTGCCTTTCTACGAGACCTTTGAACAATACTACAATGTGTATTGGGATTTCTTCACTCCAGCCGATTGGAAGAATCGTCAACAGGAATACGAAGCAGAGAAAAAACGACAGGTTGAAATCGAGCGACGCACCATTGACAATGTCCGGATAGGAGAGATGCAACCGGAGCGCGATCACAACTTGAAAGCGAGTGAAAGATCGTACGTCAGCGATGCGTTGGGAAGAATGGGAAGGGAAGCACGAAGCAGTGGCTACTTTTCATTCGATATGAAAGTAAAACCGGGGGTGTCGAACAATTTGTTATGCACCTACATCGGAGACGACAAAGATCGAATCTTTGACCTGCAGATTAATGGAACCGTTATTGCTACAGTTGACTGGAAAGGTTCAACGGTCGGACGGTTCTTTGATGTGGAGTATCCGATTCCGGAAGAACTAATCAAGGGAAAAGAAAAGGTCGAAGTAAAAGTGCTTGCTAATCACGACAAAACCGCAGGAAGAATTTTTGGCTGCCGCACGGTGAAGCGTTGATCCCGTGGGCGCTTCTACTTTTATCTTAGCCCGGATTTTCGTACCTTTATACAGTCAAAATCTCGGGTACTACTATTCCATTGCTGTAAGGAAGCAATTTAACCAGCCTCGGTTCGGCACCTCCTTCAGATTTTTCTTTCTGAATAGCCAGGTCTTTTTGATTTTCGGTTTTTCTACGTCCTTTAATTAACACTAATGGAAACTATCAATAAGTCCATCACCTATGGAACGTCTTACAAGGATTTTGTTGCCACGCTAAACAAGCGCGTTGGTAACTATTTCAAAACGAACAACATCAGCAGACAGGCCAACCGCGAGATGAAAATAAAAACGGGCGTTATGTTCGGACTGTACCTCATTCCCTATTTTCTTATGGTGACCAGCAGCATTACCAACCTTGCTTTGCTCATTGGCCTGGTGCTGATCATGGGGTTTGGGTTGGCTGGAATCGGTTTGTCTGTCATGCACGATGCCAATCATGGTGCCTATTCGAAGAAGCCTTGGGTGAATACACTCGTTGGCTATTCACTTAATTTAGTGGGCGCCAATGTATTCAATTGGAAAATTCAGCATAACGTGCTCCACCATTCGTACACCAATGTACATGAAGAGGACGAAGACATCAGCCCGCGCGGAGTGCTTCGACTGTCACCGCATTCCAAGTGGACATGGATTCATCGCTATCAATTTATTTACGCATGGTTCTTATATGGCTTAATGACGATTGTGTGGATGGTGGCGAAAGATTTTATGAGGCTGACGCGCTATCAAAAAAACGGGCTGGCCAGGAAACACGACGCCAATATCAACAAAGAATGGGCGATCCTGATTGCTACTAAAATATTCTATGTCGGATATATTTTTGTAATTCCCGTGTTGCTAACCTCCCTTGCGTGGTGGCAGATCCTGGTCGGCATTTTTATTATGCATTACCTGGCCGGTTTCATTCTCGCAATTATTTTTCAGCCTGCTCACGTGATTGAAGGAACTTCCTACCCGTCACTTGACATAAACCGTGGGCTTGAGAACAACTGGGCGGTTCATCAATTATTAACGACAACGAATTTTGGTAACGGAAGCCGGTGGTTTTCCTGGTATGTGGGTGGCTTGAATTTTCAGATTGAGCACCACTTGTTTCCCAACATCTGCCATGTGCATTACCGGAAGATCGCGGGCATTGTGAAAGAGACCACCCGGGAATTCGGGTTGCCATACAAAAGCGTTAGGACGTTTATCGGAGCATTGGCAGGCCATGCCAGGCTGTTGAAGCAACTGGGACGCCAACCCATTGCCAGAGGCTAACTAAACGCTCCTCCGGTTTTCTTTGGATTAATATTCTTATGGACCCATTCTACTTCCATTTTGGGTGAGATGCTTCCGAAGGGATTGAATCGGCTAAAGACCCGGGTTGGAACATCGTACGGATTTGATTTTCTATGATAAGGCCCTGAAACGCCAATCATCCAGCCGAGTTGTTTTGCCCACGGGGGCCATTGCGACCGATACTTAAAAGCATAATAGTCCAACCCTGCCTCCATAGTAATTTTTGCAATGACTTCTATTTCGTCAGGGGCGCTGCCTAATTCGGTTGGGAACTCAAGCCAATTCACGAGATATCCTTCTGCTCCTTTTTCGACAGTTAAATAATTTGGAGGAAAGATTTCATTTTTATCATAGGCATCCAGCATTCTGAATAAGCCACAGCGGAGGGAAGGATCTTCGGCAATCTGTAATAGTTCCACCTCCGTTATTTCGGTATTCTCAGCAAGCTTACGGTGTATCGGTTCTACCAGTTTGTACTTGGCAATGGCAAGCTTTCGGAACTTCCTGCGAATGTAAAATTCCCTGTAAAGCAGGGTTGCTTCTGCGAGGAAAATAAATACCATCGTGCCAATCAAGATCGCTTTCATGATGAAAAGGATAATCAACAACAACTCGAGGGCGGCACATCACGCCGGGAACCCGAAAAATCAACGCACTGATAAATGGTGATAAGATGAGTTGCTGAACGATGACACTGTTCAACAAGGAACTTTCAAGGCGATGTTGAAATGAAAGTATAAGTAAAGATAACGCTAACCAGCGACAGTTGACAGTGTATTCAGACATTATATTATTCCACGGATGATTGACTATCTTTTGCTTTTCTCCCTCTGGTTTTTTGTCCGTTTTACCTTTATTGTCCAATAGGTGAGTGTTTCTCCTGAATTGGGTAGGTATTGGTGAGCAAGCATGGCTGGAATGATGATAAAATCTCCCGGCCCCAACTTTCGTTCTTCTGCGTTCTCAATAACACCACCTCTCCATTCCCTTTCGGGTTCCTCCTTTGTTACTGTTTTTTCACCGATTACCCGACCGCCTGTTTTTAGAATACCATGACCCGAACGAATAATAGCGACATCGTCCCACAACTCGTGAATTTCAACCAGGCCCGGTTTAGTTCGTGCCACAACAAGATAAGGTGCGTTATCTTTACTCGTGCCTAACTGGGCATTTGCGTAATTTGCATTTGCTTTCAAAGCTTTATCCAGGTTGGTTTTAATAGCGTCGTCAACGTCCTTATTGGTGTAAAGAATCAACGAGTCTTTCTTTTCAATTGAAGGATTTTGCGAGAGGGCTGGTAAGCAGCAGGAGGCCAGACCTGCAACTATAACGAAATAGGTCGGCATGCTTGGTTTTTTCATAAGGCTGTTTTCTTTTGTGGTCAACTAAATTACAAAAAGAACTTTCAAACGTACAGTCTCGGCCTTGTACGAGGCATTTCCTTCTAATAAAGCAAAGGGTGACATTGGCGGGCAATCTCGCGTTCTTCGTGGGTAGTGCTAGCTCATAACAGGTAAATCTGCGGTGTTGATCTCATAACTCGCCGGCTGCATTTTTTTCTTCATCGAGGCGGCATGTTGAATCGATTTGAAATAAATGTAATGCATTTCTTTTAAACCTTTTTGATTGCAATTATTTTTCGCTTCGCCCGGATGAAAGCTTTTACCTAATTTTGACTGCGATGCGTAAAAAAACCACTGTAGCACCCATGAAGAAGTTAGTATTTATTATTGAAGATGACCTGTCGCAGCAAAAGATGCTGCAGGTGCATTTTGAAGAAGCACTTGGTGCTTACGAAGTGCGATGTTTTTCAAACCCTGAATTCATGCTTCCACACCTTACTGACAAACCTTTCGCCGTGGTGTTGGATCATTTTTTTAACGATCAAACCAAAACCGGCTTGGATTACCTGACACTGTTAAGAAAGAAATATCCCTCCATTCCCGTCATTTATTATACCACATTAAACGATGAATCCATCAAAGCCCAGGTAATGAAGCTTGGTGCAGTGCAGTTCATATTGAAAGACATGGCATCGCTGGTGCGATTAAGAACAGCGCTCGATGCCATTCATGAAAAGGAAAACAAAAGAGGGTTCTTTGCGGGATTATTCCGGGGATTAAGATAGATGAAATAGCAAAGGAAGACTTCATGTGGCTCTGATTTTTTGAATAGGTGGAAATGAGCGCGAATTACAGGTAACTGCGAGGTAACCGGGAGGTAACCAGGAGGTAAGTAGGAGGTGAGTAGGAGGAATGTCGCGTTAAGGTCGCGATAAGGTCGCACTAAGGCCGCTGAAACATCGTCGAAATATGCTGGAAATGACGCCTTAAAAGAAGCTCAGGCGGCAAAAAAATTCGCCATTGGCGTTGATTCGGTATATTGTTTTCGCCAACGCAAGGTATCAATTTAAGTTACCTGGCCAAATTAAATTCACCATTTAGACCTGCTTACCTGCAACTGGTCGCCATCGATTTTTCGTCTACTTTCACTTTCAGGCTTTGTGCTTGTTTTAAATCTTCGCATGCTTCTTTTGCATTGCCCGCGCGTTGTTTCGCTATCCCACGATGGTAATAGGCAACGCCATACTCCTGTTGGTGTGTGATAGCAATCGTGTAATCTTCAATGGCATCTTTCACTTTGTTAAGTTGCATCATCAAATCACCACGGAGAAGCCAAACCTTTTCGTTGTCTTCATTGAGTTTAATGGACTGGGTGTAATCCGCCAATGCCCCATTGACGTCCTTTAATTTTACTTTTATCAAACCACGCCTCATCCATGCATCGGGATCTGAAATATCAATCCGGATGGCGGCATTATAATCCAGCAGTGCTTTTTGATAATCTCCTTGTGCCGTGTAGTTGATGGCACGTGCTGCATAAAAATGGGCATCCTCAGGACTACGCTCGATGGCTTCCGTCAATAACTTTTCCACTTCCTTCAGATTCCCCTTCTTTGCCGAGAGTGCAGCGAGGTTATGACGAGCCAAACTCCCTTCCGGGTTTAATGTTAATGCCTTTTGATAATCAGCAGTGGCCAGAAGGGTATCGAACATTTCCTGGCGTGCCCATCCCCGGTTAATATAGAACTCTGCATTTTTGGGTTCAAGTTTAACAGCAGAATCAAGAAAATGTACAGCACTTTTATAGTTCTTCAACCTGGTGTCCACCATCCCTATATAATTTAACAGTGAGGCTTTCATATTGCTCTGCGTAGTAGCAATTGCAGTGCCTCCTTCTTTGTCGGGTGCAAAAAAAATGGATTTAGTTTCCCCGGGAGGTGCTGAGAGCAGTTTCACAAAGTCCTCCCTGGCCACCGCCCATTGTTTATATTGATATCTCAATTGGGCCCGTGACAATAACGCATCGGTATTTTGTGGTTTGGATTCGAGGTAAATACTGAAATCGGTAAGGGCGCCCCTGGAGTCGCCTAAACTTTCGCGCACCTGAGCCCTTGAATAGTAAGCCTCCATGTAATAAGGATCGATTCGCAAGCATTCATTGAAATGAGCCAGAGCTGTTTTATAGGATTGCGCATCCATAGCGTCTTCCCCTTTCTGAAAGTAATAGGAAGCGCTCTTCTTTTCGTTTTGTGAAATGGCGAAAGCCAAATCAAAGAAAAGAATCAGGGTGGTGAAAAGGAACCGCAGTGGAGTCATAAAGTAAATTTGCTAAGAATATAAGCCACTGTCAACAGATTGCCGGTTGCAGCCTTACTGTTCATTTTGTGGCCTGTTATTTGCGATTACCTTTGCGCTGTCATGAAGAAAATCGATAAGCTCATATTCTCCTCCTTTCTCGGGCCATTCGTGCTTACCCTTTTAGTGGTGATTTTTATACTTCTGCTGGTGAATATGCTCAAGTATTTTGATGACATCATTGGCAAAGATTTGGGGTGGGATGTACTGGGCACATTGCTTTTTTACTTCGCCGTCTCAGTGACACCCCAGGCGTTACCGCTCGCCATTTTACTTTCTTCTCTCATTACGTATGGAAACCTGGGCGAGCATTTTGAATTAACGGCGGTGAAGAGTCTTGGTATTTCTATGGTCAGGAGTCTGGCTCCCATCTTCGTGTTTTCGTTGTTGCTTACCTATTTCGCTTTTTTGTCCAACAATTACATGGTCCCCAAGGCGGCGTTGGAAACTTACAGTTTACTCTACGACATCAAGCAAAAAAAGCCTGCTCTTGATTTGCGCGAGGGCGAGTTTTATAATGGAATTCCCGATATCAGCATTAAAGTCTCAAAAAAATTTAAAGATGGCGTCACCTTAAAAGATGTAATTATTTACGACCACCGGGGTCGCAATGGCAACAAGCAAGTGACCATCGCTGACTCCGGAAAGATGTACACCATCTTTAACGAACAATACCTGAAACTTGAACTCTTCAGGGGATATAACTATGATGAAGGCTCAGGGCAGGACATCAGCGGTCGTTATACCGGTGAAGACACGTTTAGCAAAACTAAATTTGATAAAACGGAAATTGTTTTCGATTTGTCTTCCTTTGGACTTCAGCGCACGGAGAAGAAATGGTTTGCAAGCAACAGAATCATGCGTAACATGAACGAACTTCAGGTAGACATGGATTCTGTGAATCGTGAAATCCTGGCTCAGGAGTTGAGCCTATACAATTTGCAATCAACGCTGTTTAACTTTCACTTTAAGAATGATTCTATACCATTGACTCCGGATCTTAAGCGATACAAACGTTACAGGGATTCACTCATTTCCGCAAGGAAAAGGGATACCACCAGAAATGGACCAACCTCGGTGATTCCCATTGATCAGCGTGCGCCTTCAACAGGAGCTTCCCTTGCCCGTGGCAATGGCACGGTAAGATTGCCGAAATCCATAAGACCTAAGGAATTGAAAATTTCGGATAGTCTTTACCAAATCAAAACTACACCGAGTGAGATCTCCAGTGCTTTGGGCCGCGTGAGAATGGCTAAAAGCCAACTCCAGAACATCAATGCCCAGCAAGATAACTATTGGTACGAATACCGTGTATTTGAAATTCAATGGCACAAAATTCTGGCTAACTCCATTGCTTGTATTGCGATGTTTTTAATCGGGGCACCCCTGGGGGCAATCATTAAAAAAGGAGGACTTGGTGTTCCGGTTATTGCTTCGATATTTTTCTTCATCATTTTTTATGTCCTTAGCCTGATGGGTGAAAAATGGGCCAAAGCTGAAACGGTTCCGATGATCGTGGGCATGTGGTTGCCTAATGCGATACTTTTTACTGTGGGTCTTGTCTTTTTGAGACAGGCCAGGGCGGATGCCAGGTTGTTTGACGCAGATTTTTACAATGTGGTGTTTGATCATATCAAAAAACGCTTTCCGGGGTTGTTTCCCATTAAATCCGAGCTGGCCTGATTTGGATATTCTCTCTCTTTGTTCTACTTTTGCGCGATTAAAAACAAGGATTAAAAGCAAAAATCGAAAGCAGATGTATCTTACCGCAACAACAAAACTAGATTTGTTCAGCAAACACGGGTTTGCTAAAAAGAAAACAGACACCGGTTCCCCTGAATCCCAGGTAGCCCTGTTTACCCACAGGATCAATTATTTGACCGGGCACTTGAAGACGAATAAGAAGGACTACTCAACCCAGCAGGGCCTGTTGCGCTTGGTAGGCCAACGCAAAAAGCTACTGAATTACCTTCAGCGTACGAATATTGAGCGGTATCGCTCCATCCTTGCGGAATTAGACCTTAGAAAATAATTATTCAATAGCAAGACAGGGAACCCATCGAGGGTTCCCTTTTCGCTTTTATTAACCGGAGTCCATTCTTTGGACTCCATCTAACTTATTATGACACCAACTGTAATTTCAAAGACATGCAAATTGCCCGATGGGCGTGAGATCACCATCGAAACAGGCAAACTTGCCAGGCAGGCCGATGGTTCGGTAGTCCTGCGAATGGGTAATACCATGATATTGGCAACGGTAGTTGCTAATCAAGAGGGTAAAGAAGGCGCTGACTTTCTGCCCTTATCCGTTGACTATCAGGAGAAATTCGCCTCCACTGGGAAAATCCCTGGAGGTTTTCTGAAACGCGAAAGCCGGCTCTCGGATTATGAAATATTGATCAGCCGGTTGGTTGATCGTGCCGTTCGCCCCTTGTTTCCGGATGATTATCATGCTGAAACACAGGTCAACATCCAGTTGATTTCCGGTGACCACAACGCACTGCCGGATTCATTGGCTGCGTTTGCAGCATCAGCAGCACTTTCTGTTTCAGATATTCCTTTTCAAGGACCCATTTCAGAAGTACGCGTTGCGCGTGTTGATGGTCAATATGTTATCAATCCAACCTTACAGCAAAAAGACAAGGCTGATTTGGATTTCATTGTGGCCGCTTCCATCGAAAACATACTGATGGTAGAAGGGGAGTGCAAAGAAATTAAAGAGACGGATATGCTCGAGGCATTGAAGCTTGCTCATGAAGCCATTAAAACCCAGTGCCAGTTACAAATAGAATTGACTCATGCCGTAGGCAAAACTCAAAAACGAACCTACGAACATGAAGTGAAAGATGAAACTCTTCGTGCAGAACTGCATAACCTTTTGTACGCAAAAGTTTATGAAGTGGCGCAGAAGCAATTGAAAAGTAAACACGATCGTTCTGAACTTTTCAGCAAGATCGTTGACGAATACATTGCGTCATTGCCGGAAGACACCACGGTCAATAAAGACCTGGTTAAGAAATACTATAAGGAAATCCACAAGAAGGCGTGCCGCGATCTGGTGTTGAATGAGAAGGTGAGATTGGATGGTCGCAAGACTACCGAGATTCGTCCGATATGGACTGAGGTAGACTATCTTCCTTCAGCACACGGTTCCGCTATTTTCACCCGTGGTGAAACCCAATCATTAACTACAGCTACGTTAGGTACCAAACTTGACGAGCAGATGATTGACGGCGCCATGTTTGACGGCAACAACAAGTTTATTTTGCATTATAATTTTCCAGGCTTCTCGACAGGTGAAGTGAAACCTAATCGGGGTCCTGGTCGCAGGGAAGTAGGGCATGGAAATTTAGCTATGCGTTCCTTAAAGCAAGTGCTTCCGAATCTGGCCGAGAGTCCTTACACGATCCGCGTGGTTTCAGATATTCTGGAATCCAACGGATCCTCCTCCATGGCTACTGTGTGTGCGGGGTCTTTGGCATTAATGGATGCGGGTATTCAGATCACCGCTCCGGTGTCGGGAATTGCCATGGGTATGATTTCTGACAGCAGCACCGGTAAGTATGCCATACTCTCCGATATTCTTGGTGATGAAGATCATTTAGGTGATATGGATTTCAAAGTCACTGGCACCGAAAAAGGTATCACCGCCTGCCAAATGGATTTGAAAGTAGACGGGTTGACCTATGAGGTGTTGAGTGAAGCATTGCATCAGGCAAAGGAAGGCCGTTTGCATATCCTCAATGAAATGAAAAAGTCATTGGCTGCACCTAAACCCGATCTTAAACCTCACGCACCACGTGCGGTGACTATTACGATCGACAAAGAGTTGATTGGTGCGGTAATCGGACCGGGCGGTAAAGTAGTACAAGACATACAGAAAACAACAGGTGCAACAATTGTTATTGAAGAGGTTGCAAATAAGGGTTTAGTGAATATTTTTGCCACGGATCAAACGATCATGGACGCAGCGGTGAAGAGGGTGAAGGCGATTGTTGCTGTTCCTGAAGTTGGTGAAGTTTATACCGGCATTGTTAAATCTATTATGCCATTTGGTGCGTTCGTGGAGTTCATGCCTGGTAAAGATGGCTTGTTACACATTTCCGAAATCAAATGGGAACGTCTCGAAACCATGGACGGTGTGCTGGAAGTAGGCGAGGAGGTAAAAGTGAAATTGATTGAAGTAGATAAGAAAACAGGTAAATTCAGGTTGTCCCGGAAAGTTTTGCTGCCAAAGTCTCCTGCAAAAGAAGGTGCACCCGCAGCCTGACGCGAAACCTGAAAAAACATCGAATCAGCGGGATTTTAATATGCAAACCGTTGTATCTTTATTTTTTTGGAACTTATTTCTAAATTTCCCGTGTTTGAATTAACGATGTATAAAAGCCGATGAGACAGCTTAAGATCAGTAAACAGATTACCAACCGCGAAAGCCAGTCACTGGATAAATACCTTCAGGAGATTGGCAAAGTAGACTTATTAACACCTGATGAAGAAGTAGAGTTAGCGAAACGTATCAAGGAAGGTGATCAAATTGCCCTGGAAAAGCTGACCAAAGCCAACCTGCGTTTCGTGGTTTCTGTGGCTAAGCAATATCAAAACCAGGGATTATCGCTGGGCGACCTCATCAATGAAGGAAATTTGGGTTTGATTAAAGCAGCACAGCGTTTTGATGAAACCCGGGGATTCAAATTTATTTCTTATGCGGTGTGGTGGATCCGTCAATCCATTTTACAGGCCCTGGCTGAACAATCGCGTATCGTGCGGCTCCCCCTTAACCGGGTGGGATCATTGAATAAAATTTCGAAGACATTTTCTGAACTTGAGCAGAAATACGAGCGCGAGCCCTCACCGGAAGAATTGGCGGAAGTATTGGAAGTAACCACGGCTGAAGTGGTGGATACAATGAAAATTTCCGGTCGCCATGTTTCGATGGACGCCCCCTTTGTTCAGGGTGAAGAGAATAGTTTGCTGGATGTCCTTGAGAACGACAGCGAAGAAACACCCGACTCAGGTCTGATGACGGATTCGTTGCGAAGGGAAGTGCAGCGTGCGCTGTCTACGCTAACGCAACGCGAAGCAGACGTGATCACCTTATACTTCGGACTTAATGGTGAGCACGCCATGACACTGGAGGAAATTGGGGAGAAGTTCAGCCTTACCCGCGAGCGCGTTCGGCAGATCAAAGAGAAAGCAATCCGAAGGTTGAGGCATACCAGCAGGAGCAAGGCCTTGAAGCCTTACCTCGGTTAAGAATGATTTAAATTGTAAATGAATTCGAGGTCTCAATTTTGTTGAGACCTTTTTTTATAAAATTTAGGAGTGTATGAATACCGTTGAAAAAGTGAAAGTTTTGATTATCGGATCAGGTCCTGCCGGCTATACCGCTGCCATCTATGCAGCAAGGGCAGGCTTAAGCCCCATACTTTATACCGGAGGTCAACCCGGGGGGCAGTTGACGACAACCAATGACGTGGAGAATTTCCCGGGATATCCGGATGGAATTAATGGTCCCCAGATGATGATCGATTTGCAAAAGCAGGCAGAAAGGTTTGGTACCAAAGTCAATTATGGTTTGGTGACATCCGTTGACTTCTCATCCTGCCCGCTGAAAGTTACCGTGGATGAAAAAAATGTGGTTGAGGCGGAGACGGTGATTGTAGCGACGGGTGCAACGGCAAAATATCTGGGCTTGCCTTCAGAACTGGCTTATGCGAACAGAGGGGTTTCCGCTTGTGCGGTATGTGATGGCTATTTTTATCGGGGAAAGGAAGTGGCGGTGGTGGGAGCGGGAGATTCTGCCGCAGAAGAATCAACTTACCTCGCCAATCTCTGCACGAAGGTTCACCTCATCGTAAGGAGAAGTGAAATGAGGGCTTCTAAGATCATGCAACAACGGGTAAAAAATACGCCTAATATCGAGATCCATTGGAACACTGAAACAGAAGAAATCCTGGGTGATGAAAATGGTGTAAATGCAGTAAGAGTTATTACAAACGGGGAGAAAAAAACAATTCCCCTTCAGGGCTTCTTCCTTGCCATAGGCCATCAACCCAATACTGAAATTTTTAAGGGGCAGTTGGATATGGATCAGGCGGGCTACATCAAAGTCGAACCCGGATCGACCAGGACTAACGTGGAAGGTGTATTTGCTGTTGGCGACGTTGCGGATCGGATCTACCGCCAGGCTGTCACGGCAGCAGGTACGGGATGCATGGGCGCGCTGGATGCAGAAAAGTTCATCGTGGCAAAAGAAATGGAACTGGCTCATTCTTAATGCTTAATGCAAATAGGCAGTATGCAATCGACAGTAAGCAAAAAGTGAAGATATCTTTGATTTTTTTGCCTACTGTCCATGGCCTATTGCCTAATCAAACTATACACTGATGAAACTGGATATCCTTGTCCTTGCAGCCCACCCGGACGATGCTGAAATCAGCTGCGGCGGAACGATCGCCAAGCATATTTCACTTGGCTTTAAGGTGGGCGTTGTTGATCTGACGCGCGGGGAACTAGGCACGCGCGGAACGGCATTGATCCGGGAAAGGGAAGCAGCAGATTCTTCGAAAAGCCTCGGCCTCTCTATGCGGGAAAACCTCGGATTAAGGGATGGCTTTTTCAAAAATACCGAAGAAGATCAGTTGAAGGTGGTAAAAGCTATCCGTAAATATCAACCTGAAATTGTGTTAACCAATGCTATTCACGATCGCCACCCTGATCATGGACGTGCTGCTGATTTGGTTTATGAATCCTGTTTCCTTTCAGGGCTAACCAAAGTTGAAACAGAGGAAACCGGCAGTTTTCAGGTTTCCTGGCGACCAAGAGCCGTTTACCATTTTGTTCAGAGTCAGTATATCCGGCCTGATTTTATTGTTGATATATCTGATTTTTGGGAAAGGAAATTAGCGTCGTTGCGAGCCTATAAGTCGCAATTCTATGATCCTAAAAGCAAGGAACCAGAGACGTTTATTTCCAGTCCCGGCTTCATGAAATTGATTGAAGCCAGGGGGCACGAAATGGGTTACGCCATTGGTGCGAAATACGGTGAAGGTTTTACAGTGCGGAATTTAATCGGTGTGGATAATCTGTTTCACCTCCGGTGATCATGGGGCAAGCCGGTGAACCTGCCAGGTGTCATCTATTTTTGTAAATACAATCCGATCATGCAGTCTATTAGGGCGCCCTTGCCAGAATTCAATTCTCAGCGGCTCAACTTCAAAACCTCCCCACTGATTAGGTTTAGGTAGTTTTTCCACTCCCTCAAATTTTGCCTGAATTTTCTTTACACGTTCTTCAAGGATTTCCCGATTTGAAATAATGGAACTTTGGGGCGATGCCCATGCACCGACCTGACTTTCCCGTGGCCTGCTTTGAAAATATTTTTCCGAGGAAATAGAATCCGTTCGGGAGGCGATCCCTTCGATCCGCACCTGCCGTTCCAATTCCGGCCAAAAAAAAGTGAGACTACAAGCGGGATTGTTTTCAAGTTCTTTGCCTTTTTGACTTTGATAGTTGCTGTAAAAAACAAACTTCCCTTTCTCAACCCCCTTCAGCAGTACAATGCGGCCTGAAGGGCGGCCATCAGCAGATACCGTAGATAGCGTGAGTGCATTGGGCTCCGGACCATCCGAAGCCAGCGCTTCTTCAAACCATCGCTCAAATTGTGCTATTGGATCTTTGCTGACCGTGCTGCGGTCCAACGACGATTTTGAATAATCTTTCCGAATGTCAGATATAGGCTTCAATTGCAGTTGCGGTTAAGGTAAAAAAAAGTTTATTTGGAATGTTTTTGAGGTGAATCGGTAATGATATCAACCTTCTGCAATTTACTGACGTTTTAAGAAAAAAGAGATATGGATTTCTTTGATTATTCAAATAAACTAATACCGAAGGCTGGCAGACTCCTGGTGTCAGAACCTTATTTGCCTGATCCTAATTTTGAACGAACCATTATATTGCTTTGTGAGCACAACGAGGAAGGGACTGTGGGGTTTGTCTTAAATAAGCCTTCTTTGTCAAAGCTGGGCGAATTGATAAAGGACCTGAGTCAATTGGAAAATATTGTTTGCATGGGAGGGCCCGTGCAACAGGATACACTGCATTATATTCATCGATGTCCGAATATTGAAGGAGCTGTTGAGATCTCGGAAAAGATTTATTGGGGCGGTGAGTTTGAGCAATTGATTGCGAAGCTTGAAAGCAAGCAGCTTCGTCATGAAGATATTAAATTTTTTCTTGGCTATAGCGGCTGGTCACCAGGGCAGTTGGAAGATGAAATCAAAGTGAACTCATGGATTGTAAGTGACCTTGTTTCTGAAGAGTTGATCTTTGAAACAACCGAAGGAGAAATGTGGCGAAAGACCTTAAAGACGATGGGCGGGCGGTTTTCCATGTATTCAAATTACCCTGTTGACCCGTCAATGAATTGAATGACTTTTAGTATTTTTACAATTTACATAATGTGATGGAAAACGGGAGCGAGTTGAGGGATGAGAACGAGGCTGTCATTGAACATGATGGACAGCTCAACGGGAATGAACCCACTGCGTTGGCAGCGGGATTCACTTCATCCAATGATTGGGTGGAGGAACAAATTCTTAGTACTGAGTTAGCAACCGAATCAAAGCCACTCGATTATTCGAATTGTGATAAAAAAGATTTAGTAAGCCTGCTTAAGGAATCAGCGGCAAACAATGATTTTAAAAGGGCCGATGAGCTGATCCGCGAGATCAAGCCTCTATTTGATGAAATTCGCCAACGTGAGCGCACCGAGGCCCTCATCCGATTTAAGGAGAACGGAGGCTCCAATGAAGACTTTGAGTTTAAGGGAGACGAATGGGATCATGCCTTTGATATTTATTTGAAGTCTATCCGCGATAATCGCCAGCGGCATTTTCGCGAACTGGAGGAACAGAAAAACTCCAACCTTCAAGTGAAAACCACTTTACTGGAACGACTCCGTCAATTGGTGGACGGGGAAGATACCGAGCACTCGCTGCGGCTTTTTAAGGATATTCAGAAGGAGTGGAAGGGAGTGGGGCCGGTTCCCCAAAATCAAATCAAAACCTTGTGGGCCAATTACAATGCCCTCGTCGATCGGTTTTATGATCAACGAAGCATTTATTTTGAACTTAAAGAATTAGATCGGAAGAAAAACCTTGAGATCAAGCAGGAATTGTGCGCACGTGCAGAGCGGTTGCTGGATTCCGAAAAAATCAGTGACGCGGTAAAGGAGTTGAATGACCTCCATCATGAGTTCAGGCATATCGGCCCTGTGCCCCTCGAAGATAAAGAGGCAGTCTGGCAAAAATTCAAGGCAGCATCCGACGCTATTTACCTGAAACGAGATGGTATTGTTACCCAGGTCCAAAATGAGTTGCAAGCCAATTTAACTGAGAAAGAAAAGATCAACGAGGAAATTGCTGTTTTTACGACCTATCAAACTGACCGTATTAAAGAATGGAATCAGAGGACAAAGGAGATTGTGGAGATTCAGAAAAGATGGGAGGCTATTGGCGGCGTGCCCCGGGCAAAAACCCGTGATGTAAATAAGAGATTCTGGGGCTCATTCAAGACCTTCTTCCACAATAAAAACGTATTCTTTAAAAAACTGGATGAAGAGCGGAATAAGAACCTGCTGATGAAAACTGACCTCCTGAACAAAGCGATCGAGTTA
>Ga0210403_10001749_pt1 | contig 20169 bp, 16 predicted proteins | sample IncBWC19MmetaG_FD_150863 | JGI IMG/M metagenome (GOLD analysis project Ga0210403, IMG submission 150863) | Forest soil microbial communities from Barre Woods Harvard Forest LTER site, Petersham, Massachusetts, United States - Inc-BW-C-19-M | ecosystem: Environmental > Terrestrial > Soil >... | reverse complement strand
ATGATGCATGTCTTTTACCGACTGTTCCATTTGCATCAGCAACTGCTGCTGGGCTTTCCAATCTTCAGGTGCAACTTGTAAGCGAGGATCGGCAATAAGGTCAAATTCTGTTTCAGACATTTCATTCTTGAATTTAAGTCGGGCTTTGTAGTGCCCCGGTGCTACCCGGTGGCCTTCCATATCACCATAAATAAATGATCCGGGCAAGTCCGGCAGGGCGTCTGTGCGATAGTCCCAACCAAATCGGTTCATACCTGCATCTGACGGAAGAATAGGCGGAGGAGGAACGTTTCCTGGTTTTGCATTGTCATCTTTCTTGTTGGTGTACTTCCGAATAAGAGATCCATTCATTTCCAGTATTTCCATGGTCAACATTGAAGTATCTGCCTTGTCTTTCAAGTAGTAAGAAAATATAACACCGTTCATCGGATTTTGCCCGGTGCCGGGAGGCACCTCCATCCAGGAAGGGGAAAAACTGGTCAGGCGCACAGTTGGCTTGGGTTCATACAATTTCAGCGTTGAGGAAAAATCTCCTTTCGACTGCTGAATAGCTCCGATGTCGTCTAAAATCCAAAATGCACGTCCAGCGGTCGAGGCCACTAAATCATTGTCACGGATAATTAAATCGGTGACGGGAACAACTGGTAGATTAAGTTGAAGCTTATGCCAGGTTGTCCCGCCGTTGTAAGAAACATAAAATCCTCTTTCCGCACCTGCATACAAGAGATCTTTTACTTTTTTGTCTTCACGGATAACCTTAATGAAATCATCAGCGTCAATTCCATTACTCAGCTTCATCCAGGTATTGCCATAGTCGGTTGATTTGTAAGCCATGTTACTGAAGTCATTGAATTTATAACGCGAAGCAGAAATATACACGGTTCCTTTTTCATGCGGTGACACTTCAATTGAGTGGATCATGGCTTCAGGAAGATCTTTAGGAGTTACATTGGTCCAGGTCTTGCCACCATCCCTCGTGAGATTTACCAATCCACAATCACTTCCGGTATAGATCACTCCTTTCTCCAATGATGATTCGATTACATAATAAATCGTATTGTAATTTTCTCCACCTGCACCTTCGTTCGTAATAGGACCTCCTGAATAATTTTGTTTCGCAGTATCGTTGCGCGTTAAATCCGGGCTGATTACATCCCACTTCATCCCTCCATCGGTGGAGCGAAAGAGTACATTGCCTGCATGATAGAGCGTTTTTGGATCGTGAGGCGAGTTGATCAGCGGTGCATTCCAGTTAAAACGATACTTCATGTCCTTCGGCTTGTAAGCGAGATTCGTTGAGGGATACTCTTGTAAATTCTTTGTTTCATTCGTGCGGATATCAAGCACATCGATCAATCCCTGATAGCATCCTCCATAAAAGAGTTTTGGATCATTCGGATCATCGAACACAATATAGGCACTCTCACAACCAGGGCCGATCAACCAATCTTTAAAGGTGATGCCCATACCATTGGTTCTGCTCGCAATCATTATTGAAGAGTTGTCTTGTTGGCCACTGTACACCCAGTAAGGAAAACGGTTGTCAGCATTAACACGATAAAATTGTGCAGTGGGTTGATTGTTTAAATTCGACCACGACTTTCCGTTATCAAAAGAAATTTCGGCGCCGCCATCATCGGCAATGGCCATGTTGCGGTTGTTTTTTGGATTTATCCAAAAATCATGGGTGTCGATGTGAGCGATTGAAATGTTTTGAAATGTTTTGCCTCCATCAATGGAGCGAGTGGCCGGGGAATTCAGCACATAAACCATGTTTTCATCCACAGGATCGGCAAACACCTCCATGTAGTACCAACTGCGGGACGTAATGTTTTGATCGTTGGTTTGAAGAGCCCATTTTTTCCCACCGTCATCAGAACGATACAAACCTGCTTTTGATTTTTCAGCTTCTACAATCGCATAAACTTTATTTGAATTAGCCCTTGAAACACTCACGCCAATTTTACCCATCTCTTTCGGTAGGCCTTCATTTATTTTATTCCAGGTTTCACCGCCATCCGTTGACTTCCATAGCGATGAATTCGGACCACTTTCCACTTTCCATGGATAGCGTCGGTGTTGCCACATGGCTGCATATAACACGCGTGGGTTGTTAACATCCAGACTCAAACTACTAGCCCCCGTATTTTCGTCAACGTATAACACTTTCCTCCATGTCACTCCACCATCCATTGATTTAAAAATTCCCCGGTCCGCGCCCGCTCCGTGAACTGGCCCCTGAGCGGCTACCCAAAGGATATCCGGATTAGCCGGGTGGATAGCGATGTCAGAAATATGACGGGTTTTTTCCAGGCCAATATTTTTCCAGGTCTTGCCGCCATCGGTTGATTTGTAAATGCCATCACCAAAAGACGTCATCACCCCGCGCACGGCGTGTTCACCCGTGCCGACATAGATGACATTGGGATCAGCGGTGCTTACGGCTATTTCGCCAATCGATCCTACCTTGAAAAATCCATCCGAAATATTTTTCCATGAAATGCCCGCATTCTCGGTCATCCAAACGCCACCACCGGTGTAGCCAACATAATAGATATTGTCATTCAACGGATGACCTGCAATGGCATTGGCGCGGCCACCACGGCCAGGGCCAATGTTTCGCCACTTCAAGCCCTTGTATTTTTCTGCATCAAATTTGGGCTGATCAGCATTTTTTTCTGCTTTCTTCTGCGCCAACAGGGGAAAAAATAAAAAGAATATACAGCAAATAGAAAGGAATTGTTTTTTCATGGAAATTGGTTTTGGCATCCACGAATTAGCGAAAAATCTTGAAAAAGACTACTGGATTGATAACAGTGGTTAATTTCATAGCCTGCAGAAGAGGATGACTTTTAAATTCTTAACTTGTTTTTAACTCATCGCCAAAAATCAATTCTCTATGAAAATAGCACATGCACGACTTAAATGCCGGGATACACAGCAAGGAGGTTTGCTAACCGGTTAACTAATGCCATAAATTACTTTGTAAGAGTGCAGATTATTTTTTACTTTCAAGATCTCACCAACAAACAAATCCATTATGAAAAAACTATTCACCCTTGCTGTGGTACTACTGTCCTTGAGTGCATTTGGTCAGGGGCAACTGCAAAAGGAAGCCTCCGGTTCGCTAGCCTATTCGTCTGGCCAGGTAATGCAACTGGCCCAGGCCATACCTGCCGAAAAATATGGCTGGACGCTCATTTGCTGAAGTATTTGCGCACATCGTTTCGGCTAACTATTACTTCGCTTCGAAATTAGGCGCCAAAATCCCGGCTGGTGTAAATATGGAAACTATTGAAAAGGACTTGAAAACAAAAGAAGCTATTGCGGCTGCCCTCAAACAATCGTACGAAACCATTATCAATGCAATTAAAAACGTAAAGGATGCCGATCTTGCAAAAAAAGTTGAGTTTCCTTTTCCTGGTGAGTATACCGACATGACGGCTGTGCTGATTGTCTCTGGTCATTCCAATGAGCACCTGGGCCAATTGGTTGCCTATTCAAGAATGAATGGGATCACGCCACCCTGGAGTGAAAAAAAATAATTTCAGATGATCTGGTTAGCGCGCGTAAAGGCGCGCTAACGTTTTTAACAGGGATTACTTCAAAAATGCGGGACCGTTAAAAAAGTACCAGCGCATGGTATTTTTATCATCTAAGGACTGACAATGCTTAAGAATTTTATCCTCGTTACTATTCGTAGTTTCTTTCGCGGACAAATTTATGCGGCAATTAATGTCGCCCGACTTGTCGTGGGGTTGACTTGCAGTATTTTTATTTTCTTATGGGTGATGGATGAAATACGATTTGATCGTTTCCATAAAGACCATGATCGGATATACAATGTTCTGTCAGGCCGTGAAGGCTGCTTTAACTAATCCTGCTGAAACTTTGAGAATAGAATGAGGTCAGGATGGATAATTTTTCTTTACATTTTTAACGGAGGTCATAACCATCCTCTTCAAGATGTCCACATCCACATCTTCAAGTTTTTTGATATAAACGCACCCCTTGGAGGCCTTATGTTTCCCCAGCTTCTTCAATAAATCTTCTTTCTTTTCAAAACTTGACAGGTAGAGAACAGTTGCAGTTTTGCGAGGAGAGAAGCAAGCCAATGGCATATACCCTTCATGGCCGCTTTCATATTTATAATGATGGGAGCCGAATCCGATAATGCTCGGTCCCCACATTTTCGCATCAAGCCCGGTGATGCCTTTGAAAATTGAGATCAATGCGTATGCATCATCGCGTTTAGCTTCGCTATCGAGGGCTGCAATGAAATCATCTACGCTTTTGGCGGTGGCTGCAGTTTTATTTTTTGCCATAAGCTGGTTGAGGTTGTAGTAAATATAATAGGTCAGTAACTTTATACCGTCAGCGTTTTCGGAAAACAGTAATAATATCGGAATAATCGGATAGCGTAAACTCGTGATTTTGCCCCCAGCGTGTAATTTGGTGCAGGATTTCCAAATGGAGGTCGTTTAAATAAGCACAAAATAATTCATTGGTCACGCTGCTTCTGAACCCCCCTTTAAATCCCCCCGCAGCAGGATGATGAATCACCGCTATTCCCCGTTTTACTAACACCCTTTTTAGCTCTGTTAAATAGGCCTGCGTGTCACGGGGAGAAATATGCACGAAAACATCGTATGACCATACATAATGAATAGAGCCATCATCGACCATGGGAAGCGACTTGCCGTCATTTTGATAGTAAACACAATTTGAAAATTCGCTCAGTTTCTTTCTGCATGCCCTTAGGGCGTTTTCCGTAAGATCAGCTAGGATCAGTTTTTTTGAAATAGAAGCAAGGGTCAAGGACCAGCGCCCCGCTCCAGGTCCAATTTCCAAAACGGTAAAGCCTGGCCTTATATAAGTCAACAAGACTTCTTCTCGTAGCGATTTTTTCCAGGGCTCGGAATCATTCCATTCTTCCCCTCCCTGAGACCAGTTGTAATTACTCCATTCTTTGAAATTGTAGGAGGTAGTATTGAAACCCGGAAGTTTCCTTTGGATTTCTAATTCAATCCTTTTATTGAAAAAACGCTTGTCAAAAAGCCGCTCTAAAGTGTAGAGAAAGGTCCACATCAGGCCGTTGGCCTTTACTAAACCCATCATGGTCTTTACATCCGCCACGTTAGAATAGCAGTAAGTAGTGATCTATTAATTTCATCATGTATTAATTGTAATGGGCTTGTCAAAGTAAGTATTTTTTGGCGATGATCGTCTGGTATGCTGAACCACGCGTCAAAAAATAATTTTCCCGAACTTGGTCCGAAACACCTGAACCTGGCCGTCTTGAGATAAACAAACCAAAGATCATGAGTACCCAACAAATTGCGGATCGCTCAGGTTTTTTGAAAAAAAATTATTGGTCATTTGCTCTTTGACGCCCTGAAACGGGTGAATGTTACAAGTTAGTGGATCGGGAGGCTAACAACGGTCAGGAGATTAGCTACGTTATCCTTAAACAATTTTAAAAAAAGTTATCTTTGAAATACCTTTCATCAAAAGGGGAATTTCAGTTTTGAGTGCAAGAATTTCCATACTGTGCCTGGTGCTGTTGACATTTGCAAACAAGGTTAATGCACAATTAGGATATGTGAGAAAAGGCAACTTATATATTCAGGGGGATGTATACGATCAGGGGCCATATTTAAATAACAGACAATTATTATTTATTGAGAAAACAAACCCCGTTACCTATACTCCGAGTCAGATCGAAGAGTATGGATTGATCGAAGGTGATGTGTACATCAAACGAACAGTGCATGACGGACAAAAAACTGCGGATTATTTTTTGCTCCGGCTGGTTCATGGCGAGCGAACATTATATGCGCTTAAAGAAAAAAAAGGCTTTCATTTTTTCATAGAGCGCGATAGCTCGCTGGTGGATTTAAAAAAGGGGACTCATTTAAAAGACCAACTCACCTTGCATTTAAAGCGTTGTGGTTCGAGTCAGGAGATTGCTGCAAGCGCTCGTTATGGTGCGACCTCGTTGAAGCGAGCGGTGTTATTGAGTAATGCATGTTACACCGGATTTTTCCCCAGGTTAAGAATAGGAGCATTAACGGGATACGAATTCAGCAGCCAGTCCCTGGGTACGATCGCTGACCATATCTTTTTAAAAGCCTCTTCCTCATCCCCGGTCGTTGGTGTATTCATTGATGTTCCATTGGGGATGTCGCCGTCCTGGTTCATGACTGTCCAGGCAACGTATCAACAAAATAACTATAATAAATACCAAGCAGACAACAACGTAACCGTTGAATATCAAGACAACTTCGCTACGATTGGTTTCCCGCTGCTTTTCAAATATAGGGGGTCCTCCTCAACCTGGAGACCCTTTATAGGCTTGGGCTCCACACCAGCCATTTATTGGCAACAACAAAATGCTTGGTTATCAACTACCTACGTTGGATCAATTGCCTACCTGAATCAAGGTTCCTGGGACAAGGTGAAAAAGTTTCAGATCAGCGGTACTTTAAGTGCTGGGCTGGAATATTCAGTCACGCCCAGGAACGCTGTAAGCCTTGAGTTAAGGGTGAAGAAACTGATTGATGCCCAGGTTGGCCCCGCTCAATCCTTTGCACTGCTTACATCATTTTATTTCTGAATGATGAAGGTAAAACGAACGATATGGGAATTGCTTTTCGCTGCATCGATAATGGCGGGGTGCACGAAAGATTTTGAACCTCGGCAGCAGTCCTTTCCATTAATTCAAACCACCGCCGTCACCAACATTGATGACCAAGGTGCACAATTTAATGCGCAGGTGAATAAAGCAGGAACTGATCCCGTGATAGATTTTGGATTTAAATATGTTGAACGGCCCACTACTCGTTTTAAAACGGTGACTGATACGTTTTCAGTTTCAATGGTGGGGAGTTTTACCAGCAATTTCTCCATGAAAGTAAATCATAACCTTAATGCAAACTTGAATTATGATGTCATGGCGTTCGCCACAACTGCGCAAAAAACGGTGATAGGAAATTCAGTAATTTTTAAAAGCATGGTAACCTCCCCCATTCAGATCACTTCCTTCAGTCCAGGCAGTGTTTTGGATGGGGATACCGTTACCATTTATGGGGAAAATTTTAATCGTTATGGTTCTGATTATGTTTTTTTTGACAGCCTGTTGCTCAATAATGTTTTGCGGTATAATAATAAATTGGTTACCGTTACGGTGCCGCCTGTTGCCCACGCTGGCCCAATCAATGTAACCGTGGATGCCTTTTACTCAAAGACCACCTCCAACCTACTCATCGTACTAAACCCTTACATTACTTCGTTTTCACCAAACCACGGATCGGCCGGGACGCTCGTTACGTTGAAGGGAAGATTCAGCGGCAACCTTAATTATAACAAGATTCTCTTCAATGGAGTTGCAAGCACTATTTCCAGCAGCAATAAGGATCAGATTGTTGTTTATGTGCCGTCCGGTTTATCTGGAAACACGAATATAACCATAAGTGTGAATGGCAAAACGTTGACGACGTCCGATACTTTTTTGGCGGAGTAAAGCTGTCAACAAAGTTAAGGACGTCATTTTATTTTCGACAAGCCTTTGCTTTGGGGTTCCGACGCATTTCGATCACCCGACGGAAATTCATTCAAATTTTAATTACATTGCCACCTTTCAGCTAATTTCTCAAATGAAGGGTTGGGTTTTGGTCATCCTATGGATGCTGGCTACTGCATGTTATGCCCAGGAGAATCTGGGTAACCCGGATAGTCTCAAAATCAAACTTAACGAAACGCCCGCCGACACTACCCGCGTACTGCTCTTGTGTGACATCGCCTACAGTTACCGTTATAATAACGTTGACTCCGCTAATTATTATGCTACCAAAGCCCTTAAATTATCGCACCAGCTGAATTACCAGGAAGGCGTCGCATGGGCCTATTTATTGAGGGGGGTTACCTACGCCATCCGTGGCAATGTTCCCATTGCCATTTCGTATTATGAAAGAAGTATCCATCTCGCCGACTCGCTCCATCAGTATGTCGTTGTCAGCCGGGGGCTGGCGAATATTGGTTGGTGTGCCTTTGACCTGGAGGATTATTACCGGGCCATTGATTATTTTAAGCGCTCGCTCAAATACCAGCAGGAGTCAATCGCGCAGACGGGATCCATTATTACATTACAAATGAATATAGGCCAGGCATTCCTGGCCAGTAATAATCTGGCAGATGCTGAAATTTATTTAAAGAAGGCGGCGGCATGGGGAAAAGAAAAAAATCCTAACTATACTTATCTGCTCAACCTGTTCGGCGCTTTACGCCTCGAACAGAAAAAATATGCAAGTGCGGATTCCTTGCTAACGGTGGGATGGAAGCTAATTGATGTATTGCCCGACAAAATCGACAAGGCTGATAACCGGTATTACTTTGCCAAGTTAAAGTTGGCTCAGGGCGAAATACAAAGTGCCCTTGACTGTGCGGTGGAGGCCCGAGGCTATTATCAATTATTGAGATCCAAAGTCGATCTTGAAAGGATTTATAAACTGCTCTCAACCATTGAATCGAAGCGCGGCCATACACAACAATCGTTGGATTATCTTTTGGCGAGTAATGCACTGCGTGATTCGGTACATAACAGTAACGCCAGTTATAGTGAGTTTTTATTTGACCAGCGTGAGCAGGAGAAACAATTAATGGCGCAGCAAAAAGACAAAGAACTGCTGCAGGCAGAAAAGCGCAGCCAACAAATAATTTGGACAGGCTCGTTGTTTATATTTATCTGTGTTACGGCGGGTCTGTCATTTTTTGTTTGGCAGAAGCAACAGACGAACAAAAAACTATTAGAGTTGAACGATGAGTTGATCAGGAAGGAGGCTACTATTGCCGATCACAACAATCTGCTGAGAGAAATGAATGTTTCCAAAGATAAACTCTTTTCCATTATCGGCCACGATTTACGAAGTCCGCTCTTATCACTTACCGGGTTTTTAAAACTATTGTCTCAGCAATCCGATAGTCTCAATACAGAGGAGCTGAAAAAATTCTTACTAGAGTTAGATCGGTCATTGAAGAATTTATTTAACCTTCTTGAAAACCTCCTGGAGTGGAGTCTTTCACAAACCGGCACCAACGACTTCAGGCCGGAAATATTTGATATAGCGCTTTCTTTGAATGAGAATGGAGAGTTACTCAAAGGTCAGGCGACCAGTAAAAATATCACCATTGTCAATGAATGCGCCCCTGATTTAGTAGTAAATGCACACCCCAACTCCATCCATTCGGTAATAAGAAACCTGATTTCCAACGCCATCAAATTTACGCCCGAAGGAGGAAAGATTACGTTACACGCCGAGCCCGTGGGCAAATATGTGCGCGTATCGGTGACTGATACCGGTCTGGGAATCAGCAGGGAAATAATCCAGAAGCTTTTTAAAATCGGTATTAAACATTCTACCCCAGGAACAGCCAATGAGAAAGGAAGCGGTTTGGGTTTGATGCTTTGTAAAGATTTTGTCGAAAAAAATGGAGGTACTATTTCGGTGGAGAGTGGTGAGGGAAAAGGATCTACGTTCCAATTTACAGTGCCTAGACCGGCGTAACCCCATCACATTTTAATTTACGATCAAGGTTGGTATTTACTAACCTCACGGCAATTGGGCTGACGGCTAAAAAACCGAACCTGAGCAAGGACGAGAATAATTAGTTCACTTCAACTCCCGCTTGTATGCAGCCTCGTCAAAACCCAATAGCACTACCTGATCATTCCTCTCGATCAAAGGCCTTTTGATCACGCTTGTTTTCTCCATCATCAGCGCAATCGCTGATCTCTCATTAACAACTCTCTTTTGAACGACTTCTTCCAGCTGGCGCCACGTAGTGCCACGCTTGTTGACAAGGCTTTCCCAGCCCAGTTGCTTGCACCACGCTTTTAGTTTTGCTTCTGTGATTCCCGATTTTTTATAATCATGGAATTCAAATTCAACCTTGCTTTTATTCAACCATGCAAGGGCTGATTTAACCGTATTGCAGTTTTTAATGCCGTAGACAATCATAGTTTTTTTTCATTTATTTCCCGTTGAATCCAAAAAACGACGCCCCACTGACAACGACTCATCGTCAATCACGTTTTTTTTCAACCAATCAGCAAAGGAAAGCTGATCGACTTTGCAGCTGTAATATTGAATGTTTGTGAGCGTGTGCGGTGTATAATGTTTTAAGGAGTCATAACCGCAATCTGAAATAAAATAATGATAGTCAAAATTGGAATCATCCAGTTTTTTCATGGATTTGCGCGTGTCGGACGACCACTTATTTATAAAATCATCGGATTGGGTTGGCTGGTGATTGAGCACTGCACTGAAACGGGGGAGTACCTGATCGTATAATGTATTACTGTGCAGATATTTAATTTTCCTTCGTGTGGAATCATTTCGAGAAAGCAAGGCGTCTTCAAAAATATCTTTGCCGATAGTAAAATGCAGAAAGGAACTGCTCTCACTTTGCCATACCGTATCCAAAATTTCGTTCCAGCGATTGGATTGAAGCAAGGCACCATCCGACAGTTGATAGACTTTTTTATTTGGATAGTGATTCGTTACATAGGGAGTCCAAAAAGCGGTGGCATAAGCCCCGGCACTTTCTCCTGATACGAGCACTTTGTCAGGATTTTTAAAATTTGAGAATACCCATTCCAGCGCTGCCAATGTGTTGTTTCGTCCGTTGTGATGGACCTGAAATGTTTTTCCTTCCCAGGAATAGGTGTTGGTGATGTTTCCAATATGCAAATCGCCGGTGCAATAAGGAATGAATACCATGTTCCAGTCGCGAAAGGCGTTGGATGTATTTTCGCTGTCGTTAAGGCCGGTGAGTATTTTCGGAATGGCCCTCGACACGGAAGGAAAGTAAAATGACTTGAGATCGCGCGAATCGTCAAAAATGTCCAGCAGGGAGATGGGTTTGGCACAGGTGATATTATCCCAGCATGCACCACCACCGGAAAAGTGGATGATCAGGTTATCCGATTTACCTTTCTTCACGAAAATTGCAAATTCCGACCCATCGCTGCAAAGGGATTTTCCTCCGAGCGAAACCTTGTGCCAGGCATTGTCATTCACCTGGCTCATCACGGATACTTCATCAGGAGGAGCGAAGTAAATGAAGTAAATGTAACCGAAGGAAATCAGGGCAAGACTCAACACCGTGACCAATGTCCATTTCAAAATTTTCAGAGCTAGTCTCATTACGAATTAAGCTAATCAAGTGACAATCAAACTAATGATAAGAACCAAAACCAAAAAGTGCGAGAATTGAGTTTAATCAAAATGTTTATAAATTTAACAAACAAAAAATTATGTCTTTTAAAATTTGCCTTTTCCTTCTTGCCTGTTCATGCTGGTCCATTCTCCACGCCCAGCGCAATCAATTATCGCCATCAAACCCTTTTAGCAATGCCAGTAAACTTTTTTATCAAGCTCCGCCATTCGATAAAATCAAGAACGAACATTACAAGCCAGCCTTAGAGGCCGGCATTCAGCAGATGTTGGATGAAATTCAACAAATTGTCGACAATAAATCAGACCCTAATTTTGAAAACACATTGGTGGCACTCGAAAAATCAGGGCAACTTTTCAACAGAACCCAGAATGTTTTTTCAATGGTCAGTGGCGCAAACACCAATGATACCCTGCAAAGACTATCCGAGGAAATTGCGCCTAAAATAACGGCATTAAATGATGCCATTTTTTTAAATGATAAATTATTTGCGCGTATTAAATCCGTTTATGAAATCAGAAAGGAGCTTCATTTAGATGCCGAGTCTGATCGCCTGTTGGAATATTATTATAAAAAGTGTTTGATGTCAGGGGCGTTGCTGAGCCAAAGTGAAAAAACACAAATCAAAAAGTTGAATGAAAAGGAGGCAACACTTGCAGCCAGATTCAGCAATCAGCTTTTGGCTGCCGGAAAAAATGGTGCACTGGTGGTGGGTGATGTGACCCTGTTAAAAGGTCTTTCTGACGCAGAAATTGCCAAAGCAAAATCCGCTGCCGGGGCGAGAGGACTTAAAGATAAATGGTTGCTTTCGCTGAGAAATACTACACAGCAGCCCGCCTTATCGAGCTTAGAAAATAGAAATACGAGGCAGCAGTTATCGGAAGCATCCAGGAACAGGGCGGAAAAAAATGACTCCACCGACACCCGAGCCACCCTCTTAAGAATTGCAGCGATCAGAGCGGAAAAGGCAAAAATTTTAGGTTTCCCCAATTACGCCTCGTGGGCGTTGCAAGATCAAATGGCAACCACCCCGGCGGCAGTCGATAGCATTTTCGCAAAACTCGCTCCTGCCTCGCTGAATAAGGCAAAAATGGAAGCAGCAGATATTCAGGCGCTAATTGATAAACAAAATGGCGGCTTTAAATTGGAAGCCTGGGATTGGGATTTTTATGCTGAGCAAGTGAGGAAAGAAAAATATAACCTTGATGAAAAAGAAGTGAAGCCATATTTTGATATGTACAAAGTGCTGGAGCAGGGAGTTTTTTACGCTGCCAATGTTATGTACGGGTTAACCTTTAAAGAAAGAAAAGATATTCCGATTTATCATCCCGACGTAAGAGTGTATGAAGTTTTCGATAACGGAAAATCACTCGCACTTTTTTATGCCGATTATTACAAGCGAGACAATAAAAATGGCGGTGCATGGATGAGCAATGCCGTTTCGCAATCGTATCTCTTAGGCACAAAACCTGTTATTTATAATGTCTGCAATTTCCCCAAACCCCTGGAAGGCGAGCCTTCGCTGATTAGTTTTACTGATGTAACAACAATGTTCCATGAATTCGGGCATTCCTTGCACGGTTTATTTGCGAGTCAAAAATACCCTACACTTTCTGGAGCTAATACTGCCAGGGATTTTGTGGAATTTCCCTCGCAGTTTAATGAGCATTGGGCTTTAGAGCCGCAGATCCTGGCAAATTATGCAAAACATTATAAAACGGGCAAGCCTATTGAGCCACAGTTGGTGGATAAAATAAAAAAGGCAGCAACTTTCAATAAAGGCTACACACAGACTGAAGCCATTGCGGCGGCAAGTTTGGATTTGGAGTGGCACAAACTTTCCTTCGAAGAAGCTAAAGCCATTACCGATGTCGATTCCTTTGAGCAAAAGGCATTGAACCATGTAGGCTTGAATGTCACTTATGTTCCTCCAAGGTACCGGTCAAGTTATTTTTCACATATTTGGGGAGGAGGCTATGCTGCTGGTTACTACGCCTATCAATGGACCAAAATGCTTGAAGAGGAGGCTTATGTTTGGTTTAAAAATAATGGAGGCATGACAAGGAAGAATGGCGATCGATTTAGAAAAATTATATTAAGCAGAGGCAATACCGAGAACTACAATGAGATGTTTAAAAAACTAGTTGACCATTCCCCTAATGTGCTGCCCATGATCGAGGAATTAGGATTACTGAAAAAATAGCCGGGCTCAGAATATGAACCATGACATTGTCCTTTGGACTTCAATATTTTGCTTTATCTATTTTCAGCTTTAATTTTAATGATGCCGGGAAGCGAACCTTGTTATAACTTAATGCTTATCAAAAAATATGAAATGTAGATGCCTGGTTATCGGTGTCTTTATTGGCTTTCATGTCTCTGCTCAAAGCCCAGTGGAGTTAGATAAGGAAAATGGGTTTAAAGAGTATACCATCGGAACGAAACTATCTTCACTTGAAAAAAAGCTAAAACCTCTTGATGAAGGAGTTCAAACCAAGCTATTCAAGGCAAAGGAAAAGGCAATAATCAATGGAATAAAAGGAGGAGAAATTGAACTTGCTTTTTACAAGGATAGATTGGTAGAGATAACGATAGTTTTTCAACGAAAGACCATCGATGAATACGATAGCTTAAAACAATCATTGGAACGATTATATGGAACTCCAAAAGACAAATCGTACAGTAAAAAGAAACCTTCCTATCTTACTACCTACGATAAGATATTAGAGTGGGAGGGTTTTGTAATTGGCCTCCAATATAACTATGACGTCAGCCATAGAGTCATTGAAATTATTTATTGGGGAGTAAAAGAGAAAACGCAAAAATCTAAGGAGAGGTTTTAGCAATCAGGGAGATACAAGGGGTTCAGTCGCGCGTTTCGCCTGACTGTCTCCCCATAATGTCTCGCTTCAGACTTTGCAATACCCCGAAATATGACCACAGAGACGAAACGAAAGGAGAAATGATCTTGTTTTAGAAGAGTGCAGGCCCTCTTTCTCTATCGCAAATACTTTATAATCCTCGCGGCTTGTGGTGCGTTCGCGTGCCCGCAAACCAAAGCACAACAAATCTCCGGAGGTTTAGAGTTTGCGCTTCCTAACGAAGGCGATGCCTTAGAGGATGCGGTTGTTGCGGGCTTTGGTCTTTCGGCACGCTACGAAAAGAGTTTTTCTAAAAACTTGTCGTCGCTGGCTGATGGAGGATTTATGCTGTTTACAGGTAAAAACAGAGGCGACCCGATTCTTGCCATTCCGGTGCAGGCCGGAGTCAAATACTACTTACGGGAAAACGGGCCTGGCCTTTATGGCATGGCACAACTTGGAGTTCATTCTTTTTCCGGGGGCGCAGGCGCGCATGGCACTAACTTTAGCTACGCACCCGGAATAGGTTATCGGTTTAAAAAACTGGATGTGGTGCCCGATACGAAAAAATGGTTTCAAGCTGGATCAGTGCAAGCTACATGGGCATCAGTGTTGACTATATTTTTTCAGGAAAGTAAGTTGTTTCGACACCGAAGTTTACTGCTGAGAATATCTTACTGTTTTTGATGCCGTAGACGGTCGTAGCGTCCTTTCGCACAGGGACACCCAAATGCATTTGGCTCCGAGGATAGAGTAAAAAGAAATTCTTTTATCATACTTATTTGTATCCAATTCTGGAGAAGCTTAATCGGAAAAAATCAAAATAAAAATGACCGGGTGTCCCTTTGAGAAAGTCAGGAGGTGTTGATTATGGTACGATTGGGTCCCACATTCCTGTATCCTTCGCAAGGTCAATTAGCTCCTGTCCGTGTTTAGTCATCAATCCTTGTTCTATCATTCTTGCCGCGCGCTCACGGTTGGGTTTACTCCATTTGCTTTTTTTAGGATTTCGAGGTGTGTAAGTCAGGTAGAAACTTTCAGCATCTCTTTTTTTCGCCAGGCTGTCAATCCAACCAAAGCACAGTGCTTCTTCGGTGGCATCGGTGATATTGACGCAGGGCACTTTGCTTTTCTTGTGATATAGGATTAGCCAAACCGATTTCTCCGACTGGCTGTTTTTCTTCAGCCACTTCCTCCAGTTTTCTCTGGTCTCAGCGTATACCGCTTGTCTCCCATCTTTTGTTTCCATATTCTATAGGTTGTTTTGCTGTAGTACGTCCAGGTAATGCTTGTTAGTCATGATGCCCAGCACATTTCCGAAAGGATCAACCACCGATGTGGTAACGAAATTTCCTTTCCCGCCACTATGGTCAGTGATGGGTTGATAGAGCGTTGCCATCCTGGCGAGTAGTTTGTCGAGCGTTGTTTTTAAATCGTCAACGTGCCAGTAGGCTATTGCCCCCGCAGGAGCTTTAGCTGCACCCGCAGGAGCATATGCACTGTCGATGATGCCAAGTTCATGTTGATAGTCGCCAATGCGAAACTCACAATACCCAGGCACATTAAAGTACGGCTCGATACCTAATAATTCGCTATACCATTTTTTTGCTGCGGTGTGGTCAGCTGCATAGAAATTGACGGTTGATAGTCCGCGTAGTAGTACTTGTGGTTTTACCATTTTGATTGTTTTTAATTGGTTGTTTCAGCAAATTAAAAATGGCCGCATGACAACCCTATGTCAGGATTAAATTGTTTTTTTAGAAAACCCCCGAGAAGGGTGACTCAGAAGAGAAGGAATTCAAATGCAATTTTTGTTTTTTATTCGACTATAAGAGGCAAGGTCGTTTGCTTAATATTTTTTTGATCACCGCAGCTCAGTCCTTTCCGAAAGAGAGACCTTATTGTGCCTTTATTAAACAACATTGGTGTAAGAGGACTAATTTTACGGAGTTTTTTGATGCCGTATACAATCCTTATTTCGTTTATTGATCACGCAAAAATCACCCATTCCGGGTGTCAGTATATCTATGTCACACATCAATGGTAAATACGATTGTCAAATCGCACCCTTACAATGTCGCCTTTGCACCCCTCGTGTTTTGAAATAATGTGTGATCTTTACCTCATCAATCAAAAATCTATCAGCAAAATAATTCATTAAAAAAGTAATCAGATGAAACAAATATCTATCCTGGGTTCATTGAAAAAAAAGTACCCACGAACTTTATCATTCCTTGTCATAATATTTTTTTCTACTCAGAGTTTTGCTCAAAAGCTTGAGAAAATGCCGATCGACTTGGAGACTGATTTTGCGCTTAGTTCAATGCCCCCTCACATGCGCGCTGGCGCCACGGTTTATCTGTTGGATCCTGAAAAAGGCTATTACATTGGCAGACAGGGAACCAACGGTTTTATTTGTTTTGTGATGCGTACGGATTGGGAGCATGGCGAATTCCGAAATGACATTGCAACGGCGATCAGCTATGACGCAGAAGGAGCCAAATCAATTTGGCCTACCTATGCTGATGTAGAAGAAATGCGTGCTTCTGGAAAGTTTACCGCAGTACAGATTAAAGACATCATGACAGAGCGCTTCCATAAAGGTTACTACAAAGCACCTGCCAGGCCTGGGATTTCCTATATGGTGGCGCCCATCATGCGTGCCTACGACGACGCATCGCCCACTGTACTCACGATGAGTATACCGCATTATATGTTTTATGCACCTTATATATCTGAGGCAGATATCGGCGGCAACTCGCCTTCCGGGGGGCCGATGATTCTTGGAGACGGAAAAGGACCACACGGATACATCATCATACCTGCCGGTAAAATGGAAAAGGCAAAAATAATGGAGGAGAACAAGGAACTACTGAAGCGCCTGACGGACTACCAGTCATACTTTAAAGTTGAATCAAGGGGTTCGCATCATTGAGACTGTATTCACTGTGTCTTACTTCAATTTTTGTTAATGTTAGTCTCTGTTCCTAAACTTTAAAATCGAGTTAAGGAGTTATGAAATTGGTTGTTGGTCAGGCGAGCTACGTCTTCTGTCTTTTCTTATGGGCAGAAGGAAACAGGACATTGTTAAGAATAAGTCGATAGCCCGGAGAGTGAGGATATAAGTTCAAGTTTGTTTTGCGAGGCATGCCACGACCACCTCGTCCTCCTCTTCCACCACCCTGTCCACCCTGCGTCCCTTCAGGATCGTGCCCGCTGTAATAAGTAAAATGTCCTTTGCCTACTTCACCATAAATGTAGCGCACATTTGGTTTCTGTTTGTTCTCGGCCATCACCAGTACTCCTGGTTTCACACGTGCTGGATTGAAAGCGGTGGTGAGCCCATTGAAGTCGCGGATCACATATTCATGATTTTGGGTAAGCAACGACGGGACGACGTCCCACTTGGCAGAGAACTGAAACAATCTGAAAAAATCATTTTCCGAATTGTTGTTGCCCCATCCGCCTGTGTTGATGTCCGAAAAGTTGTGACCACTGCCCTGTAACTCAAAATTCTCAAATGCCAACGACTTGGAATAATCCAACACCACTCCTGTGCCTTCACTCATTTCACTTTCAATGTCCTGTCCTTGTGCTGCGAGTGCTATGTCAAATGTTTCGGCACCGGAACACATCGCGAACAAATAATGCCCTGCTGAGCAAAATGCCAATATCTTTTTAGCGACGTCGTATTTCATCCCAGATACTTTCTCATAACCCAGTTTGGTTGCGATGATCTCCTGCATTTTTGATTCAATTTGTTTCTCCTGTCGAAACATCTCTTTGCTGACTTGCCCTGTGAAATCTTCGTGGTGCAAATGCAACCAATCGAAGTTGGCTAATTCGTCTTTCAGGATTTCTTCATCGTAGAGAATGGTATAAGGAATCTCGGCATAATCCAGCACGCTGATCACCGCATCACTTTCGTCGGCGATCAATTCGTTTTTGGGCGAGTACACCGCAATGCGCGGCGCTTGGTCGAGTCGCACCACATCCATGTTCACCGAGGGATTTGACACCTGGGCTAAAAGTGTATTCACTTGCGAGGCTGATATTTTCTCGAAATGAATTCCCCTGACAACACATTCGCGCTCCAACCATGCAGAGGAGGAGATCATAAAGCTTCCTCCACGATAGTTCAGCAGCCAATCGACAGAGACCTCTTTCTTCAACGCGAGATAAGCCAAACCATAAGCCTTCAGATGATTGGTTTGTGTAACATCCATGGGTAGGAGAATAGATGTGCCATACACCACCTGCGAAAGAACAATCAACATGATGAAGGCGAGCCTTTGCATGGTTAACGAAATTAGTGAATTGCAGGAGGATAAAAAATTTACTTCTCGACGAAGTCTCACTTCGCCTGCCTGCCAATGATTTCTGCTAGAGTCTCGCTTCGGACTCTGGCGCGTAACAACGCAGCGTCCCCGAAACGGGAGACACTGCTAGGAAGAAAGCCCGAAGCGTGTGGCATGTACAATGGACGGACTGGTACCGAATAGCGCCGTCAAACCTACTTTCAACTTTCCACTCTTACCTCTCAACTTTTAACTATTTTTGCCCCTCGAATTTTTTACTCATGACATTAGAACAAGAAATAGCTAAGCGCAGGACTTTTGGGATCATCAGTCACCCGGATGCGGGCAAGACTACACTTACAGAAAAACTTCTGCTATTCGGAGGCGCCATACAGAAGGCCGGGGCCGTGAAGAGCTCCAAAATCAAAGATCACGCCCGCAGTGATTGGATGGAAATCGAGAAACAACGCGGTATCTCCGTGGCCACTTCCGTGATGGGCTTCAACTACAAAGACATTAAAATCAACTTGCTCGATACGCCCGGTCACCAGGACTTTGCGGAGGATACCTACCGCACACTCACTGCGGTAGACAGCGTGATCATGGTGGTGGATTGTGTGAAGGGCGTGGAGATGCAAACGGAAAAGCTGATGGAGGTGTGCCGCATGCGCAACACCCCTGTGCTGTGTTTCATCAACAAACTTGACCGCGAAGGACAGGACCCATTTGATCTGCTCGACGAGATTGAAGCCAAGCTTAAAATAAAAGTGCACCCGCTGAGCTGGCCTATAAGTATGGGAAAAACTTTCAAAGGCGTTTATAGCCTGTATGAAGAAAGTTTGAAACTTTTTACCCCAAGTAAGACCAAAGTTGAAGAGGCCATTGAGATCAAAGATATTAACGATCCAATTTTGGATAACTACATTGGCGAAAATTATGCCATCAAACTGCGTGAGGATGTTGAATTATTGAACGGTGTGTATCCGGAATTAGATGTTCAGGATTATTTGGATGGAAAAGTTGCGCCCGTGTTTTTCGGCAGTGCCGTGAATAATTTTGGGGTGAAAGAATTACTGGACACGTTCATAAGATTTGCGCCCCCTCCATTGATTCGTGCGACGACCACGCGCGAAGTAAAACCGGATGAAAAGAAATTTACGGGCTTTATTTTTAAGATCCACGCCAACATGGACCCGAAGCACCGGAACCGGATTGCTTTCTTGCGGGTGTGCTCAGGAAAGTTCGAGCGCGGAAGTAATTACTTACACGTGCGCAATGATAAGTCGATTCGCTTCTCCAATGCTACGGCGTTCATGGCACAAGATCGCGAGACCGTAGACGAAGCCTGGCCAGGCGACATCGTTGGTTTGTTTGATACCGGCAATTTAAAAATTGGTGACACGCTCACGGAAGGAGAGAAGATGATTTACACGGGCATCCCGAGTTTTTCGCCTGAAATCTTCAAAGAGGTGATCAACAAGGACGCCATGAAGACGAAGCAATTGGAGAAAGGTTTGCTGCAGTTGATGGAAGAAGGAGTGGCGCAGTTGTTCACCTACGAGCTCGGAAAGAAAAAAGTTGTGGGCACGGTGGGTGCGCTGCAGTTTGAAGTAATTCAGTTTCGTTTGTTGAATGAATACGGAGCAACTGCCGAGTTTGCGCCTCAGCATATTTACAAAGCCTGCTGGATCAGCAGCGCAGACGAAAAGAAACTGCAAGAATTTATCGCCTCCAAGCAACGCCACATCGCCCTCGATAAAGACGGAAAGCTGGTG
>Ga0210403_10001747_pt1 | contig 20180 bp, 11 predicted proteins | sample IncBWC19MmetaG_FD_150863 | JGI IMG/M metagenome (GOLD analysis project Ga0210403, IMG submission 150863) | Forest soil microbial communities from Barre Woods Harvard Forest LTER site, Petersham, Massachusetts, United States - Inc-BW-C-19-M | ecosystem: Environmental > Terrestrial > Soil >... | reverse complement strand
GCAGCCGCTCGAACTCCATGCCGATGCGCGAACCCAGTCGGCAGAAGAGCATTCCCCCCGGCCGCACCACCCGCCACAACTCCTTCAGCATCGCCAGGAACTGCCGCTCGTCGCGCGCGAAGTGCATCACCGAGCTGCAGATGACCACATCGGCAAAGTCGTCGGGAAACCCCATGCTCTCGATCGCCGCCACGCGGAAGTTCTCCGCCGGAAGTTGCGGCGCCAGCAGCCCCGCGAGCTCGCGTACATGCTGCACCCCACCCCGGTCCGCATCCACCGCGAAAACCTCGCAGCCCTCGCGCAGCAGATGTACCAGGTTCCTGCCGTAGCCGCACCCGGCGTCCAGCACCCGCATCCCCGGCGCGATATTGCCGCGCAGGATCTGATCGAAGACATAGATATCGATCTGCCCGAACTGCTCCTGCACGCTCATCTGCCCACCGTTCACCCGATCGCTACCTTCCACCGAGAGCCACCCTCTTTGCCTGCAGCCGCTCCATCACCAGCGGAGGCACCAGCGCCGAAACATCCCCGCCAAGCTGAAATACGCCCTTGATCAGCCGCGAGCTCACATACGTGTACTTTTCGGCCGGCATCATGAACAGCGTCTCCAGCTCCGGGTCGAGCTTGCGGTTCATCATCGCCATCTGGAACTCGTACTCGTAGTCGGAGATGGCGCGAATCCCGCGCAGCACCGCCTTCGCCCCCTGCTGCCGGGCAAAGTCCACGAGCAGACCGTTGAACGTCGTCACCGAAACGTTCCCGAACTCCCGGGTGGCCTCGAAGATCATCGCCTCGCGCTCCGGCACCGTGAACAGGGGCGTCCCCTTCTCGCTGTTTTTCAGAATCGCGACCACCAGCTCATCCACAATCTTCGCGCCCCGAGCAATCAGGTCGAGATGGCCATTGGTCAGCGGATCGAACGTCCCGGGATAGATTGCCTTGACCGTATGCATGCACTGAAAAGCATATCCTGCTTTGCCTGCGCGCAAAATAAACTAGGTTCGATGTAGTCTTACCGGCTCTCCCCCCGTCTGTCCCTATAGCGAGAACACGATGCTCCAACAGACCCTCAATCCCGTCAGCATCAGCCATTCCGAAGCAGCCGACAGCACCCCGGTCGCCACCCCCTTTGATGATCTCGAATCCATCGTCGTCCTCTACGAGCCGCGCATCTTCCGTTTTTTGCTGACCTCGCTGCGCGACCGCGATCTCGCCCTCACCCTCACCCAGGACACCTTCCTGCGCGCCTGGAACGCCCGCGCCAGCTTCCGCGGCGACTCCTCCATCAACACCTGGCTGATGCGCATCGCGCTCAACCTGGTGCGCGACCACACCCGCACCAACCGCTTCCGTTTCTGGAAGAAGGCCGCGGCCACCGCCGTCGATGTCGCCGACGTCGCCAGCCACATCCCCCAGCCCGGCACCTCGGTCGAGGCCCGGCTTATCGCCAGCGAGCAGCTCGCCCTCATCTGGGACACGGTCGCCGAACTCTCCAGCCGCCAGCGCGAGATCTTCCTCCTGCGCTTCGTCGAAGGCCTCGAGATCCCCGACATCGCCTCGGTCTCCGGTTTGCCCGTCAGCACCGTCAAAAGCCACCTCTACCGTGCGCTCGGCACCATCCGCAGCCGCCACAGCGGAAGCTCCGGCCTCGCCAGCGCCGGGAACGCAAAGGATTAGCCATGAACTTTCACCTCGATGACCAAACCCTGCACCTCTCGCATGAGCAACTCTGCGATCACCTCCTGGAAATTACGAAATTCGCCGAGACGCCGGATCGCGTCCCCACCCGAAGCGCCGCTGCACCGGTCGCCGGATTTCATGTCATCGAAGACCACCTCCGCGCCTGCCCGCTCTGCGCCGGAGAACTGCACGCGCTCCAGTCAGCTCTGGTGAACTTCCGCGAGGCCACCACCAGCTTCGCCAACCATGAACTCTCCCTGCTACGGTCGCGGGAGTCAGATCAGCCAATGGTAGCCCGGCGGGCCGTACTCTCGAGCGACCGCTTCTACCGCAAGCCCTTCCTCTGGGCCGTCGCCGCTGTCCTTGTGGTCGGGGCCACCGTGGGATCCGTTCTGCCGCTGCACCTGCACCGGCAGCATGCCTTCGACGCCTCCTCCGTGGCGGCGATCGCCTCCGCCCGGCAGAGCTCGCCTGCGCCTGAATCCGACCAGGCGCTGCTCGAAGAGGTAGACCAGGACCTGTCCTCGTCGGTGCCGTCGGCGCTCGAGCCTCTGGACGATCCGCTCTCCACCGCGGATGCCGGAGCGGACCAGAACTCAAACTCCACGCACATGCTTCCCCATGTCACAGCAAAGAAGATCCCCCATGAATAAGAAAAATCTGCTCTCTCTCACTGTCCTACTCGGCCTTCTGGGCCCTGTCTCGATCGCCTCCGCCCAGCAGCCCGGTCCCGGCTTCAATCCCGGTCCCAATCCGCCCTTCGCCGGGCGCCCCGGAATGGGGCCCTTCGAAGCAGGCGGAATGGCCGGCGGCTTCCAGGGTCTGCCCCACGGACTCTGGTGGAAGAACCCCATGCTGGTCCAGCAGATCGGCGTCACCCCCGAGCAGCAGAAGCAGATGGACGAGATCCTGCAGAAGAGCCGGCTGCAGCTCATCGATTTGAAGGCCAACGTCGAGCGCGAGGAGGTGCTGCTACAACCCATGCTCGACGCCAACCCGCCCAACACCCCCCAGGTGCTGGCGCAGATCGACAAGCTGGCCCAGGCCCGCGCCGACCTCGAAAAGTCTCGCGCCCGCATGCTGCTCAGCATCCGTACCGTGCTCACGCCCGAGCAATGGACCAAGCTGCGGTCCTTGGAAAACCGCCGCGGCGAGGCCTTCCGCGAACACATGCGGCGGGACGGCGCCATCGGCCCCCACGACCATCGCGGTCCCGACGGTCAGGACGGAGCCGCCCCCGGCAACCCACCCACCCCGCCGCCCTCCGAGTAATCGCAGCTCATGCAAGAAAAAAAGGGAGTTCGCGCCAGGCGAACTCCCCTTCCTATTGCAACTCTAGAGCGATCTACTTCTTGCCCTTGATCACCTCAGCGGCGACCGCAGCACCGTTGGCAGGAGCCGCCGGAACCTCGGCGCCGGGCAAAGCCGCGCCGATCCCCAGCTTCTTCCTCACCTCGGCGTCGATGCGCCCGAAGACGTCCTTGTTCTCCTTGAGGAAGCTGCGCACATTCTCGCGTCCCTGGCCGATGCGCTCGCCCTGGTAGCTGTACCAGGCGCCGCTCTTGTCCACGATGTTATGCAGCACCGCCAGATCCAGACCGTCGCCTTCGCGGGAGATGCCCTCGCCGTACAGGATGTCGAACTCGGCGTCGCGGAACGGCGCCGCCACCTTGTTCTTCACCACCTTGATCTTGGTCCGCGACCCCACCACGGTGTCGCCTTCCTTGACCGCCCCGATGCGCCGGATATCGATACGCATCGAGGAGTAGAACTTCAGCGCGCGTCCGCCGGTGGTGGTCTCCGGGTTGCCGAACATGACGCCGATCTTGTCGCGAATCTGATTGATGAAGATCAGGCAGGTGCGCGACTTCGAGACCGTTCCCGTCAGCTTGCGCAGCGCCTGGCTCATCAGCCGTGCCTGCAGGCCCATATGCGAGTCGCCCATCTCGCCGTCCAACTCCGCCTTCGGCACCAGGGCGGCGACGGAGTCGACCACTAGCACGTCGATCGCGTTCGAGCGCACCAGCGCCTCCACGATCTCCAGCGCCTGCTCGCCGTAGTCCGGCTGCGAGACCAGCAGATTATCGACATCCACGCCCAGCTTGCGGGCATAGGCCGGATCGAGCGCGTGCTCGGCGTCCACAAACGCCGCCAGACCGCCAGCCTTTTGCGCCTCGGCGATGATCTGCAGCGTAATCGTCGTCTTACCCGAGGACTCCGGCCCGAAAATCTCGATGACCCGGCCGCGCGGCACTCCGCCCACTCCCAGCGCGGCGTCGAACGAGATCGATCCGGTCGAGATCACCGAGATCGGCACGATCGCCTCCTTCGCTCCGAGCCGCATCACCGACCCCTTGCCAAACTGCTTCTCGAGTGCCGAAAGTGCTGTCTCTATCGCCTTGCCACGGTCATCTGCCACGCTGTATTTCTCCTAAAATTGGAACGTCACCGGATTCTAGCACCATTATAGAGAGAGGCAAAGAAAAAGCGAAGTCAGGTAGTGGGTAAGTCTCGAATAGGCCGCTCCCCTCTGTGGATTCAAACTGACCTGACATAAACCCGGCACCATACAGGAGTACCGCTGTGGCTACCGTCGCGAAAATCATGCGATCAGCTGCTATGATTCCGGGCAAGGTTCGACCGCCCAAAGGGCTGGACCGCGATCGGTAGGCGCGCTGTGATTCAAACCTTGATCAAAAGCTGGTGGCTGCTGGCGTTGTGCGGGATTCTTGACGCGATATTTGCCGTCATGATCTTTTTGATGGCGAGCCCGGATGGATCTCTGATTCTGCATACATTTATGCACAGCAGAAGCACGATTGCACTCTTGGGCATGCTCGCGCTGGCAGCCGGGGCTTGCACGATTGCAGCCAGCATTTGGAGTTCAAGAAAGGGTGACTCCTGGCTTCTGGTGCTGAACGGCCTTGCTTGTAGCGCATTCGGGCTGTTGGTTACCCTTGGAGCAACCAGACCGATCGCCTTTCGTACTATCGCGCTCTTGATTGTCGTGATGGCAGTAAGCATCGGCATCTATGAATTGGCAACCGCACGGGCGTTGTGGTGGCATCTCGCGGACGAATGGCTTTTTGGCGCAGCCGGAGTGGTCTCGATTGGCTTTGCTGTGGCGTTTCTTGCTTTCGTGCTTCGCTCGATCAAACTGGATCCGGGGTCACCTGCGCAGACCTTCTATTGGCTGGGCTCTTACTTTGGTTTCAGCGCGGTCTGCATGCTGGCGCTGGCTCTGCGCCTGAACGGTCCGCGTGTACACATTCATCGCATATCCAGCCGCACGCTGCCCACCGGCTGAGTTCACACTGACCCTCTACCCGAAGTCGCCCCGGCAGACCGTTCTCACCCGTCGCAAATCCGGCAGAGACAGCATCGAAAGCGCCCTACCGCCGCAGCAGGTCCACCGGCTGGTTCACATCCTCGATGCGGAACAGCCCTGCCATCGCGGGGTGTCGTTTCGCCACCGCCTGGTACATCTCCCACGCCACGCGCCGGTAGCTGAAGTGCCCCGCCACTCCCGAGCGCAGCTCGGCGATGTACAGTGCCTCGGCGAAGTCCATCTTGAACATCGCCCGGCAGCGCGTTCCCAGCGGAAGGCAGTACTGCGCCGACTGCTCGGCCTCGGGCTCGCCCGAGCCCTTCAGATTGCGATAGGATGCGAAGGCCGCATCCATCGCCGCCGTATACGTCGCCTCGAGCCCGGCCTCGGCCAGCGTCGGCTGCCCCGGACAGACCGGCATCTCGTAGCCATGGGCGTCGGTGTAGCCCTGCAGCAGCTGCACGCAGCGCCGGTGGCGGTGCATGTCGCGGAAGCCGCCGATATCCATCAGAATGTCGAAGCGGAAGCCCTGGCCCGCGCTGAAGCCACGCAACAACTCGTCATGGCGGCCGCGCTCGGCTCCGAGACGAATCAGCTCCATGCGCCGCGCATCGCTCAGGGCCGCCACCTCGCGCCGCAGCTGGCGGTAGGAGTAGTGGCAGTGGGGGTAGAGCAGCGAGGTCGCCAGTTCCACCTCCAAAGGCTCCTCGTCATCCAGCAGGTCGACCACCGGCGCCGGCTCGATCTCCTGGCCCGCCATCAACTCCGCCGCCGCAGCCGTCAGTTGTCCACGGCTGCCAGCCAAATATCCAGAGGCTGTGGCATACTTCACCAGCGTCGGAGCCGTGTTTACCGGCCGCAGCAGTAGATCGGCGATCCTCTGGCCGCACACCGCGTCCACCGACTCCACCTCCTGGTGGAGCACACGGGCGGCGTCCGCCTGCACATTCCAGGCCGGCTCGGTCGCCGCCACGCGCAGGCGCTCGCCCAGGTCACGAATCTCCGCAAACTCGCTAGTCAGCAGCCGCGAGACCTGGGTCTCGAGCGTCCTGGCGTTTACGATCTGCCCCAGCGAGGTGTTGGTCGCGAGCGGCAGCAGGTAGCGCGCCACGTCGAAGGCCCGCGCCTTCAGCGTGCGCTCATAGGCCTCGGGCTTCATCGCCTCCGGCCGAGCGATCGCGCCCTTCAGCGCATCGAGCATCCGGGAGCTGATTCCGTCGTAGGCGTGGAACATCGCCTCAACCCCGGCGGTGAAGACCGGCGTCGCCGCACCCAGAGCGGGCGTGTACCAACCCGAACGGCGAAAGTCCTGGTAGCGGGTCGAGCGCTCCTGCCCGTCCCAGCGCTGCTCGTCCACCAGCGAGATGGCCGCGAGCAGGCTCAGGCGCTCGATGGCGAAGGGAATATGCGCCAGGTCGGCGATGGAGCGGTGGCCGTACTGGAAGTAAAACGTGTTGAGGAACTGCTCGGCCCGCTGCGAGCTGATCTCCGCCAGCGACTCGCGCATGGTCAGCGCCGAGCGCGAGTACTTCGCCATGGCGTAGGCCAGTACCTCGGGATCGGCTCCGTGGATGGCATAGACATCGGTCTCGCTGCGCGGAGTCTGCTCCGGAATGGGATTCGGTTTCGGGTCTCGCATCGAGCCCATGGTCGGGATAACATCGTCAGGCATGGTCGAGAACAGGATACGTCATCCCCAGCCTCCCATCACCTCCCACTCCTTCTTCGGATAATCCCAGCCCAAGCTTCGTATAATTTCAGAGCAGCACCGAAATAAAAGCAGCACTGAATGGAGACCATGAGCACACTCGCAGGCCGCATCGCACTCGTCACCGGAGCCTCGCAGGGCATCGGCAAAGCCACCGCCCTTCGACTCGCGCAGGCAGGAGCCTCCGTCGCCCTCGCGGCCCGCAATCAGGACAAGCTCGCCGAGGTCGCCGCCGAGATCACCGCGGCCGGCGGCACCGCCCAGATCTTCCCGCTTGACCTGGCCAGTGAGGACGCCATCAAGGCCTGCGCCAAGGAGGCCATCGCCCACTTCGGCAAGGTCGACATCCTGGTCAACAACGGCGGCATCACCCGCGACATGCTGGCGCTGCGCATGAAGCGCAAGGACTGGGACGACGTTCTCTCCACCAACCTTACCGGCGCCTTCCTCATGACCCAGGCGGTAATGAACTCCATGCTCAAGGCGCGCTTCGGCCGCGTCATCAACATCACCTCAGTAGTGGGCGAGACCGGCCAGGCAGGACAGGCCAACTACGCCGCCTCGAAGGCCGGCCTCATCGGCCTGACCAAGGCGCTGGCCCGCGAACTCGCCAGCCGGACGATTACGGTGAACGCGATCGCCCCCGGCTTCGTCGAGACCGCCATGACCGGCATCCTCAACGAGGAGCAGCGCTCCGCCATGATGTCGATCATCCCCCTGCAGCGGGCGGGAACCGAGCAGGATGTCGCCGCCGCGGTCGCCTTCCTCGCCTCCGACGACGCCGCCTACATCACCGGACACACCCTCGACGTCAACGGCGGCATGTACATGGGCTAACGCCCGTCTGCCACACCACGCATGCCCGTGTAAATGGACAAAATTGGGTGTCCCTCGCCCAAATTGGGTACCACTCGAACCATAGTAGCCACTCTTTCAAATTCCAGGAACCCGTTAGGGGTTGGACGAGGGCCACAATTAAGCCAGCCACGTAAGGGTTGTCCCATTCATGTAGTCCCCTCGCATGAATGGGACATTCCGCTGTCAAAATCGAAATCGAGGGCGACGAAGAGATCAAGACCACAAACACATGGGTCAGGTAGACCTCATAGCTACGCTGGCCCTACTTGAGGATCGGCTCAAAGATGCGCGGAGCCCGCCACTGTGTCTGAGCCGCTGCAGCGATGACCATGCAAGCGCCGACGGCGAGGATCGTCATATTCAGCCCATTTCGGCCAAAGCCCCAGATGTACGCCCGGATCGAAAAAACCAGACTGAACACAAGGAGCGCCGTGCCCAGGCTACCAACGGTCCAGAGCATCGTGCGCGAGAGACGACGTCTTGCTACAAAAAGCGCGGTGAGGCAAGCTTGTCCGGTGACGTGTCAAAATGGCGGGCAAACTCCTCGACCCAGTGCAGGTAGTGCCGGATCGTGGAATCCGAGTAGATACGGCGCTGGAGTTCCTCCAGCATGATCTTGCGTAGATGGGTCACAGCTGCCTCCTTGTGACTCACACCTTACATCGGCACAAATGCTGGGGACCACCAACGCGGCAGCGTCCGGCCGCGCCAGCGGCTTCGTTCTCGTCCGTCATCCAGGAGCTACGCGACCCGCTGCCGAGAAGTCTTAGTGCTGTATCTGCGGCGCCCGCAGCGACTGTTCGTCGTGCAAGCGGCGCTTGCTGGGCGCTGCAGGTACAGCGACTTGAACTAAGCCGCTTGAAGTGCGGCGTCTGCTACGCGTGCGCTACTCCGGAATCATAGGCCGCCAAAGCATGCTGAAGCGACTTTCGCCTATTTCTGCTAAGTCGCTATCGTTCAGCATGTTGCAGGAGAAAGTCAATTCAATGCCCATAGCCTGACCGCATCCGCCGCTAAACGCGAGCGGCTCCCGTCAAACGGTGGGATTCTGGCCGAAGAAGTCGGAGTGTAGCGCCGAATGATCAAAACCGGTGTTCTTCGTGATGTAGTATTGTGTCGGCTGAATGGGGCCGCGCCCGGTGGTGTCTGCGGTACGTGTCTGCGGTACGTGTGCAATGCACGCTCGGCTTGCTGAAAAAGAGTCGTCGCCCTTTGAACTGCGCGTAGCAGGTGATCAAGCGAGTTCAAGGATACCCGGACAAGAAGTAGGCGCACAGCACTATGGGTGAGACGGCGAACCCCAGGACAAGCCAGCCCAATACCGCGTCCAAGCGTATAGAGAGGTTGAGGGGCCGTGATGGACATCACCGAGCGCAAGCATGCGGAGTACCTCGTAGCCGCAGAAAAGCGGTCACTGGAGATGATCGCCAGCGGTGCGAGCCTCTCAGGGGTCTTGAACAACTTATGTGCCGCCATCGACGCCAACGCGTCCGGTGTGATTTCAGCAGTTCTGTTGGTGGATCAGAACGGGGATCACTTGTGGCCAGGGGCTGGCTCGCATCTTCCCGCTCAACTCAAGGCGGCTCTTACTCCTTGGACGATTGGACCCAATAGGGGTTCGTGCGGGACGGCTGCATTTCTGAAACAACGGGTCATCATCCCCGACATCGCGACCGATTCAAGCTGTCCGGACGACTACCGTGATCTCGCCGTGCGTCACGGCCTACGCGCCTCTTGCTCTGATCCGCTGATTTCCAAGGAGGGAACTCTTCTCGGTATCTTCTCGATGTACTACACCGAGCCGCGGACTCCGAACGCCGATGACCTTGCACTGATAGAGGCGGCAGGGCAGATTGCCGTCACTGCCATTGAGCGGACGCGGGCGGAGACGAAGTTTCGCGGGTTGCTGGAGGCCGCTCCGGACGCAATGGTTGTGGTGAATCGAAAAGGAAACGTTGTCCTGGTCAACGCCCAGGTAGAACGGTTGTTCGGATACCGGCGAGAGGAATTGTTGGGACGCGAGATTGAGGTGCTTGTGCCAGAGCGCTTCCGGAGTCAGCACGTGGGCCACCGAGGCGGCTTCTTTGCCGAGCCGCGAACACGTCCGATGGGTGCGGGGCTGGAACTATACGGTTTGCACAAGGACGGTCATGAATTTCCGGTGGAGATCAGCCTAAGCCCGCTGGAGACGGAAGAAGGCACACTGGTCTCAAGCGCGATTCGCGATATCACGGAGCGGAAACGGGCCGAAGAAGCATTGCGCCGCAGTGAAAGGGATTTGCTCTTGGCGCAGAAACTAAGCCACACAGGTAGTTTCGGCTGGACGGTCTCCACCGGCGAGCTCCTCTGGTCAGACGAGATGTTTCGAATCTTCGAATACGACCATACTACGAAGCCGACCGTGGATCTCGTCCTCCAACGGGTACATCCGGATGATATGGTCCTGGTGAAACAGACAATCGAGAGAGCGTCCGAGGATGGGATGGATCTTGAACATCGATTGCTGATGCCGGATGGCTCCGTCAAACACATCCACGTTGTGGCTCATGCTGAAAGAAACAAGTCAGGCGAGCTTGAGTGTGTCGGAGCGGTGATGGATGTTACCGCAGCGAAGGAGGCGGAAGAGAGGCTGGAACTCACCATCAACACGGTTCCGGGACACTTCTGGACTGCCCGACCGGACGGCTGGGTCGACTTTATTAGTCAACGCTGGTTGGATTACACAGGAATCCCAGTGGAACAATCGCTGGGATCGAGTTGGGAACAGGTACTTCACCCGGACGATTATGAGCTAGTAACGAGCAAATGGTACACCGCAGTGGCGGAGCGGAGGTTCTTCGAGGCAGAAGTACGCGTCAGGAGGTTCGACGGAGCTTACCGTTGGTTTCTCAGTCGCGGTTTCCCGCTCCTGGATCACACCGGAAATATTGTCCGTTGGTACGGGACCGAAATGGACATCCATGACATGAAAGAGGCCGAAGAGAAACTGCAGGAGAGCGAGCAACAATGGCGGGATGTCTTTGAAAATAACCCGACCATGTACTTCATGATCGACACCGCCGGGACGGTTCTGGCCGTTAACCCTTTTGGCGCCGAGCAGCTTGGCTACAACGTCGATGAGTTAGTGGGGCAGCCTCTGCTCCAGGTTGTTTGTGAATCGGATTGCGAGGCGTTTCAGCGATGTGTCGCCGCGTGCCTGGGACAACGCGGCAAGTCGTTGAGTTGGGAGCTCCGCAAAGTACGCAGGAATGGCTCCATGCTTTGGGTCCGCGATACCGCGAGAGGCGCCTTGAGAGCGAACGAGCCCGTTGTATTGATCGCGTGCGAGGACATCACGGAGCGCAAGCATGCGGAGGAGAAACGCAACCGTGCCGAAGAGGCTTTGCGTCAGGCGAACTCAGATCTCGTACGCGTTAGCCGACTGACCACCATGGGAGAGTTGACTGCCTCCGTGGCACATGAAGTCAAGCAACCGATTGCCGCCGCCGTCATCGATGCTTCCACCTGCGTCCGCTGGCTCACCCGTGATCAACCCGATCTGGAACAAGCACGCGCAGCTGCGTCACGAATCGTCAAGGATGCAACCCTTGCGTCGGAGATCATCAACCGCATCCGCGAGCTCTTCAAACAGAACGCTGCGCAACGCGAGTTGGTTGATGTCAACGAAGTCATCCGCGAGATGGTTCTCCTTATGCGCAGTGAAGCAGTGCGGTACTCCATATCGGTCCGGACGGAGTTGGCGGAAGATCTTCCCCACATCATGGGAGATCGCGTCCAATTGCAGCAGGTGTTGATGAATCTTATGAGCAACAGCATTGATGCGATGAAGGATGTAGATGGGACGCGCGAGCTCACCATTCGTTCGCAGCAAGCCGAAGACAGCCAGCTCGTGTTCTCGGTCAGCGATACGGGCTCTGGACTGCCACAGCAGGCGGATCAGATCTTCAATGCGTTCTTTACGACCAAGACTCATGGCACAGGCATGGGACTGCGGATCAGTCGTTCCATCGTGGAATCGCATGGCGGCCGCCTGTGGGCCGATGACAACGCACCGCGCGGAGCGAGCTTTCATCTTACCCTCCCCGCCTAGGTCGAGGTGCCTGAATGACCGCGCTAACCGCTTCCACAGTATGCGTGCTTTGGCCATCCAGTTCCTCTGCAGACTTCCCTATGCCTCTTAGAACGCATAGCGGAGTGCGAATTGCACGAGCCGCGGTGTCCCGACTGTCGATGTGATGTGGCCGAAGGCTGCGGGACCAGCCTCAATGTCAACGACTGAGGGGTTGGCGAAGGAGGGCGTATTGGTGAGATTGAAGAAATCCGCGCTGAATTTCACGGTTTCGCGGCCGCGAAGATTGAGGATTCTTCCCATAGAAAAGTCCAGGTTTTTTTGCCATGGTCCGCGAAAGCAATTTCGGCCAACATCGCCATAGCCTGTTGATCCGTCCGGTCCCACCACGGGGGCCGGCAGAAAGGCAGCCAATTTGACATAACCATTGATCCGACTCGACATCGCGCCAGAGGTTGGGGCGTTGGTACAGGTGAAGCCAGGTGCCAACAGCGGCGTGATCAAACCTGGACTGCTCGATCCGACCGCGGACCCTCCCGCCGAATCGATGATCGTGAATGGAGACCCCGATTGCAGCGTGAGTATCCCGCTGAACGTCCAATCCCGCAGCAGGGGCGATAGGAGCCCCTGGCGCTCCCGAAATAATGCTTCTTGATAGGCGAAGCTGGTAATGAAGCGGTGCGTGCGGTCGAAATCGGATGGCCCGACAGAATCTTGTGGGTTATTTTGGTCGTTGAAGCGGGTGCTCAGCGATATGCTTGCTGTCGAGGTGTCGTCGATCGACCTGGAATAGGTGTATGCGCTTTGCCAATACAATCCGGAGCCGAGCCTGTGGGCAACTGTAATTTGCAGGCCATCATAGTGCGAGTTCGCATCGGGTATCGATGCTTGATACGCCGTTGGCGCTATGCCTTGCAATGGAGCACGCGCATTCACGTTGGCCACGGTGTTCTGCGTGATCACATATTGTGTGCCGTCTGGCGCGGTGCGCGTGATGGGGTTCTGTGGGCTTACGAGAGTAGCGAGGTCGCGATCGCTGTTTTCGCGGAGATGCACGCCATGGGTGCCCACGTACCCGGCGGCGAGCACCCAGTTTTTGCCGAGGGAGCGCTCCAGGGTCAGATTCCACTGCTGCAATGTTGGCGCGATCCATTTCCTCGGCACCGTAACGCACAGGGTGTTGATCACGCTGCCAGAGTAGACTGGTGTTTGCGTCGTGTCCGTCGTCGGTTGCCCATTTGCGTCAACAAAACCCTGGAAGATCGAGGCAGTGGGCACAAAACTCGCGTTGGTTTGTCCAATCGGCGGAATCGCCCCATTGAAGAGGTTGGCCAAACTACCTGGTGGAACGCCCACGGGGACGGCACTCGAGAGGAATGGGGGCGAGAAGGACATAAGGTCTATATTTTCGGAGTCTTCGCGGATGCCGAAGATGCCAAAGCCACCGCGCAGCGACATGGTGTGACGCCCGGCCAGATCGTAGGCGAAGCCAATGCGCGGTTCCCAGACGTCGGTCCAATTGTTGTCGAGACCCGAGGACTGTGCGCTCCCGACGAGTCCAGGCAACTGGAACTGGTTGACGCAGGTCGGATAAAAGAAGGGTTGGCCGGTTGTATTGGCCAGCGCGGGATCTACATTGCCGACATGGCAGAGCTGGTCCACGGGGGCGCCAAGAAACTCGTTACGCAGCCCGAGATTCAACGTGAAGTTCTCCGTCGCGCGGTAATCGTCTTGCACAAACAAGGCGAACGACGGGACATGATAATCGTGGTTTCCCAAGCCCCCCGCAGCCTCCGCAATCGTGGGCTGCCCCAGCATGAAGTACTGAAAGTCGGACACAAAGCCCGGAGAACCCGGTGTCCCGGTCGGCACGAAATACAGGATTCCGTTATCGACCTCCGGCAGCGTTCGCCGCTGAGTCGACCGCTCGGCGGCCGCGCCAAACCTGAGCTGATGTTTCCTTCGGGTATAGCTGACAGTATCCTGGTACGTAAGGCTGTCGTTCAGGGAGGACTGCAACTGGGTAAGATAGGGTCCGAACTGGAACGATGCGAGCGAGAAGCGGTAGATGTCCGGCGTAAAGTTGTTTGTCGGACGGTTGATGCCATACTGCTCTGCGGTAACGATGGGCACGTTGTCGAAGGCGTAGTGAATGACAGTTACGCCGAAACGGAATTCGTTCACCAGAGAAGACGTAAAAACGTGCGTTTCCGCGACGCTGCCGAAGCGGTTGCGCAATGGGATATTGAGAGGAAAATTCAGGTTGCTCGGAGAGGCCGATCCGCCTGTTTCGATGCCGTAGGAGTCGCCGCCAAACGGTTGAAACTGCTCGGAATCAGACCAGAAGAAACGGAACGAAACGTGATTCCGTCCCTCTTGGAACTCCTTATCCCATGTCGTCGTAAATTGATTGTCCGTGAACCTCCCGGGACTGCTGACCGCAAATGGAACCAGTGTGCCGCACGGTGTGGTCGAAATCACATTCGTTGGTGCCGGGTATAAGTAGCCTCCCGCGGTCGCTCTAAATTGATTACTTGGTGTGGTGAGAAGGCTGTAGGCGACGGGATCAACAGCCGCCGAGCCTGCGGGAAGACAATCCGCTTGCATCGCCGCTGGAGAAACACGGGCGGCCGCAGGCACGTATGCGATCTCCGTGCTGATGAACGTCCCCGGGGAATCGCCGCTGCGCTGCCGTGCCCCCTGGTAATTCACAAAGAAATAGCCGAGCTTCCCGCCCTTGATCAACGGCCCACCGCCACTGGCGCCAAAGATGTTCTGCTGGATCACCGGTCTGGGCTCGCCGAGTGATTTCAGAAAGTAATCGTTCGCGTCGAGCACAGTATTGCGAAAGAACTCAAAGGCGTCGAAGTGATAATCTGCAGTTCCGGTCTTCAAGATGGCATTGATATTTCCTCCGCCGTTTCTCCCTTGCGTGGCATCGTAGAGACTCGTGTTCACCTTGAATTCTTGAATGACATCCGGGCTGGGCAGGGGAGTGTTATTGAGTTCGCCAATCGAGTAGTCATTCGCGCCGATCCCATCGATTTGGTAGTTATTGTTGTCGTCGCGGCCGCCGTTGACGTTGATGCTCACCGTGCCGCGGCCGAGTTGCGATGCGGAATTGAGGGCCGCTGACGCCCCTGCCGAGAGCGCCAACAGTTGCTGGAAATTCTGCGTAGCGAGCGGGAGTTGGGTGATGGTGCTGCCTCGAATCGACTCGCCCGTAGTCGCATCCGCCGTCTTGATGGGCAAAACCTCTGCCTTCACCTCGACCGATTCCAGTCGTGGGCTTATGGACAGAGGAATGGTTACGCGCGTTGCTTCGGTTACACGCACGACCACTCCGGTCGCTCGTGCTTCCGCGAAATTGGCGGCTCGCACGAGGAGAGTGTAAGTTCCTACAGGCAGAAGCGTCATGGTAAAGAGTCCCGTGACGTCCGTCGTCTGTATGCGTGCAACTTCGTTGGTGTGTTCGTATACCGCGCTGACAGTCGCACCTGCGATGGCGCCACCCTTAACGTCTTGCACGATGCCGCTAATTGATCCCGTTGCGCCTCCTTGCGCCCACAGACGGCTCAGGAACAACGTGACGAGTAATGCCGACACCACGATGCGCGGGCGCTTGAGCATCGCTGCCTCCGCTGTGGAAGCAATCTCCGTTTGCGTCTCGTTTGCTGTGGCGCAGGAGTCGCAGAGAAAAGTCTGCGGCGCGGGAGATTACGACTCTTGCTCCGCTTATCGATCTGGAAAGCGGCCGAAAATGCAACCTGAATTATACCGCGCGTCCTTGCCTGCCTGCGGATCTAGCAGAACACTCGAGACGCGGCCATGATCTCCATCCTGCTCAGATGGGAACGACGAGCCGAATTGGCGTCTCCTGAAAGGAGGCTGTGGGTGAATGGTCGGCGATCCGGAAGTTATCTGGCTCCGGCTATACCGACCGCTTCAGTCGCAGTGCACGAAATACGGAGTTTTGAAGCAAGTTCGGCCAAGTCCCCGCTGAGATCAGTGCGGGAGCTTTCTCTGGGCCCTTTGTGGAGCGAGGCATAGAGGTTCCAGGAGGATGGACGATGGGACACCCGGCAAGGTCACGATCTGCATGGCCGGTCTGGCGGGGTGCCCAGCCAATGGTCTGATTTGCCGTTGATCCGCGCAGGAAAACGCGGCAGTCGTGATGCCCGGATTAGCGTCCGAGAATTTGAGCCGATTCAAACCAGTAGGCAAACAATATCCCGAACAAATTTGATCATTCGGTGCCGCCGACGCCCTTAAGCGTCGGCGGCATTCTTTATGCGTGCAGCAGTGCGATAACCTTTGCCGAATATTGCGATTCGGCAGGTCTGCGTATTCCGTCCGATTCCTCCGAGTTTCGAAGCAACTACCTCGACCCGACAAAGGTTGGAGTGCCCGGCGTTTTTTGTACCAGTTCAGATGCGACAAACTGGAACAGAAGGAGCTGTTGGATGGCACGAGGGAAGAAGCATACTGCGGAGCAGATTGTGAATTTGCTGCGGCACGTTGAGGTCGGGGTAGCCGACGGGAAGACGATGGCGCAGGCGTGCTAAAGAAGCTGAGATCGTGGAGCAGACGTACTACCGTTGGCGTGAGGAGTACGGCGGTCTGAAGGTAGACCAGGCGCGTCGGTTGAAGGAGCTGGAGCAAAAGAACGCGAAGCTGAAGCGGCTGGTGTCGGAGATGGGGACCAGCCCAACCACGGTGCAAAAGTTGAGCCAGCAAGCGACACTATCCGAGTCTCCAGCAGAGTTGCTATCCCTCGGAACACGTTGATTCGAGCACGCTTCATCCCTCAGCGGTTGGCACGGTGAATTGGAAGACAGTGCCATGGGGCGAGTGTGGTGACGCCCAGAGTCGGCCCCCGTGGGCCTCGATGATGGAACGGCAGATTGCGAGTCCCATGCCCATCCCGGTGGGTTTGGTGGTGAAAAAGGGCTCGAAGATCCGCTCTGCGGTCACGACATCGATCCCCGCCCCGTTGTCCTCAACAAGAATGAGGGCGTCGCCCGATTCAGTGATCTGTCCTCGGATCTCCAGCACCTTCGTGCGATCCGTGATGGTACTCATGGCGTCATTGGCGTTGATGACCAGATTCAGCAGCACCTGCTGCAGTTGCACGCGATCCCCTATCACCATTTGCTGCTCCGGGAACAGGGTGGTGCGAACCGACACCTCGCGCTGCATCAACTCGCTTCGGGTCAGCGCAAGCACCTCCTCGATGGCTGCATTGATGTCGAACTTTGCTAACTCCGGTCCGACCTTTTTGACCAGCGCCCGCAGACTGCGGATGACGCTCCCCGCGCGATTGCCCGCGCTGATGATGCGCGAGAAGGCATTCCGCGCCTCCTCCACGTCGGGCTGGTCTTTATTCAGCCAGCGCAACCCGGTAGAGCCGTTGGTTACGATCGCCGCCAGCGGCTGGTTGATCTCATGGGAGATGGAGGCGGCAAGTTCGCCCATCATCGTCAGCCGCGCTGCGTGGGCAAGTTCCGCCTGGGTAGTTCGTAGAATCTCCGCCGCACGCTTCTGTTCACTCAAATCGAGCACGAAAGCGACCCCCTCGTTCCCACTACCCTCGAAGATCGCGGCGCCGACCAGCACAGGCACGCGGCTGCCGTCTTTCCGGAAGTACTCCTTTTCGAAGGTTTGGACAGTCCCGGCCGCCTTCACCTTTGCCACGGCGCGTACGTCGTGTTCGCGCCATTCCTCCGGTGTCAGGTCCGTCCAGCGCATGCGCCCCGAGACGAGATCTTCGCGGCTGTATCCCACCATGGAGAGAAACGCTTCATTGGCCTCGATAATCTCACCCTCGGCCTTCCAGAGGAAGATTCCAATGATATTGGCATCGACCAGGCGCCGGATCTTGGCTTCACGTTGCTGGAGATCGCCGTAAAGACGTGCATTCTCCAGCGAGATTGCGGCCTGCGAGGCCAGCAGCTTCAGCACCGCGATCCGGGCCGCAGTGAAGACGTGCGAGGTCAGGTTGTTCTCCAGATAGAGCACCCCGATCAACTTGCCCCGATTGATCAACGGCAGGCAGAGAATGGAACGGGCGTGATGCTGACGGAGATACGTGTCATCGGCGGGAAATGGGTTCTGGGCGGAGGCATCGTCGAGAAGTACGCTCTCCTGGGTGCGCACGACATACTGCACAAGCGACTCCGGCAGCTCGGCCCCGGCTATGGGCGCCTCGTGCAGCCGCACACGAATCGCGTCGCCGCCGGTTGTGGCCTCCGCCCCGAGCCGCTGCTCTCCCCCTTGCAGCAGAATCAACAGACCCCGCTCCGCCCCTGCGTGCTCAATCGCGGTGCGCATCAGCGTGTCGATCAGCCTCTCCAGAATGATCTCTCCGGATACAGCTTGGGACACCTTCATCACAGTCGCGAGATCCAGGTGTTCGACCGGCGTTCCGATCGTGCTCGTCGGCCCTCGCACCGGCTCTTCTTCCCTGAGGTGCGGGTGGAGTTGCTCGAGCTGTCGGACCTTGCCAAGAGCACCCCAGCGAAGATAGCAGTGGCGTGCGTTCCGCAAGTACATCTGGGCAATTGCGTCGAAGCCGCGCTCAGCATAGAACCCTGCGGCCTGCTCACAGGCCAGGCCCTCGTGCTCCACGAAACCGTGCTCGCGCGCCGATTGAATTGCCTGCTCGTAGAGACGCATCGCCACCAGATCTCGCCCTTCGATGCGAGCCATCTCGGCCGACACCAATGCGTGCTTGTCGAGAAAGGTAGGTGGGTAGTTTTCGGCCCACTCGCGCAGTTGTTCGCAGTGCGCGGTTAGGAGGTCGTGCCACCTGTTCTGCTCATCGGCAGAAGCTTTCTCATAGAGCGCTGCCACCGTCAGCGCGGTGTAGTAAAAGTAGTCGAGCAACTGGATCCGGCCGGTTGCGGCGCTAAGCAGCGCCTTCGCTTTGTCAGCTGCAGCGAGCGCGTCGGCGTGCTCCCCTGACAGGAACCGCGTCTTCAGTTGGAGGATCCAGTCAAAGCAGCGTATCGTGGCCGTTCGATTTGCCGTCAATGCCGCCTCATCGAACTGCCCGTCGCTGAAGGTGGAGAAGGTCGCCGTCCGGCCCTGCATGGTCGCGATGAAGCGTTGCTGGGTCACGATGGCATCCGCTATGTCGTGGAACCGAGCTTTTCGAACGAAGTCCAGGCTCTTCTCCGACGCGAGCCACACCGCGTCCAGAGCATCGTTCCGCAAGAGAAGGCCTGTGACGGATTGCCATATGCTGTAGCAGGCGATGGTCAGATCCCCCGTCTCGGTTGCGGTACGAAAGGTCGCTCGCGTGAAATTGATCGCCGTCGTAACCGACTGCGTCCACGGAGCAGCTAGCCACATCGAATGATAGACCTTTGCCTGGTAGGCGACGAAGCCGTGCTTTTCGACAACGTTGCATGCGAGCTTGCCGAATCGATAACCCTCGCTGTAACGGTGAAAGACTGGGCCGAGGACAAACCCCCAATAGCCATAGGCGTGCGCGGACGCGCCACACATCCCATGCTCTATGCTGACCTTCACCATGCGGCACAGGTGCACGCACCATAAATGGAAGTCGGTATAGTAGCTGGGTGAAGCAAGGACCGAGAGCACATGCATGGCGGCCTGCAGATCGGGATCGGTCATCATCGGCAGATCGATCAAGCTCTCGATCGGGCGCCCATTGAGGGTCTGCCAGACCGCCTCGTATTCGGTCTGGACCTGCTCCCAAGTCGGGTGTGCCGGAAAGTCCATGCCGAAAAGGCGCAGGCAGGTCAGCGCGCTGTCGACGGCTTGCGAGCGTTCGCCCTTCAATTCATGCAACTGGATCTTCAGACAGGAGACGTCCGCGAACTCGACGTTCGAAGCCGCACGCTGCAGCAGCTCCCCGATCAGGTGCTCGGCTTTTTCGAAGTTACCGCTCAGCAGCTCGCACTGCGCCCGTTCGAGCCACAGACGGAACGTCAACGCGTGCTGGCTGCTCCAGTCCTTTTCGTCCAGCTGCGCCGTGCCCGCCGAAAAATACGCGCAAGCCGAGGCATAGGCGGTTGCCGCCTTGGCCTTTTCTCCAGCGCGCAGATCGATCGTCGCAACCTGTGCTTTCTCGTCGCGATCCATCAGCAGCACGGCGCCACGATTCAGTTGGTTTGCGACATCGAACAGCCGCTCGGCGAGCTGGTCCGCCGTCATGCTCGTCAGCAGCACGCGACCGATATGCAGGTGCATATGGGCACGCTGCTCGTCGGGAATCAGGCAATACGCCGCCTGCTGGATCCGGTCGTGCAGAAATTTGTAACTGTTCTCCTGCCGGGAAATGAGCCCGGCGCGTACTGCTCCCAGCAGGGCGGTGTGCATGGCCTCTTCCGTCTCCCCGAGAACCAGAGCCAGGGTGGCGACCTCGGCCACATTGCTCAGGCAGGCAAGGTGTTTGAGAGTCTCCTGAATAGGCGCGGACAACCGCCTCAGCTTCCCGGACATGAGATCCACAACGTTGTCGGTGTAGTTTTTGGCGCGGATGCGCTGCATGTCCCAGTGCCAGGCCC
>Ga0210403_10001746_pt1 | contig 20207 bp, 18 predicted proteins | sample IncBWC19MmetaG_FD_150863 | JGI IMG/M metagenome (GOLD analysis project Ga0210403, IMG submission 150863) | Forest soil microbial communities from Barre Woods Harvard Forest LTER site, Petersham, Massachusetts, United States - Inc-BW-C-19-M | ecosystem: Environmental > Terrestrial > Soil >... | reverse complement strand
TCATGCGCTGCAATCTGGATGGCTCCAAGATCGAAACCCTTGTGGATCCGAGCGGTAATGATCCTCGCCCGGGACCAGACCAGAGGAAGTGGTGTGTCGGAATAGCGCTCGACGTGGACGGCGGCAAGTTCTACTGGACGCAAAAAGGGAATGATAACGCCGGCGAAGGACGCATTTTCCGCGCGAATCTTCAGATTCCCAAGGGCCAGACTCCGACAAACCGGCAAGACATTGAAGTTCTCTACGACAATTTGCCCGAGCCCATCGATCTCGATCTCGACCTCAGCAACAGAATGATCTATTGGACCGACCGTGGAGACCCGCCGCGCGGGAATACGGTGAATCGAGCTTCGATGGATCCGGCACCCGGGACTCGCAAAGAACCGGAAATTGTCTTCAACCACCTCATGGAAGGAATCGGGCTTGCGTTAGACCTGGCGAACAACCGCATGTTCCTGACCGATTTGGGGGGATCCGTTTACAGCGCCAATCTCGATGGATCGAACAAAAAGAATCTGCAGTTTGTCCAAGGGAACCTTTCAGGAATTACGTACGCGGAGCTCCCTGTGGGCTCGTAGTGCGGCTTCGGTCGGTCACACCGCCTAAGGAGGGAATAATGAGCTCACCAGCTTCTGCTTTGAAACTTGAGAACGTTCTTTATGAAAAGAAGGGTCCGATTGCCTATGTGACAATCAACCGGCCCAAAGTACTTAACGCTCTGAATGCGAAAACCATTTCCGAATTGCGATCCGCGTTCGAAGACGCCCGCGACGACTCCGAAGTGCGTGGAGTCGTCTTCACCGGAGCGGGGGATAAGTCCTTTGCGGCCGGGGCGGACATCAGCGAAATGGCCAACGATACTCCGCTCACCGCGGAAAAGAAAACGCGATCAGGCCAAGCGCTTACCGACCTCATTGAAAACCTCGGCAAACCGGTCATCGCTGCTGTGAATGGTTTCGCGCTCGGTGGTGGCTGTGAACTGTCTATGGCCAGCACGATTCGAATCGCCGCTGAAACTGCGAGGTTCGGTCAGCCCGAAGTGAAGATCGGCGTGATGCCAGGCTATGGCGGAACGCAGCGTCTTCCGCGGTTGATCGGCAAGGGTCGCGCTTTGCAACTCATTTTGTCCGGTGAAATCATCGATGCGCAAGAAGCCTATCGCATCGGCCTGGTAAATGAGGTCGTTCCGGGCGCCAACCTGATCGCACGGGTTGAAGCCCTTCTCAACCAGATCACTTCCAACGCACCCGTCGGCGTGAAGTACTCCATCGAGGCGGTAAACAAAGGACTGGACACGAGCCTTGCGGAAGGTTTCCTCCTGGAAGCTTCGCTGTTCGCGATTTGCGCCGGGACCGAAGACAAGAAAGAAGGGACATCTGCCTTCCTTGCGAAGCGCGCCCCAAAGTTCCAGGGACGCTAGCGCACAGCGGGCTTCAATCTCGTTTTGAAATTCCTAGTCAGAAACGGAAAGAGGAAAAACTCATGGCAGATGAAAACATATTCTCAGGACTAAAAGTCGTGGACCTCGCGAGTTTCATCGCCGGTCCCGGCGCGGCGACGATCCTGTCCGACTTCGGCGCGGATGTCATCAAGATAGAGCCGCCCAATGGAGAGCTATGGAGAAGCGGGAATAAGATCCCTCCACAGCCGCATTCGGAAGTGCCTTATACCTTCCAATTGTCGAATCGAAACAAGCGTGGCGTTGCGCTCAATCTGAAGGCTGCGAGCGCACAGCAGGTTCTCGAGCGGCTAGCCAAGTGGGCCGACGTATTCATCGTCAACACACCGCATCCCGCGCGGAAGAAATTGAAGCTCGAATATGACGATGTCGCTCAGTGGAATCCACGCCTGATCTATGCTGATCTCACCGGCTTCGGCGAGAAAGGTCCCGACGCCGCTCTTCCGGGATTCGATCTCACGGCCTACTGGGCGCGAAGTGGTTTGCTGTACATGACGCGCGATGCTGGAGCGCCGCCGACCTGGCCGGTGTCGGGTAGCGGCGACAATGCGACTGCAGTCGCTATTTATGCCGCCATTGCGACCGCTCTTTATCGTCGCGAACGCACTGGCAAAGGGTCCTACGTCACGACTTCGCTCCTTGCGACAGGTATTTGGTCAGCCGGTGTCTTCATCCAGGCCGCTCTATGCGGTGCGAATTTCTACGGTCTGCACGATCGAGCGCATCCCGCAAACGCAGCTTTGAACGTGTATCGCTCTTCCGATGGCACCTGGTTCGTTCTCGTCGTTACTCCGGACAAGGTACCCGCGGTTGCGAAAGCAATCGGCCGTGAGGACATCTTAAAGGATCCGCGATTCTCCGATCCTGCCAAGCTGGAGCAGAACCGCCCGCAACTGACTTCAATGCTCGATGAGATTTTTAGTTCGCAGCCCATGTCGCATTGGTACGAAGTCTTCAACGGCGCTCAAATTACATTCGGCGCCGTGCGTGGGCCGCAGGAAGTCGTTAACGATCCGCAATTGAGAGCGAACGACATCGTCGTTCCGCTCGAAGGTGCCGGCGAGAAGTTGACTTCGACCATCAGCAGCCCGATTCAAGTCCACGGTGTTACCAAAGTGCCTGCCAGGCGCGCGCCGGGAATCGGCGAGCACAACGATGAGGTGCTGAAGGAGCTTGGGTTCACAGGTGACGACATCGCAGGCCTGCGTGCCAGCGGCACTGTCCCGCAATCGCGGCAATTGGAATCGACGGCCGGAGGAGCGCAATGACCGACATTGTTACCGAACGCTCCGGAAGTATCCTGCGAATCCAGTTCAATCGGCCGTCCAAGAAAAATGCGATGACCTCCGCCATGTACATCACCATGGCGGATCTCCTCAACGACGCCGCAAAAGACGACAGCGTACGCGCTGCGCTCTGGCACGGTGCGGGAGACTCCTTCTGCGCGGGCAACGACCTGGAGGATTTTCTCAAGAATCCAATAGGACCGGGCGACAGTCCACAATCTCGCTTAATCGACGCTTTCATTGCTTTCGACAAACCAATCGTCGCAGCAGTGCACGGCTTCGCCATCGGTGGCGGAACCACCATGTTGACGCACTGCGACTTTGTCTACGCAGGCGAGAGCGCGAAGTTCCAGATGCCGTTTATTAATCTGGCCTTGGTGCCGGAATTCGGAACAAGCTACTCGATTCCCGCGCGAATTGGATATCTCCGCGCGGCCGAGTTGATTCAGCTGGGACAGCCCTTCGATGCCAAGCACGCAATGGAACTTGGGCTTGTGACGCAAGTCGTACCTGACGAGAGACTCCTAGCAACTGCCACGGCTACGGCGCAGAAGTTGGCGGAAAAGCCCGCCGATGCGCTGCAGGCTTGCAAACGGCTCATGAAGAATCCCTGGCGCGAGCAGCTCGCCGAAGCCGCGAAAGCCGAAAATAAGGAGTTCTCCGTACGCCTGCGTTCTGCGGACACCAAGGAAGCGATTACCGCATTTTTCGAGAAACGTCCACCTGACTTCACCAGAACCGCGAAGGTCGCAGTCGCCCAAAAAGGGTAGAGGTAAACTATGGCTCGAACCAGGGTTGTTATTGTTGGGGCAGGATTCGGAGGGTTGGCAGCGGCCAAAGCTCTCGGGAAAACCCAGGCACAGGTCATTTTGATCGACCGGACAAATCACCACCTGTTTCAGCCCCTGCTATACCAAGTGGCGACGTCGGTCCTCACTCCCAGCCAGATTGCGACTCCCACCCGCGGAATTCTTCGTAAGCAAAAGAACGCGATCGTGATTCTGGGTGAGGTTACTGGAGTAGACAAAGACCAGAAGCGCGTCTTTGTGAGTGACGCCGACCGACAGAACGTACCGATTTCGTATGACTATCTGATTTTAGCTACCGGCTCCACGCACAGTTACTTTGGCCACAACGAATTTGAACGGTTCGCGCCCGGATTGAAGAGCCTCGCGGATGCCGAGGCAGCGCGAAACAAGATCTTGCAGGCTTTCGAACTAGCAGAGGCTGAAGATGATCCGGCACGCCATCGCGATCTATTGACTTTCGTTCTGATCGGTGCCGGTCCTACCGGTGTTGAGATGGCCGGCGCCTTGGCTGTGCTCATTCGGACCAGCCTGAAATCGGAGTTCCGCCGCATTGACCCGGCTTCAGCCCGCATTGTGCTGGTCGATATGGCGCCTCGAGTTCTCGGCCCCTTTTCGGAAGACCTCTCCAAAGCCGCCAAGGCACGCCTCGAAAAATTGGGCGTTGAGGTCCGGCTTGGCCACAGCGTCGACCAAATCGACGCAGACGGCATCATCGTCGCGGGCGAGCGGATCGCAAGCAAAACAGTGATCTGGACTGCTGGCGTCGCACCCTCGCCCGCGGGGAAGTGGCTGAACGTCGAAACAGATCGCGCGGGAAGGGTCCGCATTCAGAGAGATCTGACTGTGCCCGGGCACTCCGAGATTTTTGTGGTTGGAGACACGGCGTCGCTTGACCAGAATGGGAAACCCCTGCCAGGTGTTGCTCAAGTAGCAATGCAACAAGGGCGTTATGCGGGAAAGCTAATTCACAGTCGCATCGTTGGTAGTCCCTCTCCTCGCGAATTTAGCTATTTTGACAAGGGCAGCATGGCTGTAGTGGGCAAAGGCTTTGCTGTGCTGCAAAGCGGCAAGGTGCAAATAAGCGGTTTCGGGGCTTGGCTCACTTGGGCAGCCGTACACCTCCAATTCCTTGCCACGTCGAGCCTCCGCTTGGGCGTCTTCTTGCAGTGGGTTTGGACGTATGTGACTGGGCAGAGGGGTGACCGGCTAATCGTGAATCACCATGGCTCAGAAGTTACGAAGCCAGCGCCGGAATCAGCCGTCAAACCCACATTCGCGGGCAGGTAGAAAGTTTGGATAAGCACGACAGGTTCTAATTGAAGGTAAAACACTCTAAGGAGGATTGTATGGCAAAGAGCAAGGAGATTCGAAACGTAGCTATCGTTGGGACGGGAGTTATTGGCGCGAGCTGGGCGGCGCTGTACCTGGCACGTGGATTGAATGTCGTGGCGACAGACCCGGCGCCGAATGCGGAAGCAAACTTGCGTAAGTACGTGAATGAGGCATGGAAAGATCTCACAGCCATTGGACTCTCACCCAACGCGTCGCGCGATCATCTGAAGTTCACAACGGACTTGAAGCAAGCGCTCGCAAATGCCGACTTGGTCCAGGAGAACGGACCCGAACGCAAGGACTTCAAGGTCAAGCTCTTTGCGGACATGGACGCGGCGACTCCGCCGGATTCGATCATCGCGTCGAGTTCATCCGGACTGACCATGAGTGTGATGCAATCTGCCTGTAAGCATCCCGAACGTTGCGTTATTGGCCATCCCTTCAATCCTCCCCACGTCGTGCCCTTAGTGGAAGTAGTGGCGGGTGAGAAAACATCACCAGAGACGGTCGAGCGGGCAATCTCGTTTTACACATCAATAGGCAAGAAACCAATCCATGTTCGAAAAGAGGTTGTAGGACACGTCGCGAACCGCCTCCAAGCCGCGCTGTACCGCGAGGTTGTCTATCTCATCGAGCAGGGTGTATTGGATGTCGCCGATTCGGATGTTGCAGTGTGCTGGGGACCTGGACTGCGTTGGGGCTTGATGGGTCCAAATCTCCTGTTCCATCTCGGCGGCGGTCCAGGCGGAATTCAGCATTTCATGGAGCAGTTCACCGGGCCATTGTCCATATGGTGGAAAGATCTTGGGACGATCACGGAGTTCAGCCCTACCGTGAAGCAAACCATCATCGAAGGTGTGACCAAGGAGGCTAATGGCCGCTCGATCCAGGAACTAGAACGTGAACGTGACAGCATGCTGCTGGAGCTTCTCGCTACCCGGGCAAAGGGTGAAGAAAAGGCGCAGGCAGCTCTCGCCGGCGGCCACGACGACTAACTTCAATCCGTGAAGTGCTCTGGCTGGTGCTTTGCGGTCCCAGCCGCTCCTTCATCATTGGGTGGCAGAAAATGATCTACATTCATTCGCTCGGCCGGTCATCCCGGTATTACGCGCAACGCGCGGCGCTGGTTATTGACGGTGCCGCTGTTTCTTTCAAGACGCTCCACGAGCGCGTCCGGAACATTGCGGCTGCGCTCGCCACCAATGGATTTGCGGCGGGCGATCGCCTCGCTCTTCTGCTACCGAACTCGCCTGAGTACATCGAGTTGGTCTACGCCTGCGGCTGGCTCGGCGTTACTGCAGTCCCGATAAACGCGCGGCTCTCCGGAGCCGAAATCGACCGAGTTCTGCTTGATGCAAAACCGCGTGGTCTGGTGCGGCATTCCTCGCTCCCGAAGCCTGCGGTGGTGCTGCCATGGCAATTCGTGCTCGATAAGCAGCCCTTCGACGTTCGTAACGACGCCTGTCCGGATCCTGTTTATGACCCCGAAGCGATTCTGGCTCTCATCTATACGAGCGGCACGACGGGCCGGCCGAAGGGCGTCATGGTGACTCACGCCAACATCCTGGCGAACCTCGACCACTTCAGCTATTGGATGGGATACCGAGAGGGAGGCGTCTACCTGCATGCGGCACCGATTTTTCACATTGCCGATTTTCCCGCCATGTTCGCAGCGCCGGCTTTCGGTGCGCGCCAAGTCACACTTCCGAAATTCAGCCCGGAAGGATTCTGTGAGTTGGTCCAGCGCGAACGTGTAACTCATACAGTGCTCGTGCCGACGATGCTGAACCTGCTGACGCAGATGCCCGAAGTAAAGCTGTATGACTTGAGCAGTCTCGAGGTTCTGGCATATGGCGGTTCTCCAATGGCGCCGGAACTTGTCCATCGCGTGAGAAAACTTCTGCCGAACGTGAAACTTCTCCAGTGCTATGGACTCAGCGAGACCGGCTTCCTCACAGGTCTCGAAGATCAGGAGCATGTCGAAAGCAGGCTCCTATCTTGTGGGCGGCCCTGTCCCGGTATTGACCTGCGAGTCGAAGACGAGACGGGAAAGGAAGTGGAAGTCGGACACCACGGGGAATTGGTCGCACGGGGTGCCAACGTCATGCGGGGCTACTGGAACGATCCGCAAGACACGGCTCTCGCATTTCGAAACGGAATGTTTCGCACGGGAGACATCGGCTATCAGGATTCGGACGGCTATTTCTACATCCTCGACCGCCTGAAAGACATGATCGTCACAGGTGGCGAAAATGTTTATTCCGGCGAGGTCGAAGCGGTCATCTACAAACATCCCGCAGTTCGTGAAGTGGCAGTCTTCGGAATTCCTGACCCTCAGTGGGGTGAACTTGTGATGGCTTGCGTCCTCCTGAAGCCCGGGATGGCTCTGAGCGCGAACGACCTCATCACCCATTGCAGGCAATTCCTAGCCAACTACAAGATCCCCCGCCGCGTCGAGTTTTCAGATACCGAACTACCGAAAAGCGGTTCCGGCAAGATCCTAAAAAGGATTCTTCGCGAACGATTCTGGGCTCACGAAAAGCGGGCCGTAGGCTAGGAGACAAGCATGCGTTTAACCGCCCGAGATAGATGCACGCATGCGCTCTTAGAGCCGGCTATTTGGTGACGATGTCTTCCCGGCGCCTGGTCCCAAGACTTTCTCGACCCAAAAAGCCGAGTCATAGAAGGTTCGTTCGGATGTTGATTTCTGAAATGAGCGTGCGGTGCACTGGGCACTTATTGGCAATTTCGAGCAGCCGCGACTGCTGTTCTGCGCTTAAGGGCCCCTCAATTCGCACGTCCCGCTCGATTCTGTCGAGCATGCCTTCTCTCATTTCACAGTCTGAGCAATCTGCAGCGTATATCTTCGAATGTCGAAGCCAAACCGTGATCCGTTCTAGCGGCCAATTCTTTCTTCGCGCATACATCCCGACCGTCATCGAGGTGCAGGAACCCAAAGCGGCGAGCAAGAAGTCGTAAGGGGATGGCCCGGTATCAGCGCCTCCAACGTTAACTGGCTCATCGCCTCTTAGCCGATGTCGGCCTGCCGCAATCTGCTGCGCGAACGTGCCTCCTTCACCCCAAACGATGACGTCCGCAGATGTAATTCCTTCAGAAACAGCGCTCATATTCACCTCTCGGTCACCACATCATGAGCACGCGCTTCTCCATACCAGGAACCTATGAGTTTGCACGGGCACGCTACGTCCAGACACCATGCGAGAACTCAAGATTCAGTCACGACCTCGACGTTATCGTCAAATTCCTGGCATTAAATAGCTGCAAGGAGAATTCTTCATTCTGAACCTAACGTCCCCTTTCTGTTGAAAACAAGACGGATTGCAGATTCTGACGCGCATGTTCGGCGTTGGGCACGCAGTTGCTTTCCCTCATAGCGCCAGTTTCGAAGTCGACATTTGAAAGGGGAATCCTAAATCGTATGGCTCAACAATCATCAAACGGACGTCCCAAATTGTCGGAGAAGGGGCTCTTGACACCTGACAACTGCGTTGTGGCGCTGATCGACCATCAGCCACAGATGCTGTTTGGCGTAAGCAACTTCGATCGGCAGTCCATTATCAACAACACAATGGCACTCGGAAAAGCCACGAGGGTGTTCGATGTGCCTGTAATCCTGACGACCGTCGAGACGAAATCGTTTAGCGGGAATATGTGGCCACAGCTCCGCGCGGTATTTCCCGGCCAGGAGCCGATCGAGCGATCCTCGATGAACTCCTGGGATGACAAAAACTTCGTCGCGGCAATCGAGAAAACCGGCCGCAGGAAGATTGTTTTGGCCGGACTTTGGACAGAAGTCTGTGTTGCGTTTCCCACGGTGCAGGCGATTCAAGACGGTTACGAAATCTACGTCGTGGAAGACTGCTGCGGCGACGTGAGCCAGCTTGCTCACGACAATGCGATGAAGCGTGTCATTCAAGCCGGCGCAAAGCCAGTCACCTCAATGCAGGTCATGCTCGAATGGCAGCGCGATTGGGCTCAGAAGGGAACCTACGACGCAGTCATGGACATCGTGAGAACCCATCTCGGAGCCTATGGCATCGGGGTCGAATACGCCTACACCATGGTCCATGGTCTGCCAGCCACGAAGTTTGCCGAATATGTAGTTCCAGCCGCCTTGGCAGCTCACAAATAAAGCCGGAAAGGCGGAGCCCCGCTCCGCCTTTCTCAATCCCATTTTGAAGAATTCGGAACGGAGACCACCGTGTCTGCTGAGCTCATATTGCACAACGCCAAGATCGCCACGAACGGGGTGCCCTCATTTGTGGAAGCGATCGCAGTATCGGGCGGAAAGATAGCTGCTGTCGGCAAGGATGACGAGATTTTGCGCCTGCGGGGCCCGCAAACGCGGGTAATTGACGGGTACCGGCGAACCGTCATCCCCGGTCTCAACGATTCACACATGCATCCGATTCGGGGCGGGCTCAACTACAACCTGGAATTGCGCTGGGATGGCGTCCCTTCGCTTGCTGATGCTCTACGCATGTTGAAGGAACAGGCCGAACGGACGCCCGCGCCCCAGTGGGTACGGGTGATCGGAGGCTGGACCGAATTCCAGTTTGCCGAACGCCGCATGCCTACGCTTGATGAGATCAACGCCGTTGCTCCAGACAGACCTGTGTTCGTGATGCATTTGTATGACCGGGCGTTATTGAACGCAGCGGCGTTGCGTGCGGTGGGCTATGACAAAAACGCCCCGAATTTCCCGGCTGGTGAGGTTCAGCGCGATCGCCACGGAAATCCCACCGGCCTTCTCATCGCCAAGCCCAACGCCAACATTCTCTATTCCACCCTTGCCAAAGGACCAAAGCTCTCCCGTGAAGATCAGCTCAATTCTTCACGGCTCTTCTTCCGCGAGCTCAACCGCTTCGGCATCACCAGCGCGATCGACGCCGGAGGCGGATTTCAGAACTATCCCGACGACTATGGCGTAGTGAACGAACTGCATCGCAATGGCGAGCTGTCGATTCGCCTCGCATACAACCTCTTTACGCAGAAACCGAAGCAGGAGCTATCGGACTTCCAGGGCTGGACCAAAATGACAAAGCCCGGCGACGGGGACGACTATTATCGTGTCAACGGCGCGGGAGAAATGCTGGTTTTCTCCGCCGCGGACTTCGAAGATTTTCTCGTGCCGCGCCCGGACATGCTCCCCGTCATGGAAAGCGAGCTGAAAGCGGTGATTCGCCATCTTGTGGAGAATCGCTGGCCGTTTCGCTTGCACGCTACCTACAACGAAACCATCGAGCGGGCACTGAATGTCTATGAAGACGTGAATCGGGAGATTCCCTTCGACGGCCTGCATTGGTTCTTCGATCACTGCGAAACAATTTCCGACCGCAACATCGAGCGCGTCAAGGCGCTCGGCGGCGGCATCGCTGTGCAGAACCGCATGGCTTTTCAAGGAGAATATTTCGTCGCGCGGCACGGCTCACAGCAAGCCAAACGCACGCCACCGATCCGACGCATGCTGGAAATGGGTGTTCCAGTGGGAGCAGGCACCGACGCGACCCGCGTTTCGAGTTATAACCCTTACCTTTCTCTGTACTGGCTTATCACCGGTAAGACCGTCGGGGGACTAAGTCTTTATCCGCAAGAGAACCGATTGGACCGTGAAGAAGCACTCAAGCTCTACACCATGGGGAGCAGTTGGTTTTCTACGGAAGGCGGAAAAAAGGGAGCCCTCGCACCCGGCCAGCTCGCCGACTTGGCGGTTCTCTCTGGCGACTATTTTTCCATTGCCGAGGAAGAAATCAAGCATCTCGAATCGGTACTTACGATAGTGGGTGGGAAGGTCGTCTATGCCACCGCAGAATTCTCAAAACTCGCGCCGCCCCCGCTGCCAGTGAGCCCAGACTGGTCGCCTGTCAAAGAATATGGAGGTTACGCGAAGGCGTCGAACCAAACTCTTGGTGCATCTCACTCCGCTGCCTGTTCGCATGTTGAGGCGCCGTCAGATGGAGGGACGCGATCGCACCTTCAAGTGCTAGGTGAACTTGGCCTATGGGGGTTGGGTTGCGACTGCTTTGCATTCTGATTCACGCTTCGCCAGAGGGATCGAAATGAAGGTACTGTTTTTATCTTTCATCATTGGTCTCGGAGTCGGTGTCCTCTACGGACTCATCCGGGTAAAGAGTCCGGCACCGCCGATCGTTGCATTACTCGGCCTCTTGGGAATGGTACTTGGCGAGCAGTTCGGAACTTGGATTCAGACGAAAAAGCACGACGTTTCGCGTGCCGCATCCATTTGCCTTGTCGGTGAACGCTACGACCGCCAGCTCTACAATCCTCCATCAAGCAAGACGCGTTACAAATCAAGTTCCATTTTTGCAGAACACATCGCCATGACCGACGAAATAGACACGCGAGATGTCCATAGCGAGTAAGCTTTTTTCTGAGAGCCGAAAGACAAGAAACAAGTTTCATAGCGATGAGGCAATTGGCGACTTAGGAGAAATAGAATGCGCTTGAAAAAGATCCTAACTGGAGCATCTGTTGCTATCTTCCTGACGATTGGCTTCGCGTGCGAACCGCAATACTTCAGCACATTCGCCCAAAGTCTACCGACAGCCAAAACGGCGGGCGTGGCTGTCGGCGCGCAATATGACACGACGCATGTCTACGTTGCTCCACAGGACTTTGACCGTTTTGTCGCGAGCCTGATTGCCACATTCGGTGGCACAACAACCAAGCAGGGCGTTTTCACCGTAACTCCGACACCCAGCAGCACCATGTCGCAGCTGGTCATGACTCCTGTAGGCACCGTATCAGTATTCGGATTCAAGACGCCGGTTCCCTATCCATTCGGGTTGGAACGCACAGGCTATCTGGTCACCGATGTGGACGAGGCGATCCGGACCGCCAAGGCCGCGGGCGCGGATGTCTTAGTCGCTCCCTTCAACGATCCGATTGGCCAAGACGCAATCATTCAATGGCCGGGTGGCGTGAACACACAATTATACTGGCACACCACCGCGCCATCTTATGCCCCGCTCCAAACTATTCCGGAGAATCGGGTCTATGTTTCGCAGGACCGAGTGGATGCATTTGTGTCCGGCTTTCTCGCATTTTCCCATGGGAGTGTCGTCTCTGATGAACCGCGCGCACCGGGCGTCGAAATCGGACGACCTGCTGAGACGTATCGCCGCGTGAGGATCGAATCAAAGTTCGGCAAGTTAACCGCGCTCGTTACCGATGGTCACCTTCCGTATCCGTACGGCCGGGAGCTGACCGGATATGAGGTGGCGAGCCTGACCGATACCCTAAGGAAGGCTAAAGCAGCAGGCGTCGACATTTTGGTTACACCGCATACAGCAGATGAGCGAGCCTCTGCGATTGTGCAATTCCCGGGCGGATACATTGCCGAGATCCACTCAGTCGCGGGCAATGCGAACTGAAGTTGAACAAATACCGTGATGCGATTTTTCCTCCTACTGGCGGCGGTTGCGCTGTTTGTCGTGCAAGCGCCCGCTCGGCCCCAGTCCGTGTCGTCTGCCGGCTCGGGCGTGCCAGATCGAAGCTATCGATTGCTCAGGGAAAACGAGGATTGGAGCTTTCTGGCCGACCCTAAGCTTCGGCAGGATTTTTGGGATCCGGTCAAGTACATTCGTTTTCGTCACGGACGCAATGACTGGTTTCTCACGATTAGCGGTGAGGCTCGTGAAGTCTGGGAGCAGACTGGCAACAATAACTGGGGCCAACAGCCGTATTGGAACAACTTCTTCCTTGAACGCTACATGTTGGGTTTTGACGCGCACTTCGGTAAGCATGTTCGGACCTTTGTTCAATTCAAGTCTGGCCTGGAGTCTTTCAGGATAGGAGGCCCTCGACCTATTGATGAGAAGAAGCTGGATTTCCAAAACGCGTTTTTGGATCTGGCCACCACAGGTGACCGCAATTGGCTAACCTTACGCGTCGGCATACAGGAGTTGGAGTATGGAGCCGGACGGTTGATCGACGTGCGTGAAGGCCCGAATGTTCGCCTGAGCTTTATCGGATTCCGGTTACTAAATAAAGTGGGGCCGTGGCGCGTCGACGCTTTCGCCGTCCGGCCTCGTTTGGACAACTTTGGATTTTTCGATGACTATCCCAATCATCAAGTGGAGTTTTGGGGAGTGTATGGATGGAGGCCGCTGTCCCGAGGAGTATCTATCGACGCTTATTATTTAGGTCTTAATCGTGCGCAAGCGAGCTATGAGCGAGGGACCGCGCCTGAGCAGCGGCAAAGCTTGGGAATAAGGTTTTCCAGCCCGATCGCGGAAAAGAAACGTGGATGGGATTTCGACTTCGAAGGCGTTTGGCAATTCGGAAGCTTCGGGTCCGCTGGTCTCCGAGCATGGACCGTCGCAAGCGATACGGGCTACACAGTTCCCACCTGGCGGCTTAAGCCAAGATTCAGCCTCAAAGCCGATATTTCCAGTGGTGACAATCCGAGGAGCAACACGCTGGGCACGTTTTATCCCCTCTTTCCAATCGGAAATTACTTTGGCGTGATTGCCGATACCGGTCCTGGACCGCTCAACTTTAGAGACTTACATCCTCGCGTTTTAACCGACTGGGGACATGGTGTAACCGTTTCAGCAGACTGGATTTTCTATTGGCGTCAAAGCTTAGAAGACGGTGTTTATTCCGTTCCTGGAATGCTAATTAGACCGTCTGGAAATAGTAACGCAAGATTTGTCGGCCACCGACCTGGGGCCGAGATGCGCTGGCAGGCCACTCGGCATCTATGGTTCCAAGCTGACTACGGGATTTTTTTCGCGGGACAGTTTTTGAAGCAGACCGAGCCAGGGCGCAACTTGAATTACTGGGCGCTCTGGGCTGGTTACAAATTCTAGGAGGCGATCGTGTTGCTGAAACCCTATGTCGCAGCCGCTGCCTAAGTACGGCACCGCCGCGAGATTCGAGCGTTCGACAGTCGATATGGCTGTGGATCGCCCCATTCTTGAACAAAGCGGACTTGTGCAACCAGCGAACTACTCGAATGCAAACTTCGACCTCCTGCGTGACCATGCAAACGATACGCGTTGTATTCACCGCGACTCTTCTTGGACTCTTCGGCTGGCAAGACCCTTTCCATGACTTTCGGTATCAGTGAATCGGTGAGCCCGAGGAAGCGGGGCAACGGCGGGCGCGCGCGATGGGTGGAGGGCCGCCCCGGTGAGGCGCCAGCACTCGCCGGGACTGATTTCATCATTGCCCGGGACGGCCAGATTGCCGCCATTTATCTCTTTTTCGACAAGCTACCGTGATCGCTAAACTTCCCTGACTAGGTTATGGAAGGGTTGCCCGTAATACGGGATAAGTCGCCTAGCAGGCCTTCTCATGGAAGGACTTGAGGGATCCGTCTCCCACAAATTGCTCTTAAATAGATAGGACAACGTAACTCAATTCGGCAGGTTTAGTTTCTTCAAGAGCGCGGCAAATCGCGGGTCGTTGTGCAAGCTGTTCAGTAGGGGCTCCATTTTTGTAGACATCATACTGGGATCACGTTGGGCATAAGCTCGGTCCAGCCACTCGAACGCTTCGTCGGTCTGGTTCCGGAAAGCATAAATCGTGGCGATCTCGAACGCATTACTTGCATGGTATTTCGTGATCAATTCACTCAATGCGACGTCCGACTCCTTTTTCCGACCAAGCGCGTAATACGTAAGCGCATACAGCCACGCACGGGAGGGAGCGTTGTGTACGCGCTCGATTTCACGCAAAGCATCTTGCGGCCGCCCTTGCAGCAGATAGGTTCGGCTTAAATCAATCGGGATGAACCCATTATCGGGGTCCACCTCAAGAGCCTTCTTGCTATCCGCTGCAGACTGGGCTAGCGGCCCCAAATATGACTCTATCTCTGCAAGGACCGCCCAACTATCTGCATTCAGCGGGTCCAAATCAACGCCCCTGCGGGCTAGTCGAAGAGCTTCGTCAGAGCGTCCGAGATAAAGTGCCGGGTAAGCTGCCGTTCTCACGTTCTCGGGATTTCCAGGTTCGAGAGCAACCGCCCGCTGATAGGAAGCATTCGCTCCGGCCCAATCGTAGTCGACCTGTTGCTTAATATGTCCCATTTGGAAATGGGCCGCTGCTAGGTTCGGGTTCAACGATAAAGCTCGTTCAACTGCTTCCCGCGAAAGCCGGCGACCCTCTTCCATAGGAATTAGACCCTCATTGGCCTGCCAGTTGCGTGCCCGAGACAACCATGCCCAAGCCAATGCATAGGAGGGATCAAGCTGGGTTGCTCGTTCGAAATATCTTGCAGCCATGTCCGCATCTTTGTCCGTGTTCCCATAAAAGAAGTGGTATCCCCTCAAGTAGGCATCGAAGGCTTCCGGATTCACAGGGTGGGCCTGGGCCAACTCTGCTCGCTGTTGCGAAGTCAACCGCACCCGGATTTCGCGCGCAACAGCTTTGGCTACTTCGTCTTCGACATTAAGAGTGTCTTTCGCTGCATAGTCGTAATCCTGTGACCACAGGTGAGTTTGGTCCTTCACCTGAATCAGCTGAGCGGTAAAGCGTAGGTGATCTCCGCTTTCGCGGAGGCTGTTTTCCAGAACATATTGCACAGATAGTTCGCGTCCAATCTGGTCCAGGCGTTCGTCCTTGTGCTTGTATCCCATAACGGAAGTTCGCGCGATCACCCCCAACTGTTCCGGGTTAAGCTGGCCCAACTGTGAAATCGTTTCTTCTGTCAGACCGTCCGCTAGATATTCCTTATTGGGATCACCCGTGAGATTCGCAAACGGCAGTACGGCGAGCATGATTTTTTGCGAGCTTGGTGGTGTTGCGTCCCAAAAGTGTCGCCAGGACCTATAGTCGAGGCCCACCAACATGACAGCAGACACAGCCACGACCGCCGCTTTCAGCCAATACTTCGGTGCTCTTGGTTCCCGCTCACTTATTTGGCCTTCGATCCTGGGGAGCGTTTCGGCTCGCGGTTCGAGTAAGCCCTGAGCGGCCGTCTGACTCGGGTGCCATTCGACTGGTGCGATCAGCCGGTATCCGCGCCCCGTCAGAGTTTCAATGTACTTGGGATGGTCGGCATCGTCTGCGAGCGCCTTGCGCAGGATCGCCATTGCAACGTTAATGCTTCGATCGAATTCCACGACTGTATCGTCCGGCCAAAGAATCTGGCGTATTTCCTGGCGGGTAACAAGGTTGCCCTGGCGCTCCACCAGGATTCGCAGAATCTGGAAGGGCTGCTCGCGGAGCAGGACTTTTGCGGACCCAGCTTCCACGGCCCCCGTTCCGATCGAGACAAGTTCACCGGTTCGGACGTTGAGCTCAAATGTTCCAAATCGGACTAGCTCGGGCAGATTGGTCGACTTATTCATGGCGCCACGGCTAAACTCCCCTGCGGGTTCGGGTCAATACCACCTTCTAACTCATTCATCTGCAAATAGATAATAAAAATAAGCGCGAAATAATACCCAAGTGTATTTACATCCAAATCGGGAAAGAGTCAAAGTGGCGTCGAGCGGACCACAAGCAGGCTAGCGTTGAGCCCGGAGAGGCAGGACCGAGGCTCTAATCTGGTCGGTCCGACAAGAAATGATTCCGTTCGTTGCTTCAAATCGCAAGTCCATCTGCGGGAATGCGGAAGCGTCGAAGTTCCTCGAGACAGGGATGAACGTTACGGACCACGGGCTCACTCGGGAACTCCGACGTCGCGAGGCCTATCTGGCAGAGGCCCAAAGGCTCAGCCATACAGGCAGTTTCGGGTGGAATCCCCTCACCGGAGAGATTGTCTGGTCAGACGAGACTTTCCGTATTTTTGAATTCGCCCCTTCCTCAAAAGTTTCAATGCCAATGATTTTGGAGCGGGTTCATCCGCAGGATATGCCTCTGGTGGAAATGGCAATAGGCGCTGCTACCAGAGGAGAAGAAATTGATCTCGAGCATCGCCTAGTGATGTCGGACGGGAGGATTAAATATTTACACGTCGTCGGAAAAGCGGAGAGAGATGAAACCGGCGGCATCGAGGTCATTGGCGCGGTAATGGATATCACGGAGCATAGAGTCACGGAAGAAGCTATCCGGCGAAGCGAAGCCTATCTCGCCGAAGCGCAAAGAATCAGTCACACCGGCAGCTTTGGGTGCAAAGCCTCATCGGGTGAGATGTTCTGGTCAGACGAGACCTTTCGAATTTTTGGATACGACCGTAGCGCCAAACCTGCCGTGGAAGCAATCCTTACACGGGTTCATCCCGACGACAAGGCTATGGTTCAAGCGCAAATCAGTCATGCGACCGGTCAAGGGAAGGATTGCAATCTGGAATATCGGCTCTTGTTGCCCGACGATTCAGTTAAGTATGTTCACGTTGTGGCTCACGCAATGAAAGATAAGGCGGGCAACCTCGAGTTTGTCGGGGCGGTGACGGACATCACCGAGCGCAAGGCTGCCGAAGAAAGGATCCGGAGGCAGGAAGGAGAGTTCCGGCAGATTCTGGACCTCGCGCCCCAACAGGTGAGGGTATATGGACCCGGCGGTGAACGTCTTTATGCCAACCGCGTTGCGCTCGATTACTACGGCGTTAGTCTTGAAGAGTGGCAGCAAACAACCGGACTTTCTTTTCGCTCCAGTTTGTTCGTTCATCCTGATGACCGGGAACGAGCGACGCGCGATTTCGATGCTAATCGCTCCAGTGGCTCCGCTTACGAGTCGGAACTCCGTGTGCGGGGAGCGGATGGGAATTATCGCTGGTTTCTGGCTCGTCACAATCCGCTGCACGACGACAAGGGACAGGTCAAACGTTGGTATGTTGGGTTAACGGATATTGATGAACGCAAGAGAGCTGAGGAGAGGCTTCGGCAGGAAAACGTTGCCCTTCGCGAAGAAATTAACAAGGCATCGATGTTTGAGGAGATCGTTGGAACCTCACCGGCTTTGCAAGCGGTACTCTTGCGTATTTCCAAGGTCGCACCAAGTGACTCCACTGTTCTCATAACGGGTGAGACGGGAACCGGCAAAGAGCTTGTTGCTCGCGCCATCCACCGACGATCACATCGTGCTTCACGCGCCTTCGTCAGCGTGAACTGCGCCGCAATCCCCCGTGATCTGATCGCCTCGGAATTGTTCGGCCATGAGAGGGGGGCCTTCACGGGCGCGACTCAGCAGCGCCTGGGCCGGTTTGAATTAGCAAATGGCGGCACGCTCTTCCTCGACGAAGTCGGTGAGCTTCCAGCCGAGACTCAGCTTGCTCTGCTTCGTGTCTTGCAGGAGCACGAGTTTGAGCGTGTCGGCGGCACTCGTCGAATCCACGCGGATGTTCGAGTCATCGCCGCCACAAACCGGGACTTGCAGGCCGCCATCAGCGCTGGGTCCTTTCGTCGTGATTTGTTTTATCGGCTGCATGTTTTCCCGATTGAGATACCCTCTCTTCGAGAACGAAGAGAGGACATCCCTCTGCTGGTCGAATACTTTATCGATCGCTATGCGCGAAAAGCTGGCAAGAACATAAAGCGGGTCAACAAGAAGACGCTCGAATTGCTTCAATCATATCCTTGGCCTGGCAACATACGCGAATTACAAAACGTCATCGAACGATCCGTAATTGTGTGTGAAACGGAGAATTTGTCTGTAGACAAAAGCTGGCTATCGCAACAGCCTCGTGATACGAGACTAGGATGTAAGCTGCACTTTTCGCAGATGCTGGTAGCTACAGAAAGAGAAGTAATCGAAGAAGCTTTGCGAGAAAGCCAAGGACGGGTTTTCGGACCGTCAGGCGCGGCCGCCAAGTTAGGGCTTGCGCGCTCCACACTCGAATCAAAGATTCGGTCACTAAACATCAACAAGAAGCGCTTCACAGTGGAGCTTGGAACCTAAGACTACCTGCCAATATCGCGCCAGGGAACAATCCTAGGACCGACCCGCACACATGGCAAAGCTGACCTATTCGATCGGACGTCAAGAAGCACTATCCCCGAGAGTAGCTGAGCGGTCCGCTCGTTTCGACGGTTTCGATCCTTTTGTTCCGCTGCCGATTTACACGAACTACTAGCGCCTGTTCTGCCCGAAATTTCGTCATTGTTGAAATACCGGACACTTTTGTTGGTGTCCGACCCTTTATTGTCAGTAACTTACCGCTGGCCGTTCAGCTGCCTTACTTCAATTTGATTTTCATTCGACAAGGCCGAAGGAATGAAATGACGCTTTCGCGAATTGAAGGAGAACTGAAATCGTATGGCTCAACAATCATCAAACGGCAATCGTCCAAAACTGAGTGAGAAGGGACTCTTGACTCCGGACAATTGCGTTTTGGCGCTGATCGACCATCAGGGCCAAATGCTGTTTGGAACAAGCAATTTCGACCGCCAGGGAATCATCAACAACACCGTGGCCTTCGGAAAAGCTGCAAGGGTGTTCGATGTACCTGTGGTTTTGACAACAGTTGAGACGAAGTCCTTCAGCGGGAATATGTGGCCGCAACTGCGAGCCGTATTCCCGGGGCAGGAACCCATCGAGCGTTCGTCCATGAACTCGTGGGACGACAAACACTTTGTCGCCGCGATCGAAAAAAGCGGGCGCAAGAAGATTCTCATTGCCGGCCTTTGGACAGAAGTCTGTGTTGCGTTTCCGACGGTGCAGGCCATTCATGACGGCTACGAAGTCTATGTCGTAGAGGATTGCTGCGGCGACGTGAGCCAGCTTGCTCATGACAACGCGATGAAGCGCGTCATTCAAGCTGGCGCAAAGCCGGTCACCTCAATGCAGGTCATGCTCGAATGGCAGCGTGATTGGGCCCATCGCGGAACCTACGATGCCGTGATGGACATCGTCAAGAACCACTACGGAGCATACGGGATCGGCGTCGAGTACGCATACACAATGGTACACGGCGCGCCAGCCACGAAATTTCCCGAATACGCGGTTCCCGTTGCCATTGCAGCTCACAAGTAAAACCTGAGGGGCGGAGCCTCCTCCGCCCTTTTCAATCCATTTGCCTTTTGAAAGATGGCAGCCGAATCCTTAACAAAGAGAAAAAGAGAGAATGGGAATGTCAAATATCGCCGACAAAGTTGTAGTAATTACAGGGGCCAGCAGCGGTGTTGGCGAAAGCACGGCTCGCCTTCTCGCAGGGAATGGCGCGAAAGTCGCGCTCGGAGCGAGGCGCAAAGATCGAATCGACGCCCTCGTCGGGAACATTAACATCAAGGGAGGCAGCGCTCTGGGTTTCAAGACTGATGTGACAAAGCGCGGAGATGTCGAGGCTTTGGTGAGAGGCACCGTTGACAAGTACGGCCGAATCGACGCGATCGTGAACAATTCCGGGATCATGCCCATCGCACCTATGGCGGCGCTCAAGGTCGAAGAATG